>MAAC01009707.1_pt1 | contig 121199 bp, 116 predicted proteins | sample 1115981 | NCBI WGS metagenome assembly MAAC01 (sample SAMN04961126, study PRJNA320927) | seawater metagenome | isolation source: sample BD02T64 sea water enriched with oil for 64 days | place: USA:Gulf of Mexico | collected 2013-07-27
CCTTGACCGTAAGATACACCAAGATTGTAGTCATGGCGTTCTAGATCAGCAGTTCCACCGTCGTTGTCAGTGAATTTGTAAGCACCACCGATAGTGAAACCAGCAACACCGATGTTACCACCGATTGAGATTTCGTCAGTGTTTTCATTTGATGTAGTTACAGCAGCTGCAGTAGCCTCAGCAATACTGGCAATTGTACCAGTTGTTGCACCGGCAAGTACGCTAGTGAGAAGTGTAGTTGAACCAACAGAGAATGTTTCTGTCAGAGTACCACCACCACCATAAGTTGTCGTACGAGTAGTAATAGCTGTTGCTGTTGTGTCTGTACGTTGAGTATTTTCCCAACCAGCAGATGCATTCACAGAAACGCCACCGAATTTACCAGTGTAGTTAGCAGCAATTGAGTAAGCTTCGTCCGCTGCGCCTTCGTCTGAGATTGGCGAGTAAACAGATCCGCCTGAAGTTTCTGAATCCGCGTCAGGTGTGTAAGAAGCACCGATTTGGAAGCCACCCATACGTGGTGTGAAGTAAGTGAGTTTATCAGCGTCACTAATACCGTTTGTGTATGTAGATGGAGTTGTGAAACCACCAGCGTTCGCATTAGGAGAGTTAAGACCCCATGCTGGAACTGGAGATGGTGAACCGTAACCCATCAAATATGATGCTGAGTTTTCAGAACCCATGTTTACACGACCGAAAGCGCCTTCAACATACATGAAAGTTTCGTCGACTTGGTCGCCAGATTCACGAGCTTCAAGCTGAATGTTCACACCGAACTCAAGACCGTTGTCTAGAGTAGTTTTACCAGTGAAGTGAACTTCGCCTTCATGACGGATGTTTGTTGGAAGCTGATCTGTGTTTGTGTCGTAGTCAGCAACAACGAATGAAGTTTGCAGGTAACCGCCAACATTCAATTTGATTTTTTCAGCAGCAGAAACAGAGCCCGCTGTAAGTGCAGTAACAGCTACTAAAGCTGTTGTGCCCAATAGTGTCTCCCCTCTGCTTACGAGAAGCTAGAGAAATAGATTGTTAATAACGACGCAAGGCTCAATGACCCTGTTAGCCCGACTGAGTAAAAGACCTTATTGGCCATACGGTCAAGCACTACACAGGGGGGCTTTTCCCAGATTTGGAAAAACTGTGTTTAAAAAGTCACAGATGGGGGACCGGAAGGAGTTTTCGAAACAATCCAAATGGTTAAGTCGGATTAACCCATATTTCAGCCGATACTAACATTGAGGAAAATTTGGAGCAGTATGCCTTAAAAAGTCCCCTATTCTTTATAAAAAGCCGCTTTCTTATATTGTCCCTTTAGATAACCTGCTTTAGACTAGCGCCAGAAAATTGGGGCAACTTTTCTAAACCCCGACATTTGCAAAAACCAGATCTTGTAAGGAATCGCCTCAATGTTGCTGCGTCGCTTTAATGTCACTTCTCTCTTAGGCCTATTGGCCATTGCGTCTCTTACGGCCTGTGGCGCCGATTTAGCAACCGAATCTTCTTTCCCGGAACAAAGCCGCGGTAAAGTCTACACAGATGGAAAACCGGATAACGAAGCAACCATCTTTGGGGAGGGTGGCTTGTTTGGAGATGGAAAGAAGCTTAGTGATGGGCAAGGCGGCGGCGGCATTGGCGTTAATGGCTATTTGTGGCGGGCCTCGCTCGATACACTCTCCTTTATGCCACTCAGCTCTGCCGATCCATTTGGTGGTGTCATCATCACGGATTGGTACACGCCTGTAGAATCTCCAGGCGAGCGTTTCAAGGTTACAGTTTATATTCTGGATCGTCGTCTGCGGGCCGATGGTATCCGCGTTTCAGCGTTTAAACAGAATCTGGATACAACCAACAACTGGATCCCTGTCCAGCTAACACCGAAAACCGTTACTAAGCGAAAGTTAATTAACCAACCAAACTCAATTTATTGGGTTTGTCGTATTGGTGCGGCTTGTTACTCGTAGAAATTATTAGTCTTTTTGCATCGCCGCATCACATCTAAATAAAATATTATGTACATTTGAAAACGGACCACAAACCGATGTCCCGCTATAATGCAAAAGAAGTTGAAGCCAAATGGCAAGCCACTTGGGAAGACAAGCAAACCTTTGTTGCTGAAATAGATACCTCTTTGCCTAAATATTACGTGCTGGAAATGTTTCCCTACCCCTCAGGTAACATTCATATCGGTCATGTGAGAAATTACACTATGGGCGACGTTGTCGCTCGCTATAAACGAGCCAGAGGCTTTAATGTTCTGCACCCCATGGGTTGGGATGCGTTTGGATTGCCCGCAGAGAATGCTGCCCGCGATAAAAATGTTCATCCGGCCGAATGGACATATGCCAACATTGCCAATATGCGCCGAGAACTTAAATCCATGGGCTTGTCTCTGGATTGGAGTAAGGAGCTCGCGACCTGCCACCCGGGTTATTACGGCAAGCAACAGGAACTGTTTCTCGAGTTTATGAAAGAAGAGCTGGTTTACCGGAAAGAAACTTGGGTCAATTGGGACCCTGTGGATATGACGGTTCTCGCAAACGAGCAGGTTATCGATGGCCGTGGTTGGCGTTCCGGGGCGCTCGTTGAAAAACGTAAACTGAACCAGTGGATGTTCCGTATCGCAGATTACAGCGAATCTTTATTGGAAGGCCTTGGCGACCTTGATCGCTGGCCAGAGCGCGTCCGTTTGATGCAGGAAAACTGGATCGGTAAATCCAAAGGGGCAAGAGTTCATTTCAAAATCGCCGGAATGGATCATAACCTTGAAATCTATACCACTCGCCCAGACACTCTATATGGTGCCAGCTTTATGGCGGTTGCGGCCGATCACCCGTTGTCTCAAAAATTGATGAAGGACAATCCTGCCATCGCCGACTTTGTCGCAGAATGCCACCGAATGGGCACCAGCGAAGAAGCAATTGAAAAAGCAGAGAAAAAGGGAGTGGATACCGGCCTACGTGCAGAACATCCATTTATTGAAGGCAAAACGCTTCCAATCTATGTGGCTAATTTCGTCTTGATGGAATATGGAACGGGCGCAATTTTTGCCTGTCCCGCACATGATCAGCGAGATCTCGATTTTGCCCGCAAATATGGGCTTGAAGTTCCGCGTGTTGTGGCCGCAGCCGATGGCAGCGAAGATGAAATCGAAACGGAAGCCTATACTGGCCCCGGCTCAATCATTAATTCCGATTTTCTCAATGGTCTGAGTACGGTTGAAGCTAAAAAGCAGGCTCTTGCTCGCTTGGTGGAGCTTAATCAAGGGGTTGAGACCACAAACTACCGACTTCGCGATTGGGGTCTTTCCCGCCAGCGCTATTGGGGCTGCCCTATTCCAGTGGTTCACTGCGAAGCTTGTGGCACAGTAGCAGAAAAAGCTGAGAACCTGCCGATTGAACTGCCCGATGATGTAACGTTTGAGAAACCGGGGAACCCTCTGGATCATCATGCGACGTGGAAACACACACATTGCCCGTCCTGCGGGGAAGCAGCTATCCGCGAAACAGATACAATGGATACTTTTGTCGATTCGTCCTGGTATTTTGCACGTTTCTGCGCCCCTAGGAACGATAAACCCGTTAGCCAAGCTGACGTGGATTACTGGCTTCCAGTGGATCAATATATTGGTGGAATTGAACATGCGATTTTGCATCTTCTTTACTCCCGCTTCTTCTCGCGTGCCATGAAAGAAACTGGCGCGGTGGATTTCGCGGAACCATTTGAAGGTCTATTTACACAAGGGATGGTGACCCATGAAACCTATCGCAGCACCGGCGGCGATTGGCTTTTCCCTCAAGATGTCACACACAATGATGCTGGAAATCCGGTTCATATTGAAACCGGAGACCCTGTAACCATTGGCGGCGTTGAAAAAATGTCGAAATCCAAGAAGAATGTCGTAGATCCGGGCGAAATCATTGATAAATTCGGCGCTGACGCTGCACGTTGGTTTGTATTATCTGATAGCCCGCCAGACCGTGATATGGAATGGACAGATGCCGGTGCGACAGGTGCGTGGCGCTTTAAACAACGCTTATATCGTTTCGTTATCGATAACCTTGAGAAAGCTGCGGTTAAAGGAGCCCCTCTCCCGTCAGAATTTTCCGACAATGTAACTGCCCTTCGAAAAGAAGCACATAAAACGCTTTTGCATGTGACCGACAGTATTGAAAAACTGCATTTCAATAATGCAATTGCCCGTATCTATGAATTTATGAAGGCCCTTGGAGATTTCAAAGCTAGCGATGAAGCTGGCGGATCTTGGGCACTCCGTGAAGCGATGGAGATCATGACAGTGATTGTCGGACCTATGATGCCCCATCTCACTGAAGAGCTGTGGGAAATTCTCGGACATACTACCATTCTTGCAGACAGTCGGTGGCCAACTCTTATAGAAGAGTTGACAGTGGACAACACTGTTACCATAGCAGTGCAGGTCAAAGGAAAACTTAGAGCAACCATCGAAGTTCAAAAAGATGCTCCCTCAGCGGACGTTGAAGCTCTGGCCCTTGCAGAGGAAAGCGTCATAAAGGCTATTGGCGATCAACCAATTAGAAAAGTCATCGTTGTTCCAAATCGGATTGTAAATGTTGTTGTCTAGATTTCTTTTAGTCACATCAATTCTATTTTTGGTTGCAGGATGCGGCTTCCAACCCCTGTATGGAAGCCAAACTCTAAATGCCAAAGTCACGGCAAGTTTGGATCAAACCTATGTTTTGCCAATCGAAGGGCGCGTGGGCCAACTTGTTCGCAACCAACTTCTGGACAGGGTCAGTCCAAAAGGGCTCCCGTCCCGAGCGACTTATCAGTTGGTAGTTAAATTACGTGAGCAAAAACAAGGTCTTGCCATCGACAAAACTGATGCAACAAACAGATACAATTTGACCATTTTTGCCAAATACAGCCTGCTTGATTCCACAGGAAAGCAGGCACTGTATTCTGGTAGTGCTCAGTCGGTTGCTTCCTTCAATATTGTCGAATCCGATTTCGCTAACTTAGCTGCAGAAAAAAATGCCCGTAAACGGTCTGCAATCGTTGTCTCTGAAGAAATCCATCGGCAGTTGTCCGTTTATCTGTCCAGGTGAGGTAATTGGAACTTAGACCAGCACAATTTTCGTCCTATTTGAAAACACCGGATAATAATATTCGTGTGTTTCTGGTTTATGGACCCGATGAGGGACTTGTGCGAGAAAGAGCGAAACTAATCTCACTTACTGTCCTGCAAACCCTTGATGACCCTTTTTGTTATGCTGAGATCGAAGCTGGAAACCTGGACGGGGATCCTGCACGGCTTCGAGATGAAATTGAAGCTATTTCCATGATGGGTGGTGATCGTGTTGTTAGGCTTCGAGGAGCCGGAAATGTGCACGCAAAACTTATTCAATCCGTTCTAGATGCCGACTTTTCAAACACATTACTGGTAATCGAAGCTGGAGATATCAAAAAATCAACAGCTCTGGTCAAAAGCATTACAGGACTGAGTATTGGCGCAAGTCTCGCATGCTATCATGATAAGGCACAGGATGTTGGGTCTCTTATACGCGATGTTTTAGGAGAAGCGGGTCTCTCTCTTACCTCTGATGCAACGGATTACCTTCGGAAAAACCTAGGAAGTGATCGCTCCATTTCCCGTCAGGAACTAGATAAGCTCGTTTTGTATAAAGGATCAGATGGAGATCCTATATCGCTCGACGATGCCAAGGCTGTCATCGGGGATAGCTCTGCTGAAAGCGTCTTTGACGTTATTGATGCAACGCTTCTTGGAAACTTAATTGCTCTGGAATTAACTCTCAATAAAGCGTTTTTCGCGGGAGAATCCGCTATAACTTTTTTGAGGCTCGCCCAAGGCCAACTGAAGCAACTGCACAAAGCTGCAAGTTTTAGCGGAAACGGTGTTCCTTTATCAGTGGCCACTAAAAAAGCTGGTATTCCCCCCTTCAATCAAAAAAAGGCGGAAGCGCAAATCGGGCGGCGCGGCGCACAACATTTTGCCCAGTGCCTTGAGATAATATTAAAGGCCGAAATGGAATGCAAAACAACAGGTGCACCGGCTGAGACGCTCTGCCGGCGTGCGTTACTTCGCGTATGTATGGCAAATAGAAGTCGTTAAGTTGTTGATTTTAATGAAAATCTTCATCTAGGGCGGAACTCATATCGCCTTCATATGCTTCGTCTTCAACAGACTCTCCTGTCACATGTCGCGACAATCTTCTGCAAATATCATCCAATTGGTCGAGGTGCTCATACGATATTATTATCTGACCACCACGTTCAGCATGATGATTTATACTCACTTTCAGGCCAATAGCGGCAGATAAATCCCCCTCTAGAGCGAGCGTATCCTGATCTTTCGTAGGTACGGACGCTGAGCGCGCTCTATTTGAGGGTTTTTTCTGGGCTAATTTCTCTGCTTTTCGGACAGAAAGCCCCTCTTCAACAATTTTCTTGGCCAGCTTCTCTGGATTGTCTGCCGTTATTACGGCACGCGCAGCACCCGCACTTAAATCTCCAGACCGGATCATCTTCTGGACACTTACAGGCAGGGATAAAAGGCGCATGATATTTGTCACATGCGACCTGCTTTTACCTAGCTGCTTTGCCAAGATATCCTGTGTATAATTAAACTCGTCCGCCAACCGTCGATACCCTTCAGCTTCTTCGATAGCAGATAAATCTTCCCGTTGGATATTTTCAATGATTGCGATTTCAAGACTATCAACATCTGACAAGTCTTTAATGATAACCGGAACTTTATGCAGTTGAGCCATTTGGGCAGCGCGCCAACGTCTCTCACCCGCGATAATTTCGAACAACCCATTATCTTTAGGATCCCGACGGACAAGAATGGGTTGCAAAACCCCCTTTTCCGCAATGGAATCTGCAAGACTTTGCAATGCTTCCTGATCCCAGTCCTGCCTCGGCTGAAATGGACTTGGGTGCATCTGCTCTACAGGTACATCTTTCGAAGTCCTAATTTTGTCCAGTTCAGAATAATCAGCTGCGACATTATCCCCAAGCAAGGCAGATAAACCGCGACCAAGTTTCTTTTTTCCAATTTCATCAGACATAGTGACCACAGATTAGTTAATTAGGCTGCATGTAAGCGTTTTTCACGCCGGATTAGTTCGCTGGCCAGTTTAATATAGGCCTGACTTCCTGCACAACGATGATCGTAAATCAATACTGGTTTACCGTGACTCGGTGCTTCGGAAACTCGCACATTACGAGGTATAACAGTTTCATACACCTTATCACCTAGATAATCACGGACATCTTGCGCTACTTGATCAGATAATTTGTTGCGCTTATCATACATAGTCAACACCACACCTTGAATATCAAGTTTAGCATTAAGGGTGTTGCGAACACGCTCGATAGTTTTAATCAGCAAACTTAACCCTTCAAGCGCAAAAAACTCGCATTGTAGCGGTACAATGACTGCCTGAACGGCAACTAAAGCGTTTAAGGTCAACAAGTTGAGTGAGGGTGGACAATCGATCAGAATATAATCGTATCTTTCTTGAATGGGGGCAATTGCCTCCACCAGACGATGGCTGCGGCGATCCATTTCGATTAGCTCAAGTTCAGCTCCCGTTAAATCCGGAGTAGACGGAACCAAATCCAGATTTGGTATAACACTGGGACAAATGGCCTCGTCCATTGATATGTCGCCCATGATGACATCATAAACGTTCAATTCACGATTAAATCTATCGACACCTAGACCAGTACTGGCATTTCCTTGGGGATCAATGTCAATGATAAGAACCGATTTACCAACTGCGGCTAGCGCGGTCGCAAGGTTGATGGTTGTCGTTGTCTTACCAACACCGCCCTTTTGATTAGCAACTGCAAGGATACGTGATGATCCTACGATACTAAGCTCTTCCATTTTTGCCCCCTGCTTAACTTCGGGACACGTTCCTTAATTCTAGAACACTTCCCTCAGAACTGGATAAACTCTGATGCTTAATTGGGTCCATTCTCCAACATTTTGCGGCATTGGTCAATTCCGCATCTACATCTTGTCCCTTTAAATACAGAAGAAGTGTATCTTGGGTAGAGAACGGATCTGCAAATTCCAGTAGTTTTTCGAGAGAAGCCAGCGCTCTTGCAGAAATTACAGTCGCTGGAAAAGGCTCTACAGCGTCAATTCTTTTGGTGTGAATAGTGATAGGTGTAGATGTTTCACGTGAAACCTCCCGCATAAATTGACACTTCCGTTGATCGCTTTCAATCACGTGAACATCAAAATCACTGGCCATTGCAACGATTAAAGCCGGAAATCCTGCACCACTTCCCATATCAATCCACACACCACCTGTTGATGGCGCATATTTCAAAATCTGAAAGCTATCCAATACATGACGTTCCCAAACATCAGGGAGTGTCGCTTTACTAACAAGGTTTATAGCCTTCTGCCATTTTTTGAGAAGAGCAACATAGGTTTCGAACTTATCCATTGTTTCACGTGAAACATCGGTAAGTTTCAAGAATTCTTGTTCATCCATTTTGAAGGGTTACCCTGCCTGCTTGCGGTGATCACCGCGCTTTACATAAGAGAGAAGAGCTGTGAGAGCGGCGGGTGTTACGCCTGAAATGCGCGCCGCCTGCCCCAGAGTATCAGGTCTCGTGTCAATTAACTTCTGCCTTACTTCCGCAGACAAACCGCCAATATCTTCATATCTCAAATTCGTTGGTATTAGGAGCGCTTCATCTTTTCTGAACTCACGAACATCCGCATTCTGTCGCTCCAAATACCCTTTATATTGAGCATCGATTGAGACTTGTTCCAGAACGTCATCCGAAAACTTTTGTGTCTCCGGCCAAATACGGGCTATGTCCGACATATCAATACTGGGATATGCTAACAGATCTGATGCTGTGCGGCGCACACCATCTTGATTAACATGTAGCCCATGTGTTTTAGCTTCGTTAGGGGTAAGTTTAAATTCATCGAACAAGACTTTTGCTGCAGTCAGGTCATGTTGCTTTTTCAAAAACACCTCACGACGTTCCGCGCCCACGCATCCAATATCTAGTCCGAGACCTGTCAATCTGGTATCCGCATTATCAGCACGAAGTATCAACCTGTATTCCGCGCGAGAAGTAAACATGCGGTATGGCTCTTTGGTTCCCCTCGTCACGAGGTCATCAATCATGACCCCTATGTAGGCATCAGCTCTATCCAAGATAAACGCCCCCTGCCCGCCTGCAGATCTGGCTGCATTGATTCCCGCCATCAATCCTTGCGCAGCGGCTTCTTCATATCCTGTAGTCCCGTTTATTTGACCCGCAAGATAAAGGTTTTTCAAACGGCGCGTTTCCAACGTATGGCGAAGTTCTCGGGGATCTATGAAATCATACTCAATGGCGTATCCCGGTTGATAAAACTCAACCTTCTCCAGCCCTGGTATTGATTGAAGAAAGGCAACCTGCACATCTGCTGGTAAAGACGTGGACATCCCATTTGGATAAATGGTGTCTACGTCCAATCCTTCTGGTTCAAGGAAAATTTGATGACTGTTTTTATCCGCGAAACGAACCACTTTATCTTCAATGGATGGGCAATAGCGTGGGCCCGTCCCTGTAATGTCTCCGGAATACATAGGCGCGCGGTGAAGGTTGTCGCGGATCACCTGATGAGTATTCTCATTTGTATATGTAATGTGGCAAGGTACTTGCCGTGTTGTAATTTTCTTGGTCAGAAACGAGAACGGCACAGGGACGTCATCACCCGGTTGTTCTTCAAGAATTTTCCAGTCGATTGTTTTCCCGTCAAGCCGTGCAGGTGTACCTGTTTTCAAACGACCAAGCTCAAATCCTGCTCGCTCAAGAGTAACTGAAAGCCCGTTAGATGGATCATCCCCAAGTCTGCCGGCCGGGATCTTTTTCTCACCCATATGGATCAGGCCGCGCAAAAATGTCCCCGTTGTCAGAATAACTTTACCAGAACGAAGTTCTGTCCCATCAGCTGCAATAATGCCCAGTACTTCATCACCTTCAGTGATCAAGTCTTCAACAGCTGCGGCTTGAATATAGAGGTTTTCCTGATTGGCTAACGCTTCCTGCATCGCATTTTTATAAAGCGTACGATCTGATTGCGCCCGTGGTCCGCGCACCGCAGGTCCCTTGCGCCTGTTTAGCAACCGAAACTGAATGCCTGCTGCGTCAGCCACTCGGCCCATAACCCCGTCCATCGCGTCGATTTCACGAACAAGATGCCCTTTGCCTAATCCGCCGATAGCTGGATTACAAGACATGGCACCAATGGTGTCCAGTTTGTGAGTGAGAAGAAGGGTCTTTGCCCCCATGCGTGCGGAGGCCGCTGCAGCTTCACAGCCCGCATGCCCACCACCAATTACGATTACATCATATACAGTCATGGGGGCCAATGTATGAATAGAGGGTCAAAAGTCAAAGCAAAATTGAACATGGCAGATATGTATCGTTTGTTTCACGTGAAACATGCAACAGACCTGCTATTTACCAATACAAAAATCACCAAAAACTACATCTAGAACATCCTCAACATCTACACGACCTGTGATTCGACCTAAGGATCGCGCAGCAAGGCGAACATCCTCTGCCGCAAGTTCAGGATCAGGAGCTGTATCAAATCTGTTGAGAGACTCGACACACGCCTCCAAGGCATGCCTATGCCGGACACGGGTCAAAGAAGTTGCGCCGGATACATCAAGAAGTGAAACCACGTCTTCTTCTAATTTCTGAAGAAAGAAGTCCAACCCCTCTTCTGTCTTAACAGAGAGGAAAAATTGCCTCTCTTGAGGATGTGGATGAACTAGACCATCCGTAAGATCCAACTTGTTCACCAAATGAAAGCTTCCTTTATCCACCAAATCCGAAAACTCTGTTTCATCGAGAGGGATATGACCCGCCTCAGTCATGAATATTCGAATGTCAGCTTGTTTCGCCCGCTCACGAGCGCGCCGAATACCTTCTTTTTCCACAATATCATCTGCTTCTCTTAAACCTGCTGTATCAGCGATGGTAACCGGGTATCCCGCCAGATCCAGATGCACCTCAACAATATCTCGAGTTGTGCCGGCCTGATCAGTAACAATAGCCGCTTCCCGCCGGGCGAGTTTATTCAACAGACTTGATTTTCCGACATTGGGCGCACCCAAAATAACAACATCCAGACCTTCGCGAATTTTCTCACCGCGATACCCGCCAGCCAAATGCTGCTCTATCTCCTCTCGTAATGCTGATATTTTCGGCCTAATCGCTTTTGCCACACCGTCAGGCATATCTTCATCAGGAAAATCAATGTCAGCCTCTAGATGAGCCAGGCTCCGAATTAAGGTTTCTCGCCAGTCATTATAGATCTGCCCTAGGGCGCCTCTCATCTGGCGCAGGGCTTGCTGGTGTTGTGCATGGGTTTCCGCATTAACAAGATCACCCACGCCTTCGGCTTCTGTTAGATCAAGTTTACCATGCTCAAATGCCCTGCGCGTAAATTCACCCGGTTCTGCTGTTCTTACATCAGGGATTTTTGTGAGTTGACTGAAAAGGGCCTCAACGATTGCTGGGCCTCCATGAAGATGAATTTCAACTACATCCTCACCAGTGAAACTATTTGGCCCCTCAAACAGAAGCACCAAAGCCTCATCAATCAGAAAACTTTTATCGAGAGCATATATCTCGCGTACGGCAGCATATCGAATTTTGGGGAGCTTGGTTTTTGTCAGGCTTACCAGAATGTCAAATGCAGCAGATCCCGAGATACGGACAACCGCAACACCTGCCCTACCCCGGCCGCTCGCCAACGCAAAAATCGTATTCATTTGTATCTAGCCATTTCAACTTACTTTTTATCGGGCTTATCGCCACTAAGGGAAGACCAAAACATATTTTGCATCTGATCTAACCCTTTCATACTGGTGGGAAGCCATGTTTTCATCATATTTTCAGTATCAAGACCAGCAATATTCTCAGTCATTTTATCTTGAATTTGCTGGACTAAAGCTTGCTGCATTTTTTCAACATCAGGCAATCCGAAAAATTTTCTTGCTTCTTCTGGTGTACACTCAATATCAAGTTTAATCTTCATAAGAGACAGCTCCTTGTTTACACGGCAAGATGGGTTCTTCTAAAAGGTAAGTGAATTCACTACACGGATCAATGCAATGGATTGATTTGATCCTAAAATATGGAAAATGATATGGAAAACGTTCTGGATAGGGAAACAAGCCCCTATTTGTTGCAGCATAAAGACAACCCAGTTCACTGGCAACCGTGGGGGCCTGAATCCCTAGATACAGCCAGACGAGAAGGAAAACCCATTTTATTGAGTGTTGGCTATGCTGCTTGTCACTGGTGTCACGTTATGGCCCATGAGAGTTTTGAAGATCCAGCGGTTGCCACAATGATGAATGAATTATTTATCAATATCAAAGTGGACCGTGAAGAACGTCCAGATATTGATCAGATTTATCAAACTTCCCTCGCCCTACTTGGTGAACAGGGAGGATGGCCGTTGACTATGTTCCTAAATGCAAAGGGCGACCCCTTCTGGGGCGGGACATATTTTCCAAAGGAAAATTCATATGGCCGGCCAGGGTTCACTAACGTTTTACAAACTGTCTCAGATATCTTCAAAAACGAGCCGGAAAAAGTAACAAAGAACCGTGATATTCTCAAAGCTGCTCTCAAAAAACATAATGCTACAGCGGAAGGTGATCGGCCTAAACTCACTGTTGAAGTTCTCGATCGAATTGCAGATAGATATGCAGAAGAAGCGGATGTGGAACATGGTGGTATCGGATCTGCACCGAAATTCCCACAAACGTATGTTCTAGAGAATTTATGGCGGAGTTACATCCGAACTGGTAAAGAAAATCTGGCGGAAATTGTTGTAAAAGCTCTCACTCAGATGTCCCAAGGTGGCATTTATGACCATCTAGGCGGGGGTTATTCCCGTTATTCTACTGATGCACTCTGGCTTGCACCACATTTCGAGAAAATGCTGTACGATAATGCTCTTATCCTTGACCTGCTAGTGCTTGTACATGCCGAGAATAAAAACGAACTGTTCAGAGACCGCGTTTACGAAACAGTTGATTGGGTCTTTCGCGATATGATTGCCGAAAACGGCGCTCTTTCAGCGACTATCGATGCTGATAGCGAAGGAGTTGAGGGAAAATTTTATGTGTGGTCTGAACAAGAACTGGAAGAAGTTCTGGGTACAGAAGCGGCGCAGTTCGCAGAAATTTACGGTGTAGAGGACGAAGGTAACTGGGAAGGTACAAACATCCTTCATCGGCTTAATTACGCAACAGCCCTTGATGAGGAAACAGAAGCTGCTCTCCTCCCACTTCGTCAAAAGCTATTTGAAGCACGAAGTAAAAGAATTCATCCAGAGTTGGATACAAAAGTCCTGACAGACTGGAATGGACTTATGATCGCAAGTCTTGCCAAGGCTGGACAGTATTTCAGTGAAGCTCACTGGGTAGAGCGGGCAGAAAACGCTTTTTCAGCAATCACTACCCATTCAATGCAAGAAGACGGACGTCTTTATCACAGCTATCGGCTAGGAGAAGCTAAACATACCGGTATTCTGGATGACTACACCAACATGAGCCGCGCCGCCCTCACCTTGTATGAAATTACCGGACGGAGTTTCTACTTAGAGCGAGCTAAAAACTGGATCCAAATTCTAAATACGCATTTTTGGGATAAAACGGGTGGATACTTTTATACTGCCGATGACGCGGAAGCTTTGATTGTCAGAACCAAAAATGCGTTTGATAATGCAGTCCCATCGGGCAATGGAACCGTATTGGAAGTTTTATCCAAACTTCATTATCTAACGGGTGACCGCGAAGCATTTGAAAAAGCAACGGATATTGTAAGAGCTTTCTCCGTTGAACTTGGTCGAAATTTCTTTCCTCTTGCGACGTTCCTCAATAATTTTGAAACTCTGGTAGAGGGATTACAGATTCTGATTATTGGCGGACGTGATGAGCCTGCAACCCTTGAGTTGGTTTCCGTATTGAATGAATTTAGTCTTCCTGCCAAAGTCGTTAATATACTTGCCACATCGGAAGACCTCCCTTTTGATCACCCGGCAAATGGCAAAAACCGAAAAGACAATAAACCAACAGTCTATATCTGTACCGGATCTGTTTGTTCAGAACCTGCAAATAACCCTATGGATCTTCGAAAACAATTACAAAGCAAGGCTAGCTAAATGGCACAACTTAGTATGCATAGCCCCGTTGGGGATCTTACCATAACCGAAGAAGATGGGGCCATCGTCTCACTTGATTGGGGATGGGTGCCAGCAGAATGGCAAGATGAAACCCCACTGCTTACCAACGCTATAGCACAGCTAAATGACTATTTTGATGGCAATTTACTTGATTTTGATCTTCCACTTAATCCGCCAGGATCTGATTATCAAAAACGCGTTTGTTTTGCCATGAAAGCCATTCCAGGGGGCACAACCAAGTCGTATGGCGAACTTGCAAAGGAGCTGGAGAGTTCAGCTCAAGCAATAGGAAATGCTTGTGGCCTTAACCCTATACCCATCATTATTCCGTGCCATAGAGTACTTGCTGCTGGAAAGCAGCTTGGTGGATTTTCTGGAGATGGTGGTGTAGAGACCAAAAAAGTATTATTGGAGCTTGAGAACGCTCTTCCACCGATCCAACAAAATCTCGATCTTTAGTTCATAAATCATAATTCCCGAAACGGGGCGCTAACAAAAAAAAGGTATTGTCATGACAAAAGCCATTACATTTAGTGAATTTGGAGGGCCAGAGGTCCTCAAATGGGCAGACGTAGATGTCGGTAGCCCCTCAGGTGGTGAAGTAAGAATAAAACACTTGGCTGTTGGCCTCAACTTCATCGATGTTTATTTCAGAACGGGTCTCTATCCCGCCCCACTTCCAAATATACCTGGTATGGAAGCTGTTGGTATTATTGAAGAATTGGGAGCCGGTGTCACAGGATTTTCTATTGGCGATCGTGTTGCTTATGCGTGCCAGCCAATCGGAGCCTACAGCGAAGCCAGAGTTATGCCTGTAGCAGGTCTTATTAAAGTTCCCGATGCCATTGATGACCAAACTGCAGCAGCTATGATGCTTCAAGGTATGACGGCTGAATATCTACTACAACGTACGTTTCACGTGAAACAAGGGGATACAATCCTGTTTCATGCCGCGGCTGGCGGCGTTGGCCTTATCGCCTGCCAATGGGCCAAACATTTGGGTGCAACTGTGATTGGAACCGTTGGTTCAGAAGAAAAAGCCGAACTTGCAAAAGCACATGGATGTGATCACACCATCAACTATCAAACAGAAGGTTTCCAAGAACGGGTAATGGAAATCACTGAAGGCAAAGGCGTCCCTGTTGTTTATGACAGCATTGGTAAAGATACGTTTGAAAAGTCCTTGGATTGCCTACAACCACGTGGGTTGATGGTTTCTTATGGAAACGCATCCGGGCCTGTTACTGGTGTTGATTTGGGAATTCTAGCGGCAAAAGGATCTGTCTACGTTACCCGCCCTACCCTTATGACCTATAATGCCACTCGGTCAGATCTCGAAAAATCATCTTCTGATATGATGAAACTGGTCGCAAATGGAACTGTGAAAGTAAACATAGGACAAAGTTATCATTTGTCTGAAGCTGCCAAAGGGCATGAAGATCTGGAAGCCAGAAAAACGACAGGATCCACAGTTTTTACTCTTTAAAACAAAATTTTTGACAGAAAAAGAGGCACTTCATTTTTTGAGGTGCCTTTTATTCTCCCAGAATATAATACTTAAAACCTGTTTATTTACAATAATTTATACATGTAATTACACACGTTATTATTAATAAATATATGATAATAGTTTTCGAATTTTTCTTTTGATTAGTGATAATTATTATTCAACTGAGATCGACCTTTTCCGAAGATAAATCACTATATTTTTCTCTTCAATATTTCCCTGAACTAGTCGTGACATAAACTGTACTGCGTCTTCGTTAGCAATATCCAGCATCCAGTTATTACGTCGCAAAGTTAAAACCAATAGAACAAATGCCAAAGCAGTATTACCACTTGAAGCCGGTTTCTCTGACAATACTCCCATAACCAATGATGCTGTGACATCAAAGACATCAGAACTGCTTCCTGTCGTTACCATCATTCGAGGCCAGGCAAGTGCAATTCCCATTTTAGCGTCATCGAAATTTTCCGATACTATTTTTGACGGCTCAAGTTGACGTTTCCATAATTCGCGAACAACAGATCGTGTGGGAAGATAAATGCTCATACCTTAAGTTCTCAGCTTTTTAAGAGCTGGTAAAAACCGATCTTCTACAAATGAGTAAAGCTCCATATAAGCATCAAACTCAACATCAATTTTTTTTACCTGTAATCCGTCACCGTCAACAGAAACACGCAGCGTGTCCCCTACTTCATATTCCAATTTCCGTAAGAAATCAGCGGGTATAGTGACACCAGCAGCACTTCCTGTTTTGCGAAGTTTAGTTTCAAATGGATCAAGGTCTTTTTTCATAGTTCTCAATTAGTATATAAAAAACAAATGCTTAATCATGTAATAACACATATTATTACTAATTATATACTTTATATACTGAAAATAGAACAATAAAAAAGCGCTGAAAAATCAGCGCTTTTTGAAATTAGTATTTCGTTTAAAATCAGGTATTCATTGAGTCAAAGAAATCATCATTTGTCTTACTGGATTTAAGTTTATCAAGCAGGAATTCCATGGCATCTGTCGTGCCCATTGGATTGAGGATACGGCGCAAGACCCACATTTTCTGCAAAGTCGCTTTATCCACAAGTAGCTCTTCTTTACGGGTACCAGACTTAGTAATATCAATCGCTGGGAAGATACGTTTATCTGAAAGTTTACGGTCCAGAATAATTTCTGAGTTACCAGTACCTTTAAACTCTTCAAAGATAACTTCATCCATACGCGAGCCAGTATCAATAAGGGCCGTTGCTACGATTGTCAGGGAGCCGCCTTCTTCGATATTACGGGCTGCACCAAAGAAACGCTTTGGACGTTGTAATGCATTAGCATCCACGCCACCGGTCAATACTTTACCGCTAGAAGGCACAACAGAGTTATAGGCACGGGCAAGACGGGTAATACTATCCAGAAGGATCACAACGTCTCGTTTATGCTCTACCAGACGTTTAGCTTTCTCAATCACCATTTCAGCGACTTGAACGTGACGTGATGCGGGCTCGTCAAATGTGGAAGATACGACTTCTCCGTTCACCGACCGCTTCATATCGGTTACTTCTTCTGGTCGTTCGTCGATCAAAAGAACAATCAGGTAAATTTCAGGGTTATTGGTCGTGATGGAATTTGCAATATTCTGCAACAGAACTGTTTTACCAGTACGCGGCGGTGCCACGATAAGCGCTCGCTGTCCCTTCCCTTGCGGGGAAACCAAATCAATGACCCTAGCGGAACTAATCACACCAGATGGATCCGGTATTTCAAGTTGGATCCGTTGTTCCGGATATAATGGTGTAAGATTATCAAAATTAATCTTATGTCGGGCTTTTTCTGGTTCTTCAAAATTAATTTGTTGAACTTTCAAAAGGGCAAAATATCGCTCGCCCTCTTTTGGACTTCTAATCTGACCTTCAACTGTATCGCCTGTTCGAAGGGAAAATTTACGGATCTGGCTTGGCGAAATATAAATATCATCTGGTCCAGCTAGATAATTTGCATCCGGGGATCGCAAGAAACCAAAACCATCTGATAATATTTCAAGAACACCACCACCAGTGATTTCCTCACCGTTTTCGGCCTCTTGTTTCAATATGGCAAAAAGCAATTCCTGCTTCCGCATTGTTGAGGCGTTTTCGATGTCTAGCGCTTCGGCAGCTGCCAGGAGTTCAGTGGGGGATTTCTTTGTAAGTTCTTGAAGATTCATGTAAATCTCTGGAGATAAAATATATTTTTATGAATAAATGAAGATATATGCGGATTTTACTTTTTGTGGGAAGTAAGCGCTTAGCAGCGATCAATCATTATCGAGTAGGCGGGACCAAATTGTTAAAGTCACGGTTCCCGGTGCGGTAGTGGTATCACCGGTTGAGATAAAGAAATGACAGCATCCGTAATGTAAGTCAATGAGAATAAAACGGGAACTCCGCAAAATTCACCCGAAAATCACCTTAAAAGGGCTTAACTACCACCATAATGACAATAATTATCGTTAAGATCGTCGGAAACTCATTTGCAAACCTATAATACTTTGACGATTTTTGATTATTATCGGCTTCAAAGTCTTTACGCCATTTAGAAAGCTGACCATGGAAACCAACCATCAAAAATAACATTGAAAGTTTGGTCCAGATCCATCCAGATGACCAGTCAACAATCCCGGGGATAGCCAATAACAGACTCCCAAAAATAAAGGTCATAATCATCGCAGGATTAATAATCCCCCTAAGAAGACGGCGTTCCATAATTTTAAAAGTTTCAGATTGAACGGATCCAATTTCTGCATCGCAGTGATAAATATACAGGCGCGGCAGATAAAACATTCCCGCCATCCACGCAATTACAGAAATAATATGAAATGCCTTGATCCACAAATAATAATCGATAAGAAAATCTTCCATAAATCAGCCTTCAACTTGTAAATATTGCGCACAGCCCTTCGCAGAAACCGGACAAATTTTATTCCCGCAAGCACTTTTCATGCCGCCATCATGTCTGTTTTTAACCAGATTTCCCAATCCTTCAATGAATTTCGGATGAGTGGTTACCGTTGGAACACGATAATAGGCTGGCACGCCGTTTTCTTTTGCAACTTCTGCATATTCTAGATCAAGTTCGACCAGCGTTTCAGAATGTTCAGATACAAAAGCGACTGGAATGACCAAAAGAGATTTTCCCTTTGCGCCAGCTTTTTTGATTTCTTCTTCCGTATCAGGTCCAATCCATTCTACAGGTCCCACACGGCTTTGGTAACAAATCTGATATTCCAGATCATCACGATCCAATTTTTTTAAAATAGCGTCAACGGATCGTTCTACCTGCCACGGATACGGATCACCGGAATCTACAATTTTCTTTGGAAGCCCGTGTGCCGAAAATAAAAGTTTTGGTATAGCGCCGTTGATCTGTTCCAATTTTTTAGAAATCAAATCCGCATAAGCACTAGCAAATCCGTCTTCTGCCGGATAACAACAGAAAGATGTTGTATTAGCTTCAAGACCAACCTTTTTCGCTGTTTTTCCCCATTCCTCAGCTGAAGAGGCTGTTGTTGTGGTTGAAAATTGTGGATATAGAGGCAGCAAAATAACCTCATCAGGGTCAAATTCTTTTACCGTTTTTACAATTTCACTGGCCCGTGGATGCCAATATCTCATGCACACAAAAATCTTATATTCATCCGGCAAATCACTTAAAGATTTTTCCAATGCTACTGCCTGATCATTGGTTTGATCTAGAAGCGGAGACCTACCCCCCATATTTTTATAAATATCGCGTGCAATAGGTCCGCGTCTTTTGGAAATAACTTTAGCAACGAAAAAACGAAGCGGGGCCGGCAATCTGATGATTGCGGGATCGTTAAACAGATTGAATAAAAAAGGCTCAACCGACGCTAATTGATCGGGACCACCCAAATTAAAGAGAACTACCGCTTTGCGTGCCAAAGTAACCTCCGCTATTTTTTCCAGGCGTGAATGGTTTCTGCAAGTAAAGCTACATTTTCAGGGGGAGTTTGGGGAATAATACCGTGACCCAAGTTGAAAATATGAGGTCCGTTTGAAAGAGTTTCAAGAATTTCATGAACCCGATCAACCATCGCCTGCCCCCCTGCAACTACCATAATCGGATCAAGATTTCCTTGAACGACAACGTGAGGTTGAATGTTTTCTACAGCCCATTCAAGTGGCGTCGACGTATCAAGACTTACAGCCGTAACCCCGGTGCCTTTAACAAATTCAAGAAGATTACCAGCAATACCCTTTGGAAAGCCAATAATTGGTAGATCTGGATGCACGGCTCTAAGACCATCAACAATTTGGCGGGTTGGCGCAATTACCCATTTACGGAACATATCGTCAGGAAGGACGCCAGCCCAAGTATCAAAAATCTGAACTGTTTCAGCACCAGCCTCAACCTGCTTTAAGAGATATTCGATCGTTGACTGAACAAGAATATCCATCAATTTCTGAAAGCCTTCAGGATCTGAATATGCCCATTTTTTTATTTCGGCATAGTCTTTGGAGCCTTTTCCTTCAATCATATAGCTCGCAACGGTCCAGGGAGCCCCTGCAAAGCCTATTAAAGTCACATGAGAGGGTAAGGAGCTACTTAAACGGTTCACGGTCTCATACACAGGGTTTAGACGGTCATGGAGCTTATCCATGGACAGAGACGTCAGCTCTTTTGCCGAGCGAATAGGATCTAAAACGGGTCCCTCGCCTTCTTTGTAGGCAAGTGGCTGACCTAAAGCATCCGGAATAAGCAGAATATCTGCAAATAAAATTGCGGCATCGAAGTCATACCGGCGTAGGGGCTGTAATGTTACTTCTTCAGCCAAAGCAGGGTTATAGCAAAGATCCAAAAAGGATCCAGCATTGGCCCGTGTTGCACGATATTCAGGAAGATAACGTCCAGCCTGTCGCATTAGCCAGAATGGAGGACGGTCCAATTGTTCTTTGTTTAGGGCTTTAAGTAGTCTCTTTTTTGGCAATGTGGACACAGCCTAGCCTTCCTAAAAAGTTATCCCCTCCAATATAGTAATTATATTAATAGGAGGTTGTTGTTGTTGATACCTGTGAATAACGGGGATGCGTTTTCATCCACATCTTTTATCGGCATTTTGTGGAAAAAATCCAGTAAATAGCGACTTTTGGGATAAGATCCGAATAACGGCGTTTTTCAAAGATAAAAAAACTGTGGAAAGCGGGGATAACTTTTAGAATAGTATTTCCAGAAAAGTTATCCTCATTAATCAAAATACGTATAGACAGTTATGCACGGGTGGAAACATGTTCTAGCAAAATATGAATTATGTGTGTGAAAGTTTTCGAATTGTTATAAAAGGCCATGTTATCCCCGTTATTCACGTTATCCACAGGTAAACTAGGACAGTTTTAATGAGAGAATTTCATTTGCATTTAGTTTCGGATTCAACAGGCGAGACTTTGCAATCTATTGCAAAAGCGGCTCTCGTACAGTTTGAAGATGCGGATGCTATCGAGCACGTCTGGTCTTTGACACGAACCGTACGTCAACTTGATGATATCCTTGATTCTATTGAGAAAAATCCTGGTCTTGTCCTCTTTACATTAGTGAATAAGGAAATGCGCCAAATCCTGGAACAGGGATGCCGTAAATACAACGCGCCTTGTGTTTCGATACTTGATCCCGTGATGGCATCTTTATCGCAGTTCTTGGGACAGGAAAGTCGCGGATTACCTGGCCGTCAACACACACTTGATCAAGAATATTTCTCACGCATTGATGCGCTTAATTATACAATGGCCCATGATGATGGGCAAATGCCCGACGGGTTGGATGATGCCGACATTATTCTTGTAGGTGTTTCAAGAACTTCAAAAACACCTACATCTTTTTATCTTTCACATCGGGGGATAAAAACAGCGAATGTTCCGATTGTTGTGGATTGCCCCCTGCCCGATCAGCTTTTTGAAGTGAAGAAACCATTTGTTGTGGGACTTACAACAAGTCCGGAGCGTCTCTCACAAATTCGTAAAAACCGCCTGCTTTCTCTTAAAGAGACAAATGATACCAGCTACGTAGATCTGGAACGTATTAAGGAAGAAGTCGTTGTTGCTCGCAAACTTTGTACAAAACAAGGATGGCCGGTTATAGACGTATCGCGACGGTCTGTTGAAGAAACAGCTGCGCAGATTATAACGCTATATAATCGCAGGTTTTCAGATGAAGAGAAATTATTGACATGAATAACGTCCAGACTTCACAGATAATATTGGCGTCCTCCAGTCAATCGCGTGCAAAATTGCTAAAAGATGCCGGACTAACCTTCGATTGTATTGCCCCAAGTGTGGACGAAGAAGAAGTAAAGCATTCCTTGCAGGCAGCTGGAGCATCTGCCGCTGATACAGCCGTTGCTCTTGCAGAACTTAAAGCCTTGCGGATATCGCGGGAATGCCCGGACCACTATGTAATCGGGGCTGATCAGATGCTGGAATGCGGTGGAATTTGGTTTGATAAACCCGCTGATATGACCCATGCGCGGGCACATTTATCGGCGCTTCGTGGGAAAACCCACACTTTGCAAAATGCCGTTTGTATCGCTAAAGGAAACGCGATTATTTGGCATCACATTAATGAAGCCAGACTTTCAATGCGAAAGTTTAGCGATGAATTTCTGGATGACTATCTGGATCAAGCCGGAACTGAAATTCTGTATTCTGTAGGCGCTTATCAATTAGAAGCCAGAGGATCTCAGCTTTTTAATAAAGTTGATGGGGATTTTTTCTCGATTTTGGGGCTGCCATTACTTCCCCTTCTTGATTTTCTCCGAGGATACAAGGTCGTTTTACCATGAAACTTAACGCAGGTGTTATGGGCTCGCCCATTTCTCATTCACTCTCCCCTCGCCTTCACGGATACTGGATCAAGAAGTATGGATTGGATGCCTCCTACTTAGCCCGCGAAGTGAAACCTGAAATTCTTGAACAGACGCTTAAAGATCTCCCTAGACTGTGTTTAGAGCAGGGAGAGCGGTTTCGGGGCACAAACTTGACCATACCTCTTAAGGAAAAGGCGCTGGAAATAGTAGATATTCTGGAGCCTTCTGCTGAGAAAATAGGGGCCGTAAATACTGTTATTGTGGCAGAAGATGGAAAACTCATCGGTAGAAATACGGATGGGATTGGATTTAGAGATAACCTTGCCGAAAAAGTGGATGTTGCAAGTTTTAAGGGCGCAACAGCGCTAGTTTTAGGTGCTGGCGGGGCAGCGAAAGCGATTGTTTATGCCCTTCAGGAAATGGGATTTTCAAAGATTTTGATCACAAACCGCACCGAAGCACGCGCGCAGGAACTTGCAAATCATTCTGGAGGCGCAACAAACTCCATCAAATGGTCTGAAAAAGAAACGTATCTTCGGGATGTTGATCTTTTAGTAAATACGACAAGTCTTGGAATGGCAGGGCAACCTTCTCTTGAAATATCGCTGGAGGGTTTGAAAACCCGCGCTGTCGTTACCGATATTGTGTATGTTCCGCTAAAAACAGACTTGTTACTGGAAGCGGAAAAAGGAGGTCATGTGGCCGTTGACGGATTGGGAATGTTATTGCATCAGGCAAAAGCAGGTTTTGAGGCGTGGTTTGGGGTAAAAGTAGAAGTTAATGCAGATTTACGAGCTTATGTACTGGAAGGACTGAAAAAGTAATGAGTTTAAAAATAATTGGTCTAACCGGCTCCATCGGTATGGGTAAATCCACAGTTGGCAAAATGTTCGAGCAAGAAGGCATTCCGATTTACAATGTAGATGCTGAAATTCACAAACTTTACGAGGTTGGCGGCGCAGCGGTTGAACCTCTTCGTGCTGAGTTTCCAGAAGCAATTGTCGATAATCGCGTTGATCGCCCAACACTCAGTAAACTTGTCCTTGGAAATGATGCTGCCATTAAAAGATTAGAACGTGTTGTTCATCCCTTAGTAGGACAGCACCGAGCTGGTTTTTTAAGCGATGCAGCAGATGCCAGTAACTCTATGGTAGTTCTGGATGTCCCTTTGATTTTTGAAACTGGCGGAGAAGCCAATTTTGATAAAATAGTTGTGGTAAGTGCGCCCGCAGATATTCAAAAATCAAGAGTTCTTGCGCGAGATGATATGACAGAGGAGAAATTCCTTTCTATTCTGGAACGTCAAACACCGGATGCTATCAAACGGGAAAAAGCAGATTTCGTGATTAATACGAATTGCAGTGAAGAAGACACGCGCGATCAAGTGATAAGCCTAATTGCAACGTTAAAAGAAGAGTTTGCTCATGCGTGAGATAGCACTCGATACAGAAACGACAGGATTTGACCCCTCCAACGGAGATCGGATCGTTGAAATCGGATGTGTGGAGCTGGATAACTTCATGGCAACGGGACGAGTGTTTCATTGCTACATCAACCCTGAGCGAGATATGCCTGATGGCGCGTTTAAAGTTCATGGGTTGAGCGAACAGTTTCTTAAAAAACATAAGGTTATGGCTGCTGAAATGGACGGCTTCCTTAAGTTTATTGGCGATTCAAATCTTATCATTCACAACGCTGAATTTGATATGAAGTTTATTAATGCGGAATTGATCCGCATGAAACGTCTTCCGCTGCCTATGAGCCGTTCTATCGATACAGTGGCGATGGCAAGGAAAATGTTTCCAGGCGCACAGGCAAATCTTGATGCGCTTTGCCGCAGATTTGAAATTGATAATTCTGCTCGTACAAAGCATGGCGCGCTTTTGGATGCTGAATTGTTGGCAGAGGTATATCTGGAGCTTCGTGGGGGCCGTCAAACAGGCTTCTCGTTGGGATCAGGCAAAGACGCAGGCCCGGTAATTTCAGCTAAATCAGTCGCACGACCGCAACGTGCTCACGCTCCGACAGAAGAAGAACTGAAAACCCATGCAGAGTTTATGGAAAAAATCAGCGATCCGATCTGGAAGAAGTAAAACGTAACCTCTGCCGAGGCTAAAAACACAGTATTCTATCCCCAAATACGGTCCAAAATTTTCTTGCCTTGATATAATACCATATGGTGTTATATATGTGATACCTTTTGGTGTTATATGGAGCGATTTATGATAATAGATGAGCAAGGAGCATTTCGGGCATTAGCTGACCCAACACGTCGGCGCATTCTTAAACATCTTAGTAAAAATGATCTCACCATTGCTGAAGTCGCTGACAAATTTTCTATTACCCGCGGCGCCATAAAAAAGCATCTGGGAATTCTAGAGGAGGGACAATTAATCACCGTTACACCGCAAGGACGGGAACGGATTAATAAACTTCATCCTGAAGGTCTAAAAGCCGCTGCAGAATGGATGAGTTACTTCAGTCATTTCTGGGACGATAAACTTGCAAGTCTGCAAAACGCCATAGAAGAAAATACAGATAAGGATGAGAAACATGACAAATGACACGTTGATCAAAACAGTATTTTTTAAAGCATCCATGGAAACGGTTTGGGCTTTTCTGACGGAAAAAGAAAAACTGGCGAGATGGTTTCACGAGGCAGAAGCCGATTTGGTGGAAGGTGAGAGCTTTGCTCTGATCAAAAACGAAGACGATGGTTCCAAAACACGGATGTGCTGGGGGACCGTTCAAAAAATGAACCGCCCTTTTGAGCTTGTATACAGTTTCACTATAAAGCCGCTTGAAGGATCGTTGACTAAAGTCACGTGGTCCTTAGAAGAGGTTGCGGGTGGTACCAAGCTTACTCTTAAACATGAAGGTATTGCAGCCGCAAGCGGGGAGGCAGCACTTGGTTTACTACTCGCCCTTGAAAAAGGATGGGATGCTCATTTGGCTCATTTACGTGAATTGGCATCATAAAGTCACAAAAAAAGGCCGCAAGGACATCCCTGCGGCCTTTCTAATTATTAACAGAAAAGCTTAGGCAGTGCCTGCACTTGCTTCTTCTGCTTCTTGAGATTTGTGAGCTTGGAACAGTCCCGCAAAGTCAATTGGATCCAACTGCAATGGTGAGAATCCACCATCACGTGTCGCATCAGATACTACACGGCGTGCAAATGGGAAGAGAAGACGCGGGCATTCAATCATGCACATCATTTCAAGAGCTTCAGGTGGGAAGTTCTTAATTAGGAACAAGCCGCCATAGACAAGTTCAACGATAAACGCTGTCTCGTCTTCGTGTTTCGCCGTCGTCTGGATGCGAAGTTCAATTTCGAAATTTTCTTCGTTCAAAGCACGCGCCTGAACATTGATACCAAGCTCAACAGTTGGTTGCGGCAATTCTGGATTTAGACTTGCCGGAGCGTTAGGATTTTCAAAAGAAAGATCCTTAATATACTGAGTGATGATGGACATAATCGGTCCCTCTTCAGTCTCAGCAGCTCCTGTTTCCAGATCATTTTCTGCCATAGTGTTTGTGTCTCCCAAAATTGGCTGGAGTTTTGTAAAAAAGTTGTTCTTTGGCTAACATGTATTGTTCATTGCTACAAGCACAAGAACTAGTCCTCATCTTTCTTTTTCGACCAAGGACTATCCTCGTTCGGAGATCCGATATTTCCGTTTTCAGTCTCGTCCACGATTGAATACTCACCCTCTATGACAGTTGAGCTCGTATTTTTCTGGTTTTGTGAAAATTGATGAGAGGGGCCAGACGTAAAAAAGCGACTGTTTTTCGCTATTTGAGAAGCGAATAAATTACGGAGCGGCGGTAAAAAGAGTAGAAACCCAACGCTGTCAGTCATAAAACCGGGAATGAGCAAGAACAAACCGGCGAGAGCCAGAAGGACCCCGTTCAATATTTCTTGAACAGGCGATTTTCCTGCATCTATAGTATTTCGTGCTTGCATAAGGACCGATAGACCTTGATGTCGAAGCAATGCCATACCGGCAACGGCAGTTAATATAGTCAAAATTGCGGTGTTAAGCGCACCGATTTCCCCGCCGACTTCAACGAAAACAAATATTTCAAGAATGGGAATGCCGATCAAGGCGGCAAAAAACAACAGAGGCAAACTTGTTTATCCTTCTAAAAGTTTCTATGTAAACAATAGGCACAGATTAAGTCGGGTTCTAAAGAACCACCTAGACCTGAGGCCTTGAAGGCGTTACCTTCAGTATTTGGTTTATCTATACATAGATAGACTTTGGCATTTTACGATATTGATATAAAGAATATATTATGGGCGACGGATTTCAGTTTCTAGACATTATTTTACTTGTCATGATTGCGGCCTTCATTTTTTTGAGGCTCAGGAATGTTCTTGGCAGACGAATGGGCCACGAACAACCCCCTCGCGAGGAAATATCTAAAAAAACCTATGATGATGCTGAAACGCCTATGAATGAAGAGCCACTTGAGAATGTCGTTCCTATGAAAGAAGGGATCGAATTCGCGCCAAGTGAGGCTTTGGCTCAAACACCTATGGCACGTACCCTCAGGGACATTCACGCAATAGACCATAACTTTAATCCCGATACGTTCGCGGATCAGGCAGAAATGGCGTATGAGGCCATTGTATCTGCGTTTGCCAATGGCGATCGCAGAACCCTTGGCGACCTGTTGTCCGAAGAAGTCTATAATAATTTCGGCTCGGCGATCGATGCGCGCGAAAAAGCAGAAGAAGTTATGGCAACCGATATCCTGTCTATTGAAAAATCAGAAGTAACTGCTGCTGAATTAAACGGGACTGAAGCTGAAATTACGGTTCGTTTTGAAACTGACATGATTTCCGTAACAAGAGATGCTGAAGGTGTTGTCGTGAGCGGCGACCCTCATCCACATGTGGTCAAAGAATACTGGACGTTTGCTCGTGATCTGAAATCCAGAAATCCAAACTGGGCGTTAATCACTACGCGTAGTGCTGAATAATCTGAAAAAATGATAGGACGGTTGCTTAACAGAAAGCGGTCAATTGCGCTTGGTGTGTTGGTCCTGCTTGCCGCAGGCGCGGCCCTTGTCTGGGTTTTCTATGAAGAAGAGAAACCAAAAAAAGATAAGTTACACTTGGAAGCGGCCGCGTTTTCCGATCTAAATACTTGGAATTCAGATGATTTTGGCGAGTTTTTGCCAGCACTTCATCTGTCTTGTAAAAAGCTCCTGAGATTGCCAGATGCCAGATCTCTTGGCGGTGAAAAAATCGCTGGAACGGTTGCTGACTGGAAAGACATTTGTAAATCGGCGCTCGATTTACCTGTTCAAAACGAGGCGATAAGGTCTTTTATCGAAAGCAACTTTACGCCTTTTCAAGTAACAAACAACGGGGAACAGAAGGGGCTTTTCACCGGATATTATGAAGCCAGCTTACGCGGCAGCCGGATACAATCCGATGTTTATAAAACGCCTTTATATCTACGACCGAATGAGCTGATAATGGTTCATCTTGGGCGGTTTCGCGATAGCCTGAAAGGCCAGCGAATTGCCGGTGTTGTTAAAAATGGAGAACTCTTCCCGTTTTCTGATCGCAAAAAGATAGACGATGGCGCCCTTGAAGAACGGGATCTTGAAATCGTTTGGGTAGATAGTGTTGTTGATGCGTTTTTCCTGCATATTCAGGGCTCTGGTCGCGTTGAACTGGAAGAGGGTGGAGCCCTTCGGGTTGGGTATGCCGCTCAAAATGGGCACCCCTACTTTGCTATCGGTAAGGCTCTCATTGAGGACGGCGAAGTACCGCGTGAGAAAATGTCCATGCAGGCCATTCGTGATTGGCTGGACAATAATCCGGACAAAGCTGATGAGCTGATGCAGAAAAATGCTTCATACATTTTCTTCAGAGAACTTAAAACCACAGGCCCAATTGGGGCGCAAGGTGTCGTACTTACGCCAGAGCGAAGTCTGGCCGTTGATCGGAAATGGATGCCGCTTGGCGTTCCTATCTGGCTGGAAACTGAAGTTTTAGATGGACCGAATGATACAACACCCAAGACTTTCAATCGTTTGCTGATGGCGCAAGATACGGGCGGTGCAATTCGTGGACCGGTTCGCGGTGATGTGTTCTGGGGAAACGGTGAGCGCGCGTATGAGCGCGCGGGCGCCATGAAAAGTGAAGGGAACTACTGGATCCTTTTGCCAAACGCTGTCGCGAAGCGTCATTTATCCAAAAACAACAGCTGAGCCATCTGGCGAAACTACTTTAATGACAGTATAGTCCCTCAAAGAGCTTGGGAGGGATTAAGTATATGTCTGACACGGATGAAAAACTGGAAGTGGCACTTTTCGTCACCTGCCTTGTAGACATTAACCGTCCATCGGTTGGGTTTGCAGCTGTAAAATTGTTAGAACAGACGGGCTGTAAGGTTAGCGTGCCCGATACGCAAACCTGTTGCGGGCAGCCAGCTTTTAATTCTGGGGATCGGCGGACGACGAAGCAAATCGCAACGAATGTCATCAAAGCGTTTAAGGGATATCGCTATGTTGTTGCACCCTCTGGATCTTGCGCTGGAATGATCACAAAGCACTATCCGGAACTATTTTCAGATGATCCGGATATGTTGTTGGAGGCGCAAGACCTTGCCAGTCGCTCCCATGAATTGATCTCATTTTTAAAAGATGTACGCGGGTTTGAAGCTAAAGACGTCAAGTTTGAAAAAAAACTCACCTATCACGACAGTTGCGCCAATCTACGGGAGATGAAAGTTGTGGATCAGCCGCGCGCCTTGCTTGAGGGTGTTGGGGATCTGGAGCTGATCGAGGCAGAAGACCGTGAGGCTTGTTGCGGCTTTGGTGGCACATTCTGCATTAAATACTCAGAAATTTCGGAAGAAATGGTTGACCGGAAAATTGAAAATCTTTTGGCAACAGGCGCGGATACGCTTGCGGCCGGTGATTTGGGCTGTTTGATGAATATCGCGGGGCGGCTTTACCGAAAAGGGCATACCATGAAGGTGCTGCACATTGCTGAAATACTGGCAGGGATGGGAAATGCCCCCGGAATTGGTGAGGGGAGACACTAATGCAGGTAACCAGCCGCAAATTCAAAGAAAACTCTCACAAAGCGATGCAAGATGAAAATCTGCGGGCAGCGCTTGGCCGCGTAAAACAAGGATTTACGACGGCAAGGAGTGTTGCTGCATCTGAACTTCCCGAATTTGAAGACTTGCGCGACAAAGCCCGGGACATCAAGGATGAAGTTCTTGAAAATCTGGATTATTATCTGGAATATTTCGATGAAAAAGTAACGGCTTCTGGTGGTCATGTTCATTGGTGCTCAAGCGCGAAAGACGCCCGAGAGGCGATTTTGAAAATCTGCCGGGATGTGGATGCGAAAACAGTGACCAAGGGTAAGTCGATGATCACTGAAGAGATTGCCCTTAATAAGTTTCTGGCGTCCGAAGGGATTGAGCCGATTGAGACGGATCTGGGCGAATATATCATCCAGCTTGCCGACGAGCCGCCAAGTCACATTATCGGCCCTGCTGTTCACAAAACCAAAGAACAGGTTACCGAACTGTTCTACGAACATCACCAACAATACGGATATACCGAACGTGAGGAAGATCCTGAAAAACTGGTGGGGGAAGCCCGTGCGGTTCTGCGCCACAAATATGTGACAGCAGATGTTGGGATTACTGGTGCTAACTTCTTGGTCGCAGAAACCGGATCAACAGTTATCGTGACCAACGAAGGCAACGGGGATCTGACACAGTCGCTCCCTAAAACCCATATTGTTGTGGCCAGCCTTGAAAAAGTTATCCCGACACTTGAAGATGTCAGTACTGTTATGCGGGTACTGGCGAGATCCGCTACGGGTCAGGAAATGTCTGTCTACACCACGTTTTCTACAGGTCCAAAACGCGATGATGATATTGATGGGCCGGAAAACTTCCATGTGATCCTGCTGGACGGTGGACGGTCAGAAATGATCGGAACGGAACTTCAGGAATTACTTCGCTGCATTCGTTGTGGTGCCTGCATGAACCATTGTCCAGTATACCATGCGGTAGGCGGTCATAGCTATGGCTGGGTATATCCAGGACCTATTGGCGCGGCTATCAATCCGCAAATGGTTGGCCTCGAAGAAGCCCGCCATCTTCCCAACGCTTCTACTTTCTGTGGTCGCTGTGAGGAAGTTTGTCCGGTTCGTATTCCGCTTCCAAAAATCTTGCGACATTGGCGAGAAGAAGCGTTCGAGAAACAAATCGCGCCAAAACCGGAACGTTGGGGGATTGAACTTTGGGGATTTTTCGCAAAACGGCCAGCATTGTACCGATTGGCAACGCGTGCTGCCGTTAAATTGCTGTCACTAATGGCCGGGAAAAAAGGGCGTTTGAAGTCGCTCCCCTTTGGGAAAGGCTGGACATCTGTTCGGGATTTACCTGCCCCGCAAGGAGCGACCTTCATGGAACAGTGGCAGAAAAAACAGAAGCGGGAGGGCTGAACATGACTGGACGGGAAAAAATCCTGGGCCGCATACGGGCCCAAAAGAAACGCGGTGCTTTGCCCGCGGACCAGCAGGACCTGATTGCGGCTAGAATAGCAAAACACGAACATAATCTCATTCCAAAGCGGGGCCAGATACCACTCAAAGAACAGATGGATCTGTTTCAATTGAAGATGGAAGTGCTGCTAGCGACAGTAGAGCGCGTAAAAGAGGCTGCCGACATACCAAAAGCGGTTCAAAGCTATCTAGCGCACCATAATCTACCGACACGCATTAAAATTTCGCCATCCGAAAGACTTACTGATTTGCCGTGGAGCGATATTCCGACACTTGAAATTGTGACAGGTGTCGGCGCTGAAGAAGATGAAGTTGGAATGTCGCCTGCTTTTGCTGGTATCGCAGAAACAGGGACATTGATGATGGCATCGGGTGCAGAAACACCATCGACTGTAAACTTTCTGCCGGAAAATCATATTGCTGTTTTAAACGCTAAAGATCTAACGGGATCTTACGAGCAAGCTTGGGATGCGCTTCGATTGGCAACCAAGGACAGCGGAATACCCCGTACGGTAAACTTCATTTCTGGGCCTTCTCGTACTGCTGATATTGAACAGCGTCTGATAATGGGCGCACATGGCCCGAAATCTCTACATGTAATTTTGGTTGGTGATGGAACGTAAACGACAAAAAAGTGGCGACAAAAAAAGGTCTTTGAAGAGAGGGAGGAACCTTTCTTCTGAAGATAATAGCCTGTGGCAGCATGTGGCGTCAAAAGTAACGCCCATGACAAGTAACCGCCACACTGGTTTTGAAGATCTCCTAAAAGGAGTGGTACCGCTTAAATCAGCCCTTAAGAGCAGTGCGAGCGTTCCCAGAAAACGCATAACAACACCGCTTATTCAAAGGCTTGTATCAGCACCAAAGCGAGATAAGCAAAACCAGATTTTTCGGGAGGCGATTGAACCGTCAGCTCGGCAGAATGTGGCGGGACTTGACCGAAGCTCGTCTGAAAAACTTCGCCGCGGCAAAATGATTATTGAAGGACGTGTGGATTTGCATGGCCTGACCCGACGGGAAGCACATACTAAGTTAAAAGGCTTTCTAAACACAGCCCACCGCGCTGGAAAACGTTGCGTTTTGGTAATCACTGGCAAAGGATCATCAATAGAGCGCACCGACGATGCGCCCTTTATGGGAGGCGGCCGCAAAGGAGTTTTGCGAGAAGAAGTTCCCAGATGGTTGTCGGAGCCGGCACTTCATCGTTTGGTTCTGGACTACAGAACAGCGCAGCCTAAACATGGCGGTGGCGGCGCCCTTTATGTTTTGCTTCGCCGGGCTAGAAACTGATGTGTAGGAGAATTGCATGACACCCTTTGGCCTTCGCGTCCGTTTCTTGCGAAAATCTCAAAATGTCAGCTTGAAAAAAATGGCTGAAGACCTGCAAATCAGTTCGGCCTATCTGTCAGCGTTGGAACATGGGCACCGGGGACAACCTTCCTGGTCGTTGGTGGAACAAATCTGCTCCTATTTTAACATTATCTGGGATGATGCGGAGGAAATGCACCGTTTGGCAGCGCTGTCTCATCCGAAAATAACTGTGGATACAAGCGGGCTATCTCCTGCCGCAACCGAATATGCGAATTTGTTGGCCCGAGAAATTCGAAACTTGCCGGAACCGCGTCTGTCAGAAATGCTGGAATATCTTAAAAATTCGACACCGGTGCGCCCATGACAGAACCCAGATCAGATCTAGGTATTCGCCTCGCCCGAGGTGTGCAAGTTCTGTTCGAAGCGATGGGCTATGCCAGCATGACAGAGGTACAATTACGCTCCCGCAGGCGCGTGGATGTCATGGGGATAAACGATAAGGGCCACATAATAATTGCTGAGGTTAAAAGCGGCCCCGCAGATTTCAGAAGCGATACAAAATGGCAGGAATATCTAGACTATTGTGATGGTTTCTATTTTGCCGTTGGTGAAGGTTTTCCAACGGATTTGCTGCCGGATGACCAAGGCCTGATCATTGCAGATGAATTCCACGCCGAAGCTTTGCGCCCCTCGCAGGAGTTTAAATTAAACGCCGCCCGCCGCAAAAACGTAACCTTGCGATTTGCGCGGCAGGCAGCCACAAGATTAAACTCAAAATAAAAGCAGCCCCGTAAGGCTGCTTCTTTATCTTAAATTCAGAAAGATTTTATGCGGTTGCCACGCGCTTCTTACGCCATCCAATGAAACCCATCAACGCCATACCCGCGCCATATAATGGAAGAGCTGCGGGAAGAGGAACTGCAGAGACTTGAGGTCCCCAAACAGCATATACGGCAGTGTTATGATCGGACAGATCGTCAGCAGCATATAGCGGATTTGATGAAATAACCGCTTGATCTGTATTGGCTCCAAAAGCGTTATGAGCGAGTGAAACCGATACATCTAGAAAATGAGTTGGATCATCTGGGTATCGAGGCGTTGGAAAACCAAAAGCCGTGTAAACATTCCCCGGAGTTTGCGTTACACCGTTGACCCGAGTAGGATAATAATCAAAAAGCCCATCTGGACCGTCAATGAGAACCTGTTCTAATAAGGCTTGGGCTGCTAACAAAGCATCTGCGGCGGACTGAAACGTAAAATCAGAAATGTCATCACAACCGGAGTAAGCGACAGCACAAGTTCCATCTACAAATCTTACATCATAAACGCCTCCGCCAACAGTTACTCCCGTTGCGCCCATCAATTGACCGCTGACAACATTCAACGTCGCTGCAAAGGCACCACTACTGACTAGGCAAAGCACAGTTACAGCTGTACTTATTGTTAAAAAAAATTTCTTAATGGCCTTCATAATTAAATCCCCCGGTTTTGTATCTTCCGAAAACCTGTGTCGTCGGCATTCAAGCAGGCTAAATCAATTACTACTATTTTATATTTATTATTATTCTAATATATGGATTTTTGTGTAGATAAAAGTCAATACTAAATATTAGTAAATTATTAACTATAAAATAGCGCCACTGGGGGAGTTGTTTTAGCGGTAGGGGTCGTCGTTTGACAGATAATCGCCGACATAATCTGCGATGCCGTCTTCTAGGGAGTAGAAATTCCCGCCGTATCCAGCCGCTTTCAGCTTGGCCATGTTAGCTTCAGTAAAATACTGATATTTGTCGCGGATGCTGATAGGGGTATCGACATACTGGATGTTGGGCGATTTACTTGCAGCTTTGAAGGTTGCGAGGGCTAGATCTTTAAAACTTCTGGCTTTGCCAGTTCCGAGATTGAAAAGCCCCGAAACATGCGGGTTTTCAAGAAGCCATAAAACAACTTTAACGCAGTCTTTCACATAAACAAAATCTCTGAGCTGGCCGCCATCTTCATAATCTGGGTTATGTGATTTGAACAGCGTAATGGCTTCATCGTTTGCTATCTTTGGATAAGATTGGGCAATGACACTTTTCATGTTGCCCTTGTGATATTCATTGGGGCCATACACGTTAAAAAACTTTAGTCCTGCCCATTGCGGCGGAGTAGGGCCCTCATTTTTGATTGTGTGGGCGACAAATTTATCGAAGGCGTGCTTGCTATAGCCGTACAGGTTTAGCGGTTTTAGCCCTTCCAATGCGCCTTTTGACTGATCATCGTCAAATCCTTGGTCGCCACTGCCATAGGTGGCAGCAGAAGAGGCATAGATAAAGCTGGTGCCGTTCTTATTGCACCAATCCCAAAGGGCGCGTGTCGGACGGAAATTGCGCTTCAGGATTAAGTCGCCATTTGTTTCCGTTGTGGCCGAGATGGCCCCCATGTGGATAACGGCATCGAGAGGCGGGGTCGTTTCAAGCCATGACATAAGATCATCAGGATCAACAAACTCGCAAATCACGTGATTTGCGAGGTTTTTCCATTTTTCACCCTGTTCAAGCCAATCACAGATGATGACTTCATCGCCTTTGTCTGAAAGGGCTGCGGCGATGTTTGAGCCGATAAAACCTGCGCCGCCAGTAACTAAAATACGCCGTGCCATCTTAAGAGCCTTTTTTTCTATCAATTTCCAGCAATCGCTGGATAGTACGTGTTGTGCTAAAGCCGTCTTTGAGTCCAGCAAGGAAAACACGTCCCCCGTATGCCTGAACAATATCGGCGCCAACAACGGTCTCCACCGTATAATCCGCACCCTTCACAAGAACGTCTGGCGACAAGGTTTCAATGAGGTTTATGGGGATATCTTCTGCAAACGGCACAACCAAATCCACATCTTCAAGACTGGCGAGCACGATAGCACGGGAAGTTTCACCTGTTGCTGGGCGGTCTGGGCCTTTTAGTCTTCTGATACTGTCATCGGTATTCAAGCCAATGATTAGGCGGTCGCACTCCGCCTTTGCTTGGGCGATCAGCGAAATATGGCCGGGATGAATAAGATCGAAACAGCCATTGGTAAAGCCAACCTTTAGGCCGCGGGCGCGCCATGCATCCACAATTTCACGGGCACGGCTTAGGCCGGTTACTTTTTCATCTGCAGACTGTACCTCCGCATTATGAAGGGCAGCCTGAATTTCATCACGGGTAACTGCTGCGGTGCCCGATTTTGCAACAACAACGCCGCCCGCCAAATTGGCAAGCATAGCCGCTTCACCCATATCCGCTCCAGCCCCTATGGCAAGAGCGAGGCAGGCAATAACACTGTCACCAGCACCAGATACATCGAAGACTTCCTGAGCTTGTGCGGGAATATGATGGGCCGTCTCAGCGTCAACAAGACTCATTCCAGCTTCAGAGCGTGTTACTAGTAACGTCTCGATTGCATCTCGTTCCATAACTGATCTTGCCGCTTGTTCCACATTTTTATCTGTATCGCAGGGCAGGTCTGCGGCTTCAATCATTTCCTTGCGGTTCGGGGTGAGAAGAGTAACTCCCGAATATCGACTGAAATCTGCAGATTTCGGATCTGCGATAACAGGTTTTCCCGCAGCTTTCGCCAATCCAATAACTTCTTTTAGAACCTCATCTGATAAAACGCCTTTGGCGTAATCGGACAAAATGACAATGTCAGCCTTAGTTAGTGCTTGTTCAAATTGAGCAATAACTTTATTTGCTGTATCAGAGGCGAGGGCGTGCGTCACCTCTGCATCGGCACGCAGAAGTTGCTGCCCATCGGCAATAAAACGGGTTTTTACTGTAGTTGGACGTCGCCCTGAGCTTACAAGTGCAGCCGTTAAGTTTTCATCCGAGTTTAAAAGGAAATCAATTTCACGGCCTTCTGCTTCGAACCACATTACCTGCGCCGCCAAGCATGGACTGCTGATGTGAGATACTGAGTACCGGGATTGGAGCTTCGGGTGAGATCCGGGCCGCGCTACCGTAGGTAAAGCGGTCAAGCATCACGTCCCCAAGACAAAGAACATGGATTAGTTCAAAGCGTTCAATAACGGGAGTTAGTTTTCTGGGATCGATCATTCTATCAGGCCAGTTTTAGGCTTTTTTCCAACGCGCCGCACAGCATATGCCCAAGGGTAATATGCATTTCTTGTATGCGTCTCGTTGATGTCGCGGGAATGATTATAACAGGGTCGGCAATATCAGGCATAACGCCGCCGTCGCGGCCTGTTAAGGCTGTTGCAACAAGCCCCTTCTTTCGTGCCATTTCCAAGCCTGCGATAATATTGGGGCTGGTACCAGAGGTGGAAATGCCGACGGCAACATCCCCTGGTTTGCCCAAGGCGTCGATTTGGCGCGCAAAGATCGCATCATACCCCAAATCATTGGCGCCGGCAGTCATGGCAGATGTGTCGGTGTTGAGAGCGATCGCTGCAATGGGTGCCCGATCGTCGATGAAACGGACGACGAGTTCCGCGGAAAGATGCTGTGCATCGGCGGCCGACCCCCCATTCCCAAAAAACAGAATTTTCCCGCCGTTTTGAATGGAATGTGTCCAAGCGGCCAGCATCTTCTCAAACGGTTCTGCAAGACTGGCGCGCGTGTCCGCCAGTACTTTCGCATGATCTTCCAATTCATCTTGAAAATACTGTTGAAATTCCAAAATGTTGCATCCTTGATAAAACGGCGACGATATGGGGCTAGTATAGTCACAAAGCGTCCCAAAAAAAGTCAGTTATTTAAAAAGTCAGAAATTTAAAAGTATCTCTTAGCTTCTTCTGGCTTCCGTGGGAGGAAAGGTACCGTTTGCCACATCTTTTATGAGCCGCAGATGACGTGGAAGCAGGTCTTTATGGGCATAATTTTCAACAACTGTTTGGCGCGCTGCTGCCCGTACATGTCCTAGGTCCTTATGATTATCGAGCACGTAGGCGATCCGTTCCGCGAAGGCTTCATGGTTGAAGAAATCTGCGAGAAATCCGTTTTCATTATCTGTGATGACTTCTTTAACAGGCGCGGTATCTGACGCAACAACTAGAGCGCCGCATGAGAGTGTTTCGATTAAGGACCACGAAAGAACAAATGGGACGGTAAGATATGCTTGAACTGTAGAGGACTGCAACGCCTTCACATATTCCCCATACGGGAGAAGCCCTGTAAAATGTAACCGGCTTTCATCAAAATTCAGCTCTTTCAGCATTCTTTTACGCCAACTGTCCCCTTCAGGTAGTTTCTTGCCGTATGCCACACGATCTTGTCCGACCACAACCACGTGTAGGTTTGGCCGCTGCTTCATAAGAATGGCAGCGGCACGCATGAATTCGGGAAATCCGCGATAAGGCTCCATTCCACGGGTGGCGTAAGTCAGGATTTCATCCACATGACTTAAATCGAGGTTTCCAAACTTCTTTTCGGCTTTTGGATTGGGTTTAAAGAAGTTCGTGTCTACGCCATCATGCAGGACGGAAAGCTTGGGTCGAAAAATATCGGGAAATTGCGAGGCTTGAAAATCGGTCGGTATTTGTCCCCAGTCGCAATGGGCCAGATCCATTAAAACAGGCAGGTTTTTGGTTCTGATGCGACTGGCATCATCGTAGTCCATTTTGGCTTCCGGTAGAAAGTCAGCATCGGATCCAAAAGCATGATAATACCATTCAAAATAACAAAGCAATTTTGCGTTTGGAAACAGGTCTTTAACATATAGGGACGGTCCCCATCCCGAATGAGCACAAATGACGTCGGGCTCAAACCCCTTTTTCTTTAAATCCAGGCAAGCCCGAAACAGGGACTGACCATTTATGACCGCAGTTTCTGTTGTTCGCAAATAATGGTGGGTCTCGCTTTTACCTTCTCGGTGTGGCTTGTAGAGAAGGTTCACGACATTCGGTATTTTTTCAACGGCTCGGTGGGAGGCAAAAACAACTTTGTTTTTCTTTTTCTCAGCTAACGCACGTGCAACATGCCTGTATTGCGCTGGAAAATTGTTGTGTAAAAATAGAACCCGCATTGCCCCGCCTTTGTCGTATCCTGATTTTTTTAATTGGTTAATGAATATTCTGAAAACCTTAATTCAAGAATAATATCAAGTGAATAAAGGTAGATGATGGAATCAACGTGATATTTGTTACGCAAGAGCCGCAGGTGATTCGCCAATTTCTCAAAAATACGCATCCCTCATATGAGTGATACGCTAAAGTAAATCAAAACTTGTTATAGTTAATAAGAATTAACCTTTTGCCCTAAATTGAAACCAGTCGGATTAAGAAAACCATGTAAACACAATAAGTTACTGATTTTGTGTGAAAATTGGTAAAAAAGTCTCTTAAAAATTTCCTTTTATATGTATGTTGCCCCTTTCATAATGGCTTTGGCGAAAGCTGTTTTGCCTTCGATTTTGGAATGTTGGATATTTGTAGTGAAAAATTTTCTTAGTATGATTTTGGGGCTCATCGGGACCGCAGTTCTTTTTGTGCTGCCAGTAAACGCAGCCACCTTTAGTCTGGATTTTTCAGATCCAACAGTTTCGCTTGGCATGCCAGTAGCTATGACAACAGGCACTGTGCACGAAGGATTAACAAATTCCGATACAGTTGATTTTATGTACAAGTCGCCTTGGGACACAACGGCAACTCCGACAGAGAGCTTTACGTCTGTTCAGGCAGTATCCTCTGCCGCTTATGAATTTGACACATTACATACCTCCGCTAGTTTTTTGTGGGGTTCTGTTGATTTTTACAACTCAATTATTTTCAAGAATGCCGGTAGCGTTGTTGATGAATTGAGCGGTCAAGCAGTTATCGATGCTGGCGCGATAACCGGTGAAGAATTTGTTCAAATCACAATATTGGCGATGGCCGCATTTGATGAAATTGTCTTTCAGTCAACACAGCATGCATTTGAGTTTTCAAATTTGAATGTGTCAGCAATACCTTTACCTGCCGCCCTACCTTTATTCGCTGCTGGTATCTTGCTATTTGGCTTTTTGGGTCGGCGTCAAAAGACAAATGTGTAGAGTTTAGCATTTTGTAGAATGTTAAGAGGCGGCTTAAAGCCGCCTTTTGTGTATCTAGTCTTGCAGCTCATCCAGAGGTTTGGTTTTTGGCATATCTTTTGGAGCCCGCTCTTTTCTGGGATCTATGCTATCGAAGCCTTCGAACGGCTCTCCAAGCCGGTCTTTGCTCATTTGAACGTACTCAGGGTTGATATCAAAACCTGTGAACTGTCTGCCCAGAACCTGCGCAACTCTTGCAGTGGTCCCACTTCCGAGAAATGGATCCAAAACCGTATCTCCAGGGTCTGATGCCGCCGCGATGATCCGCTCAATAAGGGCTTCCGGTTTTTGTGTAGGGTGGGGCAATCGTTCACTTGCGCAATAGTGCACATGACTAAATTGCCAGACATCTCCCGGATTAGCGCCAGCCATATTGTTGCGTTTTCGAAAGTATTTCTGCGGAACACGGACATCATCGAGATTAAAGTGGGCATCTGCCCCTTTAGAAAACCAGAGAATATCTTCATGACGCGGCGAAAAGCCTCGTTTTCGTCCAATCCCTTGCGTGTAGTGCCAGGTAATCCAGCCTTGCGGCGTGAGGAAGAGTTCTTCTTCAAGGGTTACATAAAGACGTGCAATATACTTTACACCCATAAAACAAAAAATGGACCCGCCCGGTTTAAGAACTCTATAGGCTTGTTCAAGCCAAAGACTCGTGAAAGCGTGGTATTCGCTACGCTCTTTCAAGTCGATGTTATTGCCGTAATTTTTACCAAGGTTATAGGGCGGATCTGCAACAATCAGATCAACGCTCTCCTCTTGGAGTTTAGACAATTCATTAACGGCATCACCGCAATGAATTATGTGTTGCAGCGGGTCGCTCATTTATTGGGGAGACCGCTTGGCCATAATACGTTGCAGGGTACGGCGATGCATATTAAGGCGTCGCGCCGTTTCCGACATATTGTGATCGCAAAGTTCATACACGCGTTGAATATGCTCCCACCTTACACGATCTGCCGACATGGGATTTTCTGGCGGAGACGGCTTCTCACCTGCAGTTGCGTTGAGTGCATTAACGATGTCATCGACATTTGCCGGTTTTGCCAAATAGTCAATTGCGCCTGCTTTTACTGCTGCAACGGCGGATGCAATATTCCCATATCCGGTCAGCATAACAATTCTTGCATCTGGGTTGGTGGCACGGATGGCTTCTACAACTTCTAATCCATTGCCATCTTCCAGACGAAGATCGACAACAGCAAACCCGGGGTTACAGGTGGGTGCTTTTTCGCATCCTTCTTTGACACTATTGGCCAACGTCGTTGTAAAACCATTCTTTTCCATAGAACGGCCCAGACGATTTAAAAAAATTTCATCGTCATCTACAATAAGAAGGCGTTTTTCATCTACCACTTCATCGCTCCACTAGGTCGCACACATTTCACATAGATAAATAGCATAATAGTTGGCAAGAAACAGTCCTTACAAATATGGATCAGATTTTTCAAGGCGAGCTCGTGACCATTCAACCACAACTTTTGCGCCGCCTTTTCGTGAATTGCCGAAGGAAATAGTACCGCCAGTATGTTTGATCAGCATATTGGATATAAAGACACCGAGCCCCATGCCACCGCGTCCCGCACGGCTGGATGTATAGGGCTCTCCCAATCTATCAAGGATTTCGTCGCTGAAGCCTTTTCCGTCGTCGCGAATAATCGCTTCAACTTTTTTATCTGTCCAACTAAGTGTAATTGTCACTTTTTCCTGAGCAAATTCCGCAGCATTGCTTATCAGGTTACCGAGGCCATATAACAACTCTGGTGTTGCAAACATCTTGGGTTGTGTTGTCAGATCGCCTTCTGCCAGAGTTTCAATATTTGCGCCTTCTAACGATTGTTTCTCGATAACCAGCGCGATCAGACTTTGCAGAGGCAGATAATTGTGATGTGCATCTTTTTGCAAAAAGCGATCCGTATCGGGTTTTGTTGAAAGCTGTTTCAGAACCTCTGCACATTTACGAGCTTGATCGTGCAAAAGATGGGCGTCTTCTGCATAATTGCTTCCATCCGGAAACTCACGGGTCAATTCTTCCGAGATCAGTAATATGGTGTTGAGGGGTGTTCCAAGTTCATGGGCCGCCGCCGCTGCGATGCCACCGACTGCGGACAATTGCTGTTCTTTTGACAGTGCGAAACGCGCCGCCGTTAAGGCTTCTGTCATTCTGCGGCTATCAGAGGAAATACGCCACGCATAGCTGGACAAGAACAAGGTTCCAAGGACAAGTGCTGCCCAAATTGCAAAAACATAAGTTTTGGATAAAGTAATTTCTCCCTCAGGCAGAGGGAGGGGGTAATGATACAAAGCCAGAAAACTGATGCCCGCTATTGTTGTCAGTCCAAGGAAAATTGTGCCCTTTAACGACAGGCTTGTGGCGGAGATGGTTACAGGAACTAAAAAGAGCAGTGCAAACGGGTTGGTAAGCCCTCCGGTCAAGTAAAGCAGCCCCGTAAGTTGCAAAGCGTCATAAAACAGATAAAAAATGGCGCCACGATCAGAAAGTCTTGCGGTGGAGCGGTAACTTATGGAGACCAGAACATTCAGGATTGCGCTTGCAAGAACTAGTAAGGCGGCAGGTATAATGGGGAGTTTATATTCTAGAAACCAATGAACAAGAAGCAGCGCGAAAGCCTGACCCAAAACAGCAAGCCAGCGAATGAAGACAAGTGTTTGAAGGCGCACCCCGCCGTCGGCGGCAAGAACACTGGAATCTTCATCCGGAGAATGTAAAATATTACTAAATGCCATCACATATTTACGATGCGCCGAAACTTAATCTACCTATAAAGTTCGGCTTTCCCCAATGCTCATCACCCAAGTATTCGCGTCATCATAACCCGCATCAGATGCCGCTTGCAAGAAACGCCCGGGAGGTTCGAATAATGGCTCGTCCGTTAAGCGCACAGTTCCCCAATGCATAGCAACAAGCGTCTCGCTTTTTACATCCTGCCCAATTAACACGGCTTCCTCTGGTGATGTGTGATGGGCCTTCATAATTTCGCGCGGCTCATAGGCTCCAATTCCCACTAGCGTATAGTTATAGGGGCCATATTGTTCGCCAATTTCTTTGAAAAGCGGGGCGTAACCGGTGTCACCGGTGAAATAGATTTTATTTGCACTGGTCTCGAAAGAATAGGAAGCCCATAAACTTCTATTGAGGTCAAATGGAGTACGCTTTGACCAATGTTGGGATGGCAATGCTCGAATTGTAAGTCCATCCACATCAAAATGATCCCACCAGTCCATTTCCACGATATTTGAAAAACCGCGTTTTGCGAAAAATTTTCCAAGACCAAGTGGCGTGACCACTGTCATTCTGTCCTTCCCGCGAAGTAGTTTTATTGTTTTAGCATCCAAATGATCATAGTGGTTGTGTGAAAGAACCAGATAATCGATGGATGGCAAATCATTGATATGGATCCCAGCGTCAACAAAGCGTTTGGGGCCTGCAAAGCGGGTAGGGGACGCATGGCTGGAAAGATACGGGTCGGTGAGAATGATTTTTCCGCCGATCTTGATCAGGAAACAGGCTTGTCCAAGCCATGTCAAACTATCGCATTCAAGAGACAGATTTTTATGTAAGAGTTTTGCAGCTTCATTCTGTTCGATTACATGGCCATCTGGAATGACCACCTTTTCACGGGAGTATCCCATCATTCGGAAGATGAATGAGTAATAGCTTCTCCGCCGAGCGTGCTTTATTTCCGAATTTGGGAGGTTGCGAAATCGCTTTCCATGATGGTGGGAAGGAGACATGTTCTCAACTGCGGCTTTATCGGACGAGCGCTTTAGCATGTCGGCAATCCTTTTGTAATAAATCGACCCGGAATTCATATCTTAATTATGTCACATTTATGGGCTCAATTACAAAATGCAATTGGTTTTCTGGAATGGGGCAGGTAGTGTTGTCCAGATACAATTTACTGACTAAGCTATTGGCAGACTGCTAAAAGATTGAAATCCTTCGGGGGAAAAGATGTTTGAAAACTTCAACATAACGCGAAAAGCCATAAGTGGACTGATCGCAGGTCTTTTGTTTTTAGTGCCTGCGAGCGGTGCTTTAGCCGCGAGTGAGCAACAACAGCTTGTTGATAAGGCCAAAATTACCGTTGATGCCCTGAAAGACCAGAGTGAAATGGAACAGTTTCGTAAGTTACTGGCCGTCTCCAAAGGCGTCGTTGTTTTTCCGCAAGTCTTAAAGGCGGGCTTCATTATCGGTGGCGCTGGCGGTACAGGTGTCTTGCTAGGCCGCAACTCGGAAGGCAGCTGGAGTTCTCCAGCCTTTTACACTATGGGGCAGGCAAGTATTGGCCTGCAATTTGGCGCGGAGGCCAAAGAACTTGTGTTGGTGATCATGACTGAAAAAGGTCTAGATGCGATCATAAAGAACCAAGTGAAACTCGGGGGTGATTTAAGTGCCGCTGTAGGGCCGCTTGGAAAAAATGTCGGGGCGTCCAGTACAACTAATATGGATGTGGATATTTTCTCATTTGCGAAAACAGCAGGCCTATTTATTGGCGCTTCAGTTGAAGGCTCAATATTGGATGCTAAGGAAGATTGGCAGCATTCTTATTACGGTAAAGCCGTAACTGTCCGTAACGTTGTGGTACTCAGAAGTGTCGACAACGCTAATTCCAATGAGCTTAAAGATGCTTTGAAAGCTGCTGAAGCTCCTTAATTATTGTTGAGTTGCCAGTAATTTTTCAATGGCACGGTGGCGGTTCTGTCTTGCGTGGTCGAGAGCAGATCGTCCCGTGAAATCAGTGAGCCGTACGTCCACATCATTTTGCAGAAGCAACTTTATTACATCAAGATTACCGTTCTGAGCAGCCTTGATAAGCGAGGTTTCTCCCTGACTGTTTTCAGCATTCGCTTTTGCGCCAGCCTTTAAAAGAAGTTCCACGATATCTGTGTGCCCTTGTACGGAAGCATGCATCAAGGTCGAATTTCCCAGCCTGTCGCTCAAATTCACATTGGCACCGTTTTTGATTAATGTTTTCACAATTTTTGTGGCGCCTAGCTCAGCTGCTCGGCTGATAAGCGGTACTTTTGCACTGTCACGGATATTTACGTTTTGACCTTTTAGGAGGAAGGCTTCCACTCCTTCAACATTATTTTGGATAACCGCATCAAAGACTTCGTGCTCTCCAAACAGTGCGGAGGCTGAGACGTCCCTTTGTATTAAACTGGTTGACGCAGATGTGGTCCCCAGAAATACAAGCGCAATAATAAAACTGCGAAGTGAAAATCGCATGTTAGTCTCCCAATTAGCCAAGCTGTTAATAAGTCTAGCAGTTAGTCATGATAGGTTGCAATTACTGAGGCAAATTTTAGCGAAAATGCAGTTATGTTGCGGTGCAGCGAAAACTATGCTACATTGCAACATTAGTATAGAAGTTTATTCTTAATTTGGGAGTGCAATCATTGCTCTATCAGTTTAACGAGTTTCAGAGAATGGTCGTGTCACCAGTTCGGGTTGCGGCACAAATTCAATCCCAAATCTTAAGAAGCCCCTTTAATCCCTTTTCTGAATTGCCCATGGTGCGCACATTGGCGGCCTCTTATGAGCTGTTTTCAGAAATGACCCAATATCATGGCAAGCCTGCGTTTGGTTTACATGAGACCGTGGTCGACGGAAAAACCGTCTCTGTGACTGAAGAAAGTGTTCATGACTTACCCTTTGGGCAGCTGAAACACTTCAAACGCGATACCCAAAAGCAAGACCCCAAACTATTGATTGTTGCGCCCATGTCTGGGCATTTCGCGACATTGCTGCGCGGCACAGTTGAAGCCATGTTGCCGGATCATGATGTGTATGTTACCGATTGGATTGACGCATCATCTGTTCCGTTGAGTGAGGGCGGGTTCGATCTGGATGATTATATAGATTATGTGCGAGCTTTCCTTGCCGTTCTTGGACCAAACGCAAATGTGCTCGCTGTCTGTCAGCCAGGTGTCCCAGTTTTGGCAAGTATTGCCTTGATGTCGGAGGACAATGATCCAAATGTGCCTGCCACGATGACTTTAATGGGAAGTCCCATTGATACGCGCCGTCATCCAACAGTTCCTTGTAAGCTGGCGACAGATCACTCCCTTAGCTGGTTTGAAAAAACCGTCATTCACAGCGTGCCAGTGGTATATCCTGGCGCATTTCGCCGTGTTTACCCGGGGTTTTTACAGCTTGGTGGTTTTGTCAGTATGAATTTGGACCGCCACGTGGACGCCCATCTTCGTCAATTTGACCATTTGGTGGAAGGTGATGGTGATAGTGCCGATAAACACAGAGAGTTTTATTCGGAATATAATGCCGTTATGGATTTGAGCGCCGAATATTATCTACAAACTATTGAAACAGTCTTTCAAAAGCAATCGCTGGCAAAAGGCGAAATGATGTATCGCGGGGATCGACTTGTGGATACAACGGCCATTCGGAAAACGGCATTGTTGACAGTTGAGGGCGAACTTGACGACATTTCGGGCGTTGGTCAAACTGTTGCTGCCCATGATATTTGTGCCAATCTGGCCAAATCCAAGAAAGAACATTACGAGCAGGCTGGTGTTGGCCATTACGGTGTCTTTAACGGATCCAAATTCCGCAAATTTATCGCACCACGTATTGGCAAATTCATAAAAAAGCATGATACTGATAAATAATTCAGTATCATGTGTAAATGAAGGCTAGTTAGGTGACAGATAAACCGTTTTGGGAAGAAATTCCGCTTTCAGAAATGAATAAAGAGCAATGGGAATCCCTGTGCGACGGCTGTGCAAAATGCTGCCTACTTAAGTTGGAAGACGAAGACACATTAGAGATAGCCTATACAAATGTGGCGTGTCGTCAGCTGGATTTGGGTACCTGCCGTTGTCGGAACTATTCGGACCGGGCGCGTCTCGTTCCCGATTGCGTCACTATGACCCCGAAGCTTGTCCCTGAGCTTAGCTGGATGCCGAAAACATGTGCGTACCGTCGCTTGTCTGAGGGCAAGAAGCTTGCTTGGTGGCATCCTCTCGTCTCCGGATCTCCTGATACTGTTCATGAAGCTGGAATCTCTGTACGGGGACGTTCCATCTCCGAGCGGATCGCCGGTGATGTGGAAGATCATATCGTTTCCTGGCCTGAAGAAGATATTTCTTAAAAGTGGCTAGAACAGAAACCAATAACTTAGAAACATCACCTGTGCAGGGAATAACTTTTAGCCTAAAACCAACGCCGCATTTTGAAATAGATGGGCGACAGGTTGCTGTTATTGTTACTAAATCAGCGCGTGCAAAAAAAATGAAGTTGAAAATCCGATCGAATGGATCGGTGGAACTTGTCCTCCCGAAACGGGCCTCGTTAAAACGTGGTTATGAGTTTGTAGTTTCTGAGAAGGTCTGGGTTGCGCGGATGGTTCAGAATGTTGAGCCCTCAGTTGCTTTCGCTCCCGGTATCTCTCTTCCCATACTGGGGATCCCACATACTCTTTCTCACGCTCCGGAAATGCGGAGGGGTGTTTGGCAGGAAGATGGAAATATATTTGTCTCAGGTGAAATTGCTCATTTCCCACGCCGCTTACGAGATTGGATCAAGCGGGAAGCTAAGCAAATACTGATCCGAAAAGTGGACTACTACGCCGAAAAGATAGACAAACCTGTTCGTCGGATTACAATTCGGGATCAGAAAAGCCGGTGGGGGAGTTGTTCATCTGCTGGAAATTTGAACTTCTCATGGCGGTTGCTCTTAATGCCGGAAAAAGTAATGTCGTATATCGTAGCCCATGAAGTTGCACATCTAGAGCATATGAACCACAGTCAGGAATTTTGGGAACTGGTGGAGAGCTTATGTCCAGATATGGAAGAGTCAAAACATTGGCTCAAAATGAATGGCACTTCATTGCACAAGTATGATACAACTATTTAGAGTGACACCTTCGTTCTAAGCTTTGACTAGTTGATAAAAACATAGACGATGCATCTACAATCTAATACCAAAATTTATATTGTATTTCTTGCGGCTGCGGTTGCGATTGGACCCTTGGCAACGGATATGTATTTACCAAGCCTTCCCCTGTTGGCGAAGGTTTTTGCCGTTTCTGTGTCTGAAGTCCAATGGACTTTGAGCGTGTTTATGATTGGAATAGCTGTGTTCCAATTGATCATCGGGCCCATTTCGGACCGCTTTGGCAGGAAACCGGTTCTAATATCGGGTTTATTGATCTTCGGCGCATCTTGCTTCGCGTCTGAAACCTCTAGTACGATTGTTGACCTTACATTTTACAGGTTTTTACAAAGTCTCGGTGTTTGTATTGCTGTGGTTATTCCGCGGGCAATGGTCCGTGATCTGTTTGATCGCGACGAGGCGGCGAGCAAATTATCCAAAATGGGAACCCTCATGGGATTTGCTCCGGCACTGGCGCCCATCCTTGGCGGATATATTGTGCTATCAAATGGTTGGGGAGGAGTGTTTTTCTTCTTAGGGATTTACGCTTTTGCAGTGGCAATCATTGTCATTTTTTTTGTAGAAGAGACGCTGTTACGTAAAGATAAGGCTGCGCTTAGGCCAAAGTATATTTTTGCCAACTATCAAGAGATCCTTTCGTCTTCTGAGTTTCTGGGATATGCCGTAACAGCTGGCCTGTGTTTTGGCGGGTTTTTCGCCTATATATCCAGCTCTTCGTTCGTACTGATAAATGTTATTGGTATTCCGGTGGAGCAATTTGGGTATTATTTTGGTTTTGTCGTCATCGGGTTTATTCTTGGGACGTTGCTCGGACCATGGCTCAGCCGAAAAATCAGCTTGCATAAAGCCCTTCAAGTTGGGGCTCTTTTTTCCTGTGTAGGCGGTCTCTTTTTACTGATCTTTGCCCAGCTTCATAACCTACACCCGCTGGAGATAATTCTTCCGATGTTCATCTATAACATTGGGGTTGGAATTGTAATTCCTCAGTGTCAGGCCGGAGCTATGCATCCTTTTCCTGAGAAAGCTGGATCCGCTTCAGCGTTGGCCGGATTTATTATTTTGGGTTTTTCCGCATCTCTCGGCCTTACAGTCGCAGAATTATATGATGGAACCCACTTGCCCATGGTGGTGATTATTTTTGCGATGGGCGTGCTCACATTGGTGTTCAATCACCTTGCTGTGTATCGCCCCATAAAAGAAAAAATCAACGTTCCAAATTAGGGTTTTTCGTCTTCAACTTGCGAGGGTTCGTTTGAACGGCTGCTAGAGTTGTTTGCATCGTTGCCGAAGGTTGTGACAATGCGATCCCAAATACTTGTTTGTGAGGGAGCTGGCTTTTCGCGGACAGTAACAAATTTGACTGTTTTGTTTTGACCAACAGCCTGGATCATAAAATCCCGCCATGCGAATGACGGTAAGTTACTTCCTGTGACTTTCTTTGTCGCTGTACCGTTATCGTTTCCGAACCAGACTCCAGTTACAAGGTCTGGCGTGAATCCAATGAACCAAGCATCTCTATAACCTTGTGTGGTTCCGGTTTTACCGGCTGCGGCAAATCCTGGATTGGCGGCTCTCCCAGTCCCTTTGGTTAGGGTTGCGGCCATAACATCACGCATTTTGTTGACGGTTCGTCCGCTGATTAGGCGCCCACGTCCAGAACTTTTGCGTTTGTAAAGCAGCCTGCCTTGCTTGTTTCGGATCTCAAGAACGCCGTAGGGAAGGACACCGCGTCCCCCATTGGCGATAACGGCATAGGCGGCACTCATTTCAAGTAACGTTACTTCATTTGTTCCAAGTGAAATAGAAGGGTGAGCCGGCATTTTGCCGCTCAGGCCCATTTTGGCAGCCATTTTTGCGACTGTACCCCTGCCAATTTCTTCACTCAATTTAATGGCGACGGTGTTAATGGATTTTGCGTAGGCATCACGTAGTGTCATGCGGCCACTATAGCGCCGTGTGTAATTGTGGGGTTTCCAGCCATTGATGTTTATGGGTCCATCCAGATAAACATCGTCTGGACTTCGGCCTTGTTCGAAGCCAGCTGCATAAACAATTGTCTTGAAGACGGAGCCTGGTTGGCGCCGGGCTGAAGTAACGCGGTTAAAGGCAGAAGCGGAATAGTTACGGCCTCCGACCATCGCCTTCACTTCTCCATTTGGTTTTAAGGCCACAAGAGCTGCTTGCGAGACTTGATACTTTTTCCCACTTTTGGCGAGTTGGGCCTCTAGTGACTTTTCCGCCTTTTTTTGTAAATCCAAGTCGAGGGTTGTAATGACTTCCAGATCTTGATCTGTGCGCCCAAGAAAGGCACGAACCTCCCCGACGACCCAATCAGAGAAATATCGAACGTTCTTAAAATTGCTGCCGGCATGACGGAGGATTGCAGGATTTTTTACAAGTTTGTCAGCTTCACTTTTCGTTAGGTAGCCGACAGCCTGCATGCGTCTTATAACAACCGTTGATCTCTGCTGCGAGCGTTTCAGGTTTACGGTAGGTGCATAATAAGTCGGTGCCTTTAAAAGGCCCGCTAACAAAGCAGCTTCGGCCGTTGATAGGTCGGTGATACTTTTCGAGAAATATTTACGTGTTGCCGCGTCAATTCCAAAGGTGCCAGATCCGAAATACATGCGGTTCAGATAAAGCGCGAGGATTTCTTCTTTGCTGTAATTGGCCTCCAACCAAAAGGCTAGAAGGACTTCACGGATTTTACGTTGGATATTGCGCTTGGGGGTCAGAAACAGATTTTTGGCAAGCTGCTGGGTAATTGTGCTACCCCCTTCAACAACGCGTCCGGCTTGATAATTACGCCACAAAGCACGCACCAAACTTATGGGGTTTATGCCAAAGTGTTTGTAGAAATGGGCGTCTTCTGTTGCAAGAACAGCTTGTTTCATGCGTTCCGGGATCTGCTTTGGAGTGAGCATACGTCCATATAAATCGCCATAGGTTGCAAAACGGACGTTGTTAGAGGCTTTTAATACCAGCGAGGGGCGTTTTTCAATAACATCAATGCCGGAGATATCAGGCAGCGTATAGGCGAAGTAGCCAAAAACGATTCCGACAAAAAGAATGCCCCATAAAACAATTGTTCCGCCCCAATTTATCAGGGCTTTAATCAATCCGCCGTTCTTATGCGCGGGCTGAGTGTCATTTTTGGTAGATTTTTTCTTAGTAGTTTTCTTGGAGGTTACCGTACTTTTTGCGGTCGGTTTCTTCTTCTTGGTCGCAGATGCTCTTTGGTCATAGCTTCGAGAGTTCTTGGTTTTGGGACCTTTGTTAGATGTTTTTTTCATGATGGAGGTTAATTTGCGACCCTAAAAATTTACTTACACGGACAGTTTACGCGAAAATTGTACCATTTTAAGGCAGAAATAAGTTGGGATCGTGAAGGGGCATGGGCCCCTTCGTTGGCTAGTATCTACCTTAGCGAATATTTGCCACATATTTTATGGTGCCCGATGTGCTACCTGTGCAAATTTCGTCTGTGCGTTTGATACTTGTTCTAGTTGTTTTGCTTGCAGTGATTTTTGTTTTTAAGGAGACAACGGCGCAGGCATATAACTCACCAGTTTTCACATCTCTTCGGGCCGCAATAAATTTCTTGGCGCGCCCAACAACTTGAATTGATTTATCCAGCGTTTTGTCTGTAACGACGGCGCGAAGATTGCGGGCGTGGATGTCCTCAACAACTTTGCGCATCATATATTCTGCATCGTCCCGTAAATCCTTTGGGATAGTGTTTGCCGCCATGACTGATGTTACCAACAGGCAACTTGCTACAAATAAGCCAAGTGCAGTTAGAAATTTCATCGTTCATCCAATCATCGAAAATACATACTAAAGAAAGGCGCATATTAAGTGACTTTTGTGCGAAAACAAACCGCCATATGCGCCTTTTCAAAATTTTATTCTCCTTAACTATAAGAAACAGGTTAAGGCATCTTTAATCTGAGAATTAAGCGTCTAAAACCCGGACTTTCAAGGCGTTCTTCTGAATAAACTCACGCCTTGGTTCAACAACATCGCCCATGAGGGTCGAAAAGACCTCATCCGCTTCATCGCCGTGATTAACCTTCACTTGGAGCAAGGTGCGGACTTCAGAATCCAGTGTGGTTTCCCAAAGCTGTTCAGGGTTCATTTCACCAAGACCTTTATAGCGCTGCATGGTCAGACCCTTACGGCCGATCGCAAGAACGGCTTCCAGCAATTCGAGAGGAGAGTTGATGGTGTCGTTTTTTTCTTTGTATGTGAATTGGCCTGATTTTGTATAGGTTTCCTGAAGCTCTTCTTTCATTGAATTTAGTCGATGAGCTTCGGCGGAATGAATAAGGTTACTATCAATATGCTGAACTTCAGTAACACCGCGAACTTCACGGGAGAAGCGCAAACTAAAGTCTTCAAGGATTTCACCTTTCCAGCCGCGTTCAGTTTCAGACGATATTGCGTCTAGACGTTTAGCAATAAAATCAGCGGCTTTTGGACCTTCAACAGGATCATTAAGAACCGTATCGTTCAAAGCACCGGCGATAGCTACTTGCTCGACAATTCCTTTAGTATGCGGCCTTGCGACGGCATCTATTAGATCCCGGCATTGACGCGCATGATTGATTAACCCAAGTAGATCTTGACCAGAACGTTGTTCACCGCTTGCCAATGTGAAAACAGCGTCTTCAATGCCTTGTTCAATCAAATATTCTTCCATCGCGGCTTCATCTTTCAGATAAACTGAAGATTTACCACGTGCCACTCTGTAAAGAGGCGGTTGCGCAATATACAAATAGCCTTTTTCAATAAGTTCAGGCATTTGACGGTAGAAGAAGGTGAGAAGCAGGGTCCGGATATGAGATCCGTCAACGTCCGCATCGGTCATGATAATGATTTTGTGATAGCGGGTTTTATCGATATTAAACTCTTCCGCTCCGATGCCAGTTCCAAGTGCGGTGATGATCGTTCCAATTTCCTGTGAGGAGAGCATTCGGTCGAAACGTGCCCGCTCCACATTCAGGATTTTACCGCGAAGAGGGAGAACAGCTTGGTTATGTCGATCTCGGCCCTGTTTTGCCGATCCACCCGCACTATCACCCTCCACGAGGAAGACTTCAGAAATGGTGGGGTCTTTTGATTGGCAATCGGCAAGTTTTCCAGGCAAGCTTGAGATATCAAGTGCGCCTTTGCGTCTTGTAAGTTCCCGAGCCTTTCGAGCTGCTTCGCGGGCTGCTGCGGCTTCGAAAATTTTCGAGATAACGAGCTGCGCTTCTTTTGGGTGTTCTTCAAACCATTGATCGAGTCCTTCGTTTACACTGCTTTCAACGATTGGACGGACTTCACTGGAAACCAGTTTGTCTTTTGTTTGGGATGAAAATTTCGGATCCGGAACTTTTACGGATACGACACAAGTTAGGCCCTCTCTGGCATCATCACCAGTGATAGTGGCTTTCTCCTTCTTGGCGATACCACTACTTGCTGCATATTTATTGATGGTACGTGTCATTGCGCCACGGAAACCAGCTAGATGGGTACCACCATCACGCTGCGGGATGTTGTTGGTAAAGCACAAAACATTTTCATGATAACTGTCATTCCATTCCAGAGAAACATCAACAACAACGCCTTCTTTTTCAGCGCTAAAGTTAATGATCTCGGGGATGAGAGCATTTTTGGACCGATCCAGATATTTTACAAATTCTGTAATGCCACCTTCATACTGAAGTTCCGTGGTGACGGGTTCGGCAGAACGGAAATCATTGATTTGAATGTGAACACCAGAGTTCAAAAACGCCAGTTCGCGTAAGCGATGTTCAAGGGTCGAGAACTCAAATTTGATATTGGTGAAGGTGTCTTCGGAGGGGACAAATGTTACTTCAGTTCCGGTAAAAAATTCATCGGTTCCCTCAACTAATGGAGCGTCTCCTGTAATCCGCAAGCGACCCAGTGCGTCTCCATGCGAGAAATTAATTTCGTGGGTTTTTCCATTTCGCCAGATTTTCATGTCTAGACGAACAGATAGCGCATTCACAACAGAAACACCCACACCGTGAAGACCACCAGAGACCTTGTAGGAGTTTTGATCAAACTTACCGCCTGCGTGAAGTTGGGTCATAATAACTTCTGCGGCTGAAATGCCTTCTTCTTCATGAATGTCGACTGGAATACCGCGACCGTTATCACGAACGGTGACAGAGCCGTCACTGTTAAGGGCGACGTATACCAGATCACAATGTCCGGCCAGTGCTTCGTCGATGGCGTTATCTACAACCTCATATACCATATGATGCAAACCAGAGCCGTCGTCTGTATCACCGATATACATGCCGGGGCGTTTTCGAACCGCATCAAGACCTTTAAGGACTTTAATGGAATCTGCACCATATTCTTCTGCGGCTGTTTGATCTTCACTCATACGTCTTATTCCTTAGGTTCAGCTCATCAATGCCGGTGTGAGCCGACCTTGTTCAACTGCAAAAAACTGTGCCCGTTCTCCAAGTTCAGAAAAGAGCACATCGTCGGTTCCTGTCATCCAAGCCTGCATTTTCAATTCAGCTATTTCATCAAACAGGGCGATGCGTCGTGTCTGGTCCAGATGGGCCGTAATTTCGTCCAGTAATAATACCGGGGCTTTGCCATGTAATCCAGCCTGTAGACGCGCATCTGCCAGGATAATTGAAATTAAAAGCGCTTTTTGCTCCCCGGTGGAGCAAAGGTTGGCCGCTTGTTCTTTTTCTCTGTGCAAAACTTGTAAATCGCTGCGGTGCGGGCCGATTGTCGTGCTCCCTGCCTTGGCATCAATTTTCCGCTGCTTTTCCAAAGTTTCCCGGTAATTATCTTCAGCTTTGAGGGCCGGCATACTGGAAATGGCTTTTTCCAGATCTCCAGATAAGGACAATTCAGCTTTTGGGAACGCAGTTTTATTGCTGGTGCGTAATTTACCTTCTTCATCTAACATAGCACGATTGAGACGCTCCACGGTTTCAACACGCGACGCTACAATAGCAATGGCGTGTTCTGCCATTTGGTGCTCCAAGGTTGAAAGCCAATGCAGGTCAATGCGTCCTTCTTTCAAAAGACGGTTGCGTTCTCGCATGATTTTTTCAAATGTTGCCGTTCGCTTGGCATGGGCGGGGTCAAATCCGTAAGCCAGTCGATCCAGAAAACGTCGCCTACCACTGGCACCTTCTTGAAATAGCCGATCCATTTGAGGCGTAAGCCATCCGATGCTAAGAATTTCTCCAAGATCGGTAGCTTTCATACCGCTTTGTCCATCAATACGCACAGTTCTTTTGTCTGTTTGCATGGGGTTATCGGTCTGCCGAATAAGGCCCGTGCCAAGAGTGCGTTCCATTTGGCCATCATTCAAAATACCGGATACGGCCCAACCACCTTTGCCAAAACTGCATTCAGGGTCGTTCAACTTTGCCCGGCGCAAACCGCGCCCCGGGGACAGAAACGAAATGGCTTCAAGTAAATTAGTTTTGCCGCTACCATTGGGTCCAGTGAGGACCACCGGACGGGTATCAGTTTCCACTTTCAAATAAGAATAATTCCGAAAGTCCGTGAGAACCAGCCGCGTCAGAGCAAGTGGGGTCAAAAAAGGCTCCTAAGGGAAACATGCCTGAAAAAGGCGGGATAACCCCGCCAGTGGTTCAGATCAGACCCGCATGGGCATCAATACGTAAAGTGCACCATCATCAGTACCGTCTTTTACGATAGTTGGAGATTGGGCATCCGCGAGAACGAAATGGGCATTGTCCCCTTCGATTTGGCCTGTGATATCCAACAAATATTTGGAATTGAAGCCGATTTCCATATCCCCGGCAGTGTAGCTTACTGACAGTGATTCCGTTGCGCTTCCGCTGTCAGCACCTGTCGCTGACAAAGTTACAGTGTCGTCAGACAATGTGAGTTTAATGGCGCGGGATTTTTCTGTAGAAACTGTAGAAACTCGATCAACCGCTTGAGCGAAAGATTTTCCGTCAAGTTCCAGTACCTTGTTGTTTCCGGATGGAATAACTCGCTCATAATCAGGGAAGGTGCCATCAATAAGTTTTGAGGTCAGGATGGAACCGTCAAACGAGAAACAAATACGATTGTCAGACATTGAAATGGAGACATCACCTTCTGTATCATCGATGAGTTTCCGAAGCTCATTAACAGCTTTGCGCGGAATAATAACACCTGGAATGTTTTCAGCGTTGGCTGGAACAGGTGTCTCAACACGAGCTAATCGATGCCCGTCGGTTGCTACCGCTCTGAGAACAGGGATACCGTCGCTATCAGCGGCATGTAGATAAATGCCGTTCAAATAATAGCGCGTTTCTTCAGTAGAGATAGCAAAACGTGTCTTGTCAATCAAACGCTTCAGCTCTTTGCTTGGTAGCGTAAAGCTAAACGGTAGTTCACCAGACTCCATTATCGGGAAGTCGTCTTTAGGCAAGCAAGACAAAGCAAATTGCGAGCGACCGGCGCGGACGGTAATCCGTCCGTCTTCACCGTTATAGTCTATTTCAACCTGTGAGCCATCGGGCAGCTTACGGACGATGTCGTAAAGGAGATGAGCGGGGGCAGTAATTGCGCCAGAAGTTTGAACTTCAGCAGAAACTTGCTCATTAATCGCAAGGTCCAAATCTGTTGATGTCAGACTCAAAATTCCGTTATCTGCACTCAGCAGAATGTTTGACAGTATAGGAATAGTATTCCGGCGTTCCACCACGCTTTGAACGTGATTGAGGGCGGTGAGCAAAGTACTGCGTTCGATTGTTATTTTCATAGGCTCTACTTGGCTTTCAGACATTCCACGGATTAAACACCATCATGCTTGATTATGATGTTCAACTACAACAATAAACTCCCAACTTCAAATCCTGTTCATATGCGTTAAGAAGTTGATTCAAAAAAATGAATCATCGACGAATAAGCAATGCGTCTAGGTAGAAGCGTTCCTAGCACTATATCAGATCACTTTGCCCTTGCCCATGTAATTTAACAGGCAAAGGGTTTGGTCCAATGCAATTGGTTTTTATTGGTAATTATGAGAGGTTTCGTTCCCGTAGAAGGCTAGTTTTCAAGCATACGGCGCAGGAGATCGATATCTTCTGAAAGTGAAATATCGCTTTCTCTCAGCTCGTCTATTTTGCGAACGGCATGCATCACTGTCGTATGATCGCGTCCCCCAAATTTCCGACCGATTTCCGGCAATGACCGGCTTGTGAGTTGTTTGGCAAGATACATCGCAACCTGACGGGGGCGCGCAACGGCGCGAGCCCGTCTTGCCGAATGCATGTCAGACATTCGAATATTGAAATGCTCAGCCACGCGCTTTTGAATTTCTTCGATAGTCGTCCGGCGGTCATTGGCCCGTAGAAGATCGCGGAGGACCTCCTGAGTGCTTTCAATAGTAACGGCCCGACCCACGAGATCGGAATAGGCAAGAACCCTGTTCAGGGCCCCTTCAAGCTCTCTTACGTTTGACGTAATTCGGTGGGCAAGGAATTCCAGAATGCGTGGATCAATGGAAATGGCGGCTTGTTCGACTTTTGACTGAAGGATACCGAGGCGCAATTCATAGTCAGTTGGGTGGATGTCCGCCACAAGGCCCCAGCCAAGGCGAGAGCGCATTCGCTCTTCCATACCTTCGAGATCAGTTGGGGATCGATCCCCAGAAATAATAATTTGGTGGTTTTGATCAACGAGGGCGTTAAAGGTGTGAAAAAATTCTTCCTGGGTAGATTCTTTACCCGCAATGAACTGCACATCATCAATCATTAACACGTCAACAGAGCGGAACTGCTCTTTGAAGGTCATTGTGTCCTTATACCGAAGCGCACTGATAAAGCGGAACATGAATTTTTCAGCTGAAAGATACAAGACTTTTTTGTCGGGTGCATTTTCAGCCAGTGCATGACCGATAGCGTGCATTAGATGGGTTTTACCAAGGCCCACGCCCCCATATAAATAAAGGGGGTTGAACGGAATATTGTCCCTTGCTTCTGCCACTCTGCGAGCTGCTGCATGCGCGAGCTCATTGGATTTACCGACAACGAAATTGTCAAATGTAAAACGTGCATCAAGTTGTGATTTCAGGTTGCTTGCTGCATCAGCCGATCCAGTACGGCTAATGGGGCGAACGTTCTGGTTTCTTGTCGCTGCGGGTGTTTCAACAGTGTTATCGGGCAGGGCAGTTTCCGGGGATTCTTTTACGTGGATGTCTATTGACTGTATGTCATCGGCCTCAAGACACCAGATTTGCCGAATACGGTTGGCGTAATTATTGATCACCCAATCCCGAAGAAATTTTGTCGGAAGGGACATCGTTACATGACCATTGGAGATGGTCTCAAGATCTATATTTTTTAACCAGGAATTATAAGTCGCTTCACCATATTCTGAACGTAAGCGCTCTCGTACCTTGGTCCAGGCCTCGGAATGGGGGTTTTGAATATTTAAAGCTCCACTACTCGTCATCTCAGTTTTGTACCCAATCCAGATTTTCGACTTTCCATCCGCCTACATTGCCACGATGACGGGTCACGTCTGCATCCCCTTCGAAGCCTTCAAGGATGTTGTAACAGTTTTCGTAGCCTGCATTTGTCGCAGCAATTGCGGCGGCGATTGAACGCACACCGGAGCGACACAAAAACAGTACAGGAGCCGAAGAATCGCCTTGCAGGCTTTTAAGGGCTGGCAAAAAGTTAGGGTTTGGAGACATGTCGGGGAATTGGACCCAAGAGACCAAATGACACGTTTTGCCAAGTTTTGAGAGGTCTGGCAGGCCAACATATGCCCATTCAGCCGTTGTGCGAACATCGACAAGGATGGCTGCCTTGTTTTCTTCAAGTATTTGCCATGCTTGTTTCGCTGTAACATCACCAGCATATTGCTTGTTGCCGGTATTTGTTCCCACATTCGTCATAAAACGGGCCTTTCCCCAGTTTGATCCAAAAATTAAACGATCACGACCAGACACCATAAAACAGCCCTGTTCCGCAGCAATATACTGCGAAGCGGTAGAAGTTTTTAAACCTGGAAATGATAGCGGATGGTGCGATCAACACTCAATCAAGTGCAGATAAACCAGCCTCATTGAAAACGCATTATCTACGTTTTTTTGCCGACCGCGTGCTATCAAATGTCTGTTTGTTCTCCCAATTGCGGGGAATTTAATCTCAACTTATCCACAGATGCAAGTGAGTCAGATAACATTTAATGAAAATAAACTTATGAATAGATCAAAGAAATTCTTGACCTACAAGATATAGTTATTTTGCGGAGGGAAACAGGTATTCGCCAAAATATGTTGATAATTTTAGTCGAATTAATCTGGTGAAAAATACACCAAAAAGACGAAAAAAAAGCCGTGACCGACAACCGGCAACGGCTTGATTCTCATTTGTGTGCCTGTGATTATGCAGACAGCGCTTTTACTCGTGAGTTCAAACGAGAGATTTTGCGACCGGCTGTGTTGGCTTTCAACACGCCTTTAGTCACGCCTCGTGAGAGTTCTGCTTGAGCAACACGAAGTGCTTCGTTCGCGACTGTTTGATCACCTGCAGTGATCGCAGTTTCTACTTTCTTGACGAAAGTGCGGATACGGCTGCGACGTGCACGATTGCGATCTGTGCGTGTCTCTGTCTGCCGGATGCGCTTAAGAGCTGATTTATGATGCGCCATGACGATCCTGTACATTAGCTTCGAATTTCGGAAGCCGGGTTATAGCCAGCCATTATACTGCCGTCAACAAGAGAATACCATTGAAGCGGCAGAAACTGACATTAAGGGTGGTTTTTTCGAGAAAAAGTCGGAAATCCCGAAAATTCTATAGGTTTTATTTGTTTTTGAAGGACGGAGAGCGTTTTTCTGCAAACGCGTTCATGCCTTCTTTTTGGTCTTCCGTTGCAAAAGTAGAGTGGAAAAGACGTCTTTCGAACATGATTCCCTCCCGCAACGTTGTCTCGTAGGCCTTGTTGACGCTCTCTTTACACATCATAACAGTTGGGCGTGATAGCTTGGCAATGGTTGCCGCGGCCTTAATTGCTTCATCTTCCAAATCGTCTAAAGGCACGATACGGCTGACCAAACCAGCGCGTTCAGCTTCCTCTGCACCCATCATGCGACCCGTAAGGCACATGTCCATCGCTTTGGATTTTCCAACAAAACGGGTAAGCCGCTGCGTGCCACCTGCGCCCGGTATAGTGCCAAGGTTGATTTCAGGTTGGCCAAATTTTGCATTGTCAGCACAGATGATGAAATCACACATCATGGCAAGTTCGCAACCACCGCCAAGGGCAAAACCGGCGACTGCAGCGATAATTGGTTTCCGAAAACGGCTGGCTTCTTCCCAAGTGGCTGTAATGAAATCCGCTTGATACACATCCATGTAGGAGCGGTCTTTCATCTCCTTAATATCTGCGCCTGCTGCGAATGCTTTAGAAGAGCCTGTCAGAACGACGGCTCCAATTGCATCGTCTTGTTCAAATTTTTTGAGCGCGTCGCCCATCTCTTCAGTGAGTTCCTGACAAAGGGCGTTCAGCGAGTTTGGACGATTTAGACGGATCAAACCAACCGCATCATGTGTTTCCACAATTATGTTATTATAAGCCATGACGTGCTCCTGTTATTCTACAAAGACCTTGGAAGAAAAATGGGACTTCCTTCTAGCTCTGCAAGTTATTTTCACAACAATTTTATGGCGCCATTATCTTTGTGCAGAAATGATTGTCCAGCATTTAAGTTACTGTCTCAACTGCAGGTAACCTTATGTGTTCAATTTATTTAGCCATGTAGCCAAATGGGATGAAGCAGCCCTCAACAAGATCAAGCTAAATGCTTGGTTTCGAAATGCAGCCTGTTGTCCAGATTTCGGTCTGTCGAAGGCTGCAATTGCGATTAATCACGCTCCGAACAGCGCCATAACCGATACGATGACCAGTAATATCCATCCTGGATGACGGCCACGCGTTGCCCAAAAATTTGCAAGGGCACCTGTTAGATAGGTAAAGACAACAATCCCTACCACAATTTTTCTTACGCTTGGGTTCAAAAAGAAAGGCGCTGCGATCAGCAGAAACCCACACGTACTCCAATACAGTGTACTAAGCTGAAATACCGCGCTGTTCACGCGTCGCAATGACGCAGGACCGTTGGTTAGTGAGGCAAGAACCTTGGTGTGTCCGAGATATCCATGGATAAGGGAAATGAGCACACCGCCAATCCCTGCTCCCATCAAAAGTAAGTCGTTCATCGCAACCTCTATACAGTTATGTATGGTATAGCAAATCGCCTCGCATTATTCAAGACACATGTGTATGGTCAAGCAATGACAAAACGCCTCACCAAATCTGACTGGCTCGAACATGGCCTAAAAAAACTCGTAAAATCAGGCGTAAGTGCTCTGAAAGCGGAACCGATGGCAAAGTCTATGAATGTTTCCCGGGGTAGCTTTTATTGGCATTTCAAGAACATAGATGCTTTTCACTCAGGCGTATTGGACCTGTGGAAATATCGCACCACGGTCCAAACCATTGTGGCACTCGAGAATACTTCAGGCGCGACTGACAAGCTGTTTTTACTGATTCAAAGTGCATTCACATCTGATCCGGCACAGGAGAGGGCAGTGAGAGCATGGTCTTTGCACGATACAAATGCAGCACAAGCCGTTGCTCTAGTTGATGACGAGCGGGTGCAATATATTGAAAAACTACTTGTTGAGAGTGGCGTCAATAAGACTTCAGCTTCAGCGCGTGCCACTTTTTTGTACTGGGCGTATCTCGGGCAACTCGTCGCTGCGAATAGGACAATCGATACTATAGATGTGTCCTATATCGAAGAATTTATACGCCGCTAGGGATGAAGCTCATTACTTTTGGCACTTTGAGCAAAGGAAAGTTGAACGGCCGGATTGGATAATCCGTTCAATGACGTGGCCGCAATCGCTGGACGGGCAAGGATCCCCTTCATGAGCATAAACCTTGAATTTATGCTGAAAATATCCAAGTTCCCCATCTGTCTTGCTGTAGTTACGAAGAGTAGAGCCCCCTGACAAGATAGCGTCGTTCAGAACTTCTTTGATAGTGCTGGCCAATAAATCGGCACGTTTTCCCTTAATTGTGTTCGCAACTCTTGTTGGTGAAATTGAGGCTCGAAACAGGGCTTCACAGGCATATATATTACCGATACCGGCCACGACTTTCTGGTCAAGAATAGCCGTTTTAATAGGGCCTTTACGGGAGGATAGGTTTTTAGCGAGCACCGGACCACTAAATGAATTTCCAAGAGGTTCCGGGCCAATATCCTTCAAGCGTGGATGCTCCGCCATTTCCTGTTCATTCGTTAACAGCATAAATCCGAACCTGCGAGGATCGTGGTAGCGGACAGTAATCCCTTTTTCGGTTTCAAAAATCATATGATCATGTTTGTCCGGTGTAATGTTCAGGCCAGTATCAATCCTGAAACTGCCCGACATTCCCAGATGACCAATCATAACCGTACTATCTTCAAGGGTCATCAGCAGATATTTAGCGCGCCTTCCGATCCGGGTAATGGTCTTACCGGACATTTTCTGGCTAAAATCTTCAGGAAAAGGGAATCTCAAGTCCTTGCGTCGCAAGGTAATCTTGGAAAATTGATCGCCAAGAAGGGCTTGTTCAAGACCTTTGGCAACGGTTTCAACTTCTGGTAATTCTGGCATGGCGTGACATTAGACGTAAATTGATGCTTGCGCTATGGTGTTATTTTAAGCAAAACAATGCCCTATCACTTGCAACAGCCATTTGGGGACCGTCATGGCCGCACCAGACACGCCTGAAGATACAGACGAAGACATCACACATTTTGGCTTTAAAGATGTGCAAGCCTCCGAAAAAGCGGGACTTGTGCGTGGTGTTTTTGACAGCGTCGCTGAAAATTATGATCTGATGAACGATCTGATGAGTGCAGGGGTTCACCGACTTTGGAAAACAGCCATGATGGATTGGCTGAACCCACGTCCGGGTCAGCATTTGCTGGACGTTGCGGGAGGTACGGGTGATATCGCGTTCAAATTTATGGACAGCATTAAGGGTGACGGAAAAGTCACCATTCTTGATATCAACCATAAAATGTTGAGCGTGGGGCAAGACCGTGCCATTGATCAAGGTCGACTTCAGGGTTTTCAATGGGTAAATGGCGATGCCATGTCTCTCCCTGTTCCCGATAAGTCAGTGGATGTTTATACCATTGCCTTTGGCATTCGAAATGTCACAGATATTCCTATGGCGCTGCGGGAAGCCAAACGTGTTCTGAAGCCCGGTGGACGCTTTATGTGTCTGGAGTTTAGTAAAGTCACCATGCCAGGCTTTAAGGAATTCTATGATTTCTATTCCTTCAATATATTGCCAAATATTGGCGGCATGATTGCGAACGATAAGGCCTCCTACCAGTATCTGGCGGAGAGTATTCGTAAATTTCCTGACCCTGAAACCTTCAAGAATATGATCGGTGAGGCAGGTCTGGGACAAGCGAAATACCGAGTTCTATCAGGCGGGATTGCAGCCATTCATTCAGCTTGGCGGATATAGGGGTCGTACGTGTTAAGAGGGTTCAATAATTTAATCCGATTGCTTTTTGTTGTTCGGACTTTGGCACGTTTTGACGCGCTGTTTTTACTTGATGAATTGGAGCGCGCTCCGTTTTACGTAAAATTGGTACGGGTTATTCTGCCGCTATTTGCAGTCGGTGCTGCCTCACGTAAAGACCTGCGTAAAGGAGAGCGCCTTGCTTTTGCCCTGCAGGAACTGGGACCAAGTTTTATAAAGCTTGGGCAAGCGCTTTCTGTCCGTTCTGACTTGCTTGGAGAGGAAATTGCGCAAGATCTTGGAAATTTGAGAGATCGCCTACCGCCCTTTTCTTTTGAGGAAGCAAAAGAGACGATCGAGCAAGAGCTCGAACATTCATTGGATACTCTGTTTGTTGAATTTGATCCAAAACCGATCGCAGCTGCGTCCATCGCACAGGTGCATTTTGCAGTAACTGAAGAAGCAGTTGCAGCACCCACGGATGAAGATCCTGACGCCGTCTCAATTGTCCGAAAGAAAGTCGCTGTAAAGGTTCTTCGCCCGGGAATCGAAAAGGCGTTTGAGCGAGATTTGCGCCTGTTTTTCTGGATTGCGGATCTTGTGGAACGGTTTCAACCAAATTTCAGACGTTTGCGCCTTCGGCAAATTGTTGAAGTGCTCGAGCAGTCTGTCTCTCTTGAAATGGATTTACGCCTAGAAGCGGCCGCCGCGGCAGAAATCGCCGAAAATTTTGCGAATGATCCAGATTTTGGTGTTCCGACCATAGATTGGCAACGCACTGCAAAGCGTGCCATGACCCAAAGCCGGGTTGAAGGTATCAGCCTATCAAAGACAGAAGAGATGGTTGAAGCCGGTCATGACATGGAGAAAATCTCTGCCAATGTAATTCGCGTCTTCCTCTCTCAGGTTCTACGAGATGGCTTTTTCCATGCTGATATGCATCACGGCAATTTGTTTGTGGATGATGACGGCCGCTTGATTGCTGTGGACTTTGGGATCATGGGACGAATGGACCGAGAAACCCGTCTATTTATGGCCGAGATGCTGTATGCGTTCCTCATCGGAGATTATAAGCGCGCAGCCGAAGTACATTTTGAAGCAGGCTATGTGCCTCGAAAAAAGTCACTCGACGCGTTCACACAGGCCTGTCGTTCCATTGGAGAGCCAATTCTTGGAAAACCGGTTAGTGAAATTTCCATTGGCCGATTACTTGTTCAGCTTTTCCAGATCACAGAAACATTCGAAATGGAAACGCAGCCACAGTTACTCCTCCTTCAAAAGACAATGGTAACCGCTGAAGGTGTAGCGCAAAGCCTGAATAAGAATGTTAATTTTTGGGAAGTAGCCCATCCGACAGTTGAAGCCTGGATGCGCGAGAATATGGGGCCTGAGGCCAAAGCAGCGCAGATCGTAAATGACGGTCTTACTTTCGCCCGAAAACTTCCTCATCTGGTGAGCAAAACAGATCGTTTACTCAGTCGATTGGAAGAAGAAGGCGACCAATTACTGAACCGCAATTCTGGAACCGGCAAAAGCAATGCTTCCTCGCAAGTTGGACAAACACTTATGTTTGCGTGTGGTCTAATTTCGGGCGCTGCGCTTACGTATTTGCTGATCCAACTGTAACTTCGACCTTTTGCTGCAATAAGACCTTGCACAAAAATAAAACGGTTACTATTTTATTCACATAAATGTTGAGTGAAATAGGCGGACTGTCAGTGACCTCTCAAAAATCGGTACTTCTTATAATCGGCGGCGGAATTGCAGCCTATAAATGTCTTGAATTGATCAGACTGCTTTCAAAAGCTGGGATCAAGACCCGTGCTATCCTGACAAAGGCTGCGGAACAATTCGTAACGCCATTGTCTGTTGCGGCCCTGATAGGAGAAAAGGTCTATACGGATCTATTCTCCCTCACCGATGAAGCGGAGATGGGGCACATTCAGTTGTCACGAAGTACGGATTTGGTTGTGGTTGCTCCGGCAACAGCAGATTTAATGGCAAAAATGGCCAGCGGATTGGCGACGGACCTTGCCACGACAGCACTTCTAGCGACAGACAAGCCAGTTATGATCGCTCCTGCCATGAATGTGCGCATGTGGGGTCATCCGGCGACGCAGCGAAATTTGGCACAACTAAAAAAGGATGGCGTCAAGGTCATTGGACCAGATGAAGGTGATATGGCCTGCGGTGAGTATGGCCCCGGACGCCTTAGCGAGCCCGATGCCATTGCGGCAAAGATCATCGATTTTCTTAAGGGTACTGGTAACAAGCCGCTGACAGGTAAAAAAATGCTGGTGACAGCAGGCCCAACACATGAGCCCATTGATCCTGTGCGCTATATCGCCAATCGGTCGTCAGGTAAGCAAGGTTATGCCATTGCAGAGGCGCTGGCGGCTCTTGGTGCAGACGTAACATTAATCTCGGGCCCGACACAATTGGATGTGCCGGGCGGTGTGAAGCGGATAGATGTTGAAAGCGCATCGGACATGCTCGCAGCAACCACTTTGGCTTTACCTGTTGATGGAGCAATATTTGCGGCGGCAGTTGCCGATTGGCGCGTTGCCAATAGCAGCGATCAAAAAGTGAAGAAGAAGGATGGCGCCCTTCCGGATTTAACGCTTGCAGAGAACCCGGACATTCTCGCGACAGTTAGTCAGTTGAAGAGCGGTCGTCCAGAACTTGTCGTCGGATTTGCTGCTGAAACACAGAATATCATTGAAAACGGATCTTCAAAGCTCGTCCGTAAAGGCTGCGACTGGATTGTTGCCAATGATGTGAGCCCAGATACAGGGACGTTTGGCGGGGACCGCAATAGTGTCCACTTAATTACCAACGATGGGGTCGATAGCTGGCCTTCTCAGAGTAAAGCCGAGGTTTCTAGCCAGCTTGCCAAGCAAATTTCAGAATATTTTCAAGGTCGCTAATTATGTCAGAAGTCTCAATCCAAATCACCCGCCTAGCCCATGGCAAAGATATTGAATTGCCTTCCTACGAGACAGTGGGAAGCGCTGGAATGGATATTCGCGCTGCCGTGTCTGAACCTATGAGCATTAAACCGGGTGCCCGCGCGCTGGTGCCAAGTGGGTTTAAAATGGCGCTGCCGCAGGGATATGAAGCGCAAATCCGTCCTCGTTCTGGTTTAGCGCTTAAAAAAGGCATTACGCTACCCAATAGCCCCGGAACCATTGACACAGATTACCGTGGGGAAGTCGGTGTTATTTTGATGAATTTAGGGGAAGAGCCGTTCGTTATCGAGCGGGGAGATCGTATTGCGCAAATGGTGATCGCTCCCATTACTGTTGGGGTCTGGGTTGAGGCGGATGAACTCACGGAAACAGTTCGCGGTGAAGGCGGCTTTGGGTCAACTGGGGTTGCCGAGGTTAAGGAATAATCGATGCTACATTTGCCCAAGAAAATGCTCTATGCGCTGGAAGCTGTGGTTGATATCGCGTTTAACGCGCGGCCTAATCCGGTGCAGTCTAAAGAGATTACCCAACGCCAAGGTATTCCGCAGCGTTATCTCGAACAGGTTATGCAACAACTTGTTCACGCTGGCATCCTAAAAGGGGTGCGCGGTCCTCGCGGTGGCTACCGTCTGGCACGTGAGCGCAGGCGTATTACCGCCGGTGATATTGTGCGGGTGATCGGTGCCGCCGATGAAGCTGAAGGTCAATCGCAGATATTTACATCCGAAATTGGCCAAAAAGTAGTTGGCCCTCTTTGGGTAGATGCTCAGTCAGCGATGCTTAAGCAACTTGATATGGTAACACTGGAAGAGCTTTGTCGCCGGGCAGATGCGGACTGCCAGAGTGATGTCTCTCGATCAACTAATGATTTCAATATTTAACAGCGGATGATTTTATGAATAAGAACGCCCCACGCGGTAAAGTTTATGACAGTATTGTCGACACAATCGGCGCGACACCGCTGGTGAGAGTAAAGCGATTTGCTGAAAATCGCGGCGCAAAAGCAGATATCCTTCTAAAGCTGGAGTTTTTCAATCCGCTCGCTTCTGTAAAAGACAGAATTGCCGTTGCTATGATCGAAGCCTTGGAAGATGCCGGCAAAATTAACGCTGAAACCAAAATTATTGAACCAACATCTGGTAACACTGGAATTGGTCTTGCATTTGTTTGTGCCTCCAAAGGATATGATCTTACTTTGGTGATGCCGGAAAGCATGTCGGTTGAGCGCCGCAAAATGCTTAAATTGTTAGGTGCCAAGCTGGAACTTACAGAAGCCGCCAAGGGTATGAACGGTGCTATTGCGCGGGCGAATGAAATGGTTGCTGAACATAGCAATGCGGTTATTCCGCAACAGTTTGAAAATCCCGCAAATCCTGCTGTTCATAAAGTGACAACAGCAGACGAAATTTGGGATGACACAAACGGCAAAGTGGATGTTGTTGTTATGGGTGTTGGTACTGGCGGAACATTGACTGGTGTTGGCAGCGTTCTAAAAGCTAAAAATAGTAACGTGAAAATTATTGCCGTTGAGCCAGAAGACAGTCCGGTTCTATCTGGCGGTCAACCGGGTCCTCACAAAATTCAGGGAATTGGCGCTGGGTTCTCGCCTAAAAACCTTGATGAGAGCCTGATCGACGAAGTTTTGACCATCGGAAACGAAACAGCGTTTGAAACCGCCCGCGCCCTTGCCCGCGAAGAAGGCGTGCCTGTCGGAATTTCTTCAGGTGCAGCTCTTGCAGCCGCGCTGGAGGTTGCAGAGCGAGATGATATGGCTGGAAAAACAATTGTTGTGATTATCCCGTCTTTCGCCGAACGTTATCTAACAACTGCTTTGTTTGACGGAATTTAACCTATGAACCTGACCGACGATCAGTTAGATCGCTATGCCCGCCATATTGTATTGCGTGAAGTTGGCGGCATTGGGCAGAAAAAGCTGCTGCAATCGAAAGTATTGATCGTCGGTGCGGGAGGCCTTGGCTCCCCGCTTATTCTATATTTGGCAGCGGCCGGTGTTGGTACTATCGGTGTTGTTGATGATGATGTGGTTGATTTGTCTAACCTGCAGCGACAAGTCGCGCATGGTATGGCAGATATCGGAACGCTAAAAGTATTAAGCGCGCAAAAAACAGTGGCTGAAATTAATCCGGATGTAAAAATTGTACCGCATGCGGAACGACTGACGGCGGAGAATGTCGAAGAGTTGTTTTCAGGCTATGATCTGGTTGCCGATGGCTCGGATAATTTCAATACACGATTTTTGATTAATGACGCCTGTTATTTCTTGAAAAAACCGTTGGTCTCTGCCGCCATGTTGCAATTTGAAGGGCAATTATCTACCTACAAAGCCTTCGAAGGGGATACGCATCCCTGCTATCGGTGTATTTTCCCCGCGCCTCCTCCGCCTGATGTTGCCAGAACCTGCGGCGAAGCAGGTGTTCTTGGCGCACTTGCAGGAACCATGGGATCGCTGCAAGCAACCGAGATTCTAAAAGAACTGCTTGGCATTGGCCAAAGCATGTCTGGCAGTCTGCTTATTTATGACGCCCTTTATACTGAATTTAGAAAAGTAAAAGTGCGCCCGGATCCTGCATGCGCCCTTTGCGGCACAGACCCAAGTATTACCGAAATAGGCTGATTAGACTTTATCCCCCGAGAAAATAGGCGGAGGCGAGAGCAATCGAGATGGGCAGCGTAATCATAGACAGCAGTGTCTGAATGGTGATGATGGCAGCCATCGCTTCCGCATCACTTCCCAATTGTTTAGCAAGGGCATACCCAGAACTTGCTGTTGGCACGGCGCCATATATGACAAGAATAACTGCTGCGACGCCACTAAGTCCTGTGAGCATAATCGCGCCCATCATGACAGCTGGAAAAATGATAAGTTTTGCTGTTGAAGCGAGAATTACCGCCTTCATTTCGGACTTCATAGACAAAACATGAAGACCCGCGCCGACACAAAGAAGGGCGAAGGGTAGAGCTGCACGAGACAGAATGTTTGCCATGTCATGAATGACCGGTAAGGGCCCGATGCCGGATAAATTCAGTGTCACCCCAATCGCAATTGCTACTAAGAGCGGGTTTCGCATTATCTCTTGCACCAGACGTCGTTTCAACGTGCCGTCTTTATTCCCTTGATACGTAACCAAGGCAGACACGCAGAACAGGTTGGTCGGCGGTACAAGTATTGAGGTCGCGACTGCCGCCAGCAAAAGACCATCATTTCCAAAAAGCATATCGGCAGTTGCAAAGGCGATAAAGGTGTTATGCCGAGTTGCTCCTTGAAACAAGGAGCCGCCCAACGCGTTTGGTAGGCCCAGAAATTTTGTCGTGAGAACCGCTAAAATTGCACAGACAGTGAGCGCACCAATAAGAGCGATCGCATAGGGAACCAAGACTTCTCCGCTGAGCGGGGCAGTGGTTGTGCGATAGAGGAGTAGCGCTGGAAAGAGGATCCAATAGGTTACTTTGTCTGCCAGTGGCCAAAAATTATCACCAGGAAACCCTTTGCGCCGCAGAACATACCCAAGAATGAGCAATAGAAAAATTGGCAGGATTGATATTGAGACTGACCACATGAGAGTTCGACCTGAAATTGAAGGGTGATCGCGATAAGGCAGAAGGTATTTTTCTGTTTAGCTGCCATAAATTGAAGCGGCTAGAGAAAACTATATCTGGACTAGTCAATATTTACAAATTGGACTGAAAAATGAAACGTTCGTGGACATGTGACATCGAGGGCACGATTTCATGGGCAAGCATACGCACTTCGTCTGAGGGATTAACGAGATCGGGTATTTGATATACGAGCATTCCGGCACCGTGTGCAGCCCGAACGCCATTATCGGAATCTTCCAATGCCAGACAACTTTCTGGGTTTATCCCGAGCTTTTCAGCAGCCCTCAAATAAATTTCCGGGTGCGGTTTACTATCTGTGACTTGATCCCCAAACATAAACTCTGAAAAATAGTCAGATAGTCCGGCGTTAGAGAGTTTTCGAGTGGCATTTCTAGAGGGAGAAGAGGTCGCAAGGGCGCAAGGTACATTATTGGAATTGAGTGCCTTCAAGAACTTGAGAACGCCCGGTTTTAGAGCTACCGGCTTTTCGATAGCATTCTCAATGTAAGCTTCATTCCAGACCGGCATGAAATCCGCTTTTGAAAATCCATTTATGCCTTTTTCCAAAATGTTGGCCGTGTGTTGCAGATTGCATCCGACGCATTTTTGATAAAGTGCAAGTTCAAAGGTCAGCCCAAATTTTGCGCATGTCTCTTCAAAAGTCCGAAACGCAACGCGCTCCGTATCAAGAAGAAGGCCGTCCATGTCAAAGATCACCGCATCGCGCATTTTTACTCCCTTGGTTATAGCTCTACTATGTAGCGCACGAGGACGAAATCAGGAATAAGAAAAGCCCCTGCCGTAGGGCAGGAGCTTTAATTGCTTTGTATGTTACGAAGTGATTAGGCGCGGTTTGGCGCGGACCTCATAACATCTTCAGTTACATATTCTGCAAACTGCTCAAAATTTTCGATGAACAAATTGACCAGATGCGCTGCTTGTTTGTCATACGCATCTTTATCTTCCCAAGTGTTCCGTGGGTTTAGAATCTTGCTTGGAACATTTTCGCAAGCTGTTGGGATGGACAGGCCAAAGAATGGATCTTTTTCCATTTCAACATTGGCAAGCGTCCCGTCAAGTGCTGCATTAACCAGCGCACGCGTATGGCCAATCGGCATACGGTGACCAGTCCCGTAGGCGCCGCCAGTCCAGCCAGTATTTACCAACCAGCAATTAACATCGTGCTTGGCAATTTTTTCGCCCAGCAGTTTAGCATAAACAGATGGATGGCGCGGCATGAACGGAGCACCAAAGCAAGTTGAGAAGGCTGCCTGAGGCTCAGTACCAAGGCCTTTCTCAGTGCCAGCCAGTTTCGCAGTGTAACCAGAGATAAAGTGGTACATCGCCTGTTCAGGAGACAACTTTGAAATAGGAGGCAAAACACCAAACGCATCAGCTGTTAGCATGATGACGTTTTTCGGGTTGCCCGCAATGCCGGTTTCACTCGCGTTGGGAATGAAGTGGATTGGATAGGAAGCCCGGGTATTTTCTGTGTGTCTATTGTCATCTAAATCAAGCTTGCCAGCTTCATCCATGACGACATTTTCAAGAACAGTTCCAAAACGACCTGTTGTCGCATAAATCTCTGGTTCTGCTTCTTGTGACAGCTTAATCACTTTCGCATAACAGCCACCTTCAAAATTGAACACGCCTTCATCGGCCCACCCATGTTCGTCATCACCGATTAGCATACGGCTGGCATCAGCTGAAAGTGTAGTTTTGCCTGTTCCGGAAAGGCCAAAGAAAACCGCGCTATCGCCTTCGCTGCTCACATTAACCGAGCAATGCATCGGCAGAATGCCTTTTTCAGGAAGCAGGTAATTCAAGATTGAGAAGACAGATTTCTTAATTTCACCGGCGTAAGATGTACCGCCGATGATGACAAGTTTTTCTGCGAAATTTGCCAGGACAAATACTTCGGAACGCGTGCCGTCTACTGCTGGGTCTGCTTCGAAAGAGGGCGTTTGGAGAATAGTGAATTCAGGAACAAAATCATCCAGTTCGTGAGCTTCTGGCTGAATAAACATGTTGCGAGCAAAAAGGTTATGCCACGCACATTCTGTAATTATGCGAACTGGTAGGCGATTGTTTTTGTCGGCGCCAGCGTAGCAGTCCTGAACAAAAACTTCTTTGCCTTCAAGATGCGCAATCATCTTTTTGTGAAGGCCGGCAAATTTGGTGTCTTCGAAAGGTTTATTAACCTTGCCCCACCAAATGTTATCTTCGCTGCCGCTTTCTTTTACGATGAATTTATCGTTTGCCGAGCGTCCAGTGTGCTGACCTGTTAAGGCAACAAGTGCGCCACCTTCGGAAAGCGATGCTTCCCCCCGGGATAATGCTTCCTTATAGAGTGTTGGTGCTGATAAATTCCAATGCGCCGTGCCCACAGCGCTCAGTCCTTGGTTGTCCAGTCCATAAGAACTCTTTCGAGGTCCTTTTTGTTCCACAGTGGCTCTCCAATAGATGTGTATTTTTCGGTTGATGCATGTGGAGCCAAAGATAAGGTTACGCCTATAGCGGCGCAACAGCTAGAGTAATGAAATTGTCAAAAAACCGAAATTTATTTGCATTTGTTTCGTCTGGGTTTCGTTTTATTTTTGAAATGAATAATTTTGAAAATAATTTACCAATTTTTATTATTGTTTCATTTTTTACTGAACTTTTGGACAAATTGATTTTCGCTTTTTTTCGTTGGAAACATGGCCAGCAGAATCCACTTTATTTCTTTTATCTGATCATGTGACTACTTGAATATCTTGGATAAGCCCAGATCTTGCCACAATTGTGCCAAAAGCAGGATAGTATTAAGGAGCTATAGTGCCTATTATGGCAAAAGCACGCGAAAGGGGTTTCCGGTGACAACAAGAATAGCTCTGGTAGATGATGATCTAAATATTCTGACAACAGTTTCCATCCTGCTGGAATCGGAAGGATTTTCGGTCTCAAAATTCTCTGACGGAGAACAAGCTCTGGCGGCCTTTGAAGAAAGTCCACCGGATATTGCTGTCCTGGATATCAAGATGCCCCGAATGGATGGCATGGAAATGCTCAATCGGTTACGCCGCACATCGGATCTGCCGGTTATATTCCTTACCTCAAAAGATGATGAGATTGATGAATTTCTGGGCTTGAAGATGGGCGCGGATGATTACATCAAGAAACCCTTCTCCCAACGCCTTCTCGTAGAACGTATACGGACAGTTCTGCGGAGGCATAAAGCAAGATCTGGGACTGAGGAGACAAAAGAAGAAGACGTCATGGTGCGCGGTCGCCTGAAACTGGACAGTGTGCGTCATGCCTGCTTTTGGGATGAAAAGGAAGTAACCTTGACGGTTACAGAATTTATGTTGTTGCATGCTCTTGCCTATCGTCCAGGCCATGTTAAGAGCCGGGATCAGCTTATGGATGCAGCGTATGATGATAATATCTATGTGGATGACCGCACCATCGATAGTCACATAAAGCGTCTGCGTAAGAAAATACGGAATGTAGATATTGAATTTTCTGCCATTGAGACGCTATACGGCGTGGGATATCGGTTTAAAGAAAAATAAATCCGGCTTGGTGGATGGCGTATGACGGGGAATGGTTTGCGGGCAAAAAGTGACGACAAGAAGGAAGAGGGTGTTTCTTTAGCTGAAAATCAACCTTCTAGCTTCTTCAAGCGAAAAAAAAGGGTGAACCGTAACGCCAAACGAAAATGGGGACCGTTTTCGTCCCTTGGTCGCCGAATTATGGCCATCAACCTGTTTGCAGTTTTTTTCCTGGCTGGGGGTATCCTTTATCTGGATCAGTTTCGCACAGGACTGATAGATGCGCGTACCCAAGCCCTGACCACAAATGGTCGAATGATTGCAGGTGCGCTCGGTGAAGCCGCACTGAGCGAAGTATCCTTCACCGGAAAAGTAAATCATCTAACGCTTGATACCAGGAATATTCGGAGTGTCCTCAGGCGATTAGCCGTCGTGACAGATACGACGGCTCTGCTATATGACAGAGACGGTGATCTGATTGCTGATAGCCGTGTTCTGATTTCCGCAGGCCGTGAAATTATTTTCGAAACTCTTCCCCCGCCAAATCAAGCAGGTAACGTTCGAAAATTTTATGAAGTCCTGTACGATTTCCTGGCTGACTTGATCCCTACCTCTCAGGACTACTCATTATTTCCCGCACGAACATCGGTTTCAGTCGAAGATTTTACCGAAGTTTCTGAAGCTCTTAAAGGGGAGAGCGCTGACGTTATTCGTCAAACAAAAGATGGCCGCTTGATGATCAGCGTGGCCTTACCGGTGCAGGGTTTCAAGCATATTCTGGGTGGGCTTTTGTTGATTGAAGACGGTGCAGCTATCGATGAAGCTGTGAAATCTGCACAAGTTACAACCCTGATCGTTTTTTCGATTACAGTTGTTATCACGCTTTTGCTATCGTTGTATCTTGCACGCACCATTGCCAGTCCGATCCACGATATGGCAGAAGCTGCAGATAAGGTGCGACTGGGTCTGGGTCGACGTATTGAGATGCCGGATTTTTCTGATCGGCAGGATGAAATTGGTGACTTGTCTATCTCTTTTGGAGAAATGACTGTGGCATTATATGATCGCATGGACGCGATCGAGGCTTTTGCTGCTGACGTTTCCCACGAACTTAAAAACCCGCTTACCTCACTTGGAACTGCCGTTGATACGTTTGAGCGGGTCAAAGATGACGATACGCGAAAGCAGCTACTGGCTATTATTTCCAGCGACGTCAAAAGACTGGACAGGCTCATTACCGATATTTCTGCCGCCAGTCGGTTGGATGCGGAACTGTCACGAACTGAAGGTGAGCCTGTTGCAGTTGTCGGCTTGATAGACAGTATTGCGGAGATGTATGGAGCTGGGCGTGGTCCTTCAGACGTAAGTGTGGAAGTCGAGATATCCAGCCGTGATATTACCATCGACGGTGTACCGGGACGTTTGGGGCAAGTCCTTAGAAATTTGATCGAAAACGCGATGTCCTTCTCGCCAAAGGGAACGCGTGTGCTTATTCGAGTAAGTGAAGACCAAGATGGCGAAGGCAAAAATTGGGTTCAAATCGATGTTGAAGATCAGGGTCCTGGAATCCCGGAAAATAAATTGGAAGCTATTTTTAATCGTTTTTACACGGAACGGCCAAAAGGCGAAGATTTTGGGCGGCATTCTGGTTTGGGCTTAAGTATTTCGCGACTGATTATTGATGCCCACCGAGGCAGTATAAAGGCGTCGAATAGATTTAGTTCTGACGGTAGCGTTATCGGTGCACGCTTCAGCATTCGCTTGCCGAAAAACAACGACAAGCATTGACAGTCTTGCCTTAGAGGGGCAGATTCTTTGCATGTACAAAATGCACGCATCTGTTGTTTCGATTGATGGCAAAGCAGTATTACTGCGCGGCCCGCCCGGATCGGGAAAATCTGACTTGTCGCTTCGTCTTATGGATGGGGGGGCGGAATTGATTTCCGATGATTATGTGGATCTTCATGAAAAAAATGGCGTCCTGATTGCAGAAGGACCTAAAACCATTTTGGGCATGATGGAGGTTCGTGGCCTTGGGCTTGTCACAATGCCCTATATTGATCATGGGATCGTTTTTCTGGCTTGCGACCTAATGCCGGCAGAAAGAATCGAGCGAATGCCGGATAAGGCCGAATACCTTCAAGTTGAAGGTCTTGAGGTTCCTTTGATGCAGTTGGATGCAATGGCGGCTTCCGCACCTGCGCGTATTAAGCTGGCCCTTAAACGTTTGGATGTGCTTTGGCCGGACCCACAAATACCCGGTTCAGTGCTAGGTGAGGGGTGAGCCGTGTTGATAAGGAATGTTCGTTAATGAGTAAGTCCCATACCAGAATTGTGTTGATTACCGGATTTTCAGGTGCGGGTAAATCGACAACACTGAAGCAATTTGAAGATTTAGGGTGGGAGGTTGCGGATAATATCCCGCTCTCTCTGCTGTCCCCGCTGGTACGTGAAATTGGTCAGGATGGCGGCCTTAACATTGCTGTTGGGGTGGATACACGGACCCGAGGTTTTTCAACAGAAACGTTGCTGTCTCTGATTTCTACGCTGAAGGAAGAGACCGACAATGATGTCAGAATGCTGTTTTTGGAATGTGATGATGCGGTTCTGCAGCGGCGTTTTACAGAAACGCGTCGGAAGCACCCGCTTGCCAGTGATCGCCCTGTTGCTGACGGTATTCTAAAAGAACAAAGGTTGTTTCAGCCGCTGAAGGATAAGGCAGATATTTGCATCGATACCACCTTATTATCGCTTCCTGATTTACGCCATCAACTTATACAACGTTTCAGTTTGGAGGAAAGGCAGGCATTGACAACAACTCTCGTCTCCTTTTCCTACAAAAAAGGGGTTCCACGTGAAGCCGATCTGGTGTTCGATATGCGTTTTTTACGTAACCCGTATTATAATGAAATGTTACGCACGCAATGTGGCAAAGATGGAGCCGTGGCAGAATATATTGCCTGTGACGAGGCCTTTGCCCCTTTCATGGATCATTTGACAAATATGCTTGAATTGTTGCTCCCAAGATATTTGGCAGAAGGAAAATCCTATCTTACAATCGCAATAGGTTGTACAGGTGGACGGCACAGATCCGTATGTGTGGCAGAGAATATCCACGACCGCATCGAAGAAAGTGGTTATTTTACCCAATTGATACACCGGGACCTTGTCGAGGGTTAGGTGATGGTGAACGAATAAGAGGCGTGTAAAATGATTGGAATGGTATTGGTAACACATGGTCGACTGGCGGAGGAATTCGTCGCTGCGACCGAACATGTCGTTGGACCACAAGACCAGGTGCGGGCTATTTCCATCGGTCCTGATGACGATATGGAACAACGCCGTCAGGATATCTTGAACGCTGTTGCGGATGTTGAAAGCGGTTCAGGTGTTATCCTACTTACCGATATGTTTGGCGGAACACCCTCCAATTTGGCGATTTCCGTTATGGAAAAAGCTAATGTAGAGGTTATTGCCGGTATTAATTTGCCGATGTTGATCAAACTTGCGAGTTTGCGCGGCGAAGATGATATGGAAAAAGCCGTTGCTGCAGCTCAAGAATCAGGCCGCAAATATATAAATGTTGCTTCGCATTTACTTGCGAATAAAACCTGATCGGGTTTTCAAAGCGCTATGTCTACACCCCTTCAGAAATCTCTTACTATTCAGAACAAGCGAGGCTTGCATGCGCGAGCCGCGGCCAAATTTGTCAAATGTGCTGAATTGTACCGCGCCGATATTATTGTGACCAAGGATGACAATAATGTTTCGGGAACCTCCATTATGGGTTTGATGATGCTGGCAGCGTCGAAGGGAACTTCCATCAGGGTTGCCGTGTCGGGAGAGCAGGCAGATGAAGCCCTCAACGCCCTTGAAGCGCTGGTTGGTGGTAAGTTTGGTGAAGATCAGGATGATACTGAAAATGTTTAGTTTCTGACACTCCTTCAGCATAATTTTATAATTAAGTGATTATGATATAAAGATGTCTTTATATTATTGTTGATTAACCGGAAGACAGCTGGTATATACTCCTTTTTCAAAGGCGTAGTGCGTCAAAGTCCGACCCGTTAGCGCTGTCCAAACACATCATTCACAAGGGAAAAGAGTGTCTCATGTCAACTTCAGAAGATTTTAAGGTTGCAGACCTTTCACTTGCAGACTGGGGCCGCAAAGAGATTAAAATTGCGGAAACAGAAATGCCAGGCCTTATGGCGCTACGCGACGAATTTGGTGCAAGCCAACCGCTGAAAGGCGCCCGTATCGCAGGGTGCTTGCATATGACTATTCAGACAGCGGTTCTGATTGAAACTTTGACGGCTCTTGGCGCAGAAGTACGCTGGTCTTCCTGCAATATTTTCTCAACGCAAGATCAGGCCGCGGCGGCAATTGCTGTTACGGGTGTTCCGGTTTTTGCTTGGAAAGGCTTAACCGAAGAAGAGTTTCTCTGGTGCATTAAAGAGACTATTGACGGTCCGAACGGTTGGCGTCCAAACTTGATTTTGGATGATGGTGGCGATCTCACACAGATCATGCATGATGAATACCCACAATATCTCGAAGATGTTAAAGGCTTGTCAGAAGAAACAACAACCGGAGTGCATCGTCTGTATGATATGGCGAAAGCGGGCACTCTGAAAGTTCCTGCCATCAATGTGAATGACAGTGTTACAAAATCAAAATTTGATAACTTGTATGGCTGCCGCGAAAGTCTTGTGGACGGTATCAAACGTGCAACAGATGTGATGATTGCGGGTAAAGTTGCTGTCGTCGCTGGTTACGGCGATGTTGGTAAAGGTTCCTCAGCTTCTTTGCGGTCGCAAGGTGCTCGGGTGATGGTGACGGAAGTCGATCCGATCTGTGCCCTGCAAGCTGCTATGGAAGGTTATGAAGTTGTCAGCATGGATACTGCAGCGCCACTGGGCGACATTTTCGTGACGACGACAGGCAATATCGATGTGATTACAATTGACCATATGCGGGAAATGAAAGATCGCGCGATTGTTTGTAACATCGGACATTTTGATTCTGAAATTCATATCGAAGCGCTTCGCAATTTTCCTTGGCATAACGTGAAACCGCAGGTCGATGAAGTTGAATTCCCGGACGGCAAACGCATTATCGTTCTTGCCGAAGGCCGCCTTGTGAACCTTGGCTGTGCAACAGGTCATCCAAGTTTCGTCATGAGTGCATCTTTCACCAATCAGGTGTTGGCTCAAATCGAACTTTGGGAACGTTTTGAAACGTATAACAATGAAGTTTATGTTCTGCCGAAACATCTGGATGAAAAAGTTGCTCGCTTGCACTTAGAAAAACTGGGTGTTCATTTGACTGAACTTACTGAAGCACAAGCTGACTACATTAGTGTGAAACAGGCTGGTCCGTTTAAGCCGGATCATTATCGCTACTAATTGTCCTAAATAAGATTACTGAAAAGGCCGCTAACTTCGTTTTAGCGGCCTTTTTCATGTCGAATTATTGAGACTTTTGCTTAAAATGTTGTCTTTATTGGCTATTTTTTGCTAATCCTGAATACATCTGATGATGAATTAAGAATACTTAGTCACATCAGAGGATATTATTTGGGACAGATTAGGCAATAAAGCATGGAGATCGATTATTCATCCACCGAACTGATTGTCATGTGGCTGGCGGTGTTGCTTGCCCTGAGTCTTGGCATGGCTTTATATGTGATGCGCAAGAAAGCGCTGTCCCTGCTTACGCATTCAGATCAATTGGCCGATCGCGTCCGTCTGTTAGAAGAAGAGCTTGAAAGCGTTCAGGACGATCAAAAATCTGCTGAGAAAGAAATGCTAAGCCTGAAATCCGCCCTGATGGATACACGCGCTGAGCGAGATGATTTTGTCGATTTGTTGAATGCGGCTCCTTTCGCAACTTGGCGGCGTGATCAGCAGTCTAGAATTGTCTGGCACAACACGAAATATGAAGAGATTGTGGGCCCACCTTCCACACTAGGAGATATGTCAGAGCTTGCCTCAAGCAGGGAACCTGATCAAGCTCGTAAGCTTGCTGCAAAGGCACGAGTAACTCAAGCCCAACAGACTGAAATCCGTCGTTATGTGGTAGGTGGTGATTTACACAGTTTCCGGATCCACGAGGTGCCGCTGGAATTTGAAAACCAGCTAGCAGGCTTTGCCGAGGATGTGAGCCGCGAGGAGCAAATGGCTTCGGAAATGAACGAGCATATGCGCGGTCAGGAAAGTGTTCTTGAAAATATTACCACCGCCATTGCCATATACGGCCCTGACTTGCGTTTGGTATTTTATAATCAGACATATGCGCGTCTCTGGAAAATAGATGATGCATTTTTGCACGATAAACCCACAATCCTAGAGGTCTTGGACAAACAACGGGAGTTGCGTCGCCTGCCCGAACAAGCAGACTTCAGTGCCTATAAAGCCAAACGAAAGGCACTCTTTACCAATCTGATTGATACGCAGGAAGATCTGGTCCAGCTTCCGGATGAGACAATGTTGCGTACTGTGATCGCGCCGCATTCCTTTGGTGGGTTGTTCTTTATGTTTGAGGATGTCACTGACAAAGTAGTTCTGGAACGTGCCCGCAATACTCAAACCGCTGTGCAACGCGCAACGCTTGATAATCTATATGAAGGCGTTGCAGTTTTTGGCGCTGATGCCAGATTGAAATTGTATAATTCGGGTTTTGCTGAAATTTGGGGAGTCTCGCCGGAGTTCATAGAAGAAGATATGCATATATCAATGCTTATCGACAAGATATTTGCTCTCTGGAAAACGGATCCCGGGGCTGATATGCGGGATCGCTATATCGCCAATGTAACCCGTAGGGATGCGTTTAGCGGTCAGTTGACGCACCCAAAAGGGCGGATCGTGAATTTTAACCGGGTACCGTTGCCCGATGGCAATGTTCTATACACTTACCTTGATGTAACGGATCAACTTCGTATTGAACGGGTTCTGACGGAGCGTAATGAAGCGCTGGAAGCCGGTGACAGGATGAAAACCGAGTTTGTGGCAAGCGTGAGCCATGAACTTCGTACCCCATTGAATACCATCATCGGATTTGCAGAAATCCTGGTGAAACAGTTCTTCGGCCCCTTGAACAACAAACAAGGGGAGTATGGTCAGGGAATTTTGGACAGCTCCAACCATTTGTTGCATTTGATCAATGATATTCTGGACATGGCAAATATTCAGGCGGGAAATATTGAGCTGGATCTGGAACCTGTTGACGTACATGCCCTCCTCGCCAATGTCGTGACCATGGTGCATGACAGGGCCCGCAAAAGGCGGATCAACATTGATTTCAATATTTCCAATAATCTGGGTTGGGCCAATCTTGATGAGCGCCGTATGAAACAGGTTATTTTCAATATTTTCAGCAATTCTATCAAATTCACTGAACCGGGCGGTAATGTGAAACTTGAAGCAATCCGCAACGATGACGGGTTGTTTATTCAGGTGATCGATACAGGCATTGGCATTCCAATTGATATGCAAGCGAAGATTTTCGAGCGCTTCTCCAAGGGAGATACGACCCATGAAAACGCCGGCGCCGGCATTGGCCTCTCTTTAGTGAAGAGTTTTGTCGAGATGCATGGGGGTTGGGTTGAGCTGGAATCTGCGGAAAAACTGGGAACTACTATTAACTGTCAATTGCCAAAAACCGTCTGTCTTGACACCAAACCTAACTAGGCCAGATTGTGGTTGCTATGCCCCTCATAAAACAAATCACTGTTGCAAATGAAGCGGAAACGGCGGGAGTTGCGACTGCTCTTGGTTTGTTGCTGGACGTCAAAGATATTCTCACATTAAGCGGCACCCTGGGCGCGGGAAAGACGTCTTTTGCACGGGCATTAATTCGTAGCTTGTGCGGCGCTGAAACTGAAGTTCCAAGTCCGACGTTCAACTTGCTCTTAACTTATGAAAATGAACGGGCACCTATATTTCATTACGACCTGTACCGCCTTGAAGATCCAGAGGAGGTCTGGGAGTTGGATATAGAAGACGCCTATGAAGAGGGAATAACACTGATTGAGTGGGCGAAAAACCTAGGGGATCTTGCGCCTGAGGGCGCTCTTGATGTTGAACTGTCTATTCCTGAGGATGCGAAAGAAGGTGCGCGCCTTATATCTCTGTCAGGTCCAGATAGTTGGCATGGCAGACTGAAAAACCTTAAAAGTTGAGCAGATCGATGGATGCGTCAATTACGGCATTTTTAAAAAACACAGAATGGGTGGATGCAACTCATACGGCTCTTGCCGGTGATGCGTCCAGCCGCCGATATGAACGCCTTGATAACGGGAATGAGACAGCAATTTTGATGATCGATCCCGACCCTTCGAGTTTGGAAAAATTTGTCACTATTACAGAGGTTTTGCAGAAAGAAGGCTATAGCGCGCCGGAAATTCTGGAAGCCGACACGAGCACTGGTTTGCTTTTGCTGGAAGATTTTGGAGATGGACTGTTTGCCCACCTTATTGAGAGCGGTGGTAATGAAGAAAAGCTGTATGAATTGGCAGTAGATTTTTTGGCAGATTTGTCATCCAGAGACTGCCCAACTGGCCTTCCCTACTTCTCGTCTAACTACGTGCTTGATCAAAATACGATGTTTCTGGATTGGTATGTGCCTGAACTCACAGGTGAAAATCTACCAGATAAAGCTCGATTTTTCTTTCAACAAATCTGGCGGCAACTTCTCAAGAATATGGAAGAGGGGCAGGAAGTTCTTTTACTGCGTGATTTCCATGCAGAAAATCTTTTGCATCTAGGCGATCGTACAGGATTGGAAGCCTTGGGCTTGCTGGATTATCAGGATGCGATGTCCGGACCAGCGGCTTATGATCTTGTCTCGTTGCTGCAAGATGCGCGACGAGATGTCAGTCCGCAAATCGCAGATAAAATGGTAATGCACTACATTGAAAAAACCGGCGTGAACGAAGCTGAGTTCAGAAGAATGTACGCCATTTTGGGGGCTCATCGGGCGCTTCGTATCATGGGTATCTTTACTCGGCTTTCAAAACGAGACGGGAAATCACGATATCTCGCGTTTATGCCGAGAATGGTTTCACATTTACAAGCAAACCTGAAACATCCAGACCTTATTGCTCTTAAGCACTGGATTAGTGTGAGCCTCGGAAAATTAAATTAGGGATTAGAATGTGAGTACTGACATTTCTCGGGCGATGGTATTGGCAGCTGGGCTTGGTCGCCGGTTGCGTCCGCTCACGAATACTGTTCCAAAACCATTGGTGAAAGTCGATGGAAAGGCATTGATTGATTACAGTTTTGATCTAGTTCGCGGCGCTGATATTTCCCAAGCAATTGTAAATTGTCATTATCTAGCAGAACAGATTGAAGCCCACGTGCGTCAGGTTACTGACTTGCAGGTTACCTTGTCTGACGAGCGCGGGGAATTGCTAGAGACCGGCGGTGGGGTGCAAAAAGCATTGCCGCTTCTTGGGAACTCCCCATTTGCAGTGTTAAATTCGGACGTGATTGTTCGTGATGGTAACAGCACGTCATTGAAACTTCTCGTTGATCGTTGGGATCCATCAAAAATGGATGTGCTATTGCTTTTGCAGCCCAAGGAAAATGCTGTCGGGTATGATGGCATCGGTGATTACTCGATGGATGTAGAGGGCCAACTTAAACGCCCAGAGGCGGGGAAGGGTGCTCCCTTTATTTTTGCCGGTATTCAGATTGTAAAACCGGAGATGTTTGACGGCATTGAAGCTGGCAAGTTTTCCATGAACGTTATTTTTGATAAAGCGGCGCACAACGGACGTTTATTTGGCTTGCCTCATGCCGGACAATGGTTGCATGCTGGCACTGAAGACGCCTTGAAAATAATTGAAAAGAAAATACGCGAACAGTGACCGAAGCATCCCCGACAGAGACGACAATCCTTAACATTCCACCCCAAATGTCCTTTGTCGACTGTCTGGCGAAGGAGTTGTTGCGCCGGCATGGAGAAGATCTGCAATCGCTCGGGGATGTCACTATTCTCACCACGACACGCCGCGCCGCTCGCGCTCTTCAAAACGCATTTTTGAGGGAGACCGGGGGGCGGCCTCTTTTGTTGCCACGAATGCGGCCCATTGGCGACGTGGATGAAGACGAGCTGGCCCTTGAAGGGGACTTGGGGCTGGATGCTGGTTTTGCAGGTAGTTTGGATTTGCCGCCTGCAATGGAAAGTTTGCGCCGTCAGCTTCTTCTAGCGCGTCTCATTGAGAAGCGAGATCCTGAGAGACATGATTTTACGCAAGCGGTTGGGCTGTCTTTGGAATTGGCGCGTCTCCTTGATCAGGTTCAGACAGAGGGGGTGGACTTTGCAGAGCTTAAAAATCTGGTTCCCGATGAATATGCAGCTCATTGGCAGGTTATTCTCCAATTTTTGACGATTATTAGTGATGTCTGGCCTACAATTCTGGAGGCTGAAGGGGCAATTGATCCTGCCCACCGCCGAGATCTTCTCTTACGAAGGCAAGTCGCGGAGTGGCAAAAAAATCCACCCAAGGGACATATTTATGCGGTTGGCTCCACCGGATCTATTCCAGCAACAGCAGAATTGTTGCAACTCGTAGCAAATTTGCCAAAGGGGTGCGTTATTCTACCCGGGCTGGACCGTCATTTGGATGATACAGCGTGGGATTTACTAGAAGAAGAGCCCAGTCACCCTCAATACGGTCTGGCGCGTCTGATTGCGAGCGCAGGACTTAGGAGAGATCAGATTCCAGATATCTGTATTGAAGCAGCGCAAAGCTGTTCAATAGAGCGAGTTCAGTTTTTATCCGAAGCCATGAGACCCGCCCAAACAACGGATCAATGGCAGAAGGCCTTCATCCCAAGTTCAGAAGATTTAGGGAATATCCAGCAAGTTAATTGCAGTGGAGCGCAAGGTGAAGCGCAAGTTGTTGCGCTGCTAATGCGCGAGACATTGACCCATCCAACAAAAACGGCAGTCCTGGTGACACTGGACCGCGATTTATCACGGCGGGTCAGCACCGAACTGAAACGTTGGGACATTGATGTCGATGACAGTGCGGGTACCAGTCTTGATCAATCCCCTGCTGGTGTGTTCTTGCGCCTTACGGCTCGCATGATGGCAGAAAAATGTGATCCTGTGGCGATGCTTGCCGCCTTGAAGCATCCGTATGCAGCTTTGGGCATGCCCCGGACCGAATTTAGATCTTTTGTAAGGGCATTTGAAGTTGCTGTGCTGCGCGGCCCAAGGCCTGCGCCAGGGCTTAAGGGCTTAAGGGATGTTCTGGATTACCGTATCGCTCATAAAAAGGTACAGGAGGGACTTGATGATTGGTTTGAGAAGTTTCGTACCCTTGCCGAGCCATTTGCGGCCTTAAGCAATCAAAAAGAAGTCGATTTTATCGAATATCTAAAAGCGCATGTGGAGTTTTGCGAAGGATTGTCAGTGGGTGAGGATGAAACGGCACCTCAAATCTGGAAAGGGCAATTCGGAGAGGCGGCAGCTTCCTTCATTTCAGAGCTTTTACGGGCGGGCGAAGTTGCGGGTCCTATAAACCCGGGCAGCTGGCCAGATCTGATGGATAGCCTTATGATTGGGCGCATGGTCCGAAGTCAATACGGCCATCACCCCCGCCTTCAAATCTGGGGACCAATTGAAGGGCGTTTACAGCGGGCTGATCTTATGATCCTTGGGGGTCTTAACAAAGGAGTATGGCCACCGGAGGCTGGGAACGATCCATGGATGAGCCGTCCCATGCGGCAAGAATTTAAACTCCCGCTTCCAGAGAAAAAAGTCGGGTTGTCGGCCCATGACTTTCAGCAGGCTTTTTGTGCAAAAGAAGTTGTTCTAACGCGAGCGGAGAAAGTTGACGGAACACCAACAGTGCCCAGTCGTTGGTTATTGCGTCTTGAAACGTTGCTAAAGAAAAGTAATCGAAACCTTGAGGGCGATGGGAGCCACAATTTGCTGCATTGGCAGGGTTTACTGGATCAGCCGAAAAGCATTAGGCCCATTTGCCCGCCGCGCCCTACACCACCTGTGAAAGATCGTCCGAGACGGTTGTCAGTGACACGCATCGAAAAATGGATAAAAGACCCGTATTCGATTTTCGCAGATGCCATTCTTGGCCTTAGACCTCTTCGGGATATCGGAGAAGATCCGGGTGCTGCTGAAAAAGGGACGTTCATTCATAAAGCCCTTGAAAATTTTGTTGGGGAATACCCAAAAGACCTGCCGCTTGATGCCTTGGAGAAGCTGCTTGAGTTTGGCCGTGAAGCGTTTGGGGATGTCCTCTCTTATCCTGCTGTTTGGGCTTTCTGGTGGCCAAGGTTTGAGCGTATCGCTAGCTGGTTTGTCGAGTTCGAAATTGAGCGGCGAACAGAGTTTAAATCCGTTTTATTGGAGAAAAAAGGGGTGTTAAGAATCCCTGCACCAATGGGTGTGTTTGAGCTTTCAGGGACAGCTGACCGAATAGATCAAAATGCGCTGGGGGAGCTTTCGATCGTTGATTACAAAACGGGAGCCCCACCATCTGTAAAGCAAGTAGAAAGCGGTGTGTCTCCGCAGTTGGCATTGGAAGCTGCCATGGTAGAACGTGCCGCGTTTGAGAGCCTAAAAGCCGGAAGCGTTATTGAGCTGCTCTATATTCGCTTAAGCGGTAGTGATCCCGCTGGTGAGACTCGTTCTGCTTCAAAGAAAATGGAACCTGAAGAACTTGCAAAAGAAGCATTTGAAGGTTTGCAGCGTCTAATTGCGCAATTTGATAACGAAGCAACGCCTTATCTGACAAAACCAAGGCCTGAATTTCAAGATCCGTTCAATGACTATGAGCATCTGGCACGTGTGAAGGAATGGTCAGGAGGAGGTTCTAATGAGTAAGGTCTCCGTTTCCCCACTTGCTGAAGAGGGAATCGAACTTCAGAGAAAAGCGGCAAACCCGGATCATTCTGTATGGGTGTCAGCCTCTGCTGGGTCCGGTAAAACCCGAGTTTTGGTGGATCGTACACTCCGGTTGATGTTGTCTGGTACGGCACCAGAAAAGATCCTTTGCATTACCTTTACCAAGGCAGCGGCAGCCGAGATGGCCAACCGCTTAAATACGACCCTCGGTGATTGGTCGGTAATGTCTGACGATACTTTGCTGGAAGAGCTTGCGGCCCTGCAGGGCCGTGCCCCGTCGGATGCTGAGTATATCCGCGCGAGGCGTTTATTTGCCAGTGTTCTGGATGCGCCGGGCGGCATCAAAATTCAAACCATCCATTCTTTCTGTGGCTCTATCCTTGGACGGTTTCCGCTTGAGGCGGGCATCGCTCCGAATTTTCAGGAGTTGGATGATCGTACCGCAGCCGAAATGATGGAAGTGGCGCGCGATCGATTGTTGATGGCAACGCGTCAAGAGGGACAAGAAAACTTGCAAATGGCGCTTAACCTTGTCAGTGAGAAAGTGAACGAGCAGGATTTCACTCAGCTTATGCAAGGGCTTAGCTCTCGCCGCGGACGGTTAAAACGATTTTTCCAAGTCCACAACGGGTTAAAGGGCGCACTGGCATATCTTGCAAATTATATTGAGATTGACCCCGATCTGACGGAAGAACAACTGATCAGTGAAGCATCTGAAGAGAATACTTTTGACGGTCCAGCCCTTCGTGATGCTCTTGAGGTTTTGCTTGTGGGAACCAAGACCGATCAGAAAAATGCTGCTGCTATGGAAGACTGGTTACGCCTTCCAGATCGCCGTGTAGGCTTGTTTAATACCTATTTGGCAGCATTTTTCAAAAAGACAGATGATACGATCAAGTCGGATAAAACCTTTGCGACCAATAGCGCAGTGAAGTCGATGGCGGATATTCGCGATGTGATGCGGGCAGAGGCTGAAAGATTGGACACGGTTCTTGAAAAACGTCGCCGCATTCGTGTTTTAGGTGCAACTGCTGCAATGCTCACGCTTGGCAGCCGTCTTATCGAAGAATATGAGGTTGAAAAGACTAGACGTGGTGCTCTTGATTTTGATGATTTGATCTTAACCACCCGTGATCTGCTAACCAAGACAGATGTTGCGCCTTGGGTAATGTTTAAGCTTGATGGTGGTATTGACCACATTCTGGTGGACGAAGCACAGGATACAAGCCCAGAACAATGGGAAGTGATTAATGCGCTGACGGAAGAGTTTTTCTCCGGCGATACTGCCAGAGATGCGGGGCGCACACTGTTTGTTGTGGGTGATGAGAAACAATCCATCTATTCGTTTCAGGGCGCTGATCCTGCTGCTTTCGACAAGATGCGGGTGCTCTTTCAGTCTAAAGCTGATCTGGCGGGAAAAACCTGGAAAAATATTCCATTAGGTTTGTCTTTCAGATCAACTCACGCAGTGCTCTCCCTTGTGGATGATACGTTTGAGCCGGTTGCTGCGCGGACGGGACTCACCGCGGATGCTGGTGAAATACAACATTCCATTTATCGGGATAAACAGCCGGGATTTACTGAAATTTGGCCGGTTATCCGCCCTGAAGAAAAAGAGGAAACAGATCCTTGGGAAATTCCGCTGGATCAGGGCCTCAGCATGGTACCCGCAGCAGAACTTGCCAAAAACATTGCAGCGCAAATTAAGGTCTGGCTCGATACTGGGGAAAAGCTTGCATCATCTGGCAAGGAAATCAGTCCCAAGGATGTTATGATCCTTGTACAGAAACGAAACGCGTTTTTTGATGAAATGGTGCGCGCGTTAAAGCAAGCACAAGTTCCCGTGGCGGGGGCAGATCGAATGCAATTGACACAGCAGCTTGCTGTGATGGATCTCGTTGCGCTGGGAAAATTTGTGTTGCTTCCTGAAGACGATTTAAATTTGGCAATTGTGCTTAAAGGCCCCTTTGTGGGCTGTGACGATGATCAATTGTTCAAATTGGCTCACAAACGCCGATCGAGTTTGTGGCGGGCGCTTCGTGAAAATGAACCGGGCCTTCCGATTTTTGAAGAAGCCATTCAGTTCTTACGGGGCCAACTCGGCCGTGCCGACTTTGTCCCTGTCTATGAGTTTTTTGCTCAAATTCTTGGCCGTGAACGGGGACGTGAAAAACTGCTCTCTCGCCTTGGAGAGGAAGCAATCGATCCCATAGAGGAATTCTTATCGCTCGCCCTCTCATATCAACGAAACGAGGCAACCTCTTTGCAAGCCTTCCTGCATTGGCTTGAAGTTGGTGGTGCGGAAGTCAAAAGGGATATGGAGCAGGGTAAAGACGAGGTTCGGGTGCTAACCGTGCATGGATCAAAAGGTCTGCAAGCGCCGATCGTGTTTTTGCCCGATACCTGTCAAGGAACCGCTAATTTTCGCGGCACGAACATCATCTGGACGGAAGAGGAAATTCCGGCGCCGCTTTGGCCTGTTCGCCGAAAAAATTATGACGAAAAAACCGTGAAAGCGTATGGGAGCATCGTCAAGCGACAGGAAGAGGAAAAGCGCCGTCTGCTCTACGTTGCTTTAACCCGTGCAGAGGACCGACTTTATGTTTGCGGGTGGGAAAATGTCCGTAGCAGGCCGGAAGGGTGTTGGTACGACCTGATAGATAAAGCCTTTACCGAAGATTATGCGGACAAGGTGGAAGAGATCGAGCTGCCTTGGGGGCATGTTGCAAGGCGCCGACGGAGTGGCGATTCTCCAAAAGAGGAGGCAGTAGACAAGCCGGATGCGCCGAAATTTGTTCCGGCGCCTCTGCCAGATTGGGCATTGACACCGCCTGCTGAAGAGCCCTTTCCGCCGCAGCCTCTGACGCCATCGCGTGTTGAAGAAGAGCCCTCAGTCAGATCACCATTGGGCACAGATGATGGGCATCGATTCCACCGAGGTATATTGATCCATCGCTTGTTGGAAAGCCTGCCTGCGGTTGACCCTGCTGCCCGTGAAGGCGTGGGCCGTAAATGGTTGGCGCGTCCGGCCCATAATTTATCAGTGGTCCAGCAGGACGTGATTTTGACTGAAACATTGAGCGTATTGCAACATCCTGAATTTGCGGCAATTTTTGGCCCCGGAAGCATGGCTGAAGTGCCCCTTACCGGCCTACTTGGAAACAGGGTTATGTCTGGCCAAATCGATCGGTTACTAATCGGTGAAGATGAAATCCTGATTGTCGATTATAAAACAAACCGACCTTCCCCCCGTGATTTGCAAAATGTGCCTGCGGTCTATTTCCGCCAGATGGGAATTTATCGGGAGGCGTTGAAAAAAATGTATCCTGAAAAACGTATTAAATGCGGGTTGTTATGGACGGATGGACCCCATTTGATGGAAATTCCAGAGGCGTGATGTGGCGACCATCACTTGACGGGGATAGGCTCAATACGTAATTATCAATACTTAGATGGGCGATTGACGCGTTGAAGATGTGCCCAAATTTTTGCCTGAAACGAGGATATGATGGCCACAACTAATGTAACAGACAACTCATTTGACGAAGATGTTTTGAAAAATGACGGACTTGTATTGGTCGATTTCTGGGCCGAATGGTGCGGACCGTGTAAAACGATTGCTCCGTCTTTAGAAGAAATTTCTGCTGAAATGGCAGGACAAATCACTATTGCGAAAATCAATATTGATGAAAACCCAAATGTGCCTACGAAATATGGCGTGCGTGGAATTCCAACACTGATGCTGTTTAAAGATGGCGAAGTTGCGGGTACCAAAGTTGGCGCCTCTCCAAAAGGCCAAATTGAAGCGTGGATTAAATCTACAGGCTAACTCTTGTCGAATACGACTAGAATTAAGCGGGCCAATATGGTCCGCTTTTTTTGTGTCTGAAGGATAAAAATTGGCTAAGATGCCAAAAAAGAGAAGACGAGGGAAGTATGGCTCTGATTGAAACTAGGAATGTTGCTCTTGAAGTTGAGAGCCATGGAAATCCCGATGATCCAGCAGTTGTTCTAATTGCAGGGCTCGGTTTTCAACTTATTGATTGGCCGCTTTCTTTCTGTGAAACCCTTGTAGATGCCGGTTATCGGGTCATCAGGTTTGATAACCGGGACATAGGTCTTTCGCAAAAACTGGATGACAAGGGTGTCCCAGACCCTGCCAATGTTGCACAAGACAAGCTGGAGGGAAATATTCCGAACGTTCCTTATCGGCTGAGTGATATGGCTGAAGATGTGGCTAATATCCTTGATGTGCTTGAAGTAGAACAGGCCCATATTGTTGGTATGTCTATGGGCGGTATGATTGCGCAACTCTTCGCATTTCAACATTCTTCACGCTGCTTGAGCCTGACCTCTATCATGTCTTCATCTTCTGATAGTAGCCTGCCAGGCCCCAGCCCCGAAGCCAGCGCTATATTGGCATCGGCCCCGCAAAGTCAGGAAATTCTGGATATCGTACAGTTTGGTCTTCGGGTTAATGAAGCTATAGGAAGCCCAGCTTTTAGGTGGGATCGGGCAGAGCTTATCAAGCATATCCAAACATGTTGCAAGCGCTGCTATTCTCCGGGTGGATATATGCGTCAATATGCAGCCGTTATGGCAGCCCCCTCACGACGAGAAATATTGGAAGGGATTGCTGTCCCGTCCCTCGTTATTCACGGGGATGCCGACCCATTGGTTCAACTGGCATGCGGCGCAGATGTCGCGGCTCATATACCGGATGCTATTTTCGAAAAAGTGAGCGGGATGGGGCACGACTTGTCCCCTTCCCTTTGTGCTCATTTAGCGACGTTAGTGCTGCCACATTTTGGCGGCGCTACGTCTTAGCGGAACGCTGGTTCATCGAAACTACGCAATTTTCGTGAATGCAGGCTGTCTATGCCCCCATCCCGCAATGCACGCAGTGTTTCAATCCCGATGCGTAGATGATTGGCTGTTCGGGCTTGATAGAACTTGTTTGCCATGCCTGGTAGTTTGATCTCGCCATGAAGCGGCTTATCGGACACACATAGTAATGTGCCGTAGGGCACTCGAAAACGAAATCCGTTTGCGGCAATGGTCGCACTTTCCATATCAATGGCGATGGCTTTGGTTTGGTTAAAGCGCTGGGCAAGTTCTTTATGCCGCAATTCCCAGTCCCGATCATCTGTTGTATAAACGGTCCCGGTCCTGAAATGTTCTTTCAGTTGTGACCGCTCCATCTCGGTTCCTGAAGCTTTCGCCACTGCCTCGGTCAAGGCAACCTGAATTTCCGCAATAGCTGGTAGGGGGACTGAGGGGTGAATGTCTTCATCTAGCACATGGTCTTCCCGCACATACGCATGGGCGAGAACATAGTCGCCCAGATTTTGAGTGCGTCTGAGGCCTCCGCAATGCCCAACCATCAACCAGCAATGTGGCCTCAAGACCGCTATATGGTCTGTGATGGTTTTAGCGTTAGATGGACCGACACCAATATTGACCAGAGTAATTCCCTCATGGCCATTCCTTACTAGATGATAGGCTGGCATTTGCGGTAAATGTTGGGGGTGAGTCCCGCCTGTTTTCTCATCCGTGAGATCCGGATTGGTTGTCATGACATTTCCGGGCTCAACAAAGGCTCGGTATTCGCTGCCATTTTTTACCTGATCTTTGCCATATTCGATAAATTCGTCCACATACCGTTGATAGTTGGTAAACAAGACAAATCGTTGGAAATGGCGTGGTGCTGTGCCGGTATAATGGGACAGGCGGAGAAGTGAATAATCCACTCTTTCCGCCGGGAACAAGGCGAGAGGCATCGGGTCACCGGGGTTATGCTGGCTGGTACCATTTGCGATGGAATCGTTGATATTGGCCAAGTCTGGCATGGGAAAGATAGATTGTAATGCTTGCACATCATCACCCGACACGTTTGAAGAGGCTTTTTCAATTACAAACGGTAACGGCATCGGGCGATCACTTAGTCCGACAACAACAGGTTGGTTGTGATTTTTCAAGATCAGTTCGATTTGTTCACGGTAATAGCTTCGGAAAAGATCCGGATGGGTGAGTGTGGTGCCAAACGCACCCGCTGAATGAAGATTACCATACGCTAGCCTCCCGCTCAGATTAATATCTGTGGGGCCGATCTCAAGTCCAAGATAAGGGTAGTAAGCTGTTTCAAGGGGGGTCGTTTTGTCCCCGTTGGAAAACGCTTCGAAGCGTACTTTAACTTTTGCTATATTTTCGTTGTAAATTGCCTCGATTGCATCCAAGGCGTCGTCAGCGTTATCAAAACTTTGTAAATTGCGTGCTGACCCATGTCCTGACGTAGTGTTTGTCAGAAATCCACTCATATTTTCCTACTTTCCAGCAACCCCAACAGCTGCCGCTTAAATTTAGTCATTTATAATCTTTCTCTACTTAGCACTTAACTATGACAACTCAATTAAAGAAATACGGATTGTCGAAAATTATGCTAAAGAGCCTAAACCTCAGAGATTTGAGGCTGGCATTTGTGACGGACCGTTCTTTATGAGTATGACCCTCGCCCCGATGGAAGGGGTGGTAGACGTATATATGCGTGACATACTAACCCGTATCGGCGGGTTTGATTTATGCGTGTCGGAATTTGTCCGCGTGAGTAACTCTGTGCTTCCGGCATCAGTTTATTACAAATATTGCCCTGAACTTAAAACAGGTGGGCGGACAGCAGCAGGTGTTCCTGTTCATGTGCAACTGATGGGCGGTGAGCCGGGATTGATTGCAGAAAATGCAACTGTTGTTGCCTCTCTTGGGGCACTTGGGATTGACCTTAATTTTGGCTGCCCTGCGAAAACAGTAAATCGGCGAGATGCGGGTGCTAGTTTGTTGCAATACCCAGAAAGGCTGCATGATATTGTTGCCGCGGTTCGAAAAGCGGTGCCAGCTCATATTCCTGTTAGTGCAAAAATGCGTTTGGGTTACTCGGACAAGACCCTTTATCTTGAGAACGCGCACGCCATTGAAGATGCCGGGGCAGTAAAGCTTACGGTTCATGCTCGAACCAAATTGGAAGGATACCGAGCCCCCGCACATTGGGAATTTTTGGCTCCTATTCGTGAGGCGCTTCGCATACCCGTTGTGGCAAATGGCGAGATTTGGACGCCTGAAGATTTTGTGGCGTGTCGGGATGTCAGCGGATGCACGGATTTCATGATTGGCCGCGGTGCTATTGCACGCCCAAGTCTTGCTCTGGAAATAGCTGCATTAAATACTCCTCAATTTCAATGGCCTGAGATTTTGGGTTTGCTTGAGCGATATAATGATTTGATTCAAGCAATGGATGGACCCTTGCGCCGCGCGGGTCGTTTAAAGCAGTGGATCAAGTTGTTAGGCCGCACGTATGAGCCTTCTTCTGAACTGTTCATGAATATCCGAAGGCTTCAGGATCCAAGTGAAATCATAGATGCCGTAAGGGCTTCAGCCGTTGCTTAAATTTGTATGTAAACAGATAAATAATACAATAAAATTTTAATTTAAATGTCTTGAAATAGAAATATTTATCAAAGTTTTAACTCTTCCATGACCAATTGATTACTTGTTGTACCAAATTAGTAAATAAGTTGTATTGGAGTGGATAATGTTGAAGAAGATTTCTCTCGGCCTTGTAATGGGGTTGTTTCTGATTGTTGGGTTTGCAAACGCAGCGGACAAAAAATCTCATGTTCTTTCGATGATGGACAAAGCTGTTGAGCATTATAATTCAGTGGGCCAGGACCAAGCATTTAAGGATTATAATCAAGCTGGTGATTATAAAAATGGCGAGTTTTACGTTATTGCGCAATCGTTGATTGATGACAAAATTATTTTCCACGGTGTTAATGCAAAACTAATCGGTAGAAACCTTACTGGTATTAAAGATACCGACGGGAAAAAATTCATTAGCGATATGATCACCACTGCGAAGGGTGAAGGTAAAGGTTGGGTTTCCTATAAGTGGCCACATCCTGAAACCAAGAAAATTGCTCAGAAGCATACGTATATCAACCGTATTGGCGACATCATGTTGATGATTGGTTACTACGAATAAAAAATAAAATGCCATCTGAAAATCGGCCGAATTTCACGGCCGCTTCAGGTGGGATAAATGGTTTAGTAGCTAAAGGATATTGACATGAGTTTGCGGAACATGAGCATCTCTTTAAAACTTTTCATCTCTCCAGCGATTTTCACAGTTGCGCTGATTGTATTGGGCATTATTTCCATTACAGGAAAACAGCAAGGCATGAGTACGATGGAGTCGTTGAACGTGCAAGCGAAGGCGAAAACAGGTGCGGCCTATCGTTTTCAACGAGACTTGCAGGCATTCAACGGCAATGTATTTCGTTTGATCTCGCAACTGAGTGCTGGAGTTGAGGAAGAAAAGCTCGCAAAGTTTCGTGAAACGCTTCTTGCTTATTTAGAAGGTACCAAAAAGAGCCTTGGCGATTTTATTGCCAATGGTCAGTACACAGATGAAGAACTAGAGCTCCTGAATAAACTCTCTGTTGAATTAGGGACTTATAGTGAAGACACACAAGGCGTCATTGAAATGACCGAAGTTGATGGCAGTACGGCTGTCATTATGATGATGAGTGCCGATGAAAAATTCAATGTCATGTATAAATCCATCGATACGATTGTTGAGATTTGGCAGGCAGATGGAGATACTGAATTTGCTGAGGCAGTTGCTAGCGGTGAAGCAAATATTCAGCAGTTTATCTGGATTAGTGTTATTGCTTTCCTTATCGCAGGTGCCGTGACGGTTTGGATTACTCGAATGATCCGCAAACCTGTTCAATCGTTGACATCTGCCATGGCAGAACTGTCAAGCGGGAACCATTCTGTCGATATTCCGTCTCATGAAGAGCAGAATGAGATAGGTGAGATGGCACGGGCTGTTCTTGTGTTCAAAGACAATGCGATCGAACAAGAACGCTTGCAAGCAGATGCCAAACGACACGCTGAAGAAGAAGCCGATCGTGAGCATCGAGCGCGGGAAGATGAAGAACGGCGTCTTAGTACTGAACGAGAAAGAGATCAACGAGACGCCGCTGAAAAACAAGAACGTGCTGATCGGGTTTCTGCATTGATCCAGAATTTTGAGACACGTATTTCTGAATTATTATCAACGGTCTCTATGGCTGCACGTGAGTTGCAATCAACAGCCAGTTCTATGTCAGTAACCGCAGGTAGCTCTCAGGAACTTGCAGAAGGCGTTGCCGCTGCATCGAGTGATGCGTCCCGCAATGTGCAAACAGTTGCGGCTGCCGCAGAAGAGCTCACCTCATCCATTAACGAGATTAGCCGTCAGGTTCAGCAAGCATCTGAAGTTTCTGAAAAAGCAGTTGTAGAAGCAGGTAATAGTACGAATTCTGTTTCTGCACTGGCTGAAACGGCTAAGAAAATCAGTGAAGTTGTTAACATGATTAGTGATATCGCTGGACAGACAAATCTGTTGGCGCTGAACGCGACAATCGAAGCCGCTCGTGCTGGTGATGCGGGTAAGGGTTTTGCTGTTGTTGCATCGGAAGTAAAGAACCTTGCTAATCAAACCGCAAAAGCAACTGAAGAAATTGCGCAACAAATAGAAGATATGCAAACTGCTACGGACAGTGCAGTAACCGCGATTTCCAGTATTGATGATGTTATTTCCAGCATTCGCCAATCAACGGTGGGTATATCCTCTGCCATTGAAGAGCAAAGTGCGGCGACCAATGAAATTTCTCGCAATGTTCAGGAAGCATCAAACGGCACAAGTGAAGTTTCAAACAAAATTGGAACCGTGTCAGAGAAAGCCAGCGAAACCGGTGCTGCTGCGGAAGAAGTTCAATCAGCAGCTTCCCGTCTTGAGGAGCTCTCTCAGTCCCTTAAAAAGGACATTGAAGGCTTCTTGCAGGAAGTACGCGCTGCATAAATTAAGTCACATACATTGACCGTTACAGCTGAGCCCTGAAAGAGAAATCTTTCAGGGTTTTTATGTTCAATCGGTTCGAACATCTGGTAGCCACCCTGTCGAGAAGTTTGTAATAGGATCACCTGGATAATCAGTTTCCATTGAGAATAGATCTCCCCGATATAGATAATGGCCGCGGGACAGCAATTTTCCTGCTGAATTCACAAAAAACCGATCAACTTCCGCAATGGGTGCCGCCATATCGCATTCCAACAATTTTGACGCTTCATAATCGGTTAGGCCAACGGTTAGGTTTTGGTGGGCATGAGCGATAGGATCAGGTGAATGTTTACTCACCAGTTTCGCAATGGTTTGAGTGTTAAGGTCGTCTTCTGGGAATAGCTCAAACAGGTCTCTATTGACATAAATATCCATTAGACAATAGGGAACACCTTGGTGGCAGCGCAATTTTCGAACGCGTACATAACTGTTAAATGCTCTGTATTTTCCCAATAAGTTAGCCGGTAGAGGTGTTGGATTGCCTATTTCAAGAACACGTATTTCCTGCTCGCTTCCAATTAACCCTGCTGCAATTTTCTCTCGCAATGGATTAGAGGTATCATCAGAGGTCACAAAAGTACCGCGCCCGCGCTGGCTATTCACCAACCCTTCATCAGACAGGAGTTGTATTGCCTGACGAACAGTTATTCGGCCGACTTGAAATTCTTTGCAAAGCGCAGTGATATTGGGGATGCGGTCGCCTTTACGCCACACACCTTTGATAATCCGGCTCCGCAGGATATTTGCAACTTTCAAATACAGCGATACACGAGAGGTGAAAGAGCTGTGGTGATTTTTAGTTAGTCCCAATTTGGTTCCCGCTTTTCTAAAAAGGCATTGATGCCCTCACGCGCGTTGTCGCTTTTAAGGCACTCATCGAGCTGGGATCTGAGGAAGGGTAGAGCTGCGTCAAAATCCATATCATCTTGCGAGTTATAGGCCGCGAGGCCGAGTTGCATCGTCGAAGGAGCGAGGCTCGCCAGATCCGTTGCAATTTTTTGCACTGTCGCATCTAGGTCATTTGCAGGAACCGCATTATTGATTAAGCCGGTTACGGTGGCCTCAGCGGCGCTGATACGCTCGCCGCGCATGATAAAATCAAGGCCTTGGCGCTTATTCATCACGCGGAACAGTCCAGCCATCACCATAAATGGCCAGATGCCTCGTTTAATTTCCGGCGCAGAAAAATGGGCTTGATCAGCAGCATATGCATGGGTTGCGTTACAGACGAAAAGAAGAGCACCGGCAAAAACCGGTCCTTGAATTTTTGCGATAACCGGTTTGTTCATATGACGGAGGCGAAGCGCTATGTCATCCGTTTCCCCGCGTTTGGGTACATTGGATTGTGGTCCTTGATCTTCGCCGCCGCTCATGGTGCGTAAATCACCACCGGCACAAAAAATATCCCCCATTGCTGCCAATATGACAACGCGAATATCACGGTTGGTTTTTGCGTAATCAAAAGCAAAGATGAGCTCATTACTCATGGTTGGATTAATTGCGTTCTTTCTTTCCGGCCGGTTCAGGGTAACGGTCAGAATATGATCTTCTTGAGACAGTTTGATGGTTGTGAAATTTAGACCTTCAAGGCTCAAATTTTCAGATGGGTTTGTCATTTTCGATCCTTCTTCGGAAACGTTAAATAATGGCGGCAGGTAGTTTCAAAGTGCGGGAGCGTAAATACTCTCCCATGGTTTTGGCCTGACCATCGATCCGGTCATTGGCTGCCACCCCTTCGCCCAAGATGCCGTAAATCATGAAGTTCACTGCACGAATGTTGGGAAGATCAAACCGCTTGATCTCAAAGGGCACCATATCGGGCATGAGCTCTTTTAGCTTTGCCTCGTCTAGATTGTGATAGAGCCATGAATAAGCGGCGTCCGTTTTAGCCCAAATGCCCACATTGGCAGCTCCGCCCTTATCTCCGGATCGGGTACCAAAAACGCGACCAAAGGCGATTTCTGTCATGTTTTCATCGGCAATTGCTGAAATATTGACGGGAAGTTTTTGAGCGTCAATTTCTTCGTGAGCAAACTGGCTTGTGGGTAAAATTACATCCGAATTACCGTCCATATGCACTGTTTCTTGGATGTGCCGGCTGTCGACAAGCGCAGGCCAATGGATAACAAAAGGGCCGCCGGCGCCGGGGGCCGAACGACCACTGAAACCCGGATAGTTCGCAAGTGCCAGCTCTATAATCTTTGCTGAAAACACGCGACCCGCCAATTTGGCATTCGAAGATTTCACAGAAATGCGAAGGCTGGCAAAGGCTTCTTCGTTTCGCATCGCATTCTGTTTATCTGTTCGGATCAGATCAATAGAGACATCATCAAATTTGTCTTTGCCGCCAACGAGCCGGAAAAGCTCGTCAGTGAAGATTTTCGCTTTCTGTTCGATATCCAGTCCGGTAAGCAACAATTCCATACTGTTGCGATACCCACCCATGATGTTCATGCAAACTTTGTGGCTTGTTGGTGGATTGCTTCCCTTGCAACCACTAACGCGAACCCTGTCATCCCCGACTTGATCAATGGAGAGCGTATCAAAATGACTGATAACATCGGGGTTTTTATATGCGGGATCGTTTATTTCATACAAAAGCTGGGCGGTAACCGTTCCCACGGAGATCAATCCTCCGGTTCCGGGGTGTTTGCAAAGTGTGAAGCTGCCATCAGCTTCAATTTCTGCGATGGGATAACCCACATTTTGAAAAGATGGGACTTCCTCAAAGAAGGAATAGTTGCCACCGCAAACCTGGGTTCCGCATTCAATCAAATGACCTGCGGCGATTGCGCCCGCCAAGGCATCAAAACTGTCTCTCTCCCACCCAAATTTCCATGCGGCGGGGCCCATAACAACTGCAGCATCGGTTACGCGAGGGGCAATAACAACATCGGCCCCTTGATCCAGTGCGTGTTTAATACCCCAACCACCCAAATAGGCATTGGCCGTTGCTGGACGTAGGTCTGTATCGCCTAGCCTTTTCCCCGTATCGATGTTGGAGAAGTCTTCACCGCCCGCGTTCAGGTCTTTGAGACGTGGCATCAAATTATCGCCGTTAATATAGGCGACATTACAAGCTATCCCGAGTTCGTTGGCAATTGCCTCAATGGCCTCGGCCATTCCTTTGGGATTTAATCCACCTGCGTTACTGACGATTTTGATCCCTTTTTCCATGCAGGGTTGGAGCACGTCCTGCATTTGTTTGAGGAATGTTCCGACATATCCCTGTGAAGGATCTTTCATTTTCTTGGCAAACAAGATCGACATGGTGAGTTCTGCGAGATAATCACCGGTCAAAACGTCAATGGGACCACCTTCCACCATCTCTTTGGCGGCGCTGAGTTTATCTCCATAAAATCCACTGCAATTGGCGATGCGGATAACATCTGGTCGCGAATTTTCCATTTTGGCGTTCCCCTGTTTCTTTGTTTTCTCGGATCCGTTTTCAAAAGTACTAAATATAGAACTTTTGTCCAGATAGATTTGAGAAACAGGGGAGCGAATTAACCGAGTGCTATTTGGTAGAGAAATCCTGCGATAAGGGATCCCGCTAAAGCAAATCCAAGATAAAGAGAGAACACTTTTGGTTTAACCAGTGACCAAATACCAATGGCTGCCGGAATGCAAGTGACACTTCCGGCCAGCATGAATGTGAGAGCTGTTGCCGGAGACATGCCCAAATCCATAAGGCCACGGACGAGCGGGATTGCGGCGTATCCGTTCATATAGGCTGGAATGCCGATAAGAGCAGCTAACGGCAAGGCAAACGCATTTCCGTCCCCCAAAACTTCAGCGACATTTTCGGCAGGCAAATATGCAACCATTAGACTTTCTAGTAGGAAGGCAAAGGTCAACCAACGCCCAAGGAACCAGGAAGTTTTTCGGCCTTCTGTCCAGAACTGGATATTTCGAGAGGAGGTTTTCCAAAACGCCCATTGAACGTCAATTTCGGATTGAAGGCTGCTTCCGCATGATGGCGTTGCAATGTCCCTTAGACCATTCGCCAGCAGCCCGGTTTTAGAAATACCCAGCGTTACATACCCGGCAAATAAACCCATGCCAATGGCGGCAGCAGTTTTAACAAGGGCGAAATCAATCCCAAGGCTTGCAGCCGTCAAGATAAACATTTCTGGATCCATGATGGGGGAGGCAATGCAAAACGCCAGAACAGGAGCGAGCGGGACACCGCCTGCAAGTAGGCCAGCAACCAACGGAATGACGCCGCAAGAGCAGAAAGGTGATAAAGCACCAAATACAGAGGCAACGGCAATGGCACGAACCGGATTTCCCTCAAACGCGCGGGCAACAAGTTGATCGGCGCCCGATGCCTTTAAGTAAGCTGCAGTTCCCACAGAAAGCATTAAAAATGGAAAAATTTCAAAAAGCGCTGTCCCTGTAAAAATTAGTCTACCGGGAACCTCCGCCATATCATGCAGGGCTAATCCAATGACAATCACGACACTTAGGATTACAGGGGCGCCTAGGCTCTTCTTAATGGAAATCAACATGTCGATAAAGGTTGGGCGAACTGGCAGTTCAGACTGGGCCGAGGGGGAGATGTTAGTCATTCACAAGTTCCTTTTGTTCTATGCAGCATTCTGTCGCCAATACATGGATCACATAGGTGAGGGTCGACAAATTTGCGCAGCACATGACGGTGCGTCCGGACTTTTCTTGGGTGATTAGCTCTGCCGCCATTAAGCCTTTTAAATGAAAGGCGAGAGTGGAGGCCGGAAGAGACATGCGTTTCCCAATCTCACCGATGGAGATTCCGGGCATGCCTACCTTCACAAGCAATCTGAATATTTCAAGCCGAGTTTCGTTGCCAAGTTCGGCCAATATTTTGGCAATCTCATTTGTTTTCATAAAAAACAACATAATCTCTCATGCACTATATTACAACCATAAAACTAGTTATGTGGTTATTTAAGCTGAATTCCATAGATTTAGCCGAAAAAGTACTGAAATTGAAAAGTTTTGGGTTGCGTGTGAAGGGGCGCTGACGGCAATGTATAGGCCGTACTGAAATAGTGACTGCATAATAATAAGACTGCTGTTTTGGGAGAAGTGGCGACAGAACGTTTAGGGAGAGATTTAATGGGTAAGATGAATTTTGTGAAGGCGGGCTTAATGGGCCTTTCTTTGTGTGTTGCTGGCACTGCGATGGCAGAGCCAGTAAAAGTTGGCATGATCACCACATTGTCAGGCGGCGGATCTGGCCTTGGCGTGGATGTTCGTGATGGCTTTATGCTTGCGGTTAAACAGGCCGGTAATAAAGATCTGAGCGTTGTGATCGAAGATGATGCACGGAAACCAAGTCTGGCTGTGCAAATTGCCGATAAGATGATCCAAAGCGAAAAAGTGGATATCCTGACCGGTATTATTTGGTCAAATTTGGCGATGGCTGTTGTGCCAAGTGCCGTCGCGCAAGGAAAAATCTACATTTCACCAAATGCTGGTCCAAGTAAATTAGCGGGTAAGGGATGTCATCCCAATTACTTCAACGCATCCTTCCAAAACGATAACCTTCCAGAAGCCATGGGCGCCTATGCCTCAGAGAATGGATTTAAAAACTCGTTCATTATTGCGCCAAACTACCCAGCTGGTAAAGACGTGCTAAACGGCTATAAACGTTTTTATAAAGGGAAATTGTCAGCAGAAGTATACACCAAGCTTGGCCAAAAAGATTATGCCGCTGAAATCGCGCAGATCCGCGCCTCCGGTGCAGATAGCGTGTTTATTTTCTTGCCAGGCGGCATGGGTATTGCCTTCATGAAGCAATATGCACAATCTGGCGTGGATATTCCTGTTCTAGGACCAGCCTTCTCATTTGATCAAGGTATCTTGCAAGCTGTTGGTGCTTCTGCACTCGGCGTGAAAAATACATCGCATTGGAATAAAGATCTGGATTTTGCTGCGAATAAGAAGTTTGTTGCGAGTTTCCAAGCTGAATACGGCCGTCTTCCATCACTTTATGCGGTGCAAGGGTTTGATACTGCCAGCCTGATCTTGTCAGCAATGGCAAAAGCCGATGTAAAAGATACAGAAGCATTCCGCGCTGAACTTAAGAAAATTGATATCGCATCTCCACGTGGCCCCCTAAAATTTGGGAATAACCAACATCTTATCCAAACAATTTACGTTCGTGAAGTGATCAAGGAAGGCGACATTTATACCAATAAAACCAATGGTGTCGCTATTAAGGATCATCAAGACGCTTATGCTGTAGATTGCAAAATGTAATCTTGGTACTTTCCGATTTAGAGGCGCAGTTTTCTGCGCCTCTTCTTTTTTGTCAAATTTTGAGTATGTAAAAGAATGACCGCAGCTCTTCTAATTGAGCAGTTGCTCAACGGTGTGCAATTTGGCCTGATGCTGTTTTTGATGGCAGCCGGCCTTACGCTGGTATTTGGTGTGATGGGGCTTATTAATCTGGCCCATGGCTCGCTTTATATGGTTGGGGCTTTTGCCTGTGCCGCAGTTGCTAATTTCACCGGTTCGTTCTGGATCGGCCTTGGGGCAAGTCTCGCTGCCGCCGCGGCTGCCGGCGCGATCATTGAAATTGTCGTGATCCGACGATTATACAACCGTGATCATCTGGATCAGGTACTGGCCACTTTTGCTCTTATTCTTATTTTTTCCGAAGGAACGCGGTGGGTGTTTGGCTCGTTTCCTTTGTTTTTAGATGTACCGGAATTGCTCTCCGGGCCTGTTTCATTGCCGTTTGGTGTTCAATATTCAATATACCGATTGGCGATAATCGTTATCGGGTGTTTGGTAGCGCTTGGACTATATCTGCTGATTACCAAAACGCGATTGGGTATTCGTATTCGGGCGGGAGAATCCGATCGGGCGATGATTGCAGCTCTTGGTATTGATATTCGAACCCTATACACAATTGTTTTTGCTTTGGGCGCTGGACTCGCCGGACTTGCTGGGGCATTGGTTGGCGCGATCCAGTCCGTTCAGGTCGGTATGGGCGAACCCGTGTTAATCCTTGCCTTTGTTGTGATTGTGATCGGCGGTATTGGATCAATCAAGGGGTCGCTATTTGGCTCGCTTCTTGTGGGTCTGGTTGACACCATGGGCCGTTTCTTACTGCCCAGCTTCTTTAAACTTTTTATGGATCCGTCTCAGGCGACCTCTGTCGGATCAGCATTGGCTTCCATGCTTATTTATATTCTGATGGCACTTGTTCTTGTGGTAAAGCCAAAAGGACTATTTTCAGCCAATGCTTAACGTCTCCCGTGAAACCATACTGAATTGCTTGCTGGCCCTAACGTTGCTGGTTGTACCTTTCATCGCACTGTCATTGGATGAGCCCTTTTATGTGACACTTGCCACCCGCGTTGCCATTTATGCACTGGCAGGTGTGGGGCTGAACCTTGCCCTTGGACTTGGCGGCCTCATCTCATTCGGACATGCCGCCTTTTTTGGCATTGGCGGCTATGCCGTGGGAATATTGGCAAGCCACGCCCTGAATTACGAACCCCACTTCTCCTCCCCGTTCGAGCTTGAAGGAACAACCCAGATGTTGATCCTCTGGCTTGTTGCAATGATTGTAAGTGGCCTCGCGGCGCTGATCATTGGACTGTTTAGTCTCAGAACGTCTGGCGTTTATTTCATTATGATCACCTTGGCGTTCGCGCAGATGATCTATTATTTTGCGATTTCCTGGCCCGCGTATGGCGGTGAAGACGGGCTGTCTATCTATGTGCGTAACGGATTCCCGGGGGTTAATACGCTTATACCGATCAATTTCTTCCTGATCACGTTTGGTGTCTTGATGTCGGCACTCTTTCTGGTGGCAACCCTTAGAAACTCACGATTTGGTGCCGCTTTGCAAGCTGCAAGGCAAAATGAAGATCGTTTGTCTGCGGTTGGGATTAAGCCGTTCAATATTCGTCTGGCGACTTTTGTTATATCCGCGATGATTACGGGTCTTGCCGGCGCTTTGTTTGCAGATCTGAACCGGTTTGTAAGTCCAAATATGCTGTCTTGGCATACGTCGGGTGAGATCATGGTGTTTGTTATTTTGGGCGGTGTTGGACGACTTTTTGGTCCCGTAGCAGGGGCTGCATTGTTCATTTTGTTCGAATTTATCTTTGGCGGCCTAACGGAACACTGGATGTTCTTCTTAGGATTGGTTTTGCTGGCAGTGGTTTTATTCGCAAGAGGTGGGTTGATTGGCTCACTTGCTGGAAAGGTGCGTTATGACTGATAACAATCTTGCAATCGCACCGGTTCTCGAACTTCGGAACGTGTTCAAATCATTTGGGGCGTTAAAGGCAACCGATGACGTGTCGTTGACTTTGCTACCCGGTGAAATCCATGCGCTCATTGGACCGAACGGAGCGGGTAAATCGACTTTGATCCGGCAAATTAGCGGTGAGTATTCCCCCGATCACGGCAGTATCCATTTCCTTGAAAAAGACCTGAAGGGAAGCGGGGTTGCTGCGCGCGCGCAAATGGGCCTTGGCCGAACTTTCCAAGTCTCCTCGCTCGCGCTGGAATTTTCAGCGCTTCGGAATGTTATGCTAGCGGTTCAGGCAACTGAAGGCACAAGCTTCAGATTTTTTAAGCCAGTGATGAAGGATCAGGATCTCATTGACGCTGCCATGGTGTTTCTGCAAGAGGTCGACATGCAATCGAGAGCGAATATTCCGGCAGCGGAACTCTCTCATGGCGAGCGGCGGAAGCTTGAAATGGCCATCGCTTTGGCATTGAAACCTAAAGCATTTTTGTTAGATGAACCTATGGCCGGAATGGGACCGGAAGGCTCCAAGGCTTTAACTGTGTTTTTGGATAAGCTGCGGCATCAAGCCCCTATATTGCTGGTGGAACATGATATGGACGCAGTTTTTGCTTTGGCGGACCGCATTTCCGTTTTGGTTTACGGGCGGATTGTGGCAACAGGGACAGTGGACGAGATCCGGACAAACCCTGCGGTTCGGGAAGCCTATTTGGGGGAAGAAGTCTGATGAGCGTACTTCTCAATGTCTCAAAAATCGAAACTTTTTATGGCCCCTCTCAAGCTTTATTTGGCGTGGATTTAACGGTTGGTCGCGGCGAAGTTGTCGCCTTAATGGGCCGTAACGGTATGGGAAAAAGCACGACCATTGCTTCTATTTGCGGGCTTGAGAAATACGTAAACGGAACGGTGGTTTTTGATGGAACTGATCTGGAAACTCTTCCGTCACATAAAATTGCTCGTCTTGGCGTTGGATTGGTGCCGGAGGGGCGCCGTTGTTTTCCAAATTTGACGGTCTATGAAAATCTGATCGCAGCTGCCCGGCCCGGAAACTGGACCCTCGCTCGAGTGAACGCGTTATTCCCGAGGTTGCAAGAACGTTATAAACAATACGCGAATACTTTGTCTGGCGGCGAGCAGCAAATGCTGGCGGTGGGGCGGGCGCTTATGACTAATCCGACTTTGCTGATATTGGATGAGGCAACTGAGGGGCTCGCGCCGGTTATTCGCAATGAAATCTGGCAGTCTATCCGTGACTTGAAAGCAGAAGGGCAATCCATTCTGATTGTTGATAAAACCTTATCTGAATTGAAACCGATTGCTGACAAATGTGTCATTCTGGAAAAGGGGCAAACCGTTTGGCAAGGGACTTCTGCGGATCTAACGCGTGACATTGAGAACCGGTATTTGGGAGTTTAGGCTCACAAATGCTTGCAAATTCACCTTTAGTAAATTAACTTTTCCCATCAAAATAACTTTGGGAATTATAATAATAATGAAAACAAGATTTACTGAAGCCTTTGGCATTGAACATCCAATTATTCAAGGTGGTATGCAGTGGGTTGGCCGCGCAGAGCTTATTGCGGCTGTTGCAAACGCGGGCGCACTTGGCTGCTTAACGGCATTTACTCAGCCAACACCAGAAGATCTCCTAAAAGAGATTAACAAAGTGAAAGATATGACTGACAAACCATTTGCAGTTAATTTCACAATTTTGCCGACACTAAAGCCTGTTCCATATCAAGAATATATGGATGCGATTATTCAGTCCGGCGTCAAAATTATTGAAACAGCAGGTAACAACCCGAAAGTCTTTTTACCAAAAATAAAAGAAGCTGGTATCAAGGTTATTCATAAATGTACGTCCGTCCGTCACGCGGTGTCTGCACAAAAAGCGGGTGTTGACGCTATCAGCATTGATGGCTTTGAATGCGCCGGCCATCCGGGTGAAGATGATACACCTGGTTTGATTTTGATCCCGCGCGCGGCTGATCAACTGGATATTCCAATTATTGCCTCTGGTGGTTTTGCAGATGGTCGCGGTTTGGCGGCGGCTGTTGCCTTAGGTGCAGACGGCATCAATATGGGCACACGTTTCATGGCAACGAAAGAAGCCCCAATTCATCAGTCTATTAAAGAGAAAATTCTAGGAGCAAACGAGCTACAAACTTCTTTGATTTTCAGAACACTTCGAAATACATCGCGCATGTTTACAAACGAAGTGTCTCTAAAAGTGATCGAAATGGAGGCTGAAGGTAAAAGCATTGAAGAAATAGGCCCCGTAGCCAGCGGCCAGCGTGGACGTCTTGTTTATGAAAATGGGGATGAGAATGCGGGTGTTTGGTCAGCAGGAATGTGTATCGGTCTGATCGATGACATACCAAGCGTTGACGAGTTGGTCTCGCGCATCGTGAATGAAGCTGAAGACGTTATTAAAGAGCGCCTTGGCGCAATGGTAGCCTAACTATTAAAACCTGGACTTTTAACAAGTCCGGGTTTTTTTTGACTAACTTTTTCCGAGCCAGTTGGCATATGAAACTAAACCCACGCTAGCGTGGTAGCGGCGATTAACGCATAGCGGGAAAACTTGCCGATTGTCACCAGAACTAAGAAGGGAATGATTGAAATACGCATCATTCCGGCAATGACGGTGAGGGGGTCTCCTATCACGGGAACCCACGCAAGAAGCAGCGACCAAATACCATATTTTGTGAACCACACACGCGCTTTGTCAATCTGGCGCGGTGAGACGGGAAACCATCTTTTATGCTGAAGTGACATAAAGAAGGCGCCCAGATACCAATTGAGCAACGAGCCCAGAACGTTTCCAAATGTTGCGAGGACCACCAGTGTTATTGGATTCTCATTTCCCAAAAGGATCAGGCTGATAAGCAATGCCTCTGAGGACCCTGGAAGCAAGGTCGCAGATAAAAAGGCGGTGACGCTGAGGCTAATAAACTCCGTCACATTTACCTCTCTTGTCGCAAGGTTTCAATTTAGCTGAACAGAAAAATAACGATAAAGCCTGCTGACGTTAAGGCAATGCGTAATATTGGGTTGAGCGGTGCAATAATACCGTAAGAGATGGCCGTCAATCCAACGGCGATTTTCGCAAAGACGAACAATGCCATAAGCGGCTGTGCAGAAAGCTCGATTAAAGCAGGGTTGGCGATAAGGGCCAGGGGAATGATGTAAAGCCCTAAACCCAAAGCCATGGCGTTGATGGACACTTTAAGCCAGTTTTCGCCAACCATGCCAGCTGCAATAAAGACCGCGCCGCAAACCGGCGGTGTTATGGTTGATAACAGTGCAAACCAGAATACAAACAAGTGGGCCTGCAATGGTTCTAGGCCTAGTTTTTGAAGGGCGGGTCCTGCAACGGAGATGCAGATGACGTAGGCCGCAGTTGTCGGCACTTCCATCCCAAGTACAAGGCAGGCAATGGCAGTAAGCATCACGGCCGGCCACAGCATTTCGCCCGATCCCGATAAAATCAGGGATGTAATTTTTACACCAAGGCCCGTTGCCCCTAATACTCCGATCACGATTGACGCACACAGAATGATTGAGGCAATCATGGAAATTTGCTTGCCAGTGCTAAGGCACACATTCCCTAAGCGATCAGTAGTTCGCTTTAAATTGAAAGTTAAACGGCCGTCCAGAAATAGCAGCAGGAAAGCAACCAGAATAGCGACACAAGCCGCATATTGCGGCGTCATTCCTCCAATAAACATGCGTTCCATCAGCACAAGGAAGGGAATGGCGAAAAAACCGGTGGTGATGATAACTTCTTTGCGGACGGGTTGTTGGTCAGCGGGGAGCCCTTCGAGTACATACCTGTGAGAAAAGGCGTTAATACCCACCCATACAGTTATAAAATACAAAAGAGCTGGAAGCAGGGCCGCGGCCATAATCCCAGTATAGGGCGTGCCCGTTAGCTCAACCATCACAAAAGCTCCGGCTCCCATAAGCGGCGGCATAATCTGTCCGCCAGAGGAGGCAACCGCCTCCACAGCACCAGCAAAAGCTTTTGGATAGCCAAGCCGGGTCATAGCAGGGAGCGTAATGGCACCGGTTGACGCCACATTAGCAGATGCAGATCCTGAAATGGATCCAAACAGGGCAGAGGATAGAGTTGAGACTTTGGCAGCTCCGCCTTTCAAATTTCCGGCGGCGGCGGTTGCTAGGTTCATGAAACCCTGACCGGCCTCCCCAGCATTTAGAACGGCACCCATGATAACAAAAATTGAGACGATAGAGACAGAAACACCGGTAAGTTTACCCCAGATGCCGCCCTCAGCGATGGTCATGGTCCCTAGAAAACTTCTCAGTGGAATCTCAGGATGACCAAACTCGCCGGGAAGGTACTGCCCGAAAAAACCGTAGGCAAGTGCGGTTGCGGCAACCAGTGGAAGCGGCCAGCCAACCGAACGGCGGGCCATTTCTAGGGTAACGATCAGAAGGGTTGACCCAACAACGATTTGTAGATCACCGTTCAGATAGCCGTACTGATCTGATAAGGCGTTTTCGTTCAACGCGATATAAAGGCTGGAAACTAGCCCGGCGATGGTAAAAATTGCGCCAGTAATTTTTTGCCAGTTGCCCGTAGCTGTAAATAAAAACACCCATGGCAAGGCAAGCGCCATATGCAGCGGGCGTGATAACAGATTGGGGACAAGGCCTGAGAAAATTAGGCCAAGATGGAAAATAATAGAGACGGCACCAAGGACCATCCAAATTGAACGCGCTGGTGCCGCCATACATATTACTCCGAAAAACGCTTGGGCTTATTCAGCAGATGCTGGAAGTGCGATGTTCTTTTCTTTGTAGAATTTGATCGCGCCGGGATGAATTTTTCCAGTGATGTTTTCAAGCATTTTCATTGAAACGCCTTTCCACCATGGATTGTCAGTCCCCATATTGGCTTTTTGCTCCCAATAAGTTTTTGTAAGTGCGTATGCGGTTGCATCGTCCATGTTAGTTGTTGTGTAGGCGACAACTGGTAGGGATGTTGTTGTTGTATCGCCAGAAATACCGGCATAGGTACCGCCAGGAATGACAAGTTTTGTACGTTTTGTTTTCTTGATCTGGTCCGCATTTAACGACAGAACTTTAACGCCTGTACCGGCTGCAGCCTCAATCACATTTGGTGCAGGGTAGGAGCCAGCAGTTACAAAGCCGTCAATTTGCTTATTTTTGAGCGCTGGAACCGCATTTGACAGTTCTACGTTTGCCAGATTGACCTTACCTTCAAGGCCGAACAGTTTCAGGTATTTTGCTCCTTCTTTTGCGCCGAAAGACCCTTTACCGATAAGGATGTTTTTACCTTCAAGATCTGAAAATTTGTTGATGCCGCTATCGGCTCGGACAACAAAATGCATGGTCAATGAAGGGATCGGAAACAAAGCACGGATATCAGCGAATTTTGGATTTACTTTGTCCTTGAACATTGCTTTACCAGCAACAGCCAGCCTTACAAGAACCGGTGGTGTTGTGAAGACATAGTTCCCGGGACGCACGGTGGCTTCCATCACGTTCTGAACAGAACCCTGACTTTCTTCGATGGTGAGGATAACATCACCGTTAGAGCCAGCTTTCATGGCTTCAGCGATTTGTACCGCCATTTGATAGTAAGAAGAGGTGCTTTTCGCTGATTTATAGGTAACGCGTGTTTCGGCCTGCGCCTGAAACCCCATTACCATTGAGCCCGCAACTGCTGCCATTGAAAGCGTTTTAACGAATTTTGAAACCGCCATGTGATGTATCCTCCAACATTATATAATTATTCAGGTCGCGCCTGTTATGGGGCACATCATTTATTATTCTATGGAGAATTTCAAGTGAATCGGTGGATCTCAAACAATAACTTGAAACTTTGATCATGAAATTTGGATCATCGTGAGATAGATCGTTGGTAACAGTGCGTCCCTAGGATACTAATTTGTCATTTGTGCCCTTAGACAATTTTGTGCAATGGCAGAGTTTTTCTGATCCTGGATGCTAAGCCACCCCTACTTGTATCCAATTTTTCATATAACATGTAGGTAGCTTATTGCAAATTCGATCGCGAGTTGCATGAATGCTGGGGAATGCCCCTAAACGGATATATTTTGGGCGCAGGGCAACGTATGCGACATGCCGTTGCAGTCATCATAAGAAATGCGGATTGTATCGGTTTAAAAAAGTGAGGGAGTTATTTAGTTTTTTTGCCTCAGACCCTGCAATTAAAGCGGGGAGGCGTTGCCCCCAACCGAAGTTGGAGGCAGAATCCGGTAGGCCTTAGCCAGTAACGGAAAGTTCTTCAGCAGAAGATTTGCCGTTACGTCCAGGAACAAGTTCGTAAGAAACTTTTGCGCCTTCAGCAAGGCTGGAAAGGCCAGCGGCCTCAACAGCTGAAATGTGAACAAATGCGTCAGCTGACCCATCATCAGGTTCGATGAAGCCATAGCCTTTAGTGGCGTTAAACCATTTAACTGTACCTGTAGCCATTAGTTATCTCCTTAATAGCAACGTGATGTTCGTTCCAAAACAAGTATAGAAACGAAGCGATTTTAAACGATCACATTGTCAGGGGACAACTCAGCCGGTCAGGTAACCAACGGGCCAGGTAAGTCGGATCTAATGCAACACGTAAGGGAATATTTAGACTCATCTCCAAATATGTCAATAAGAGTTAGGCACAACTTATAAATTCAAACCAAGATTTTGCGGCAAATCATACATGAAGTAGAGAAATACTCGGTTTATTAGACCTGAAAACATATTCGAAGATCCTTTTGTACCGATAGATTCTCTTTTTTCCTTGCAAAGTTTTTCATTTTACAGACGGAAATCACCCAAATATAGATTCGTTGGGTTGGGGTTTTACTGTTGAGATTCCGGCAAATCTACATTGAAATCTAATTCGGCCAAAGCATTCGCGACGGCACTTTGGGGTGACGTACAATCCAAAATCGGGGCCAATTTGTCAGCATTTGTCGTGCCTAAGGAATGCGGGGTTGACCAAAGATAGGACATTTCCGCGATTTCTCTCCACATGGCATTCACGAGCCCACCAACTTTGAAAATAAACCAAGGTATAGAAGCCTGCTTAATCGGTGATTTTAGGGCGGTTTCGACATGAGCAAGCATCTCATTTCCGGTTAAGGTATGTCCTTGAAAATTGAAACGCTCAAATTTACCAAGATCGCTGGAGAGGCCCGCCAATGACACGAACGCGTTTGCAAGATCTGGCAGATATGCCCATGCATGGGGTAAATTCATCGGACCGGGGTAGGTGAAAACTTTCTTTCTAAGTTTTGATGCCAAAGCAAGATCAAACCAAGATCCTTCAATAGGCCCCCCATAAAAGTCACCAGCGCGTAGTATAAGTGTTTTTACACCTTCCTCCTCAGCTGCGCGCTGAAATACTTCTTCAGTCTGGATCCTGATTAGTCCTTTGCGAACAGAAGGTGAAAAAGAGGTCTGTTCTGTCATGTTCAGCCCAATTTCTGTGCCATAATTATAAACATTTCCGGGAAACAAGTGGACGGCACCGTGAGATCGTGCCGCTGCAATAACGTTTTTTGCAAGTGGCATGGCTTCTTTGGACCAGCGCGTATAAGGAGGATTTAGACCATTGAAAATAAAATCAGCACCTCTGGTCGCTTGGATCAAACTTTGAACTTCGTGGGCATTGGCTGCTCTGTTTTCGATGTCCGCCGGTAAGTTTCTGGATTTTCCTGTTCTTGTGACGGCAATAACTGAATAGCCTGCTTTGTGAAACGCTTTCGCAGCCATGTTGGACAAGCGACCATTAGCACCTAAAATTGCGATTGTTTTCATCTCTAAATCCTCAGTCTGATGTGAATGAGATAATAATATTGTTAAATTTATTTGCCGTATATGTATGATGTTGTATGTTTTCTATTCATACATGAATAAATGAAAGTAAAAGATGGACTGGAATCTCATTCATTCCTTTCTTGCAGTCGCAGAAACGGGAACTCTTATAAAGGCGGCAGAACAATTACGCGTCAGCCAACCGACCCTTGGGCGGCATATAACCGAGCTCGAGCAGAAGATGGGTTTTGCTTTGTTTATACGTGACCGTTCAGGCATGACGCTGACGGATGCAGGTATTTCCCTGATTGATGATGCCAAGAAAATGGCAGCGGAGGCAGAGAAGTTTGCTCTGAAAGCTGCAGGGCAACAGACGGTTTTAACCGGCAGTGTACGTATTGCAGCCAGTGAAGTGGTCGCGACCTACATCCTCCCCAAAATTTTGACAGCATTTCGAGAAGAAGAGCCAAAGATTGATATAGAACTGGTTGCCAGCAATAAAATAGAAAACCTGCTCTCTCGTGATGCGGATATCGCAGTACGAATGATCAAGCCCACTCAATCAGATTTAATCGCTCGAAAAGTCAACGATATGCAACTCGGTGCTTTCGCCACAAAAAATTATCTCGAACGCTATGGCAAACCGAAGACACCAGAAAATTTATTTACACATCAACTAGTCGGTTATGACCGAAGTGATCTCATGGTTAAGCAGTTGGCCTCATTTGGATATGCGCACGACCGGAACATGTTTGCCTTTCGAACTGATAATCAGGTGGCCAATTGGGAATTGGTGAAGGCTGGCGCTGGAATTGGCTTCGGCGGCTTATATATCGCTGATCAAAGCCCGGATCTTGTGCGTTTGGTGCCAGACCTTGAGTTTCCGACGCTCCCTGTGTGGCTGGCCTCTCATCAGGAGCTTAAAACCAATCCTCGCATTCGCCGCGCAATGGATTTTCTGTATGAGAGTCTGAAAAAATTGCCCTTGAGTGAGCATGCTAAAGCGTGAGTTCGCTGTGATTCCAATCGAAATGCACTACTTAATCTTACAAACACGCGTCAAAACTACGTGTCCTTATAGCAACGGGTGTGTATGAGCTTTGCCTCAATCAGCGATTGGCATTGACTCTTACCCCTTTGAGAGATAGGTAGCCGCTTCGCATTCGTATTAGTAACACCCAATATCTGGAGAGCAGGCACAATGGGCAAATTTGCAGAACTAGGCCTGAATAAATCAATTCTTCGCGCCATTGAAGAGAGTGGCTATGAAGAAATGACGCCCATCCAGAGTGAAGCCATCCCCTGTATTTTGAAGGGTGAAGACTTAATTGGGGTTGCCCAGACAGGAACAGGTAAAACGGCAGCGTTTTCCTTGCCTATCATTCAACATCTGGTTAAAGGCGAAGGCAAAAGAAATCCAAAGACAGCACGATCTTTGATTTTGGCCCCGACACGTGAGCTGGCCGTACAGATTGCAGAGAACGTAAAGACATATTCAAAATATATGCATTTTCGGACGACGCTCGTTTATGGCGGAGCATCCCAAAAATCACAGGTTAAGGAAATGGCCGGTGGTGTTGATATCCTGATCGCAACACCGGGACGTTTGCTCGATCTGGAAAATCAAGGCCACATAAATTTAGGCGAAGTTGAAATCCTGGTCTTGGATGAAGCAGATCGCATGCTGGATATGGGGTTCATTCGCGATATTCAGAAAATTGTGGCACGCCTACCAAAACAGCGCCAGACCATTTTGCTCTCGGCGACTATGCCGAAAACTGTTGAAAAACTTGCAAATAGCATTTTGAAGAAACCGACGCGTATCGAAGTTGCGCCAGGGTCTACAACGGCTGAAAAAGTTGAACAACATGTGCTATTCGTTCCAAAGGAGCGTAAACGGGCGCTTCTCGCGCATGTCCTTAAAAACAAAGAAATTGAACGGGTTCTCATTTTTACCCGAACAAAACATGGTGCGAACCGCGTTGCCAAAAACCTTGACCAGCTAGGCATTAGTTCGGCTGCTATTCATGGTAATAAATCTCAAAATGCGCGGGTGAAATCCGTGCATTAGTAGCGACGGATGTGGCCGCGCGCGGCATTGATGTGGACGGCGTCACTCACGTGATCAATTTTGATTTACCGAATGAGCCAGAAAGTTATGTTCACCGTATTGGTCGAACTGCGCGGGCAGGTGCCACAGGCATTTCACTTTCTTTCTGTGATCATGAAGAACGCCCGTACTTACGCGATATTGAGAAAATTATCCGCCAGCAAGTTCCATTAATGGAAGACCACCCTTTTCATCAGGAAGGTATGGAGCTTCGAAATAATGGCGCTGGTAAAGAGGCGAAAGAGCCAGGAGCGGCTCCGGACGCGCCGAAACGACGTAATAATTCGGGCAAACATAAACCCAATCGCCGTATCAATCAGCCCAAATCCCACAGCGCGAAACCGGGAAGTGGCGGCCAAAGAAAAGGGCGCCCTACTAATCGGCGCGCTCGACCTGCAAGTGCGTAATTCTTTAGCTGGGCTGCGTGTCCAATAAAGGCTCGCAGCCAGTTCCTTTCAGAATCTGATCTACTTGGTTTTTGTCACTTTCGCTGAGTGCTGCGTAGCGTTCACGCAGCCGTTGAAGGCATTTTCCTTGATATGGAAAAGGTTGTTGAACCCAAGGTTTCCCCTCTACTGTGGTTTCAACCTTGTCTTTTTCCGCTCTTAAGGCTTCGGCGTTTGCAAGCATGACAGGCGTGTAAACCCGTCCGACTTCTTTCAAGATGTTTATCAAGCTTTCTGGAAGAGCATTTGGGTCCAGCCAATCACCGTCTGAAGCATTTAGGCCGGAAAGATCATCCATCATATCTACCCATGCAAAAACTCTCGGGGCTTGTCTCTCGGTAACGGTTGCAGGGGTTGGATCAAATTTGGCGAGCTGTGTGAGTTGACCGAAGGCGGCGAAATCCGCGGAAGACGGCCGCGCTCCAAAAAGAAACATATGGTTTTCTAGGTGAGTGTTAAGCGCAGAAATATAGCGCTCGTAGCTTTGCTCGATGACCGGAGCAGTCGTATCGTTTGATCCAACGACATATAATCTGGAAATTTGACGATCCCCAAACTCTTCGCTCATCTTTTTAAGATCATTATCACTTGCGGGTCTGGTGCTGCGCCAGTATGGCAAGGTTTCCGCGGCCTTCTTGATATCGGTTTCATAGTACCAACGATAATGGAACATGGCCTTTGTCAGCCACTCATCCGCAAAATCTTCTAGCAGGAAGTCCAGAAACTCTAAGACCGGATTATTTGGAATGGCAGCGCGGCCGGAATGAGTTTTTTCGAACCGTCGAATGATCGGCGTGCTATCAACAACGGCCTCCACCTCACCTTTTTCATTGGCAAAGAAAAATGTTGGAAGCAGTTTCACTTTCGGTTTGGGTAGTGTCTCCAGCTCGTCTGCTTCTGTAAGGAGCAAACGATATGGGATGTGGCGATACCGCAAGAGAGCGGTCATTTTCCGAGTGTAAGGAGAGGCGGGTGATCCCATTAGGGTTTGCATTTCTGATTGTGCCATGTCGTCATCCTTTCTTATTGTTTTTAGATCAGGTCTGGACGATACCGTTCAATACATTATGACACCCTTGTGACTTGAATGAACAGATGCTTTTCACAATATTACGTATTAGGAATTTCTTATGGGAGGCGAAAATGAGAGTAATTGTTGCGATTATCATGATATCTGTGCTCGCAGGATGTACGACTGTTCAGGTTCGAAATCCGAATCCAAATGCAGAGTATAAGTATTCAAATTATGGGGATAACGCGAGGCCCTAAATTTCAGTGTTATTTACATGATTTCGTCCAGGGTGTAGCGTGTCAATCATAGGCTGGATCAGTCAAATAAAAATAAAAACCCCAGCCTAATTGGGGAGAAATTACATGACGTTCGAGACAATCGAAGTTGTTGACCAGAAGCACCATCTTGCCATCACTCTGAACAGACCAGATGCCCTTAACAGTATCTCTCCTCAGATGATGACCGAAATTGACACTGTGCTTGCAGGCGCTGAAAACCGCCGGGAACTTTGTGCTCTTTCCATTTCAGGGAACGGGCGGGCATTTTGCGCAGGTGTTGATTTAAAAGGCGCCCAAAAAAGAATGCAGGGCGAGGATGCGGCGTTGGTAAATAGCCAGTTTCTAGATAATCTTCGTCAATTGCTGCTTAGAATTGAGAAATTCCCTACGCCTGTTATTGCCGCTGTAAATGGGTTGGCGCTGGCCGGAGGGCTTGAGTTGGTTTTAGCCTGTGATCTTGTAATTGCCTGCGAAAGTGCAAAGCTTGGGGATGCTCATGCAAACTACGGGCTTGTTCCAGGCGGGGGAAGTTCTGTTCGCTTGCCCCGGAAAATCGGCCCGACCCGTGCAAAACAGCTCATTTACACCGGCGAATTTCTTCCCGCCCGCCAACTCATGGATTGGGGTTTGGTCAATCATGTTGTGCCAGACAATGACCTGCAAACGGGGCTTGCGGATCTGGTCGACACACTGGGTAAAAGAAGCCCCATTGGTCTCAAACGCATGAAACGGATGGTGGATGATGGGATGGAACAATCGCCGGAGGCAGCTCTTCGGTACGAGTTGGCCCTCAATGCGCAACACGCACTATCGAATGACAGAACTGAAGGTCTGGCAGCCTTTAATGAAAAACGTGCACCGAATTTTAAGGGAAACTAGCGACCAAAATACCCGCATATGATCTTATATGACTGGTTTGTGTGAGAATATCACAAAAATTTTGCGGATAATCGCAGTTTGACAACAATATGCCACAATATTTGTGATTTTTATGTTGACGGCAGGGCGTCATGCTTTTCTAATGCCTCAACTCAACATTAGTGAGAGGGGCGTATGTCTAAGTTGCTATCCAAAGTTGTCGATTTGAAATGCTGGCGGGGGAAAGTATCTGCCGTTCCGCTTGAGGGCGGCATTACAAATCAGAATTTTGTTGTAGAAGACTGCGGTGAGAAATTTGTTGTGCGCCTAGGACATGACATACCCCTGCACCATGTTATGCGCTTTAACGAATTGGCCGCAGGGCAAGCTGCATTTGAAGCGGGTTTATCGCCCGAGATTTATTATAACGAGCCGGGTATTATGGTCATCCGCTTCATCAACGGGAAAACTTTAACCTCTACTGACATTCGACACCCAAAAACACTTGAGCGATTGGTGCCTGTGATAAACGCGTGCCACCGTGAAATCCCCAATTATTTGCACGGCCCTGTTTTGTCCTTCTGGGTATTTCATGTACTGCGCGACTATGCTGCAACAATTCGGCAAGGTCAGGGACGTCGGTCGTCCAATTTGCTGCAACTCATACAGCATGCGGGAATCCTCGAAACTGCTGTTGGGGCCATTGATGTGGTTTTTGGTCACAATGATTTGCTTGCCTCCAATTTTATAGATGATGGCGACAAGATTTGGCTGTTCGATTGGGACTATGCCGGATTTAACAGTCCATTGTTTGATTTGGGTGGCTTATCTTCCAACAACGACCTTTCCGACGCACAGCAAAAATGGCTCTTAGAAACTTATTTCGAAACGCCATTAACCGATGAGCTTTGGCATCGATATAGCGCTATGAAATGCGCTTCGCTGCTCAGAGAGACCATGTGGTCAATGGTGTCGGAAATTCATTCAGATATCGATTTTGATTATCAATCCTATACGGATACTAATTTGGCCGGTTTTATGGCCTCCTTCCAAGATTTTACAAATTTGTAGACGAGAGTAATTATGGCAGAACTTCCAAAATCAGCGAAAACAGTTATTATCGGCGGTGGTATTATAGGATGTTCTACAGCCTATCATCTGGCGAAAATGGGTTATCGGGATACAGTTCTTTTGGAGCGGAAAAAACTCACATCGGGCACCACTTTTCATGCGGCTGGTTTAGTCGGCCAACTTCGTTCCAGCGCAAATATTACACAATTGCTCGGCTATTCAGTGGATCTATACAACAAACTGGAAGAAGAAACCGGCCTTGGTACAGGCTGGAAAATGAACGGTGGCCTCCGCCTTGCGTGTACTGAAGAACGCTGGACAGAAGTGAAGCGTCAAGCCACAACGGCGCATTCCTTCGGCCTTGATATGCAGCTTTTAACGCCGAAAGAGGCACAAGATTTATGGCCCCTGATGGATATTGGCGATGTTATTGGAGCTGCCTTTCTTCCAACGGACGGACAGGCAAATCCATCAGATATTACGCAGGCACTTGCGAAGGGTGCGCGCAATAACGGCGCCACCATAATGGAAGATACCAAAGTTCTGTCCGTTGAGGTAGACGCGGGCGTGATTAAAGGCGTTCATACGGACAAGGGCTTTATCGAATGCGAAAAGGTGGTCTGTTGCGCGGGTCAGTGGAGCCGGGATTTGGCTGCGACAGTCGGCGTAAACGTTCCTCTGATCCCGGTTGAACATCAATATATGGTCACGGAGGTCATCGAAGGGGTTCCAAAAAATCTACCAACCCTCCGGGATCCGGATCGCCTGACATATTATAAAGAAGAGGTTGGCGGCCTAGTCATGGGCGGGTATGAGCCGAACCCAATTCCGTGGGCAATGGACGGGATTCCCAAAGATTTCCATTATACATTGCTTGGATCAAACTATGATCATTTTGAACAACTGATGGAATTGGCACTCGGGCGTGTGCCCGCGCTGGAGACTGCGGGTGTCAAGGATCTAATAAATGGCCCTGAAAGTTTCACACCAGATGGCAATTTTATTTTGGGGGAAGCACCGGAACTTAAAAACTTCTTTGTCGGCGCCGGATTTAACGCATTTGGGATCGCATCTGGCGGCGGAGCCGGTATGGTTTTGGCCGAATGGACTGCAAATGGCGAACCCCCGTTTGATGTCTGGCCCGTGGATATCAGAAGATTTGGCACCCGTCATCAGGATACGGACTGGGTGCGTACCCGCACATTGGAAGCTTACAGTAAGCATTATACGATCGCATGGCCGCACGAGGAGCATTCAACAGGGCGCAAAGGTCGCAGATCACCGCTATATGATAAATTGAAAGATCAGGGTGCGTGTTTTGGCGAAAAACTGGGGTGGGAAAGACCTAACTGGTTTGCAGATTTAACTGCTGGTGAAAAGGCGGAAGATGTCTACAGTTTTGGTCGGCAAAATTGGTTTGGTGCCGTTGGCGACGAACATAAGGCGACAAGAGAGGCCGTGACAGTTTTTGATCAATCTTCCTTCGCAAAATTTCTGATGGTTGGGAGCGATGCAGAAACTGCCCTTAGCTGGATATGCGCAAATGATGTGGCCAAACCGGTAGGAAGCCTGATTTACACTCAAATGCTGAATGATCGCGGCGGAATTGAATGCGATCTAACCGTTATACGGAAATCAGTGGATTGTTTTTATATCGTTACCGGAACGGGTTTTGCGACCCGCGATTTCGGATGGATTAAGGACAATATTCCGGATGGTATGGATGCGCGTCTTATCGATATAACTTCGTCAAATTCCGTGTTGTCGGTAATGGGTCCGAAATCTCGTGAATTATTACAATCACTAACGACGATGGATATGAACAATGAGGCTTTTGGCTTTGGAACGGCGCAAGAGATATCACTCGCAGGCGCCCCGGTAACTGCTTTGCGAGTAACCTATGTCGGAGAGCTTGGGTGGGAGTTACATATCCCGACAGAGTATGCCGCAAATGTATATGAAACCTTGATGTCTAAAGGAGCAGATTTTGGGATTAAAAATGCAGGCTATCGCGCCATTGAATCGCTCCGCCTTGAAAAAGGTTATCGTGCATGGGGATCCGATATTGGACCTGATCATTCACCGTTAGAAGCTGGTATGGCATGGGCCGTGAAGCTGAAAACCGATATTGAATTTAAAGGACGCTCAGCTCTTCTTGAACAAAAGACAGAACCTCTCAAAAAACGGCTGGCCTGTTTTACTGTTGATGATAAAGACTGCGTTCTTCTGGGACGGGAAACGATCTATAGGAATGGCGAGCGGGTTGGCTGGCTGACATCCGCAGGTTACGGCTACACGGTGGATTTGCCTATTGGGTATGGTTATGTGCGGAATGCTGGCGGCGTCAATCTGGATTACTTAAAATCTGGAGAGTACGAGTTGGAAGTTGCCACAAAAAGGGTCAAAGCAACATTGCATATGAAAGCGCTATATGATCCGGAAATGAGCAAAATTAAAAGTTAGCATTAGACGTTTCGTAACCCTTTTTAATCGAATAAGGCATCTATTTCCTCTTGGGAGATGCCTTCTTCGTTTAGGGCGGGGCCGTGCATAGCAACTTCGTTTTCATCTTGCTCAGATTTGGGTATTTCTCCAACGAGTTGTGAGATTGCATCGGAGCCACATACATCGATCATTTTCTCCACACGCAATTCAACAAATTGGAGGGAGTTTAATATCTTGGTGACCCGTTGCCCGGCAATATCTTGAAAACTACAAGCTTCCAGCACCTTGACCGCATTGTTCCGAATGCCATCGGTAGATTTCTGGTGCTCATCCGCTTCCAAATTCTCATCTAACTTGTCAGCAAGATTAATTATGCCTTCGCTTGCTTCCATAATCATATTGGAAGCTTTCTCCGTTGAGGTGACGATTGCACCTAGCTGATCGGACATGTTTTGAAAGCTTGTCTCATCGGTTTCCTGACCATGGGCCAGATTTGCGATTTCCTTACGAAGGCGCTCTACATATCGCACCAAACCAATTACTTCATTGCGTAACATGTCTTCCATGATCTAGCGCGCTTCCTTGCAATTGAAAAACAGTATTCCCGTTATCCTAAACAGATAAATAGGACGGGAATACTGTTTGCAAAGCTTTTACATCTTGAACAATTGAGAAAAAGAAAACCGCTATCGCTTATCTATTCAAGATTTCATCGGTAATTTTTGAAGAATTTCTTCAATGATTTCTTGAACGCTCAGGGCTGCACGCAATGGTGGCATGCTATGTTTTTCGCCATTTATCATGCAAAGGAGATTGTTTAGGACCCGTTTATATCCATCCTGACGCAGGTCATCTGTTCCGGGAAGTTCATCCTGCCATTCCCCGCCTGTAGAGGATTTTAAATTCATCCAATCCCATAAGCGGTAGGAAGTTTTGGAGCCCCAAACAGTAAACTCAACACGATCCGGACCGACACCGCCCGCCCCGCC
>MAAC01011131.1_pt1 | contig 120958 bp, 101 predicted proteins | sample 1115981 | NCBI WGS metagenome assembly MAAC01 (sample SAMN04961126, study PRJNA320927) | seawater metagenome | isolation source: sample BD02T64 sea water enriched with oil for 64 days | place: USA:Gulf of Mexico | collected 2013-07-27
CTATTTGAACGTAAAACCCTATCCGAGATACTCAAACCAGATCCGCCGAGATGTAAAAAAAGCGAACCCCAAATGGGGCTCGCTTTATGATCTCTAACTGTGGGACAGCAGTGGCCTTACGGCGCTTTTTTTATGTCTGCTAATTTCTTATCTTGCAGTAAGTACCGTTGTCGTAGTAACGCTGTCATCTCCGACCATTGTTGTTACCGCAATCGTTATGGCTCCTGCGTCAGCATCATAACTCAATGCAGTCACTTCATCTTCTCCTGTCTCAGTCTCTTCAATTGAAACCCTATTAAGATCTTCTGCAGTACATTCGTTAGCGCAGGTAAACAACGCATCCGTCTCATAAGTATTAAAGAAGATACCAGTCCTTGCGGTTGAGCAACTATCACCGCTTTCATCAACTCGTAATTCATGGGTTCCCATCGACGTAATACCCAGCACATTAAAGTTATATACTAAAGAGGCAGCCTCTCCGCTACAGGCTGTCGATGTAATCTCTGCATCCCACGTTGTATTAAGGAGATTCAATACGATATCACCAGTGGTATTTCGACGATCAGATAATAACGTTTCTCTAAAATGCATAAATGAATCTAGCGCATCCTTTAGGTCCCCACCATTGGTAACAGTAGAAACGATATCATTTATCACGCTACTTGCCTCGAACAATGCTGCGGCACTATTCAACGGCATGGAGAACTGGGCTAAGTAGTCATCAGTAGCGCGAGGAATTTCGATGCCGTTACTAGGATCAGAGTCAAAATCTAATGTTTGCAATACTCTAAGTATATTCTGTAATTTATCTGGGTGATCCGCAACTTCAAGTAAATCCAGGGGAGTTACCTCGATCTTGCCATCAGACTCACCCAGTAAAGTAGCGCCCAAGAAAAAACTCACCGTCTCACCAGGAAGGTATTCGAAGAAACCCAATGCATCAGTAAAACCAGACATCGTCTCAGTTTCGTACCACAACCCTGCGACCGCACTATCTAAAAACTGACCCCGTAAAACATCACTTGTCGACTCACTATCATTAGTCGATACACTTTCTGACGTCTCTGATGTCGACGACACAGACCCTTGAGCACTATCGCCAGTAGAAGAACCACCGCCGCCCCCGCCACAAGCAGCCAACGTTGATATTGAAAGTGCAATTACTGAAAGTTTAACGATAGAGGTGATTTCTGCGAGTGACTTCATTTTCCTGCTCCTACTTGGTTTTTGCAGCCCATTGAACATTTAAGCTTTTTGCGTCATTTATTTGTCTATGACGGTTTATTTTCGCTTTATGAAGCTGGGGTTGTTTAGATTCTGACGACCTTTACAAGCCCGGCTTTCCTGTTCAAATAAGCCTCTATTCTTTCGATCACCGCATTATCAGCGGCGATGTAAGTACTATAGATGCTCAGTAAATAAACACACGTGCTAAAAAAGTGAACCAATTAACAGCGCAAAATTACATAAAAACACATTCCCTTAATCTATTGTTTTTAAATATAAATAATTGCGTCAAACAATATTTTCGATGGTAAATTGGTATTTATTGTCATTTTTATTCTTAGAAAATACATTTTTTGTATCTGTGAAATTACAAAACGTTACCTTTATTCTTTCAATAACGCCATACGCAACGCCAAATGCACAATTCAATAATAGACAGTGAAAACCCGCGTCATAATTTTGAACATCGCATCAGAAACAACAACACGAAAAAACGATAAGCGTCATTATTCAGACACCACTATCAACGAAAAACCGGCAACAGGAAAAGGCTCTGTTTCACCATATTCCAAGCCCAACAAGAACCGCAGCCCACACATAACTTTTAGATATAAACACATGCTAACAATCAATTTATCTTCACCTAAAATTAACTTGTACCTATATAAAAGAAGGAAGAGCGCATGGGCCTTGGCCTAAGAATCATTATTTTCATCACTCTCCTACCCTTCGGGAACAACGCTGCCGCCAACATTGATATAGACAACTCCACACTCAAACGAAAAGTTGGCACATCGGCATGGTACCTAGAGGATGTCAATTCAGACATTAGCATTGAGCAATTACTTAATGGCAAGCACGATAGTAATTTCAAAAAAAGTAATACCGAAACCCTAAACTTTGGTTTCAGTGGATCTAGCTACTGGATTCGTTTCAATATTACATTTGACTCAAATCTCAGCGAAGAGAAAGAGTGGCTGCTTGAAACAGCCTATCCGTTGCTTGACAACCTTTCCCTCTACATCCCGCAGAAAAACGGTAGCTATATCACTAGTCATTCAGGTGATAGCATTCCCTTTTCAGCCAGAGATATAGAATATCCGAACCCCGTCTTTCGCATGCCAAGCGCTCCGGGGGAAACCGTAACTCATTACCTTAGAGTCAAAAGCAGTAGTTCGTTACAAATCCCACTTACTATCTGGTCGTCTAGCGCATTCGCTGAGAATTCAGGGAAAAAGCTCCTCGTCCTCGGTGCTTTTTATGGAATAATGATGGTAATGATTCTATACAATTTTTTTATCTATCTTTCCATACGAAATAAGTCTTATCTTTACTACATTCTATACATATCCTCTTTCACTCTTTTCCTTGCATCATTTAATGGGTTATCTTTCCAATACCTCTGGCCTAACTCTCCAAGATGGGGGAACATCGCAGTCCCATTCTTCATTAGTCTATCCGGTTTTGGAGCTATCATTTTTACGCGTAAATTTTTAGATACCGCGAAAATAACACCCCACCTGGATAAAGTATTAATCGGAATATTTTCTCTTTCTATCATTTCAATTATTAGTAGCTTTGCACTGAGCTACCAATACGCTATCCGCATCGCTGTAGCGGTAGCCCTAAGCTTTGGAATAATGGTGCTGATTTCTGGTACCGCTTGCCTATTAAAAGGATTGCGCATCGCCCGATTCTTCCTGTTAGCATGGGTAACATTGTTGTTGGGTATTATTACCCATGCATTGTTAAGCTTAGGCCTACTGCCATCAAACCCTATCACCCTCTATGCGGACCAAGTAGGTTCCGTAATAGAAGTCATACTCTTATCGTTTGCGCTCGCAGACAGAATTAATAACCTTCGTATCGAGAAGGAACGCTTTCAACGACAAGCACTATCCGTTCTCGAAACAAGTAATCGCGCAAAAGATGAATTTTTATCGACAATAAGCCACGAATTAAGAACCCCGATGAATGGCATCATGAACGCAATGCAACTTATTCGTCACACTGCGTTAAATGATGAGCAGAACGGACTGATACACATTGCCAATCAATCATCGGGGAATATGCTTACGCTCATTGACAACATTCTCGGTTTCACAGAAGCCCAAGCAGGCTCGCTTAAAATTAAAAAAGAACCATTCAACATTCGTAATTTAGTTGATCTACTCGCATCCCATTACTCCCAGGCTGCATCGGATAAAAGACTACTATTCTCGGCTGACATAAATAGAAACATCCCAGATTACCTGATCGGGGATGAAGACAAATTACAAAAGTTACTAGGCTATTTTCTCGATAACAGTATTAAGTTTACAGAATCTGGTAGTGTTCAATTAGTATTATCACTTAATCCCGATTCAGATAACGAAGACTTCAAGTGGGTTCAATTTGAAATCATTGACAGCGGTATTGGCATTGAAGAAAAGAACCAGCAGCAGATTTTTGAAGTCTTTCAGCAAGCCGACGGGTCATTCTCCCGTAATTATGGCGGCCTGGGTATAGGGTTATCCATCGCAAAACAAGTCAACGCACTCATGGGGGGTACAATCAACTTCCAATCGCAAGTGAATATAGGCACCCATGTAACACTATGCATTCCCATGGAGGAAGGCGTGAATACGGCACGGCCTTTTGCCTTAGAAGAAGACCTTCCGCCAGGTGATACTCGGATCCTAATCGTGGAAGATAATAGTACTAACCAAATCATCTTGAAAAAAATGGTAGAAAGATACGGCTATAAAGCGATGGTCGCTGAGAATGGGGCAATTGCACTAGAAGCCATTGCTTGCTTCACCCCTCATCTAATATTGATGGACTGCCAAATGCCCGTCATGGATGGCTTTACCGCCACCAAGAAAATCCGGTTGATGGAGAAACCCTTTTGCGACATCCCCATCATTGCTGTCACTGCTAATGTAATGACAGGGGATCGTCAGCGCTGCTTAGAGTCCGGCATGGACGACTACATAAAAAAACCGACGAATAAGGATATCTTGCATTCAAAAATTCAACAATGGAGAGCCTCCCAAAAACAGGAGGCACCAAACACCGGTGATGATGACAAAGCAGCATAAAAAAAGCGCATACAAATGCGCCTTTTTTTATACCGCTATCGCGTAGATAACTAAATCTTTGCTGCCAGCCGCGAACCTTGATCAATTGCTCTCTTGGCATCCAATTCAGCAGCCACATCAGCGCCACCAATCAAGTGAACGTTAACTCCTCTTTGTTTCGCACCTGCTGCTTCCAACGCATCAGCCAACCCTCTGTTAGGTGTTTGACCCGCACATAGAATCACATGATCAACATCCAACACGCGGCTTTCACCATTCACCGTAATATGCAGACCATTATCGTCTACTTTGTCATAACTTGTGCCGGCGATCATTTCTACGCCTTTTTGTTTTAGCACCGCTCGGTGAACCCAGCCAGATGTTTTCCCTAAGGTCTTACCGAGAGAAGTCTCCTTGCGTTGCAGCAAGTATACTTTTCGCGGGGAAGGCACTACATTCTGTGCTTTTAAGCCAGAACGATTCTCGAGGCTTGTATCAACACCCCACTCATCATACCACTGTGCCAATTGATCGCCCTCGTGAGAGTGAACTAAGAACTCCCCAACATCGAAACCTATACCACCAGCACCAACAATAGCCACTTTTTCGCCCACAGTTTTCTTATGATATAGAACGTCGATATATGACAGCACTTTATCGTGATCAATGCCTTCAATGGCAGGCTTGCGGGGAGTTATTCCCGTTGCAACAATCACTTCCTCATACCCGGCGTCAATCAGCTCCTGAGCATCGACGTGATGATTTAGCTCCAACTTAACTCCACGCTTCTCGATCATTTTGCCAAAGTAACGCAATGTCTCAGCAAAATCTTCTTTTCCAGGTACTTCCTTAGCAATATTGAATTGTCCACCAATGCGGTCAGAGGCATCAAACAACGTCACATCATGACCCCGTTCAGCGGCAACAGTTGAAGCAGCCATGCCCGCAGGGCCAGCACCAATGACGGCGACTTTACGCTTATTTTGTGTAGGCAAATAGCGTAGCTCTAGCTCATGACACGCTCTAGGGTTCACCAAACAAGACGCTCGCTTATTCACAAACGTATGATCCAAACAGGCCTGATTACACGCGATACAGGTATTAATCTCGTCCCCGCGACCATTCTCTGCTTTCTGTACGAAGAAAGGATCCGCCAATAACGGCCTTGCCATGGACACCATGTCAGCCTCACCTGAAGAAATAATATTCTCGGCGACTTCAGGGGTATTAATACGGTTACTTGCACACACGGGAATCGACACAAGATTTTTCAACTTCCCTGTCGCAAAACTAAATGCACCACGGGGCACAGAGGTGACAATTGTAGGGACACGCGCTTCATGCCAGCCAATACCAGTATTGATTATTGTCGCGCCCGCAAGCTCAATCTCTTTCGCCAGTGTTACGATATGTTCCCACTCCTGCCCACCTTCTACCAGGTCCATCAACGACATACGATAAACAATAATAAAGTTACGGCCGACAGTTTCTCGGACTTTCTTTACCGTTTCAATGGCAAATCGCATACGATTTTCAGGGCTACCGCCCCAGCGATCTTCACGTTGATTGGTTCTTTCACACAAGAATTGATTGATCAGGTAGCCCTCAGACCCCATGATTTCAACACCATCATAGCCGGCAAATTTCGCCAACTCAGCCGATTTAGCAAAATCATCAATGGTTGACTGCACTTGCTTTGAGGACATCTTACTTGGTTTAAAAGGGGTAATTGGAGACTTAATTCCTGAAGGCGAAAGGCTGTAAGGTACATAGCCATAACGACCCGCATGCAATAACTGCATACAGATTTTTCCACCTTCATTATGGACCGCACTTGTCACCCGCTTATGCAGTAGAGCGGTGACTTTATCTTGCATACGGGAGCCCAAAGGCAATAACTCTCCACGACGGTTAGGTGCGTAGCCCCCTGTAATCATCAAACCTACACCTCCTCGGGCACGCTCGGCGAAATACGCAGCCAACTTCTCAATATTAAAAAAGCGATCCTCAAGCCCCGTATGCATAGACCCCATAATGACGCGGTTACGTAACGTGGTGAACCCTAGATCTAATGGCTGCAGCAGGTTTGGATAATGTTTGCTCATGAAAACCCTTTCTCTCTGTTGGCTTTGGTATTGGTGCACTGATGTGACTAAATAATAGCGCTTACGTGGCAGTATGGTACCTAAAGGCCTAGATAAAAGTCGTTGGTAATTATGACGTGACCGAGCAGTCTATTGACAATATAATACCGCTAACACAACAGCATGAACAAAAAACAATCAAACATACCTAAATAGCACGATAGATCACCACCCCATTGCCCACAAATCATCAATAAGCTGCCGCTTTTGACATTTAGCGATAGCCATTGTCATCTTATTTTCTATAAAATCAGCGTGTTTTCACGACTAACACATACCATACAACTGACAAGAGCCCTGCATGCGACACACAGCACGAAGAACCAAAATAGTTGCCACTCTCGGTCCTGCGACCGACACCCTACCCCAGCTAGAGGCGCTATTGCTCGCTGGGGTCAATGTCGTGAGGCTGAATTTTTCCCACGGTTCACCTAGCGACCACCACCAAAGAGCCAATCAAGTTCGGGAACTGTGTGAAAAACATGACCTAAATGTCGCGATCCTTGCAGACTTACAGGGCCCCAAAATCCGTATTGGTCGGTTTCACAACAATGGCATCACGCTCAAATCAGGTGACTGCTTCACCCTAGATGCCAATCTCGATTCCAACGAAGGCACTCAGCACGTGGTTGGGATTGATTACAAAACACTACCAGAGGACTGCCGCTCTGGAGATATTCTGTTATTGGATGATGGGCGAATTTCACTCAAAGTAGACAATATTTCAGGCAGTGAAATCACGTGTACTGTTATTATTGGTGGCGAACTCAAAAACAATAAAGGAATTAACCGCCAAGGTGGCGGACTGTCAGCCCCTGCCCTCACTCAAAAAGACATCAAAGACATCGCGATCGCCGCCGAATTAGACGTGGACTATGTCGCTGTCTCCTTTCCCAAAAGCCCCGAAGATATAATACAAGCGAGAGAATTACTCGAACAACAGCATTCTTCTGCCCGTATCGTCGCAAAGATTGAACGTGCTGAAGCTGCATTAGACCGCGATAATCTCGACTCCATCATAAGTGCTTCCGACGCCGTTATGGTCGCTCGCGGCGATCTAGGTGTAGAGATCGGGGATGCGGAGCTGGTCGGTGTACAAAAACACATGATCAAACGCGCGCGAGTAATGGATAAATTAGTCATCGTTGCCACACAAATGATGGAGTCAATGATTGAGAATCCGATTCCAACACGAGCTGAAGTTTTTGATGTCGCGAATGCAGTACTTGATGGCGCAGATGCCGTCATGCTTTCCGCCGAAACCGCTGCAGGGGAGCATCCTATTGCTGCGGTTGAAGCCATGCACAGAGTATGCGTCGGCGCAGAAAAGAGCCCAGATGTACAACGCTCCAACCATCGCTTAGACCGCAACTTTCAGCGCTCTGATGAATCCATTGCAATGGCAACCATGTATACCGCCAATAACTTTAGCGGCATCAAAGCTATCATCTGCCTAACTGAATCTGGCGACACACCATTGTTGATGTCGCGAATAAGCTCTGGGTTGCCTATCATCGCGCTCACCCGTCACCCTAAAACTAAATCGCGCATGGCCCTATGTCGTGGCATTACATCTTATATTTACGACCCCACCGACGTATCCTACGAGTTTGTAAATGAACAGGCGATTGCATTATTGAAAGAAAAAGATCACCTACAAACAGACGACCTCGTTATTTTGACTAAAGGCGCACGCTTAGGTGTTCATGGATCTACAAATGCCATGCTTATTCTGAAAGCGAATTAACATAACGTAATATCAACCAACCTCGTAAACCAAATACACTAAGCCTATTCCTGCTGCTAGTATGTAAAGTAGCGGAATGGCTTCTGTAACGGTTTATCTGTGCACCTATTACAGCTCACAATAATTCTCAGGCCCATTTCAAAAAACACTTTTCTTTTTGGTGATATTTCATGGGCATAGAAACGTTTACTCATATCGAAAAAGACGCTACGCGAGAGCTAATGAACATTGGCATGGCAAGAGCAACCCATTCGTTGAGTCGCCTGACACGGACCCAGGTAGATGTTTCTATTCCCGAATTAGATTTGGAAAAGGATCCCCAGCATATGGGGTTTACCGAGGATGAGAAATTATCCATTGTCTACCAAACTTTTGATGGCGGTATGCTTGGCGCAAGTCTATTGCTTTTCCCCCGTGGTGTTGCACGCAAGTTGGTCAACGTCATGCTGCAAACTAATTTGAACGACGATATTTTGGAGGAGACTGAAAAGGATGCTTTCTTAGAAATCGGTAATATCATCCTAAATGCCTGTATAGGGAGTTTGGGTAACATGCTGAAATGCAAACTGGCAAGCGGACTACCCAATTACTTTCAAGGTAATTTTGCAGAAGCCAAGCATGCTACCGGTATGAAAGGGAAATATGCCATGTATTTGAATACGCGCTTTAAAATAGCCACGCTAGATATTGATAGTTATGTAACCATTGTTCTAGACGCGAATTCATTGGCGGAATTTCATAGTTTGCTAAAAGCTTACTTGGATATATACAATATTAGCGTTTAACTTGTTTTAGCTTGGGGCTCTCTTCAGGCAAAATAATATTTTGCCTGCCCTCTGCAACCGCACTCCAAATATACGAATCACACGCCTTTACAATTTCATTTACTCCAGTTGGTTTACTTATATAATAGCCTTGGCCAAAGTCACATTGAAGAGATTTTAAGAATTGCCATTGATCAAATGTCTCGATACCTTCTGCAATCACTTCCATTTTTAGACTGTGAGCCATAGCAACAATTGCCGTAACCAAATCTTTATCACGTTGATTATTCATCAAATCAAAGATAAACGATTGATCTATTTTCAACCTGTCCACCGGCAAGGTTCTTAAATAACTCAACGAAGAGTAGCCCGTCCCAAAATCATCAATGGCTATCTTTACACCATAGCCTTTCAGGCTATTAAGGACTTTCACCGCTTCCCCAATATTCTGCATCAAGGCACTTTCAGTAATTTCCAGTTCCAGTTGTTCAGGATATATCCCCGCCGTTTGTACTGCTTTTTGGATAGTGTGAACCAATTTTTTATCCATCAATTGTTTGGCAGATAAATTGACGGCAAGCGTAAAGTCTTTGGGGTTACCCAAACGGTTAATCAATCTATTGGCGCCTTTACATGCATCGTATAACATAAGTTCGCCAAGGGACAAAATAAGGTTACTGGATTCAGCAACTGGAATAAAATCGCAAGGGGGGACCATGCCACGTACATCGTGATTCCAACGAGCCAAAGCCTCGGCGCCAATAATATTACCGGAATCAATATCGAGCTGAGGCTGGTACTTAACAAAAAACTCTTTGTTTAACACTGCACCACGAATGTCATTTTCTAACGATAGGCGATCAGATGCCTTTTTATTCATACTCGCGCTGAAGAAGTTAAAACTATTCTTATTCACTTCTTTCACAGAATACATGGCCATATCGGCATTTTTTACCAGTTCGGCGGGTTCACGACCATCATCCGGTGCAATGGTAATACCGATACTAACCGTCATTGTAATCGACTGCTGGCCCAACGAAATAGACTTAGTCACTGCGTCAATCACTTTCTGTGCAACAATTGCCGCATCTGAACTTCTTTCTATATCGTTTAAGATGATACTGAATTCATCTCCACCTAAACGAGCAACAGTATCCTCCTCCCTCACCGTCTCTGACAATCTATCAGCGATCGTTGTTAACAATTGATCCCCCGCATCATGGCCCAGCGAATCATTAACTCTCTTAAATTCATCAAGATCCAAACTCAATAGCGCCATGCGTTTTTTTCCACGCTTTAGCGCTGCAATACTTCTCGCTAACCGATCTTTAAATAACCGCCTGTTAGCCAGTGACGTCAATGGATCATAAAATGCAAGATGCTCAATTTTGGCTTGAGTTTTACGTTGTTCAGATATATCAGTAATCGACCCTACATAACCTAAGACCCGTCCGTTCTCATCGAGTTCTTCCATAAGCTGACATAGCACCCATTTCAACTTATCTTCACACACAAAGCTGTACTCAAGAACAAACTGCTCATTATTAGCCGTTTCTACTTTCCATTGACTCTCCACTCCTTCGCGATCTTCATCCGCTACATGATCAAACCAAAGATCCTCATTAATGGTGTTTCTAGGCTGCCCAGTAACGATATTCCATGTTTGATTCGTATAATTTAGCACGCCATTTTCGTCTGTTTGGAAGATACCCACGGGCGCAATTTTCGCGAGATTCCTAAATCTTGCCTCACTTTCTTTTAAGATTTTATCGCGACTTGCCTGGTCAGAAGTATCCCGCACAATGGCAACAATCAATGGCTGATCACTCACCGATGTTCGACTAAACTTAATTTGTATTGGCAGTTCAACACCATCTTTCCGATAGGCATAAGTCGCGATTGCATGGTGAGAAGTCACCCCGTTACTTATCGCATTATCTAATAGGGAACGTAATTTTTCCGAACTATGAGGCGATGAGGATTCAGGTGGCTGCAGCAAGTCTTCAAAATGCAATTCATTTAACTCTTCCTGACTATAACCAAACAACTTCACCCCTGTCAGATTGCACATCTGGATCTTATTGCCGCGTTCAAATGTAATAATCGCATCTGCAGTATTATTGATTATTCTCGACAGGTGGTCTTTCTCTTCTTCAAATTGCTTCGCCAACTTTTCATGATCAGCGGCCATTTGCTTCAGCAAAGTTTCCTTACTGACAATTGGCGTAACATCTTGCACATATATTTCGCAAAGTATAGAACCTTCATTATCAGTACTTGGTTTAATAACCGTCGCTTGCTGCAACCGATAGAGTTCATCGCCAATACACTTGTTTTGATATAATGGCAAAGGTGAAGGATTAAAGGAATTTGATAGTCGCGTAGGTAATCTAAGATCAATAGCATCACGACACGCATCAACAAATCGACTATTCGATATTTGAGGAAACACTCGCTCTATTGGTATATTGAGCACTTGATCTGGTTGCTTCCCCGACACTTCAAACATCCATCGATTAAAATATAACACCCGCAACTGATCATCTAAGGTTATTACGCCATAATCCAGGTCATCAACAACTTGTTGAAAATCTATTTTACCTAACATAAGAAACCGCTCTACTCTTTATCTGAGACGAAGCCTTAATAGAAAAATTCGGGCATTCAACTACGAAACCTTGATGCCTGCACTAACCATAAATTCCTGAATATATTTTTTAATCTTCGATATAGATTCTGTTCCTACATAGATAACAATAAACCCCTCCACATCAACCCCCTCGAGCGTTAAACAGGCATCCACTGCCAACGCCTTTTCATCATCTGACGCTCCCACCCCCACCGCAAGCGAATTCGTTTTCATATGATGGATCGTTGGGGTACTCAGATCCACATCAATATTTAACATATTGGCAACGGTCCCAAAACAAGCATGCAACAAGATATTACCGATTTCCGCTAACATCTCTTGCCTTACTTCCGGAAGCATGGCCTCGGGAATGTTTCTCGGCAAACATAAATTAGCCAAATTATCGGCATGTTTTTTCGTCAACACCAATTCTGCATGACCATCGATTGAATCTGACATAGGTAAACGGATACACACAATATCCGTTGTCTGTGAAAACGTAAGTGCAGAGTATAAAGTAGAGGCCAATACTTCTTTCACTTGAGGGATAGCAAGCTCAGCAGAGTGAGATGTTAAGTCACTGAGCGCCTTAGCTGATTTGTGAGCGCCAATATTGAATGCCTCACAGAGCATGTCCAGTTCCATTGCGTCCATCATCGTATCATTCATGCCTGACGCCTTACACCCGCACCCGTGCCAATATTACCAATAAATTTTCGAATACCCTCTTGGAAGCGCGCGGCAGAATCGATATCCATAATAAAAGTAACAAACCCATGAATGTTCTTATGAGTTAACGAGAATTTAACTTGAATATACATGGCCCACTCAGCATTACTATTACCCGAGGAGTTTATCTCACTTGCTGTGCCCTGGATAAACTGGGGCGTAGATATATCACAATCAAAATTAAGCACGTTAGTCACGGTTCCAAAACAAGCATTAAGGATCACGTTTCCAACCTCAATTAACGCTTCTTGCTCTAGTTCTGTAAGCGTTTCTAACGGTACATCGTCTTGTAATAATGTACGGACTAAATTAAGGCTCTGTTCTCGGGGGAACATTAGAATTGCATTGCCACAAAAATCCCCAGTAAACTCCTGAGTCACAGCATTAACTACATCATCAATCTCTTGGGCTATCAATTCCGCTGCTTCAACTTGGGGTAATATGAGTACTTTAGGCACAGTAAGGTCAACCGTATCCGATACCATTCGGTTCAGCGCTTGGGCCGCACGCCCGATCCCCATATTAAACACTTCGGCCAATGCATCCGATTCTAACTCGTTAAATTCCAGTGTCATTGCCATTCAACTAAGCCCGCAAAAAAGGTACGACGATATCTTCTTGAATCGGTTTATTCAAGAAACTAATGCCGATAGACTCTGCCTGCTCTCTCACATGATCCTGAATATTCGCCGTCAATAACGCCATTTTAGGAATGGGGTGCGTTTGCTGTATTTTCTCAGCCAACTCTAACCCATTCATACCCGGCATATTATAATCAAGCAAGGCAACATCGATATCTTGATTCTTTTCTGTCACAACAAGGGCATCATCGCCATTGGCTGCATCGACAACATCCCAGTCAGGAAATGTTTCCTGAACGATCTGTTTTATCATCATGCGGGACACCATGCTGTCATCTACTACGAGTATCTTGGTCATAGATACATTCCCTCGTCAAAAGAAATAGTTACTGCTCTTTTTAGTGTAGTGATGGATCTGAGAAGGGCAATCCCCGCCATTAGGGAATTTAGTCTGGTACCGCTCCCCTGTTAATATCAAGAAAGATAAGGTAATTAGATTAACCTATTGATTTTCTGCACTATTGAGCGAAAAAAAAATACAAAAATAAGACGCTGCTATCATCAATATAGCCAGCCGATATATGGAATCAGGAACTCCATCAAAAAAACTATTATTAACACTCAAAAAAAGATGTCGGCGATCTAACGCGCATTCTATCGATAGATCAGATAGCAATAAAAAAAGGCGAATGTGCTATTGCACATTCGCCTTTTTTTGGTAACAAACTTTAGAGAGGAATTACTTTTCCAATATAGCAGTTACACCTTGACCACCTGCTGCGCAGATTGAGATAAGCCCACGACCGGAACCTTTCTCATCCAACAATTTAGCCAATGTATGAACAATTCGTCCACCCGTTGCCGCAAAAGGATGTCCCGCTGCTAGAGAGCTACCTTTTACATTGAGTTTGCTGCGATCAATGCTTCCAAGCGCTTCATCACGACCCAACTTCTCTTTACAGAAAGTCTCGTCTTCAAGTGCTTTCAAGGTATACAGCACCTGAGCTGCAAACGCTTCGTGAATCTCATAGAAATCAAAGTCTTGTAGTTTGATACCCGCTCTATCGATCAATTTTGGAATGGCATAAGCAGGTGCAATCAATAAACCTTCTTTCTTACCAACAAAATCAACCGCTGCCGTTTCGCAGAAAGTTAAGTATGCAAGTACTGGCAAGTCACGTTCTTTAGCCCATTCTTCTGACGCTAATAATACACAAGATGCTCCGTCAGTAAGAGGTGTGCTGTTTGCCGCGGTCATTGTGCCATTTTCACGATCAAAACAAGGCTTCAATGTAGATAACTTCTCAATGGTGGTATTACCACGCAAGTTATTATCACGATCAACACCATTAAATGCAGTGATCATGTCATCAAAGAAACCTTCATCGTACGCTTTTGCCATATTAGTATGGCTGTTAAACGCAAGTTGATCTTGATCTTCACGAGGGATATTCCATTCTTGTGCCGTGAGCTCACAATGCTCACCCATAGACAAACCTGTACGTGGCTCACCATTCGCAGGTACTAACGGCATTAGATGCTTAGGACGGAAACGAGAAATAATCTTCATGCGATCTTGATTAGTCTTGGCTCGGTTAAGATCCAAAAGAATGCTTCGAAGCCCTTCACTAATTCCGATCGGTGCATCACTTGTAGTATCAACACCACCAGCAATACCTGAATCAATCTGACCCAGCGCAATTTTGTTGGCAACTAAAATGGCCGCTTCCAACCCAGTACCACAGGCTTGCTGGATATCATAACAGGGGGTCTCTGGTGCCAAGGTCGTGTCCAGGACAGTTTCTCGAACCAGGTTAAAATCACGAGAGTGCTTCATTACTGCACCCGCAACCACTTCGCCTAATTGCTCGCCGCCAAGATTGTATCGTTCTATAAGGCCCTTCAAAGCCGCACCAAACATTTCCTGATTACTTGAATCAGAATACACTGTATTTGATCGAGCGAAGGGAATACGGTTACCACCAATAATGGCAACTCTTCTTACAGTATCAGCTTTCATGCAATTACTTCCTATGGTTTACGTAGATATTGTCATCATTACATCGCTCTACTTAGAGGGATGCCCAATCGCAGCATAGTCTAGCGGCAAGCCTGCAACTTACATTGACCTTACGGCCCATCACAAACTTCCGTGGGTCAATTCCAAAATCTATGCTACTCCTTTAATATATGTGCAACCCTGTAGGGCTGGTCTATCATGCACAACTGGCGGTACTATAGCATACGTTCAATATGACGCTAGAACGCTACTGTTGCTAGACTCAGTAAAACCAACGATTAACATTCTATTTCGATAAAGGAATTACACTATGGCTGATATTTACCAGTCTTTGCTTTCATCACCTATTGGCCGACAGTTTCTTAGTGCGGTCAGCCTACCTGTACCCGTAGATCTAGACCGACACTGTCAATCACAGCCTTCGTTTATTACGGGCAATGTATTGATTGGTGGAGCCCCAAACGGTCGCTTAACCGATGTGATTAGCAAATCCTTGGCAGCCAGCAATGCTCACGTACAGATTAGCCAGGATGCACCAAGTAAAGAATCCTACGATAAAGCCGCGGCCAAAAGTGAGCTAAAACTAACCGTTATCGACCCCAATGCTGAAGCCGCCAGATTTAAAGGCTTAGTTTTCGATGCTACCGGCATTGAAGACAGCAGCCAACTGCGTTCGCTATATGACTTTTTCCACCCCGTCATGAAAAAAATGCAAAGCAGTGGCCGTATTGTTGTGCTTGGATTACCACCAGAGGGCTGTAAAGAACCAGCACAACAGATTGCTCAACGAGCGCTGGAAGGCTTCGTTCGTACCGTAGCAAAAGAAGTGGGTAAAAAAGGTGCCGTTGCACAATTGGTATATGTGACCAAAACCGCCGAAAAACTTGCGGAATCTGCCATTCATTTCTTCTTATCACCACGCACTGCATTCGTTGACGGCCAAGTAGTACGTATCGGTAAAGGTAAATTCGAAAGCACTGATTTTAACTGGAGCCAACCGCTTAAAGGTAAAGTTGCACTTGTGACTGGCGCGTCACGCGGTATTGGTGAAGCGATTGCAGAAACACTATCTCGAGACGGTGCTAAAGTGGTATGCCTAGACATCCCCGCAGCAGAAGCTGACTTACAACGCGTAGCCTCTCATATTGATGGCGCTATACTTCCACTGGATATTACTGATCCGGAAGCTCCCGCCACCATCGCCGCCTATTTCCAAAAAGAATTTGGCGGTTTAGACATCATCGTTCATAACGCTGGGGTTACTCGAGATAAAACCCTTGGCGGCATGCCTGATCATTTCTGGGATATGGTTATCGATATTAACCTATCATCAGAAGAGCGCATCAACGCGGCGCTATTAGAGGCTGATGTATTTAATGACGGCGGACGAATCGTTTGCGTATCATCAATGAGCGGTGTGGCAGGTAACTTTGGTCAGTCAAACTATGCGACATCTAAAGCGGGTGTAATCGGAATGGTTGACGCCATGGCTCCAATCCTTGCGAAACGCAATATGACGATCAATGCAGTGGCTCCAGGGTTTATCGAAACGCAGATGACTGCCGCGATGCCTATGGCAACCCGTGAAGCTGGTCGTCGCTTGAATTCGTTAAAGCAAGGCGGCCAACCAGTTGATGTAGCCGAAGCTATCGCGTTCTTTGCAAGCCCAGCATCGGCAGGTGCTAATGGCAACACCATTCGCGTATGCGGACAAAATCTAATCGGAGCCTAATACGCCCCCGGTATTTAAGACCCATAAAAAAGCCCCGAAATATCGGGGCTTTTTTATGGGTCTTAAATACCAACCAACTCTTACTCTGTTTTTCGGCTCTTACGGTACTCCACTGGGGTCTGCCCCACCCAACGCTTAAATGCTCGATAAAAAGTGCTCGGCTCAGAAAATCCAGTCAGATAGACAATTTCATCGATAGACTCTTCTGTTTTCGCCAGTAAGCGCTTTGCCAAATTACATCGATAATCCGCCAATAACTGGTTAAAATTAGTTTCTACATCTGTCAGACGAGTTCTTAAGCTTCGTGGCTTAATATTGAGCCTTTCTGCCACCGTTTCTAGATTCGCATTTCCTGATTCCAAAAGCTCCCCAATCAGCCGGTTCACTTGTACAATAAAATCCTGCTTCTCCAGTTTAGCGACATGCTGACTAGCCAGCTGTTCATGTAAATCCAGCAGCTCCGGCTCCGCGTGTAACGACGGATGCTCTAACACGCTACGCTCAAAATAGATTCTAATTTGATCGGCGTTAAAATAGACTGGGCACTTAAAAATACGCTGATATTCGGGGTCATCTGCTTCACCATCATGAGTAAGGTGAATTTCCGTAGGAGTAAAAGCTCCTTCGGTGACATAGGCGAAAAAGGTCAACACGCCAATAATCACACTTTCAGTGAGATGACTAATCGCACTTCGCGGGGTAGGATCGACAAGAAATATACCTCGGTCATCCTCTCCGATCGATGCTTGTACAGCATCAGAAAGCAGTCGCTGATAGTTGAGTGAGCGGTGTAAGCCATCCCCAAACGTTGGACTGCTCAAGAATAGATATTCAAGCACCTGTCCTTTGAAAACCGGGATATGCTCACCGAGATGCAACCCAATACGAGGGTCCCCCGAAACCTCTTCAATTGTCTGCCAAAACAACCGTTGCGCGGAGTGAGGAGTGCGAAGTTCCTTGTTGAGTAGCTGGTCTTGGTTCATGCCTATGCGCTTAAGCACTTCTTGCGCATCAACACCCAGTGAATCCATTGCCTGATAGGCTAGCCGGATTAGTATGCCTGAATCGGTAAATTCACCCATTGAATATCTTCACCATTGAACCCACAAATAAACCGCTGATAACACAAAGATTTTGTTCCAAGGCGCTATAGTAATCATTGAGCACCGATAACACAACCAGTACCCCTCAACGGCTTTCCTGCAACACATTGGCTGTAACGCCTTAAGCCGATCTTTTTATGTCAATTTAAGCTACTTATGATCTTAGTATACTTCTACAATTGATCTTATTTATCCCAAGGAACCAGGCTATGCACACCATCGAACTTGACACACCCTCATCGACCCTCAGTTTATACGCTCGCGCTGCAACCGGAAAAAAAAGCGGTCAATTGACAGGCGATTCTCTACCTCCTCTCAGTGTCACGCTAAAAGATGTACAGGCCGACCCTAAAAAATTAGCACAATACCGCTCAGTGTGTGGCTTTACCAAAGACCTCTGCATGCCTGCAACCTACCCTCATATATTGGCGTTTCCACTCCATATGGAATTACTAGTATCGAAAGCCTTTCCTTTCCCTCTATTAGGGCTGGTACATGTGCGTAACGAATTCACTCAATACCGAGCCATCGGCAATCAAGAAATATTGGATATTGAGTGCTCACTTGAAGGGCCTACGACGGTAAGCAAGGGGATGGAGTTTGATATTGTCACTAAAGTGTTTGCCGCAGGTAATCTTGTGTGGGAGAGCACTAGCACCAACCTTTATCGATGCAAAACCGACGTTGATGAACAAAAAAAGAGTAGCTCCGCCGAATTCTCAGCTGACACCGTATTACACTGGAGCGCCCAAGAGAATATTGGCCGTCGATATGCCAAAGTATCAGGGGATTCAAACTTAATCCATCTGTACGCGTTCACTGCTAAGCTCTTTGGTTTTAAGCGCGCCATTGCCCACGGCATGTGGTCAAAAGCATCCGCCATCGCAGCGTTAGATCAATACCTGCCCATCGGCCCTTTCAAGGTCAGTGTTGCATTTAAATTACCGGTATTCCTTCCTGCCAGCGTCCAATTTCAGTTCACAGAAACCAATGGTAACGTCGAATTTCATGTGAAGGACAGTGACGGGGTAAAACCGCATTTAGCCGGTACACTAACGCCCCTAAAATAAGCGGTAGCCTGATGATTTCGTAGAGACTTGGTGGCGTTCCTGCTCCAACTATCTACGAGATCGTCACCACCAGAAGGCCCTATGTGCTATAGTCTGCGCATGAATATTTCCACGACTATTGCTAACAGTATACTTATCTTTGACTCTGGCATTGGTGGCATATCCATCGTTGATGAGATTGTTCAACGGCTCCCACACAGTACACTCGTATATGTTGCAGATAACAAACTCTACCCTTACGGGACACAAACAGAAGAAGCGCTGGTTACCCGCGCATTAACGCTGTTTCCCGCTTTAGAAGCACGCTACTGCCCCGCAGTCATCGTTATCGCCTGTAATTCTGCCAGTACCATCATGCTGGATGAAGTACGTAAAATCACCCATATCCCCGTGATAGGCGTCGTTCCAGCCATAAAGCCAGCCGCACGACACAGCAAATCAGGCAACATAGGTCTATTGGCAACAAAAGGCACCATCAGCCGACAGTATACCGAATCGCTAATATCACAATTTGCTTCAACTCTTAATATGATAAAAATTGGCAGCGATGTCTTAGTTTCGCTAGCAGAGAACAAATCTCGCGGGCTACCTGTCGACATGAACATTCTCGAACGGGAGCTATCCCCGTTACTCGACGCGAAAAACGTTGATACGGTAGTATTAGGCTGTACCCATTTCCCTTTGATTTCACAGGAAATACATCAACTGCTCGGCTCTCATATTACCCTCATTGACAGTGGGAAAGCCGTCGCTCGACGTACCGAAGAAGTATTACTAACACTCGCCGAAACCAACGCCAGTCAAAAAAATCACGATGCTGAAAAGGCACCGCATACCTTCGCTTTCACCGCTTGCCCCCCCAATATCGAGCAAATTAAGCCCTTTCTCCGAAGTCGTGGATTTAGGCAAGTCCACACCATCAATATCTAGCATTAAGGTAAACCTACGCGACATATTCCAAAAACGTGACAAGTATTCTAAATTCCTCGCTATCCCTTTGATATAATGGACAAACATACGTAGAAAACTGGCACATAAAAGAAACCTATGCCAGGATATCCATAAGAAAAATAGATTCACAGGAATTTTCGATGGCTGACATATTAGCACTGGTAGTTGATGACTCACGCATGGCGCGTTATGTACTGAGTAAAATGCTCAAAGAACAAGGCATCAATGTAGACACTGTTGAATCAGCAGAAGAAGCGCTGGGATATCTCTGCAACACGTTGCCCGATATGATCTTTATGGATCACACTATGCCGGGCATGGACGGATTTCAAGCTATACGAGCCATCAAAAACGACCCTAAGACAGCCTCTGTGCCCATCATGATGTACACCTCCAAAGAAGGAGAGGTGTACATGAACCAAGCCCGTGCGCTTGGTGCGGTTGACGTTCTACCTAAACAGTTGAAGCCAGTACAACTCATACAGGTCCTGGAACGCCAACAATTGTTGCCCCACCAAATTGGAGACAAGAAACTCAACATATCTCCGCCCAATACGCCCAAACCAGTACAAGTTGAAGCACCGACTCCTATTGTTAATGCCAGTGATATCGGTGAAGATTTGGAGCAAGTGGCGAAAGATGCAGAAAGGTCTATTGAGAATCAATCATTCACTAATGAAATGAAACAACTATTGGATGATCATAAAGAAGAATTATCATCCAAATCTAATGAACGAACCGATCGCATCCTGGAATCATTGGATAAGAAAGTAGACGAAGTCTCTGCCTCACTTGCTACCTTTATTAAAGAGACTCATGACAATTCTGGTATTTTTCGAAGCCTTTCAGATAATGTAAAAATGCTATTTATTAGCATCAACGCAATACTGGTTGTCGGTTTAGGGGCGCTGGCCTTCCAACAATCACTTGAGATTAAGCAGCTCACTGGCAAAAACCACAGCCTAAAAGAAGAGATTTCGGTAGAGGATGCCAAGGCCGAATCGGCAAAGTCCAATCTCGAGAACGAACTCACTGATAACTTATATAAAAATCAACTCCATCTCGATCAGTGGGTAGCAAACTTACAGTGGGCCCTTAATAGAAAAAACCAATTCCTCTGGAATGAAAAACCGTTCAACAAGACCCTTGCATCTCTCCTTAAATCCACCGCTGACAAGCTAAATACCGCGGGATTCAAAGGCAGCATCAATCTAACAAGCCACCTAGGCCAGTTTTGCTTGGTCGCCAATGAAGATGGCGACTCCGAGCTTCCTGTGGATCAACAAACACTGTCAGAATGCACAATAAATGATATTAATGTCCAACAAGCTGAGCATCTAGGGTTAGAAAAATCCATTCAATTTGGTAATTTCATTGCAGCCTTTGAACGTCAATACGACAACAATTTGCACCTTTCTTTTAATAGCGCTGGCTTATCATCCCCTACCAGTGAATATCCAGAAAAGAATCCGGAATTTTCAGCTCAAAAATGGAACTCGATCGCCCAACAAAATCACCGAGTGGAGATCGAGTTTATGCCCCTTCAACTGGAGGAGTAACACAGGGAAAAAACCTTAAACCTTAAGTTCTAGTATTTTCAAAGGAGGGTTGCCATCAAAACTAGGAAAATCACCGTAGGGCTCCAGCACTCGTTGAACCTGCACATCCCGACCCAGCTTCTCCCCGCACCGCATCAACTGTTCTGCCCACTGCACTCTGTCTACTTTGGCCACATTATTACATACCAGCATCGTGCCGCCTGGCTTAGTTGACAGCAACGCAGGCTTAAATAAGCTCTGATAATCTCGTACAAGATCCACTGTGCCAAAGGCACTCTTGGCCCAGCGTGGCGGATCCATAAATACGATATCGAACTGCTTCTTGGGTAGTTTGGGATAATCCGGCAACGAAGTTTTACTCATTCGACCATTTTTCAAACGCTTTTGGCGAGCCTTTATAGGGATGCCCGCCAACTGCTTCAACGCAGGAAAACAATCCGATTGAATAAACCCCACCCGCTCAAAATCCAACCCATTAATGAGTGCATTATTTTGCCCAACGTCCAGCGCGGAATCTGAGAAATCCACATTCCACACTGACGCAGCACCAGCAACCGCCGCACAAATACCAATACCACAAGTGTAGGAAAACAAGTTCAACACTGACTTACCCTTGGCATTGTCCAGCATCCACTGCCGTCCCACCCTCATATCCAAGAACAACAGCGGGTCCTGCCCCAAGCGCTTTACATCCACTTGATAGGTCACCCCTAGCTCAATACCTTCTACCGGGTCACCGCGCTCATAAGTATCAACACCCCCCCTCCGGGAACCCTTCGCACTCCTATCGTGATAAATACATTCCTGTAGCTGAGGGATTTTGGCACGATAGAACTGATCAATTTGCTCGATCTGCTGTGGAGAAATCGAGTGATGGAAGCTCTGTATGAGTAGCTGGGAACTATACCGATCAATCGACAAACCATTCACCCCTTCAACGGTGCCATGGAAAAGCCGGAAACAATCCGTATTTTCATCTTGCCACAAGGCAAGCAGTGATTCTCGGCACTGCCAAGCAGAAGCCAACAAAGTCGCTAACCCGGTATCCTCTGGGTATTCAGCATCGTTATCTACGGGAGGTTGTTCTTGCACTATTCATCTCCATCAGGAAAGCCCGTTAAAACGGAGGAGTTTACTGAATAGATAAACTTAATCAAGGACTGCTACCGCATCAATTTTCTCACCGCAGGTAACAAAATGTCACCGCTGACAGGTTTGACTATCCAACCCGTTGCACCCGCCTGCTTCCCTTCAGCTTTCTTACCAGCGGCCCCTTCAGTGCTAACGATAAGTATCGGCTTTCCACTATACACTTTCAATGCACGCAGCTTTGTCGTTAATTCAATACCGTTAAGATGCGGCATATACAAATCTGTGATCACAAGGTCAAAATCACTGCCTGTTGCCAATTGATAGGCTTCCTTCCCATCACAAGCCAACACCAAATCATAGCCCTCTGGTGACAAAATGCTCTTGAACATATTACGCATCACCAGCTGATCATCCGCCACTAGTATTCGTTTCATCGCCACCCCTGATCAAAAAACAACAACAATATCAAAATGCTACACCGTCCGCGCTTCTACCCCTTTATTCAGTGTAGCTGAATTATTTTTCGATACTATGTACGATTCCGAATACGATTCCGAAACCTGCATACGATTCTGAAACCGGCCAAATAGGGTTAAACTGCATCAACAGTGCCTTAAAATGAGTAATCCAGAGCAAGAATCGTTACACTATCGAACTTATGGGTATCTTGAGGAACTTCAGAGGTATACTTTATTTCATAGGACACTGACAACGACAGTTGATTGTGAACCTTCGTTTTTAGTTTAGTTAACGACCGCGACACAGTGATATCTTCCCCCGCATCCACACTTAACTCTTGACGAAAAGTCGCAGATTCATTGATGACCCAATCGTAATTGCTCGCAAGACGGAACAGTGCTTCGGTCTCATGCTTATCACCTGCATCATTCTCTTCTAGCAACGCGTTATAGCGATAACCCGGTCCAACCTCAATCTCGAGCTTGTGCACGTCGGTATTAATCAGTTTTCGACCATAACCAGTGGTAAATGATGATTGGTAATCATAACCACCAAAATCATCTTTTTCATGTTCAAGAAACAAGAACAGATAATCTTCTTCGGTGAATTTACGATCGAATTTAATCGAGGCTAAATATTTCTCAGCAGTCCTCTCGTCATTGTCTGATTCATTCAACGCATCCAATTTAAACGTGTTGCGCCACACCTCACCTTCCCTCACCGCGCGAGATTTTAGCCCTAGATTCTGGCTTCGGGTATTGCCATTATTATTGGTCACAGTGAGCGATACTTCGCCACTCCACAATTTGGTTTCCTCTGCCATTACCAAAGGGCTTACTCCAAACAACAACCCCATCATTAGTACTCTTAATTTATTCGTCATAAAAACCTACACGTTGACATTCAAAAAGCCCCTTACGTGAGCAATAAGCGGCGTTCCAATCTAGCGATAATTGGGGAAAGGGAATAACGAATACGCTATCCCCTCAACACGAATCACTATACCCGCTATTTCTTAATCACCGCCACTACTCGACGATTTTTCTGCCTGCCTTTAGCGGTATCATTCGATGCGATCGGCCGTTCCTCGCCGTAACCTATTGCCTTAATACGGCTTTCAGCAACCCCAAACTGCTGAACGATCTTAGCTTTCACCGCACCAGCCCTGCGCTGCGACAACGCCTTATTATAGCTATCCTTGCCTCTATCATCAGAATGGCCCTCGATATTCACAGAGACATCAGCATGCTTTTGCAAGAATGTCGCGACCTTCTCTAATTCTCCGATAAACTGAGAGCCAACTACCGAAGAGTTCGTTGGGAATTCAATATTTAAGGTGATTGTTTCAACAACGACCTCTTTTGGCTTTTCTGCGACTGTTTTTTCAACAACCTTTTTCACTACTTCTTTCACGCACCCTTTATTATCTACGATGCTACCCGCTACTGTATTTGGGCATTGATCATTTGCATCAACAACGCCATCTCCATCACTATCCAGTACAGGAGTTGCCTTAACGATAGGTGTGCTACGTATTGGTTCTCGTGGTGCGACATCGGACTTAGATGATGAATCTAATCCACCAAAGGTCCAGCTCATACCTACTGTGAACACGCCATCATTATCATTGTCATGGTTCCCATGTATACCGCGTAAATCCAGACGCAAAGAGAAAATATCGTTAACCACAATACGCGCTCCACCGCCCAGGTTAAATTGTGTCTCATGAAAATCTGCACTGTCGCCATCGAACTCACCGCGACCAACGCCCCCAGCCAAGTAGGGTAAAATTACGCCGTCCGTAAGCAAGTAATACAGGCCATCAACGCGCACTTCACTAACATCCACATGACCGTCACCTGAGTCAATATCAGGGGCACTAGTAAGGCCTGACAATTCAACCGCAATATGATCGGTAATGCCATATTCCAACCCAACAACCCCGACAGTCCCATTATCGAGAGAACGATCGTCATCAAACACCATGACTCCCCCCCCAATATTCAGTGTTGTTGTACCTGCTCCCGCAAACACACTCCCGCTTACCATTAACAAGCTACTCAACAGCGCTGATTTGTAATGCATACTATTTCCCCTTGTATGAAATTAACCGATTGATTTAACGCGATAGTTATAGCGCTAAATCTCATTCCAAACAATGGTTCTCTATGCAGTCTTTTTGACTAAATGAGGGCGGAACGAAGATGCTCGTCCCAAATGTGTATTGATAAAACAAATCATTTGTCGCATTGCTATTCTACCTTCCGGTAAAAACGACGCTAAGATAGGAAAAACATGGGGCATTTGTTCCCATTCTTTATACTCTACCTGCACTCCAGCCTGTCGTGCTTTATCCGCCACTCGACGCGCATCATCGAGCAACACTTCAGTACTCCCAACATAAAGTAGCATTGGAGGGAACCCTGCATAATTACCATTGACAGGGGACAGATATGGATCGCTAGGATCCTCATCACCCACATAGTATTTTGACAAAAATCGTAGGACATTACTGGGAACCATTGGGTCCTTGTAAGCATTCCTCTCGATGGAATTCCCAGAACATGTCAGGTCAGTCCAGGGGGACAACAAGATAGAGCACGAAGGCATAGGTAAGCCCTGTTCCCTAATTTTTTGTAACGTGACTAACGTCAGGTTGCCTCCTGCAGAGTCACCTCCAATCACGATATTTTCTGGGCGATACCCCTGCTTCAATAACCATCGATAAGCGGTAATCGAATCTTCCAATGGTGCTGGGTAGGGAAAATCCGGCAACTGACGATAATTAAGCGCTAACACTCGTAATGCACCCTGCGCCGAAAACCGCCAAATTAACGGCCGGTGAGAATGAGCAGAACCAAAAAAATACCCACCACCATGAAGGTAAAGCATGACGCGACTTTTATTTATGCCAGCCCCCACATCAATCCATTCACCAGGAACCCCATCGACATTAACACGCTCTGGTTCAACCATGGAGGGAATCGGAAGCGTGATACCTGACATAATATCAAAACCGCTCTTGGTAAAGTTCATGATTGCAGCACTTAACCTCGTGCGGCTCAACACAGGTTTAACAAAATATCGCAATCCTGCATTGATGAGCTTTCCCTGAATGCTGATGGACATAACACCTCACTTCGGCCACAAATAGACCAAGAACTGTTTGGTTTCCCCTGTTATTATCAATATAGCAGACAGTTCAAATATCAACCAGATACAAAAAAACACTACAAGACAATGACTTAGCAGATAAACATTAGGACTGAACGAACAGAGGGAGACCGGAGAACGAGAAAATCACGCTTGAATCTCAGCAAGAAGCTCCTTTAATTCCTCACTGAACAATAGTAACTCATCATCAAAACCTGCAGCCGGTGACTCTCCTTGCACAACCGCTTTAAGTTTCTTTTCTAGTTTTCCACTAATCTTCATCACATTTTCAGCCGCAATATTTGCCGAAATACCTTTGATCGTATGAGCATAACGCTGAGCGTCGATCCACTCCTTATTAGCAATGAGTTCACTCAGCTGTAAATCTGCGGAGCTATACTTGTCAACAAACATCGCAAGCATCTTTTCTAACAACAACATCTTGCCACCCATCATGCTGAGGGCTTTCGGAAAATCTATTGCTTTGTAGATTTTCGGGGGCTCAGGTCGAGCAATAGGAGTAATCTCCGCTGGGGCAGGTGCACCCGTTGAATCACTTACGCTTTCAACAGCAGCACAGGGCTCCTCTTCTCTTTTTACCGTCCCTATATCCACCACACTTGCGCTATTATCTGGCACCACCTCCTCGGAAGCGTCCTGTTTCGCGGTTTGCTCAAGCGCGTTCTTACCTATGTCCATTCCTTGCAAAACACGGAGCATCAGTTCAATTAATAAACGGTGATCTATCGGTTTACTCATGAAATCATTCATGCCCGCGTCAACACATCTTTTCCTATCTTCCGGGGATGCATTAGCAGTCATCGCGACGATCGTTAACTCTTCTTTTGGGTACTCCTCTCGAATGCGTTTTGTTGCTTGCAGTCCATCCATGAGAGGCATTTGGATGTCCATGAATACCAAGTCGTAATCCTTTAATTTAACCTTTTCAACCGCTTCCAACCCATTAAATGCGATATCAGGAAAAACCTTCACATCTTTGAAGATCTCCTTCACCAGCTCCTGGTTAATTTCATTGTCTTCTACCAATAAGATACTAGCGTCGGGGAATTCAACGTCATCCAGCGAATGTAATGCTGCCTCACCCGCCGCAGCTTCCTGTTCATCCAGCACTTTAAGGTCAACTGAAAAGAAAAATGAGCTGCCCATTCCCACTCGACTCATCAACCAAATCCCACCGCCCATCAATTCAGTCAAACTCTTACATATGCTCAGACCTAACCCAGTACCACCAAATTTGCGCGTCGTTGAGCTATCCGCCTGAGTGAATGATTTAAATAAACTCTTTTGTGCCTCTTCTGGAATACCAATCCCTGAATCAGCACAACATACCTCGATCTTGGCCCGCCCCCCATCGTTATGCTGCACCTTTGCCGTCACCTTGATGGTTCCTGATTCGGTAAATTTCAGTGCATTGCTTATTAGATTCGTGACTATCTGACCAATCCGAAGAGGATCGCCTTCCATTGATACTGGAATGTCGTTGTCAACGTCAAACAGAAGGTCTACGCCCTTGCTCTCGACTTGCTGGGCAAACAGAGCTTGCATTTGATCCATAAGCTCATAAAAGTTGAAATGGATCATTTCAACTTGTAATTTACCCGCCTCGATTTTTGAATAATCAAGAATATCATTAATGATCTGCAGCAACGCTTTCCCAGAGGTATCGATTCTCTTAACAAATCGCGCTTGCCGCTCATCAAGCGATTCGTTCAACAGTAGTTCTGCAAAGCCAATAATTGCATTCATCGGGGTGCGAATTTCATGGCTCATCGTTGCCAAAAATTCGCTTTTTGCCTGACTGGCACTTAACGCAGCATCTCTTGCTTCCGACGCCTCTCGCGTACGCTCTTCAACTTTGTGCTCTAGTGCATTGTTGATTTTCGTGAGTTCCTCAAGTGTTTCGTCCAAGCGCAACTCAGCCGCTTTACGCGCCTTCATCTCTTGCTGAAGGCACCGTTTCAAAGCAGCAATTTCATTTCCGTTGTCAGCATTGCTCATGGATGACAAAATCCCAACCCAAACCTTTTCAGAATACGAAAGTAAATAATCTTTTAAATACAGACACTTACAGTAAGCATACAACGTATATCAGATTAATTCTGAAGCACTTATAAAAGTATAGACGGTTTGCACCAAAGCACCGAAAACTCCTATTTAATAATCAAGCTAAGCTGGGAACAGCAACTTCAATTAGCGCTAATTAGGCGTTATAATCCCCCACCAACGTACAATCCACCAATTTTCACCCAACAAACGACGACGATACCTACGTATGAGCAGCAAGAATAAACGTTATATGAACATCGCAAAAGCATGCCTAAGTGCCATAAATCAGACTAATACCCAGTCGACGGATCTAGCTTATCAAGAGGTTTTTGACGCCATTGACACCGCCTTCACTGAACAATTTGGTCTATTAGGCAGCGACCACCAAAAAATGAGAGATGCCTTAGATACAATTGCTAATCTCCCTGAAGACGAACTCAGTCAAGCTCCACAAATTGCACGACTAGCGCTAAAAAAACCTCACTAGATTCACCGCCCGAACCTATCCTCACATGACGAGAAACACCGTAATAGAAAAGTACTTAGCCAAATACGCTGAACATTTGGCTTCGTCATTAGCAGGCTTCCCCCACAATAGAATGTTTGAGCGCTGTGTCGTCATTCCGGTGTATGATGAGTCGCCCGCGTTTATTGAGCGAATGCAAGCGCCTGCGCCCCCTAACACGCTATTTATTACCGTGTTAAATTGCCCGCAATCATGTACTGAAGAGCAACGGCTTTCTACACAACAATCCCGTCAATATTTACGAGATCAAGGCCACGTCATGTGGACCAGCCAACGCCATGATGCACTTCAACTCATTCAGACTCAGGCGAAGGAGAAGGCACAACACCGTTATTATTGGCTAGTGTGGGATATCACCGAGTGGTGTATTGATGCTGCATTGGACCCAATCGCTCACCACACTCCCTTGCCTGGATTCCTTCATGGCGTAGGATATGCGCGAAAGTTGGGTATGGACACCGCTCTTCAGCTCTTATACCAGCAACAAATTAGTGACCCTTTTTTACTATCTACCGACGCCGATGCAATCCTACCTGAAGGATATTTTGACGCGATTAATAGTCCAAGCCCCCTTGCGGGCTATATCTTCCCTTTTCAACACCGGCCACTGAGCACCGAATTCGCTAACGGGTCTGTAGAGTCTCAAATATATGAGTTATCACTACGGTATTATGTGATGGGACTGCGTTGGGCCAATTGCCCATGGGCCTTTCACACCATCGGCAGTACGTTCGCCATTCACGGTCATCATTATGCAGCCAATCGAGGCTTTCCAAAAAGAGAGGCTGGAGAGGATTTTTATCTATTAAATAAGGTTGCTAAAACAGGTTCATTACTGTGCCTTCAATCGCCCACAATATCGCTAAGTGACAGAGCCTCCCATAGAGTCCCTTTTGGTACTGGCCCGGCTATCGAGAGACTGACAAGAATGGAAGATAAAGCGGGTGAGTTTATGTTCTACCATCCAACCTGCTTTGTGTGGTTACAAGAATGGATGTCCTGCATCTCGGCACTTTTCTCTGATGATCTAACCACCACTCTGGAAACTCGAAGCGATAATGCTGAAGAGTTAACAATCATACTTAACCTAATTGGCATTCAAAAAGCGATCAATCATAGTCGAAAGCAGAGTAAATCAGCAACCGACTTCGTCAGACATATGCTGACTTGGTTTGATGCTTTTCGTACATTGAAATTTATTCACACTGCACGTGATCACTTCCTCCCCTCAGTCACTCTAGGCGATTGGATAAATAGTATTTACTCTGGAGCCCACCCTTTTGTTCCGTCAACATCAGAGGCATTACACACATCATCCCTGGCCTCTAAAACGTCAACACTTCTTACGCACATTCGCACGCTAGAACACAAAAACCTTCCCTATACCTGCTCCATTAAATAGTATTCGATGCTATTTTTCTTCGGTGCTATTTTTCTTAGGTGTATGCTGTTCACGATATTCAGCAGGTGTGAACCCTGTCCACCGCTTAAAAGCGCGATAAAATGCACTGGTTTCCGAGAAACGTAATTTTTCCGCCACAACTTCAATAGGTATCGCCGGGTTCTCTAACATTCGACACGCCACCTTCTGTTGAACTTGCACCAACAGTTCAGAATATGTCGTTTCCTGCGCCTCCAACTTACGACGCAATGTACGCTCATTCATGTGAAAATGTTCTGCCACTTTATTGATACTGGGTTTACCCTGCTGAATATGGGCAAGCAATAAACTCTCCACTTTGTCTGCTATACTACCTTCTTGGCTTAGAGAGAGTAACTGCCGATCGGCCTCTTCTGTCAGTAGCGCCAATATCGATTCATCACTATGCAGCAACTTCTGCTCCAACAATTTGGCAGAAAATATCACTTGAGTTTTGTCACAGCCGAACCGGATCGGCGCATTGAAGATTCTCCGATACTCCTCCATGTATTCGGGCTCTTTATGCTCAAACCTTACCTCTATCACCTCCATGTCTGTGCTAACGACATTCTTAGCAATATTCGCGATTTGCACTAAACCAAACTCGGCCCTGATTCGATTACACAAATCCGTTGAATTCGGATAATGATAGGTTAAAACCGCATACTCACCTTCGACTTCAAGCACCGAGGGTTCAGAATCACTGATCAGACTGTGGTACTTAAAAAACAAATCAAATGCATCACCAGTGGTGGCTGCCGTCATTAACATATGTCCCAAAACACCCAGCATGCTGGGGTTCGTTTGCTCTCCCATATGAAGACCCAACGCTGGATCTTCTAACATCTCAACGGCCTTTTCTTGAGCACGATCATAAAGAGAGATATCAATACGATTTTCCGTACCATCTACGACTTGATGAGAGATATCAATAGCTGAGAGAAACTGATCTGCATCAATACCTTTGCTCATCAACGAACTTAATAACGTTCGAATCATCGGCATCGATATTTCTGAGCGTTTTGGGTTATTATTCATAGCACTTACGCGGGATTCAACGAAAGTACTTTCGTATCAAATCCGATGCCATCCCAACCAGACACCATGAACGTTCGAATATTCTGATGATCCGTTCCATCAGCATGTTGCAAAACATCCACTACATAATAGTCACCAAAACAATGCAACGTCGCCTGCTGGTCTAGGCCGTTTAGCTTTGCAAAAGCAAACAACTTACATGAACCCTCATTCGTTCCGGCTTCGTTATAAAATCGACTGCTATCAACACCATTATAAAATCCCGACGGCGCATAAGAATAGTGTGCTGTAACGATATCCATCGTATCAGTAAAAGCCACAGGGCCTTTCTTTGCAGCTTGTACGAATTCATTCAATGTCATTTTCTATCACTCTCTTTACGTATAAAAACCCATTCGCTATCAGTAGACATAGCATTATTGAAACAATACCCTTCGATATCAAACCCCTTTATGTCTTCTGGTTCCTTCACTCTATTCTGGACGATATAGTTAACCATAAGACCACGAGCACGCTTTGCATAGATCCCAACAATCTTAAAGGCTCCGGCTTTCTCATCTTTAAATACGGGTGTAATCACAGAGCAGTTCAATGCTTTCTTTCTAACTGACTTAAAATATTCAGTGGATGCCAAATTAATCAACGTTGGTTGCTTGTTTTTCAAGCTCACAAAGTCACTATTTATCGCATCGGTAATGTCCCCACCCCAAAAATCGTAGAGGTTTTTGCCCTTTTCATTAGACAGCTTGGTGCCCATTTCCAATCGGTAGGGCTGAATCAAATCTAACGGACGCAATAAACCGTATAAACCAGAGAGTATCCTTAAGTGTTTCTGGGCAAAATTAAAATCTGACTTTTTGAATGCGTAAGCATTCATCCCGGCATACACATCCCCCTTAAAGGCCAGGACTGCCTGCCTCGCATTTTGCTCGGTAAACGGCACACTCCATTCCCCAAACCTTGCCGCATTCAACCCAGCCAAGTTATCACTTAGGCCCATTAATTGCGCTACTTGCTGGGGAGAATAGCCCTTTAGAATATCGATTAGTTGCTGGGACTGATCCAGCATCGAGGGCATTGAATGTTCCTTAATAGGTACATCCGTTTCATAATCTAGTTTTTTTGCAGGAGAAACAACGATTAACATAAGAGGCTTCAATCTCGGTTAGGTACTCATATCCAAGTTAGGGATTTTCGCACACTACCGTATTTTTACCAATATTATCAATCGGTAATGAATTGTTATTCCACAAAAATTTCATTGATATCCGCCAAAAATTTAGATAAAACTAGGGCTAACAACTATATTTAGGGTAGATCAACCGTTCAATCTTGGTGTCTTGCCTTCAAGGATTACGATTATGGCGTTAATTACTGCTCTCGTTACCGGGGCATCCAGTGGCATCGGTTACGAAATTAGCCGGGTTCTCGCAGAACAAGGTCATGACCTAGTGCTTGTCGCACGGCGAGAACAGAATTTAACGCATTTGGCGAATTTCCTTGAACGGGAAAATAAGATCCACGTCAAAGTCATTGCCGCCGACCTCACAGACCCAACCGCTGCAAACCGGATATATCAACAATTACGCAGAGACAATATTCCTGTGGATATCCTGGTCAACAATGCTGGTAGTGGATATTGGGGACCCTTTACCCAACAACCACAAAGCAATGACCTGCATATGATTCAGCTGAATATATTGGCACTTACCCAGCTGACAAAACTGGTGTCTGAAGACATGGTAAAAAGAGGGTTAGGTAAAATCCTTAACATTGCATCGGCAGCAAGCTTTGTCCCTGGCCCCTATATGTCGGTATATTACGCGTCAAAAGCCTATGTTCTCTCCTTTAGTGAAGCATTACGCTCAGAGCTAAGTCGCACGGGTGTTAGTGTCACAACCTTTTGTCCTGGCCCAGTATCATCGGAGTTTCATCAACATGCTGGCACTGATGATATATTCCTAATGCGCCGCGCCCCCATAATGGGGTCGGCTCAAGCCGCCAAACTCGCAGTGAAAGCCATGCAAAAACGAAAAGCAGTAGAAGTGCCTGGTATTCTCAACAAATTACTTACCACACTGCCCCGTTTTGTACCGCGATCCTGGGTAATCGCTATAGCCAGGTTAATATTACGACCCTACAATTAGCAGAGTATCCATTATTCTATGGATAACAGGAAAAACGATTTCGTCCATGCGACTTCGCTTCGTACAGGGCCTTGTCCGCACTACTAATTGTGGACTCAATGTCCTGACAGCCATTCCATTGGGAGATACCGATAGAGATTGTCACTGGCACCAGAGGCTTTCCTTCGTTCATTATCCTAAGCGATTCTACGCCTTGGCGCAGTCGCTCAGCAACAATTTTGGCGGCACTCACCGTGCTACTAGGAAGTATTACAATAAACTCTTCCCCACCATAACGCGCAATTTTATCAATCGGGCGTAGCCGTCGTTGCATAACATCAGCAACCTTCGCCAGTACCTCATCACCCAATTGATGCCCATAATTGTCGTTAAACCGCTTAAAATGATCAATATCTAACATCATTATGGTAAGTGGAGCAATATCATCCAGTGACACCTGATCAAGGCGAAGCAACAAATCGTTTAACCACCGACGATTCTGAAGCCCCGTCAGCACGTCAATCGTTGCATCTCGCTTATGCTGCTCTTGAATCAATAAACTGTCAGTGACCACCGTATTACCCATTCGAACACGCTTAGACAGGATATGCAGCAAATTACGACAGAAGCCATGAGAGAGATCAATCATTTCCCACAACGTAGCGCTATCCATTGCTAACACGATCGCAGTGCCGTTGGCTTTGACATAAGCCGATGGATTTTTACCATCAAACATAGACATTTCGCCCACACACTCTCCGACTGACAATGTCGCAATAGGTAAATTAGAAGTACTATCCAAGTGCACTGAAAAGACGCCACGTAAAATCAAATAGAAAAAATGATTACCCTCTCCAGGGTCCAATATCAACTCACCATCGACTATATTTTGCATAACACACTGGCGTAGTAATACTTCTAGAGGCTCAATCTCAACATCGTTAAATAACGGCATTTCAGAAAAATTAATTTCATCGTCATTTGATCCAATTGCAGATGATAGATCATCCATCAGCCCCATTGAAATTGCCCTCACATTGAATATGGTCTGTACATAAGACACTATGCATTAATAAAAATTGCGTCGACTAAATAGTGTCGGCGCAAAATATAGTGTCAACGCAAAACGCCAATCATGCAACGTAAACCTCGACCCACACGAAGCTACTAACTCATTGCTGGACAACATTAATTTAATTGTCTAGGTACTGAATCCTCAATCTACGCAATAAAGAAAATAGATTCGTAGGTCCCATCACGGTTCCAGAAGAAATCGATCCAATTCCTGGGTGAGTTCATTTAGGTGCATTGGTTTACCCACAACTCCTTTCATACCAACGCCTAAAATGCGCTTTTTATCATCTGCCATAACACTTGCAGTAAGTGCTAATATCGGTGTATTGGCGTTAGGGCCGTTACCCCCCAGTATGATTTCGGTTGCCTCGAGCCCATCCACTACGGGCATTTCAATATCCATCATAATTAGGTCATAGGGGCGATTATTAGCCGCTTCAATCGCCGCTTCGCCATCAAATACAATGTCCGCATCAACGCCGACCTTGGCCAACATTTTTTGCGCAACACGCTGGTTTACTACGTTGTCTTCCGCAACCAGCACCTTCTTCTTATAGTCTCTATGGCCCGCTTTGCTCTGACGTTTCACTTCCGAGGTAGACGCCTCACTAGCCACTTCAAACGGTACGGTGATGGTAAATGAGGCACCTTTACCTTCTTCACTTTCAACCTCAATAACCCCGTTCATCATATCGATCAGGTTCTTACAAATCGTTAATCCTAACCCCGTCCCACCATATTGACGGCTAGTTGAATCACTCGCCTGCTCATAGTCCTCAAATATCTTTTCGATCCTATCTTTGGGAATCCCTATACCGGTATCGCTGATTTCCACAATCACGTTATAGCGTTCATCATCGATACGGTCGTACCCGACCTCCACCCCTATACACCCCTGATTCGTAAATTTAATGGCGTTACCAATCAGATTCATTAACACTTGCCGAATTCTAGTTGGGTCACCCAGCAATACCGTAGGCGTTCCCGTTTCTATTTTGAGATCAACTTCGATGGAATTACTTGCCGCTTGTGAGCTATTCAGATCACAAGCATCGCGTATTGCCTCTGGCAGGTTAAATGGAACCCGTTCGAACACCAACTTACCGGCTTCAATCTTCGAAAGGTCCAAAATATCATTCAGTATTGTCAATAAAGAATTGGCCGAGCGATTAATCAACCCCCCCAACTCTGACTGTTCGTCATCAAGCGTCGTGTCCATTAATAGCTCTGAACTCGCAAGAATACCATTCATCGGAGTACGTATTTCATGACTCATATTTGCCAAAAAAGAGCTCTTTGCATGAGACGCAATACCCGCCGAATGTTTCGCCGCAGCCAAATCACGACTCATCAATTCCAGCTTATCGGTGAGTACGGATTTTTGTTCGAGTTCCATTTCCAACGATTTGGTCAGCACCTCCAGATCCTCTGGGTGCGTCCAACCTTTAGAGATAATCTGCTCGAATTCATATTCGGCTCGATCCCTATAGAGAGTCCCAAGATAATTTTCCAATGTTTCCAGATAGTTAAGAATATCACTCAGCCCATTTGCCGCTACATTACCGAATTCATCACGCACTAATGAGGCTTCAGACAGCATGAATTTCATGACATCATCTGTACAACTGGATTTTAAACTTTTTAAGTGATTTGAAATAAGATCAGACCAAATAGACATCTATAGATTCACCCAAAACAACGAAATTTCTGCCACTAATATACTAAGGTATAGCCTACAATCCACTTTTTCGCCAAAACGGGAGTGCGCTTTCAGAGCACCTTCTATAAACCACCGGCGAAGTGATCATGTGTTGAATCGGCAACGCCAGACACGACAACAAAAAATGCAGCACCCTGTTGATGATTCTTATCAATACCAATTTTTCCACCATGAGCATCTACTAGGGACTTGCAAATTGACAATCCTAGGCCAGTACTCGCCTCTCCTCCCGTAGGTTTGGTACTTAGTCGTGTGTAATCCGAAAATAGGTATTGTTGCTCAGCTTGAGGTATTCCCACCCCACTATCTCGCACCACAAGCGTTGTTTCATCATCACACGCCGTCAATTCTATTTCTACTTCCCCCCCTTTAGGGGAAAACTTTAGTGCATTGCTCACTAGATTATCGATCACCTGAGAAAAACGTTTTGCATCTATGTAAGCTTCTACCTCAGGCTCAAACATTTCGACAAACTCTATGTTTTTTGCCGCGGCCGCCATCTCAAAAAAACCCAGCCGTTCAGAAATCAAAGGGGATAATAACTGCAATTTACAATTCAACTTAACCTTACCCGAATTAATACTCGCCATATCCAACAGCCCGTTCAACAAGCCGAGTACGTCTTCACTTGAGTCAACAATAAGCCGATAAAATTCATTCTGTCGTTCAATCGACATGTCTTTATTGAGTAACCACTTCCCTGCCGTCATGATATTTCCAATGGGGCCACGCACATCATGAGCCACCATCCCTAACAATTTATCCTTTTGGGTGTTCACTTCTTTAAAGCGCTGCAGATGCTCCGAATGATTAAGGTTGCGATTTACCAAACAGTTCAAATCCTCTGCTTGAAAAGGTCGACGTAGAAAATCATCCGCTCCACTCTTAATAAAATGCACAGATGATGAATCTAACTCGCTAGAGACGCCTATTATTCTAATATCTCGATCTGGAAAGTCCGTCCGAATATTGGACACCAAACGATATGCCCCTCGACCTTCAATATTAAGATCCACAATTACTACATCAATTTCTACGTTGTCATTAATCGCCTGTAGCGCCTGCGTATCTTCCTCAACACAAATCACCTCTAACAATTGCAATTTCAGCTGCTCAACATACCACTTCGATTCATCTAGATCGTTATTTACAACAAGCACTTTTAGAAAACGATTGCGCCACAATCGACCTACCGAACTGATTAAATAGTCGATATTATAAGGGCCCTGCTTGAGCACATAATCAGAGATGCCTTTACTCAACAGCATCGCCCTCATCTTGTTGTCCATTTCCGTAGTAAAAATAATGCCTGGAACGGAATACGACAATACAAGCTCAACAACTTCTTCTTCTGAGGCGTCGGGCAAATGCAGGTCTATTGTCGCCAAGAAAAATCGGTCTTCCCCCCCGAGCAACGCCTTTGCCTCAGCAAGACTATAAGCAGGTACCGTTTGTATTTCATAGGCGGCTTCTATTTCTGAACATAAAACTGCAGAAAATGCCTGCGAATCCTCAATTACCAGCAGCTTATCCATTGCAATAATATACTTACCTAATATTTATGATCAAAGTACTCATCAGTGTAGCCCATACGTGAAAATGCATTGTTCAGGAGGGAGAATTCATCCGCTATTGCAATTCAGCGCAAAATCAGCAATAAAGTCTCCCTCAATCCCTTGCTGTAGGTAACATTATGTCCGATTTCACCCCTGGTAACCTGGTTACCCTTTCCCCCTTAGTCCACCGCGTAGTCGCAAACAACGCAGGGATGATGACCGGCCCCGGCACTAACACTTACCTCATTGGCACTCAACAAATTGCAGTAATTGATCCAGGCCCCGCAAACGCTGAGCACATTGACGCCATTTTGGCTGGGGCAGAAAGTATCGGTGGAAGTATTCAATGGATTCTCTGTACACACACCCATATCGACCACTCCCCTGGTGCCGCGCTACTCAAAGCTAAAACCAACGCCATCGTCTGTGGTTTACCTGCCCCCGAAGGGATTAGCCAAGATACTGATTTTAGACCCGATCAACATTGGCACGATGGTAGTGAACTGGAATGCGAGGAGTTCTGCATTAGCGCAATCCATACGCCAGGCCACGCATCAAATCATCTGTGCTTTTTGCTCAATAACGAAGAACTCCTGTTCACTGGCGATCACCTAATGAATGGGTCAACGGTGGTTATTAGCCCTCCCGATGGAAATATGCAGCATTATTTACAATCACTCGAGAAATTAAAAAATTACAACATTCGCAATTTAGCCCCTGCACACGGAGACATATTACCCAATCCATCAGAGGTAATAGAAGGCACAATCAAGCACCGCTTACAACGAGAACAAAAGGTCATTGAACGCCTTACACAGTTGAAAACCTGTGATATCGACACACTAACCAGCTCGGTATATGACGATGTGCCCGCCTTCCTTCACCCCATAGCGAAGATGTCTCTACTCGCCCATTTAGAGAAGCTTTCTACCGAAAACAAAGCCAACCAATCTCAGCAGCAATGGTCCGCATGCTAATGCCCTAGGGGCGCCTGGGCTTTGGGCCCTTATTGCTAGGCTTCTTTCTTATTTTAGCCTTGCTTTTCCAGCCCATCGCCTTCTTGAATTGGCCCTCCATATCTTTTGCTCGCTGTTCTTTTCGCGTTTCTTCCACCTGTTTCTTGGCCTGCGCAAAATCTACAACATCACCTTTGGAATCTGTCATCAATCAGCTCCTCTATCACCTTTGCCACGATACAACGCCAACTTGCCGTACACACCGAGAATCTTGCCCGTTATTGCTGGCCTAAAACAACTCCAGGACAGTAAACAGATATAACAAAAACATTTACCGAGAGTGACTATTAGGTCAAAAAAGCATACAAATGCCCCCCATCATGTGAACTCTCGTGCAATTTAAGGTAACATCCACCGCGCAATGATCAAGTACAAACTGTGCAAACACGTGGCTTGCACAGTCCAATAGTAGTAATTCAGGTGGTAGGGATGTCAGAACATAATTCTAGAACGACCATTAAGCGTGTTAAAACCGGAGCCTTTGAGCGACGCTTTAGTATGGCAAAAATGGGAATCGTCGCCGGAACTCGCCTAGCAGCGCAGTCTGCAGGCAATATGTTCTCGGCAAAAGAAGAAAGAGAAGATCGCCAAAAGGCCATTTTATCCAAGCAAGCCCTATATCTCGCCGATGAAATTGGCAAGCTCAAGGGAAGCATTGTAAAAATTGGCCAGATGATGGCACTCTATGGTGAACATTTTTTACCCACCGAAGTGACTGACGCGCTACACACGCTAGAAGACGAAACAGCGTCCCTCGATTGGACCTCAATCTATGAAGCGTTGGAAGATGAGTTGGGTCCAGAAAGGCTCGCATTACTCGAAATCGATGAAACCTCCATTGGAGCAGCCTCCCTTGGTCAGGTCCATCGAGCCACCATCAAAGCCACTGGCGAACAAATATGCCTTAAAGTTCAATACCCCGGGGTCGCCGAAGCCGTTGACAGCGACCTCAATGCCGTTAAGACACTGCTCCGCCTTATAAAAGTAGTGCCTATTACTGAAGAATTTGAAGGCTGGTTTAACGAAATAAAAGAAATGATGTACCGTGAGGTCGATTATGTACACGAAGCGGAGAAAACAGACGCCTTTTATCAACGATTGAAGGACGATCCACGCTATATCGTGCCAAAAATCTTCCCAGACTTTTGTACTCAAAAAGTCATTGCGACTTCATACGAGCCGGGAATTGATATCGATTCCGAAGAAACCAAATCTCTCTCCCAGGAGAGGCGCAATAAGCTTTGCGCAGCCTCCCTCGATTTATGCTGGCGTGAAGTATTTGATTGGGAAGAGATGCAAACAGACCCCAATTTCGGCAATTACTTTGTTCGCTTACGCGAGGACGAAGATTCGCCTGACAAAATCGTACTTCTCGATTTTGGTGCGGTCCGAAAGTTTTCAGCGAAAACCATTCTACCTGGGAAAAAAATCATTCGAGCATCGTTCCAGCATGACACCGAGTTATTATTCGAGGCGGTCGATGAACTCAATTTTTTCGATGAGACACCCCCAGAAAGTGTCAAAGAGAGCTTATCCAAACTTTGCTTTTTGGCCATGGAGCCCTTTGCCGACTACGACAAATTCCCCCCCCCGAATTACCTCTTGAACAGCAACGGCGAGTACATCTGGGGGGCTAGTGATCTTGCGGCCCGACTCAGCTTGCAAGCTGGATTGTCTGCAACCAGCCGACACTTTGCCATTCCTCCCCGTGAGCTGATGTTCTTAGCGAGAAAAATCATGGGGGCCTATACGTTTATGTCTGTGTTAAGTGCAGAGCTAAAGGGCTACGATATATTGAGCCCATACTTAGACAGAACATAGCAGCATTACTGGAATTTGAATCGCAAGGACGCGAAAACCATCACATCTACCTCAATTTATTGGTTTAGTTATCGCCAAAATCTCCTTATTTGTCTGATCGTTTCTATACTTACATGAATCATTCGACTAAGGACCCCCGCTAATGGATATTAGCCATATAAAGCAATTGGAATTTATTCGCCACCTGAATGAACAGCAGATCATATTATTATATAACACTAGTGAGACCCTGAAATTTAGAGCCGGCGATAAAATCATCAGTGCGGGTGAGCAAGACCCCTATGAATACTACCTCCTTGCTGGTGAAATTGTTCTTAAGGAGAGTGGTGATACCCTTAATGCCGTAAAGAGCATTCATGCCAGTAGCCACGACGCACTAAAATGCATCATACGCCCCAAGCCAAGGGAATTTGATGTCTATGCGCAAACCAATGCAGCATTACTCAGGGTTGAGCTAGAACACTTAAAGTCGCTATTAAAAGACGCCCCAGGGGACAATTATGAAGTCAGAAAAGTCCTAAGAGAAGATCAACCTGAAGACAAACAGCTGTTCTTTGATATATACACTGATTTACGCAATAACCAACTCACACTACCGAGTCTTCCCGATGTCGCTCTACGTATTCGTCAGCTCATCGCCGAGGGTAGTAATAACGCAAAAACCATTGCCCAAGCCGTTAATAGTGACGCCGCTATCGCCACCAAGCTCATCAAAGCAGCCAACAGCCCTCTATTCAGAGGCACCAAAGAGTTTGAAACAACAAATGCCGCTATCGTGCGACTCGGGATGCAGACAACGCAACAGCTCGTCACTAGCTTTACTCTACGGGAAGTATTCAAAGCCAAGGTTCCCGCATTAAAACAACGAATGGATGCGTTGTGGAAAAATGGTATCGAGGTTGCCGCAATATCCAGCGTACTGGCCAAGCACGTTAAAGGTCTTAACCCTGAACAAGGGCTGCTTGCAGGTTTACTACATGAAATAGGTATTGTTCCGGTATTAATGTATGCCGAAAAGTATGAAGGCATTGCCAATGACCCAGAGCAACTAGAAAAGGCCATTCAGGAGTTAGCCCCTGAAATTGGAGGCGCTATCCTTAATCGCTGGGGCTTTAGCGACGAAATTGTAGAAGTTACTCAACTTTCCCATCAATGGCAACGAAATCATGAAGGGGCTGCAGACTATTGTGACCTAATCATCGTCGCACGACTCCATGCGCAGCTACACCTATCGCCAGAAACTGCCTCACAAGATAACCCTCCTCCGCCTTTAGAGCAATGCCCTGCCTTTCTTAAACTATGCGAACAGAACGCACTCACACCAGAAAAAAGCCTGGCGATCCTTTCAGAGGCCAAAGAACAAATAGAAGAAACAAAAAAATTACTGGGCACGTAATAAGTCGTGCCCCAAAACAAAAAAAAGCCCCATAGCTTGAAAGCTACGGGGCTTTTTGTAACAACATACAATCTTGGGCGAAATTACTTCACCAGAGGTACTAAGAATTCGCCACCACGAACAGTACGCTTTTCACTACTGCTCTGGTTTCCATTTCTATAAGCAACGAACTCAAAATAACCGCCTATTTTTTTGCCATCATCAAATTTGATAACCACACGTCCAGGCAACGTTGACGTCGTCTGATACGATGCGACTCCAGGTTTAGAAATAACCCCTTTGAAATATTTTAGCGGGTAAGCTCCCAAACCATCATACTCGTCAATCACCATTGTCAGTTCGTAATCACCGCCTTCCGCCCTTAGCTTAAGGTCTCCAAATTTAATGGCATCAAACTTAGCCCATACGGTTGGTGCTGTATCGTAATAACCGTTCGCAATCCAATCATGTTTAAATGAAAATATCGCGCCATCACTACGCATTGGCCCTTTCAAAAACGCTGGCTTATTCGCGCCGCCCGCCGCTTTGGTTGAGGGTTTCTTCGACTTAGCACCACTACGGTGTTTGCCTCGACGTGCAAATACCGCCTTCTCGCCCTCATCACCAACGTCCACTTTCGGCACTGTTGGTAACACAACAGGTTTAACCACTTTAACGACAGGTTTAGGAGTAGTTTTCACTGAACTTGGTGTCTTAAGAATCACTGGGACAGACGGTTTAACAACCGGGGTGGGCACAACAACCTTAGGGGCTAGCTTGGCTATAGGTTTTGCTGGTGCGGGTTTAACCACCTTCTTAACAACAACCGCCTTTGGTTTTGGCTTAACAATGGGGGCTGGAATTGGCTTAGGTTTCCTTACCACTTTTTTGGCGACTTTCTTAACAACTCGCTTCCCTTTATTGTATTTACACGGTGCAAGCTTCCCCAACACCTTACATACACCTTCACCGTTAGGTAAATTATTCGATACCGGACCGGTATATTGGTTGCCGTTGCTAAAAGCAAACACAACATCACCCACTAAATAATCATTATTCCACTGGCCTGTAGCCTCAGTACCATTGCTAGAGGTAAGGGTACCTTTCCCCTGCTTCTTATCCGCTTTCCATTCGCCCTGGTATACCCCAAGCGATTTGCTCTTGAATATACCCAAACCACTTCGCTTGCCCTTTAAAAAACCACCCGTGTAGTCGTCGCCATTGCTCCAAACAAAGTGACCGGTACCTGAAGATTTACCACCAATCCAGTTTCCATCATAGCGATCACCATTCGCCCAGGTTTTTACGCCTTTCCCATGAGCCCTACTCTCTGACCAGGTTCCAACATACTTGTCCCCATTGGGCCACGTTTGCGTGCCTTGTCCATGGCGGCGGCCGTCGCGCCAAGTGCCGCTATAGACCTTACCGTTACCATAGGTATAAGTGCCTTGACCATGAAATCGATTAAAGGTATTTCTTTCACCGTCATAAACGCCAGCACCATAGGATGTGGCGCTCAAGCTGAATAATAAGGTAAAAACGACAATTGACCACGTTAATAGGTTTCTAGGATAAGCCATAGGTATTTATAATTCTGGGTATCGGTAAATTTAAGTTAGTAGACAGTCACATTGACACTTACATTGGCACTATCTACATGCATCAGTGTAATCTCAGAAATCGATCAGGTAAAACCTAATTAGGTTGAAACACCTAATTAGTCGGATTCGGGCAACATTATGTCTATTTTTTATCCAAAACACCAGTTAACTGTAACAATTCAGGCCATATTACCTATTTGTGCGCGTTTCTTGCCACGTTCCAAGAAAATAGAATCAAAGGTACAAATAATACGGCAGAGCCAATGTAAGGGGCCGCTGCAGATACCTTATATAAGCCCGCTCCCAACATTGGACCGACAATAAACCCTAATGCAGGGCATGCACTCACCAACCCAGCAACAGCACCTTGCTCCTCCGCCGTCACCGCAAGCGTTGAGGCAGAGGAAAAGCCAGGTGCGGACATTCCTATCCCCATTCCCACAAAACCCATGGCGCATACGTATTCTACCAAAGTCGTACCTAAAGCAATGCCGATAAAACCCAATAGCATCATCGGCAAGCCCACGGCCATCAAGCGATAAGGACTCCAGGCTAGACGCTGAACCACAATCAGCTGCATTGCCAGGGCTGCAATTGCTGACCCCATCATTGCAATACCAACTTTCTGGGCAGTTAATTCTGCACTCAAATGCAACTGATCTTGCAGGTAATAACCCAAGGTTTGTTGTACCACCGAAAACCCCGTAAACATTGACATACCAACAATCATAAAGGGCAGGATACGTCGATCAGTATAACGAAGCTTGCGCATCTTCACTTCGGGTTTTTCTGGGATCGGTAACGAAGGAAGATACCTCACCACTAATATCGCCCCAAGCAGCGTCATGCCTGCGGCCAAATAGATAGGCGCCAACAGGCTTATTACCGCAAAATAGGCAATCGCCGGTCCCAAAATCGTCCCTAAGCTATGGGCAGCACCAATTCGTCCAATACCTACCGTCCGGTTACTTACATCTGTAATATCGCTGACATAGGCAGTCGCCGCAGGCGATGTCGCCGACATTACCAATGATTGCGTCATCCGCGCCACTATGAGGGCGACAAACAGAGCACCGCCGGTCAACCATCCATGCAAACCCGCATAAAATGTTGTCGCGAACAGCACGGTTCCAAGGGTGTATCCAATCAGTCCGATAATCATCACTGATTTACGGCCCATCACGTCACTTCTGCGTCCCCACATAGGACTAAACAAAGAAAAGATGACGGAAGAACAGGTGATAATAAACCCAATTTGTAGCTCATCTAAGCCGACTTCCCGCCCCAAAGGGCCAAGAATAGCAAACACCACCGTTTGCCCCATAGAAACAGTAATAATGGCAAAGATAATGATTTTACTGGCAATACTCCGCTGCGCTTCACTTAATACGACTAGCGGCCCCAGCGACGATTGATTTGTCATAGCGGCTCCACATTAAGAGGCTATATACATACATCAATGTAAATAGAAGGTATACCTTTAATTATTTTTTTACATAACGCAACAAAACTTGTAGTTTTGCCTTAACCAGTAAAGACTAACGCTACTTCAATAATAATAGGAATGGGTTACATGGCTGCAACTGCTGAACTAGCACTTGGTGTATTACAAGGAATAGATCGGGACGACCACGTCGAGTTTCGAGGAATCCCCTACGCGGCGCCACCGGTAAATGAAAAGCGATTTCAGCCCCCTCACCCCGTAGAAGCCTGGGAAGGTATCAAGCGTGCAGACCGATTTGGTGATGCATCGCTCCAAGAAGACACCTCACTCTTTGGCGTTGGCAACACCTCCGAAGACTGCCTATATTTGAACGTGTGGACCCCTTCCGCTGATAATAAAAAGCGCCCTGTAATGGTCTGGATTCACGGCGGCGGCTTCCTGTCTGGTTCAGGCTCGCAATTAATTTACCGCGGCAGAGAACTCTGTATAAATGGCGATATGGTGGTAGTTACCATCAATTACCGCCTAGGTGCATTAGGTTTCTTGGACCTGACCCAACACTTCGGTGACGACTTGTCCGTAAGCACCAACAATGGATTACGAGACCAAATTGCGGCCTTAACGTGGGTTAAGGAACATATACACGCTTTCGGTGGCGACGCAAACCAAATAACCGTATTTGGTGAATCTGCAGGCGCCAAAAGTATCGCGTCTTTGATGGTCAGTCCATCGGCTGATGGACTATTTAATCGAGCTATCATACAAAGTGGCTCAGGTGACCACGTTCTCACCAAAGAAGAATCAAGTCGAGTCACTGAGTGCTTTCTGAGTGAAGCCGGCATTACCACCAGTGACCCGGATGCACTGCTCAACCTGACCACAGCACAAATATTGAAAGCCCAAAAGAAATGTCAGGAGGTATCCTTTGAGCACGGTGCCCAACGGCCAATGGCCCCTCAATTCGGTATGACGTTATTGCCAGTAATCGATGGAGAGGTTGTCCCGACATCTCCTATACGGGCCATTGGAGCAGGAAAAGCTAAAAACATCGCTCTTATGCTAGCCAGTACACGGGATGAGTGGAACCTCTTTCTCCATACTCCAGGCCCAGACGGTGATACCTTAGCGAAAACACACTACAAGAATATCAACAAAAAAGAACTGATCAATATTTGCGAGCGTGACTTGCCTGGCCTGGGTGAAAGCAGCGCAAACCTGTATGAAAAAGTGCTACTTACCCGAAACGAAAATAGCTCAGTACTCGACATGTACAGTGCTTTCGAAAGCGATCGAATGTTTAGAATACCCACCCTGCGCCTTGCAGAGGCCCAAAGCACTTATCGCCAGGACGTATTTGTCTGTGAGTTCACCTGGGACAGAGGTGTCTTTGGTGCCTGCCACGCCACAGATATACCCTTTGTTTTTGGTGGAACCCAGGGTGGCGTCGGCCAAATACTTACTGGAGGGGGAAGCAAAGCCGCGTTACTCAGCGATGCTGTGCAATCCTGCTGGATAGGCTTTGCTCGCTCAGGTAACCCGGCAACAGATCGAACAGGTCAATGGCCCAACTACAATACCAACACCCGATCCGTCATGTGTTTCGACACTGAAATCGCCATTCAAGAAGACCCTTTAAGGGACACTCGACAACATTGGGACGGTATACTCTAATGCACCAACCCACCTCGGCTCCAACCATAGTGAGCCACCTGCCAACACTGGATATTCTGCTACATCAATGGCGCAGCCAGCTGGGGAAAGACCACGAAGCTTATCGCAACCACGTCTACCGAGTCGTTAACCATTGCCTTTGTTACGCATCAACACATAACCTGACGCTTTCCCAAATAGATATCGAGAAAATCGCCATCGCCGGTGCATTCCATGACATTGGGATATGGTTAGATAATACCTTCGACTATTTAGGTCCATCGGAGCAACGAGCCAATAACTACCTGGTGAGAGAAGGCAAAAGCCATTGGGTTAACCCTATTATTAGGATGATTAGCGAGCACCACAAACTTACTCAATGTGACGTCGAGGAGCACTCTTTCGCCGAAATGTTTCGCCAAGCAGACTGGATCGATGTGTCTATGGGAATGATTACTTTTGCACTACCGAGGTCACAGGTTCGGCTTATTCGCAAAGCCTTTCCTTATGTCGGTTTTCATAAGCGGCTCATCCAACTTTCGTTAGCTAACTCGCTAAAATCTCCTCTCAAACCGCTACCGATGTTTAAGTGGTAAAACTCCTCAACAATAAAAGCCAGCCATTATCTATGGGCTGGCTTTTATTGTTGAGGAGTTTTAGTTCTGGGACAAGGCCTACAATGCTCGTACGCTGATAACCCCCTCAACTTCCTTGATAGCAGCTAATAGCTCTACTGACGGTGTCACGTCAATATCCAACAGATTATAAGCGATATCACTGCGACTCTTATTCAACATATCGATAACATTGATTTCACGATTGGCAAATTCAGCAAGTACATTACCCAACATCTTAGGAATATTTCGATTTGTTATCGCAATACGAAACCCTTCTGTGCGCTCTAAATACACATTGGGAAAATTAACTGAGTTTCGGATATTGCCGTTCTCCAAGAAGTCCACAAGTTGCTCAGCAACCATCACCGCGCAATTTTCTTCCGCTTCATCAGTACTGGCACCGATATGAGGCATTAGTAGGACATCACTTCGATTAATGAGCAATGGCTCAGGAAAATCCGTCGCATATCGGCGTAACTTACCTTGATCTAGCGCAGAAATCACCGCATCGGTATCGACAATCTCCTTTCTAGCGAAATTTAACAAACATGCCCCTGGCTTAAATGATCCGACCATCTCAGCGTTAATCAAATTACGGGTCGCATCCAATACGGGAAGGTGCAGTGTCACATAATCTGCCTTTGACAATAAACTCTGTAAATTCTCAATACGCTGAACTTCCGAAGGTAATCTCCACGCAGCTTCTACCGACAGCGCAGGATCATAGCCGATCACATTCATACCCAATCGCAACGCTGTTTTAGCCACCATCGAGCCAATCGCACCCAACCCAACGACGCCTAATGTTTTACCCGCTATCTCTGATCCCTTAAATTGCTTCTTCTCTTTTTCTAGTAATTTGTGCATTTCTTGTACATCACCGATACCCCCAAGCGTATCGACATATTGCATTCCCTCAGAAATCCCTCTAGAACACAGCAGTAAGGAGCATATAATCAACTCTTTAACGGCGTTCGCATTAGCCCCCGGCGCATTAAAAACGGTAATCCCTTGCTCGGTGCAATAGTCTACTGGAATATTATTAACACCTGCTCCGGCCCGCCCTATCGCTTTGGTCGTATCAGGAATCAATTCCGGTGTTAATTTCTGACTTCTTAACATGATCGCCCCAGGCGACCCGATTTCACTGGCAACTTCGTAGCGCTCTCGGCTAAAACGTTCTAAGCCTTTTACCGAAATTTGATTAAACGTTAAAATTTTATGCATTATTCTTGTTTCCCTTCACTTTCAATCAATGATCAACGCCCTCTACTAAAAATTGTAAAACACGATGACAACGTTGTAACACATCTACAGAAGACATGGTATGCCCCTGCCCCTATCAGTTGACGCTATTAAAAATAGTGTTGGCTCTGTGAAATGTCATAAGACAGCGCCCGATGTTTTGGTTAAAATACCCCGCAATTGATAACCAAACAGGATTCGTTAATGGGCAAGCAGCTCTTTCAACCAGGTCAACGCTGGGCAAACACCGCAGAACCCGAACTGGGTGCAGGAATTATCACCCAAGTAGAAGGCCGCACAATCACCTTGTTCTTTCCTAATGCAGAGGATTCCCGCACCTATTCAGCTGCAAACGCGCCGCTGAGTCGAGTAGAGTTTCGCATTGGCGACATTGTAGAGAATAATGAAGGAGTGCCTTTTACCGTTGAAGCTATCAACCAGGTGAACGGTCTATTGATATACGCGGTACGTGATGAAGTCGGGGGAAGCAAAGATATTGTTGAGACCCAAATTCATGGCAGTAGTGCTCACACCGGTCCCGTAGAGCGTCTCTTGATGGGGCAAACCGATCGCTACCGGGCCTTCTCACTACGCTATGAAACCTGGCAAAAGCAGAATAGTTATAGTCAATCTCGCATTGCAGGGTTATCCGGCCCCAGAGTCGACCTTATTCCTCACCAATTCCATATCGCCAACGAGGTAGCCAATAGAGTTGTCCCTCGCGTTATGCTCGCTGACGAAGTTGGGCTGGGCAAGACCATTGAAGCTGGCCTTATTATGCATCGCCTAATACAGCAAGGCCGTCTTAATCGCGTACTAATCCTGGTGCCCTCACCATTGATCCATCAATGGTTGGTGGAAATGATGCGTCGATTCAACCTCAACTTCCGCATTCTCGACGACACACAATGTGATGCTATCTGTACTAGCCAAATGACAGATAACCCATTCATGAGTGAACAATTAGTACTTTGTAGCCGAAGCTTCTTGATGAATTCACCTCAATGGCAGGAAAAGGCCCTGGAAGCTGAATGGGACATGCTAGTGGTTGATGAAGCCCATCACCTCGCCTGGGAAGAAGGTAACCCGAGTGCGGGCTATTCCCTTGTTGATCAGTTCTCACAAATCGCTAAAGGTCTATTACTACTAACAGCAACCCCTGAGAAAGAAGGCCATCAAAGTCATTTTGCTCAACTGCGCCTGCTAGATCCTGCACGTTATCACTCACTTGCGGACTTTGTCGCACAACAAAAATCATTCGAGCCTATCGCCAATATCGCTGAACGCTTAATGGATCACGAACCCCTCGATGATGGCGAAATTGATAAACTATCGACACTACTACAGGATAGCTCCAGCCAAGCCCTCATTGCTTCTGTACGTGAAGAAGATGATGATCACCAGGATGCCAAAATAACGCTGGCCAAACGTCTATTAGATCAGCAAGGTACTGGTAGGGTGCTGTTTCGTAACACTCGGGAAAGTATCGCCGACTTCCCTCAACGTCAGCTGCACTCACACCCGTTACCACTCCCTTCCCTTTATGAAGACCTTGCAGCAGATCCTTCTGAAAAGCTGACTACCAGCCTTTATCCTGAATACGACTTTGATGACGAAACATGGATAGATGAAGACCCTCGCGTCGCCTGGTTAATTGAAACACTCAAGAAAAACAAACTAAAGAAATACCTCATAATTTGTCACCACCAGTCCACCGCCTGCGCATTGGAAAAATTCCTCACATTAAAGGGTGGGGTCTTGTGTGCAGCATTCCATGAGCACCTGTCAATTATTGAGCGCGACCGAGCCGCTGCTTGGTTTGCGGACCTTGAAGGCGGCGCACAAGCACTGGTGTGTTCTGAAATAGGCAGTGAGGGGCGTAACTTCCAATTCTGTAGCGAATTAGTGTTGTTTGATCTACCCGTACCGGTGGACTTGCTCGAGCAGCGTATCGGACGCCTCGATCGTATCGGGCAAAAGAATGACATACAGATACATGCCCCCTACTTCGAGAATAGCGTACAAGAGAAGTTGCACGACTGGTACCACCAGGGCATGAACGCTTTTGAGCAAACCAATGCCGCCAGCAGTGTCGTATTTAGCCACCATTACGAAGAGTTCAAGGGGCTTGCCCATGGTGAGCAAAATGACTTCGATTCTTTCATCGAGAATACTCGCACCGCTACCGACGATCTACAGCAACAATTTAAGCACGGGCGCAATCGCCTATTGGAATTACAATCCAAGGGCGATCAACATATTGAACCTCTATTAGAGGAAATCAGAACTGAGGACGGTTCCGACGAATTGGAGCTTTATCTGGACAAGGTATTTAACCAATACGGGGTTGATAGCGAAGATCTCTGCGCAACAACTGTCCATATTCGACCTGGGAAAGAACTAGAGAACGACCACTTCCCGTTCTTATCTGAGGACGGTATCACAGCAACATACCATCGCAGCACTGCTCTTTCACGAGAAGACTGCCACTTCCTAACCTGGGATCACCCCATGGTCAGGGGGGCTATTGATATGGTTGTTAGTGGTGAAAAAGGTAAGGCCAGTGTTTGCCTGCTGAAAAATAAACAAATCAAAGAAGGTAGCTTACTTGTTGAAGCACTTTTCGTAATTCATTGCTCAGCGCCTCCACATCTTCAATTGGGACGTTTTCTACCCACGATTCCTGTACGTGTACTGCTAGATACACAGGGCCGCAATCTATCCCAAGCCGCTTCCAGCAGTGCTTTAGACAAGCAGTTAAAAAATGCCCGCGGTGAATTAGTCGCCGCAATTATCAAAGAATATAGAAAAGACATCGATCGCTTAGTTAAAGCTGGAGCAGCTATTGCTCAAACTGAGTTTGAAACGGCAAAAACGAATGCCGTGGAAGGTTACGCCAAGCAACTCAACGAAGAAATCCATCGTTTAGAACAACTGCGCGAGCATAATTCATCAATTTCGTCAGAGGATATTGATACTTTACGGAAGAATCTCAACGTCGGATCAGAGCTTCTCAGCAACGGCTCTGTCATTTCATTAGATGCAGTACGAGTCATGGTTGCGGTGTCGTAACCATGGCAATGCCGGAAGAAATACTAGCCCCCCCCTCAATTGAACTGCCTAATTTTGGATTGGACATTTTATTTGAGGACGAACACATTATCGCGTTCAATAAACCCTGCTGGATGCTCTCAGTCCAGGGCCGACTCCCTGACAACCAGGATTCCATTGCACATCGCATGGAGCTCTATTGTGGAGTCGCCCACGTGGTTCATCGTATCGATTGCGCTACATCAGGCGTGCTGTTATTTGCCAAGACAAAAGATGCACAACGAGAAATGAACCGTCAATTTAGGGACAGGGAAACCGACAAAGAGTATGTCGCACTGGGATATGGCCGGCACGTCTTGGATAAAGGGGAAATCAAGCTACCTCTACTCAAAGATTGGCCGAATCGTCCCAAGCAAAAAGTCGACCTAATCGATGGTAAAAGATCCACAACCCAATATGAAGTACTTGGAAGAAACGGCCTCGAAATACGCATGCGCCTAATTCCAATTACCGGACGCTCTCACCAGCTTCGCTTACATATGAGAGCACTGGGCATCCCCATTATTGGCGATCGCCTATATTCACCAGAAGACGTCGCCTCAGCCAGCGGGAGAATGCACTTGCACGCCCTTCATTTAGGGTTTGCCCATCCCATTGACCAATCCCCTGTGTCGATAACTGCGCCCTGTCCTTTTTAACAGGTATGGAGCAAACCGGTTTATTTGGGAATGCAGAAGAGGCACCCGAAATCATCAAACTTCCCGATGGAGAATTGATACTCCATCGGGGCTTCTTGTCTAAATCCAAAGCCGACACGCTATTTTCGCAATGGATTAATAGCATCCCGTGGCAACAGGACTACATTACCATCGCAGGAAATACGCTGCCCATTCCTCGTTTACAGGCCTGGTTTGGGGATAATGACAGCTACTATCAATATTCGGGCATTGCCCTAGCGCCTACGCCTTGGACACCCGCACTATTAACCCTTAAAGACATTATTCAATCCGCTGCCGGAACAACATTCAATAGCCTACTGATAAACCTCTACCGAAACGGACAAGATAGTGTCAGCTGGCACGCAGATGATGAAATAGAACTAGGCGAGAAACCCACTATCGCTTCCCTTAGCCTAGGAGAAACTCGCACATTCCAACTACGACACGTGAACAACAGGAACCTCAACACGCTATCCCTGCCGCTAGCCCATGGGGACCTGGTAATTATGAAGCCACCACTGCAAGAATATTGGCTCCACCAAATCCCGAAAAGCCCCCACACAACGGCCCCAAGAATTAACCTTACCTTTCGCCAAATAGCTCGAGAGTCTACTAACTAAACCCCTACCTGCAATTCCACTAGGTAGTCCGTATTAGTGTCGTTATATTTGAGTACACTTCTGAATTCGCCACTTGGAGAATACCCTGCTTTATAGGTCGCACGAACAAGGGCCGCCCAATAGACATCAATATCGCGAATACCCACAGGCAATGACACCGTGAGACACTTCAATGATGGCAACGTTTTCAGTGTCACCCCGCTCCTAGGCGTGAATTCTCCGATTGCAGGAAATCCAATAGACACATCCAAAGGTGCACCGGCTAATGCCCGTAAATCCCCAAATGTCAGCGTAAGTGGCCCCATCAGCGCCATATTTTGCACGTTCGCAGTAATAAAGACCCTTTTGGCTATCTCCTTCGATTTCTCCACCAACGATTCTGGTGCAATGCTATCCCTATAATGTACAAATGAAAAAGAAGGAATTTTCTTTTCGACAATGCTGAACTCGTTAATCATCAGCTTGCCTTCAGGGTCATTCTTATATGCGATATAACGACTACTGCACCCAGTGACAGTACTGATGATACAAACCCATAGCACTATTTTTAGTATCGACGCCCTAGCAATAACAGCAACCACCCGCTCAATAACCTTACGACTCATTATGCTTTCTATTCCTATTTTCGATATTCACCGTCGCAAGTTAATATGTCTGGTAAACTTAAGACACATTTTAATCGCGCCAACACCACCCTGAGACTTCACGGCGTTAAAGCATCACTGTATAGTCTCCTCCCCTACTATTATAGTGAGCCGATCACCAATGAGCGAAAATCTGGAGCGTAGAGCCCGAATCCTTGTAGCCGCGAAAGATATCTTTGCTAAAGAAGGGTTTCGCAATGCTGAAGTTAAGACCATTGCTCAGCAAGCTGGCGTGGGCAAAGCTACTATCTACAAGCACTTCGACAGTAAAGATCACCTGTTACTCACCATTGTCGAAGAGAATTTTAGAGCAATGCGTGATACAGGTATTGCCACACTGATAGGCACTGGTTGCCCTTTGGATCGCTTTGAAAGGACCTGCTTGTCTATTGCCAATTTTCTCGATAAGGATAAGAAGTTCTCCTTAGTAATCGTGAAAGAAGCCGGTGAAGTCATGGCCGAAATTGAGCATCTCTATCAAGTGGTCATGGAAGAAAACAAGCCATTCTCTGATGCTTTCATCAACGCACTAAAAGATGAGGGGCTTATCCCGAACATGCCCAATGCTATCATCCTTGAGCTTATGATGGATTTAGCCATTGGAATTGTGTATTCATGGACCTTGAGTGGAAAAGAACCCTTAGCGAACAAAGTTAAAGAGCTTTTTGGCTTATGGAGAGAACAATTGCGCCAAAAAAATGCCAGGTCAAATAATTAACTAATCGACTTCAGTAATTTTTACATCAAACCCTCTTTGTAACATCTTGTAAATCCACGTGTTTTTTCGAGTTAGAACTTTTGATTATAATTTAATCCATTTGTCTATTTGACGTGCTTTTTTACACTGTCTACCTTGGTATTAACATTACTCAACTGAGGTAGCGCGTGGTGGAGCATAGAAAAGAGCCAAGATCGCATTTGATCTATTATTTGAGAGTTTTTGACCGACAAGACAATTCGCTGTTTGGGCATGTAGTTGATATATCTTCCTCTGGAATGCTCATATCTTGCGACCAAACCTTACAGAAAAATCACCAATACAAACTTGCAGTCGAAGACACTACCGTAATGGAACGCTTGGATGTGCTTAATTTCGATGCTGTGTGCAAATGGTGCAACGAAGACGAAACAAGTTTGTTGGTCGACGGAGGTTTTCAACTTCTATCCCCTTCCTCACCTGTGTCAGCAATGATTGCCGACTTCCATTGAGCCCTTCGACACTGAGACCATAAAAAAACCTCGCTCATTACTGAGCGAGGTTTTTTAGTTTTACACAGTGCTAGTCACCTAGTTCGTGGTGAAATTCACCGTGTCACAATCCCCATCAACAACCATCATGGCATTGCGAGAACATACCGTAACTTCGTGTTCACCGGCACGTAAACCGTACAGGTTGATTTCAGTTCGGTTCTTCCACAACCCAAATGGCGCGCCATCTACACTGTATCGATAGGCCATGCGGTCTTCTGAGCCAGCAACATCAATCGTGACAACATCAGAATCTACTGCCGCAGCGCCCAAGCCAAAGATTCCTTTTGCCTGCACACCATCAACTCGAGCAAATGTTCTAGACGCCGTCGCTGCCGCCGTTGCTTCCGCTTTCACCAAATCACCAGCAAGAGCTACGAAATTTGCTTGAGCATCAGCGACCCAAAGATCACCAACGTTAAAGCTATAACCAGCAAAGCTAGGCAATGGTATTGCACCCACTGAATTTAGTACCACAGGCAACACAATTGGCATGAACTCTTCAAGCAATGCATTTACCAGCGCTTCACTCAAAGCAATTGTGCTGGCATCGTCAATATCACGGATATTGATTGTTGGTAAGCCAACAAGGTCAAGTGCTATCGAGTTGTTATCGGTGATGCCCAAATCTGCAGTTGCGCCAACATCCATCGTTGCTCCAACAAATAATGACCATTCTTGAGTTGTCTCATTATATGAATCAAACGCGATATAGAAATCATTGAAGGCAAGAGTTCCAAGGCCCGCGTCCAACTCACCAACAAGGTCTATCGTCGGTGCTGCCGTTGGGATCAAGCGCATGCGAACATTACCAGCAGTCGTATCAACTTCACCAAGCTCAGGAATATCAGCTGCACCTAAGGAAAGGCTCAGCACCCCTGCTTCAGTTGCCGCCATCAATGCTTGATTGATGGCATTCTCAGACAAGATCATGCCCACATCCTTCTCATCACCAGCAGGTGTGGTACTTGTTGGCGTAGGTAATGTCGCGTCACTACCAAATGCAGAACCCACATTCTTAGGGCCATTTGACGTCAATGCGTAGATATGTGAATCCAAAGTAATATCAATACCGTTATTTGGCGAGTTAAACGACTCTGGTGAGATTGCTGGCTTAATAATACTGCCGCCAAGATCAAGCTCTAAATCAGAGGTAAAGGTATCTAAGAATCCTCCGACTAATTCTGGCACTAAGCTTTCTAACATGCCTTCAAGAATCCACTCAAACAACCATTCAAAAATTTCATAGAACGGCGTTAACAACCAATCAGGAAAGTTCTCAATATCGGTACGAATCGCATCAAGGTTGAGATTCAAGTTATTAACCGCAACGATGACTTCACCATTGTTCGCGTCAACATTCACATCACCGGTAAACGCCGCTGAATCCAACGTTAAGGTGCCATCAATATTGGAATCCGGCAACGGCCATGGCCAATCGATATTAATCGTATATCGAGCCCATATATCGTTAAAGTTACCGCTCATATCAAAATTACCGCCAGAACCCGTGACATTCATTGCAACATCAGCTGATCCGAGGGTTGCATCTAGGGCATAAACTTTGGCAGAGGCAACGATAAAATTCTGTTCCAGAATAGGGTCTGTCGGCAACAATGCTGCCAAACCTTCCCCTTCAAGTATTTCTTCAACTTCTGTCACCATGAAATCAAGCCCGTTACGGTTAATACGGACCGCCACAGCTTCTTCCATCACAATACTTTCATCAGCATATTTTTGGGTGCTGACGTAACCCAAGCTGTCTTCGGCAACAAATTCGATAAAGTTCGCTGCCGCAATATTCGCAGTAAACCCATTGCTTTCATCTAACACGATCACTGACCCATTAGCGGAAAGTGATGCGACACCCGATGGATCTTCTACATAACCAACAACAACCAACGTAGCCCCATCAGTAACGGACGTAACATGAACCACAGGACCAGATATGTCGTAGGTGAAAGTGACCACTGAAGTATCAGGCTTCACGACTTTCAGTGAATTGGCACCCGACACCATGCTTCCAGAGATAGAAGCAGCAGCTGCAGTTGCGCCACTATCAGTAACAGTGAACGCGGCAGTAATATCTGCACCGTTTAAGCTTACTTCAAAAGGGTCAGGTCGACCGCTAGGAAAAGACAATTGAATGTCAGGAACTTCAGTATAAATTTCCCCGTCAACAGGATTGTCGACAGTCACTGATTTACATGCTGTTAAAAACAAAGCCAAAAAGGCAAACATAAAAAGCCGACTAATATCGGATCGCATTGGGCGTTCTCCTCAAAAGAGATAAAAGTGTACTCAAAACGATACAATCTCTGCCAACTGCTCCCGCGAAAGGAATAAGCATTACTACGATTGTTCGTTAGGTTTGTTATATTTATTTACCGAAATCGATTACCTCACATTGGGTATGAGCAACCATTTTCAGTTATGTGTTGAAAGTTCTAAAACGCTGAACGGGCAATTGCCACACTCAAAACCTTATAGATCTCTCAGGCCTAACATCGACTTTCAGGCTTATACGCGTGAAAGTTTTGCCATCTTACTTAACTACATTCGCCTAATTCAATACCCCTAGTCCTCATTTTGACAACATTACACTACGTACTTACAAATATTTACATAGCGCGCTAAATATATTGTTTTGTAAACTAAATCTACGATATTGATAGCCTCGTCAGTCACTTAATTTCTGCATCAGCGATTTTAAAACCTGCCCCTAACTCTGGCCTATATGGCCTAAGTGAACTGCATTTAAAAAGCATGTTGTTAAACATTTTATCGAGGTAGAATGCGCGCCCATCTTAACAATTGACACAGGCTATCAATGAAACTCATTCTTGCCCCTATGGAAGGCGTATTAGACCACCCGATGAGAGAGCTATTATGTGACTTAGGTGGGTTTGATCATTGTGTTTCGGAGTTTATTCGGGTCAGTAACCAACTTTTACCCCGTCGGGTTTTCCATCGTTTATGCCCAGAGTTAAGACAAGGGGGGCAAACCCTCAATGGTACTCCCGTTATTGTTCAACTGTTGGGTGGCAATCCAGAAATGCTAGCGGCAAATGCGACTCGAGCCTGTGAACTCGGAGCGCCAGGTATCGACCTTAATTTTGGTTGCCCTGCAAAAACGGTCAACCGGCATGACGGTGGTGCCTCCCTTTTACGATCTCCTCAGCGTCTATTCGATATTGTGTCAGCGGTAAGAGGTGCAGTGCCTTCCGACACCCCCGTCACAGCCAAAATGCGCTTGGGGTTTGAAGATAAGACCCTAGCGCTCGAAAATGCCAGCGCAATTGAATCAGGTGGCGCGGCAAATATCACCGTTCATGCAAGAACGAAAGTAGAAGGCTACGCTCCACCCGCACATTGGCAGTGGATCGACAAAATACAACAACAGGTCTCTATTCCTATCATCGCTAACGGTGAGATATGGAACGTAGATGATTACCAGCGCTGCCAACAAGAAAGTCGATGCCAAGATATTATGGTGGGACGCGGTGCAATCCGAACTCCAGATATTGGCCTACAGATTAAAGCTCTCAATCAAGAGCTACACCACACACCTCTAACGTGGGGGGAGATTTGCCAACTTGTTTTAGGCTTTTATCACCGCATTAAGCACATCCCTCCTCGCTTCGCCTGTAGCAGGCTAAAACAATGGTTAGGTCTATTGTCACACGGCTATGAACCAGGCAAAGCCCTCTTTACACGAATAAAACGCCTAAAAGACGTTGACCTGATTGTCGAGCAGATCAACATGGACATTTCAGACTATTCTTTGTCCTAACAGCTCCTGTCTGCTCATAATTCCAGCAAACAATACGATCAGCCATAAAAAATCACACTCAGAATTTTGTCAACAGGCTTAACGCCAAAAAAATAGCATTTTTTTCACCATAGGCACTTTAATCGTTAAGCTGCTGTTTTAACTTAACTTTACACAGAGCTGATCACTTATCATACAAAACGTTAATACCCTTATTGCTATTGGCTTACATGACGTTACAAAATCCTTACCCACAGAGTTATCCACAAAAAATGTGGAAAAATGGATTTCTGGACAACGTCAAAATTTATGCTACACCTATTGACTATTAATGGATCAAAATAGCCACTTTACCATCCCTACTCAGTGAGATAGAGTGTTTCCCTTTTATACAGCGCTTCGCTAACCAACCCACTGCTAGAGATATATTGAATGACGCACTCAGAAGACCTCACGCCTCATATTGGTTTCAAGACATCGCCACCTTTACTTAGCAAACTCAATAGTTTTTTATCTGCGGTTGCTGCTAACGATAAAAAAGCGGGCCCTCTTTATGTGGAGTATATTGCTGAGTTAACGGATCATATTATTGAAACGCTACTACTTAAGATGATTGAAATTGCCGAGGTCAACAGCGTTGGACAAAAGGTTATTTCATTTTGCGCGTCATCATCTACTAAGGTGTCAGGCATGCTCACCAGTAAGATTTACAAGAAGATGAGCCCTGCTGAACTCAAACCGGTCGCTGATTTGTGGTCAACTTTTCTAAAAAACACACAAGATGACAACCAAGGAGATTGGTATATCTTAACCCCCATCTCCACCGAGTTTGGCAATGCTCTCGATGCGATCATGGAAGAAAAGGGTGATGCAACAGAGTACACTCCGGGCAACCTTGATGATGTCATGGCAAAGTACGACCAATTAATGCAAATTATTATTGATACATTTTTCCTTGAGGGCACCAAAGTTGTCAAGATTGGCGCAATCACCAAAAAAATGTTGGTTGTAGGCGTTGAAACCGTTGAAAAAGCCGTTCAAGCGGTATTGCAGAAAGTAATTCGTCCGTTAGACCCTGCACCCTTTGCGCGCTTTGTTGTTCACACCGAACAGTTTTATATTCGCCTGAAATAGACAACCCGATTTAAGCTGCCAGTAAAACCAGAGCATATTGAACACCCCGTTATCTACCTAGGTAGGTTCAATATGCTCGACATCACTTCCCACCCTCCCCCAAAAATCACTCCCACAGTCCCCCCAACTCCCCCGAAAAACTGTAACTAAAGTGTACAAATGACACGCTTATCCTAGACTTAATCTACCCCCATTGCGGATACAGGTGTAATTATGACTTTTAGGATTAAGAAACTCATTATTGGCATTGTTCTGTCTCTAATAACGACTGGCGCCTACAGTCAAACCGACTTTGTCGTAGGTACTGAGAACTTAAAGTACCTACCCTTCACCACGACCGATAAAGGCAAAGCAACCGGGTATTTCAAAGATATCCTCGATAAGTTTGGTGAAACCAAAGGCTATACCTTTACCCTATCCCCCATGCCCGTCAAGCGCTTGATGAACAGCCTCATTACGGACAAGATCGACTTCAAAATACCTGACAACCCAATTTGGGCATCTAGCCTCAAAACGGGAAAGAACATCGCCTACAGTGATCCAACGACAGTCTATCTTGACGGCATTCTAGTACTCCCCGCAAATAAAGGTAGAGGATATGAAAAGCTATCATCGATGGTCACTGTTAGGGGCTTTACCCCGTTTATTTTTCTAGACGACATATCCAAAGGGTCAATCAAGCTACAAGAAACCACTGACCTTAAAGCCGTAATTAATATGACAGTCGCTAAAAGGGCTGAAGGCGCATTTGCGAATGTCACTGTCGCAGAGCGATATATGAAAGACGAGCTAAGGAAACCGGGCGCCTTGGTCTTTGACAATGACATACCTGCAGCAAAGAGCGACATTAGTCTCTCTACAACATTGCACCCCAAAATTATCGAAGAATTTAACGCATTTCTTCAGTCTCACGCACAATGGATCAGTGACCTTAAACAAGCCAACGGTGTGCCATAGCCAACCCTCGTGAATGACACTACATCACTTAATTATTAGGAGAAGCCTATGACACTTCGATATTCTGTAACGTACTTTTTTGCCCTCTTATTCGTTGGGCTCACTCTAGCTCCTACGATTTACGCAAAACAATTATGGAGCGATAATAGCCTATCCCTCTTACGCGGCAATAATTACGAAATCGGCGCTGAGTCTAGAACAGTACTCACCTTCGAACATGTCAGTGGCCATTCGTGGGGCGATATGTTTTTGTTCGTTGATAGGCTAGAGTCGGACAACGATGACAACGAGACCTATTGGGAATTGTCTCCACGCCTCAGCTTGGGCAAGTTATTCAATAAGGACCTCACTATGGGTCCAGTGAAAGATGTGCTACTGACAACAACAGCCGAAATCGCGGAGAATTTTACCCATTACCTCATAGGCCCTGCCATCGATTTGAATGTACCGGGGTTTGCATACCTTCAACTCAATGTGTATCTACGCGACAACGAGGCTTTTGGGGGAGCCACAAAAGCCGATGCCAACTGGCAGTTCACTCCGGTATGGGGCGTTCCTTTTTCTATTGGTAATGCCCAGTTTCTCTATGATGGATTTATTGATTGGCGTTCTGGCGACGGGGATAACAATACCGAGCTCAATTTTACCTCTCAACTAAAGTGGGATATGGGAGCACTATGGCAATCGCCCAAGGTTCTATACGTTGGGGTCGAATATGTCTACTGGGATACCAAGTTTGGCATCAAAGATAGCGACGCTTTGCAAACCGACGAGCGTAACCTCAATGCACTCATCAAAGTTCACTTTTAAGCACTGCTTTTAAAGCCTTCCAACGGCGTGTATTGGCTCTGATTAACACTCACTAATACACGCCCATCTTCAGTCTTCCCCCTATTTAGGTTAATTCCCTACTAATTATCCTGAAATAGCACTCATTTCCCCTCCATTACTGGAGCGATGTGCCACAAAATGGTAACCTTTGCGCCCATTTTCCTGTGGTCGCCAATGCTGCCTTTGTCTTATATTTGCTCCTAACCCTATGAATAAACGTGGATTCCCTATAGAAAACCAACCGATGTTGGCCCAACGAAGCTTTGCTTTTGTGTCGCTATGTTTGGCACTAATTGCCGGGATCACCTGGCAGTCAGGGTTAAACCTTGCACTTTTTGACCAAATAAACACATTCTGCCAACAATTTATCCATGATCACCTTTTGATCCTAGTCACTGAATTTGGCAACGGAACGCTACTGATCGTTTTACTTTTGCTAATATCGATCGCCCAACCGGGGTTCAGCAAGCGAATGTTAATAGCGATTCTATTATCAGCGCTATCTATCTACGGATTGAAATCCGGTTTTTCATTGCCTCGACCGCCCGTTGTGCTAGGTGCCGACATGATTCATATTGTAGGGGAGCCTGTTCGTTCCGATAGCTTCCCTTCTGGGCATAGTGCCACTGCATTTATGATTGCAGGCCTACTATGGCTATCTTTTAGTACCGGCCCTATACGTTGGCTCTGGGTAGTGCTCGCGTCATTGGTTGCCTTATCTCGAGTAGGCATTGGTGCTCACTGGCCACAGGATATCGCAGCTGGCTCTCTACTTGGCTGGGTAACGGCATGGTTTGCAAGTCAACTATCTCTCGTTGCCTTTAAAGAAAAAGCTAATTTTAGCAGCGGCCTATTCCTATCGCTTATCGCATGCATTGCGGTGTTCACGACCCCGGTTGAATTTAAAGAGTACCCTGCTGTCCAATATGTTCGCGTGGGATTTGGGGTGTTATCTGGCTTATTCAGCCTCTACTTTATCTTGCGCTTATCGATGTTACGCCCGGCCATTGGTCAATGGGTCGAACGCAAAATAGACTGGGCAAAAGACTACCAGAATTGGCTGCCCATGCGCTTTTCTAAATTTGGCCTGGTCGGATTCACAGGGTTTCTCGTCGATACCTTAGTCTACAAGTCGGTCATGGTTGCGGGGCTTCCTCACTTAGTAGCACGAGCCATATCCTACTGGGTCTCAGCAAGCACAAATTGGTACCTCAACCGAAGCTTCACATTTAACGATGCAGAATTTGAAGAAAAATCCAGCCAATGGGTCAAGTACCTGGCAATGTGTGCCGGTAGCTTTGTGCTCAACTACGGAAGCTATTACCTCCTTACAGAGGCTTATGGGATTTTTGATGGGGACTACAAATTCATCGCATTCCTAATCGGCATTGCCATGGGTGTGGTGTTTAATTTTGGAGTGGCCAACTGGGTTATCTTTAAACGCGATCGTAAAGACTGGTTATCATAAAGGGCGTAAATAGCATCATGAAAGTAGATACAATGCGGGTCATTGACCGATGGACAGGTATTCCTTTGACCTTCCTACTAACACTCATTCTGAAGCCTTGGGAGCGTTTTATGTTAAGACGCAATCGTGGGTCTCAACCCGATGTTAGTCGCACATTGTTCATTGAGCTGTCAGAGATGGGTAGCGCTATCATTGTTGACCCCGCCATGAAAAAGCTCAAAGCAGAAAGAAATGCTGAACTGTTTTTTGTGATATTCGAAGACAATGCCAAAAGCCTCAATATTCTAGGGACGATCCCTAAAGAAAACATCTTCACCATGAGAGTCAACAGTCTGGCCAACCTTGCCATCGATATATTCCGCTTTATGGCTTGGTGCAGAGAAAAACGCATCACTACCTGTATCGACCTAGAATTATTCTCTCGTTTTACCGCTCTGCTCAGTGCAGTGTCCGGCGCAGCGTCTCGCATTGGATATTCCACACATCACGATGAAGGCTGCTATCGCGGGGACCTTATCACCCACCCGGTGCGCTATAACGCCCACACACATATCGTAAAAAATTTCATGGCGCTGACTAATACCGCGCTTGGTCTGAACAACAAAGACTACTCAACCTACCCAATTAACGACAACGAAATCGTGCTAGATCAAGTGACTAGCACAGAGTCAGAACTGGATTCCGTTCGAGAAAAGATAACCACCATCTACCCTGATTTCAAAAACCAGCGTATCGTTTTGATCAACCCTAATGCTAGCGAATTACTTCCTCAACGCCGCTGGCTAGCCGAATACTTTGCAGAAGTGATGACTGCGTTGCTCAACACCCATGACGACATTCTAATCATGATTACTGGTGCTCCCGCAGAGCGAGCAGATGCGGACAAACTTCTGCGCCAAGTGAATCATGCACGCTGCGTCAATTCTGCAGGGGTATTCACATTTGAAGAGTTACTTCCTCTTTATCAGTTATCTACCGTCATGCTAACCAATGACTCAGGACCGGGTCACTTCTCTGCAGTGACTCCTCTCAAAGTATACGTACTATTTGGACCTGAAACCCCTGCCCTATATGGCTCATTAGGCAACGCCGAGAACTTCTACCTCGCGCTGCCATGCTCTCCTTGTGTCAGTGCACACAACCATAGAAAAACAAGCTGTGTTGAACGCCCTTGTATTACCGGTATTAAGCCTAAGCCTGTCTTTGATCGCATCAATACTTATCTCACCCAAATCCCTACGCAGAGCATCTAGCGTTAGGATTACAATTCGGACCCTCCATGACACAAACAATCAACAAAGCCAAACAAGCGACCTACCTATTGGTCGCTTTTTTTGTGGTTCTACACCTTAGCCTCGCCACCAGTTTTGGTGTCAGCGTTGATGAGGCACATTATGGTCTCTATGCTCTTAATCTAGATTGGAGCTACTTTGATCATCCACCCATGGTCGGCTGGCTACTTGCCCTTGGTCGACCGTTTGGATTAAGTGAATTTGTCCTGCGCCTAATCCCCACACTCATAATGACTCTTAACTGCGCCTTACTCTACCAGCTGACTAGCCGGATCTACCGTAACCCACGGGTTGGTTTTATCGCAGTCGCACTTTTCCAGTTAGGTGCAATAACCCAATTGCTGGGTTGGGGTATGGTGCCAGACATTCCACTGATGACATGGAATCTGCTAATTGCCAACCTACTTATCTCTCTTCGAGATGAGTTTCACTGGCAAATGTGGTTACTGTTTGGTTTTTTCGTTGGACTCACAGGCCTCACTAAATACACCGCTATTGCTATCCCTATTAGCATATTCATCTGGCTTCTATGGGAGCGGCAGTTGATTACCTGGTTAAGGCAACCACCGTTGTGGCTCTCAATTATTATCGCTCTGATAATGATTTTACCCGTACTGTTATGGAACCATTGGAATCAATGGATATCCTTTGATTACCAATTCAATCACGGTACCGCAGGGGATTGGCAATGGAAGAATGTCGGCAAAATGCAAATAGTACAATTTGCTGCCTACTCACCATTACTGTTTATTCTTGCAATCTCTTTTATCCTCACGAAAATATTCGGCAACAAAGAATCAAACAAGTCACCCACACGCTATTCCGGCAACAAGCAAAAAAAGGCCTCACATAGTATTAGCGGTGAGCGTTACCTGTTATGTGGAGCACTGGTAAACTTAGCAATCGTCGCATGGTCGTCCGGTAATGGCGAGTTATTACCCCATTGGGCATCCATAGGCTGGCTACTGTTCACGCCATTGGCTGCATATCAATTGCAACGTTCCTGGGGATCTATCGGTGGAAAAATATGGATATCGATGGTGGGACTTCTTTCTATCGTACTGGTGAGCCTAGTGTTCATATTGCTCGCAATAAAACCCGTCAAGAGCATTCCAGGCAGCAAAGACGCCCTGATGGATTTGGTCGGCTGGGAAGCGGCAGCTCACAGAGCAGAAGCGCTGGCAAATCAACATAACGCACCCTACCTTTGGGTTGCTAACTGGGCCGATGCAAGCCGAATTGCATGGTATACCCACCCCAGTATCATCCAAGTAGCAGACAACAAAATGAACCAATTTGAAGTGTGGAATGGTTACCCTCAAGGTACAAACAGAGCAATATTAACGCTGCCTAAACGCATTAAAGATGAAAGAACACCGACACAGAGAATTACCCCTGTAGAGCAAAACCAATGCACTCTGATAGATGAACTACCCTATTCCATTGAAGGCATTGAAGTGAATGTTTTTTGGTATTATCTATGTCAACCGCTGACTCTAGACGACTCGGTATCAAAACCAGAAACTACGCTCTTGCCCTAGCCCCCTCAAGCAGATCTTGAGTTACTAACACTGACTCAGGGTCTGCTGTACATCCTATTTTTTATACTTTCCTTGCTGAGAGTTTTGTATCATTTTCGCTAATTCCCCGCTGTCCTTTAGCTGCTTTAATCCCGCGTTAAATGCATCAATAATGGCCTGAGCATTCTTAGACTTCCTACTTACAATAAGGTGGTAGGAAACCATTCTGGTTGCTTTCGGATGGTGAGTAATCTGACTCATTTCCTGCTTGGTGAGCTCCCCCTGCATAATTTCATAACCCACATCAATTGAGGCGACAACAAGATCAATACGATTGGCGATAAGTTTCTTGAAATTATTCGACTCTTTGGCGGTTCGATTTACCGTTATCTGCCCAGCCTTTTCAGCTTTATCAAATTCTTCCCCGTAAAAATACCCCGTCGTAGCACCGATTGAATAAGGGGCCAGATCCGTGATTTTCTCCCATTGAATAGGCTTATCCTTACGATGAAACACAACGTCTTTACCTTCTACTACTGGTTCACTGAAAATAAAGTTTTTCTCTCTCTTCTCGTTATGCGTCCAGATAACAGACCCATCCCATTGTCCATTTTCAGCAACAATAAATGCCCTCTTCCAGGGGAAAAAGCCCCACTCCACCTCCATTCCATTCTTTTTGAGCGCTTCACTCACGATATGGGAAGCAAAACCATAATGCGCTAATTTTTCCGATAAGTAAGGCGGCCATTCACCATTGGTTAAACGCACAGGGCTTGCAGCATAAGTCCAGCTGGACATAAGCATAGATAAACTAGCAATAAGAATATATTTGAAAACAATGGCCATAAGACACCCCCTAAAAACGAACCTACGCATCACTCTGTTGAGCCGCTTATACGTGTATAGCAGAGCAATGACTCACCGTAAAGTATGAGCCTTATGCACTCTACGCTGATCCTGTAACCTAACGAAGCCAATGATTTTTGTTAGCTCCAAATGTTGCTTCGCTGATAATGTAGAAAAAGAAACACCGTAACACCAGTCGTTCTCCGATATCTTATCGGATACAACAACACAACCATTGGCAACAAATTCCACTTCAGGATGTTCTAACTTAATATGCATCAACACCTCCTCATCATCGCACAATCGCACCGGCAATAAGAATCCAGCGCCTCCAAAAGCAACATTCATCATTAACCCTACGTAAGTGCCGCAACTGGTTTGAATTTCGATAGGAATACTACAATTCACTCTCGGATGCGTTCGTCTCGACAGGAATAGCTTTCTAAAAAAAATCGCCTTACTTAGCAGTAATTTGGACGTATCATTAATCGAGGTAGTAAAGCGGAATTTCACGAACACATCATCTTTATTCATCTGACAGAAATCCATTTCCGTTCGAGCCCTCAAGGGCTTATCAAGCTCTGGATGAATAAAATCAACTATCCGGATATTATATAAATCAACATGGTCTTGCCATTGCCCTAGGGGAAGGATTACTTGAAACCCCAGCAAGCTAATTTGCAGCACGTCTGCATGCAAAAAAACAAGCGCCTCTTCATCAGTCAAGTAACACTCAAGATCCTCAATCTCATTGTGAATAAGGTACTTAATATATACATCACGAAACATTGTCCGTAACGACTGACGAGACTCCATGTGCACAATCGCCAGATAAAGATGAATCGATAAGACGGGCAAATATGAGAAGGCAATGACATCATGGACAAACAGTAAGGTACTACGCAAATTAGGTATATCAAATCCCCTCAGCCAGTACATCGTTAACCCCGTAATCGCCATCAACGACATTAAGACCATTGACGCAACCAAGAAAACCCTCTGCTTAATAATCAGCTTTTCCGTGGACACACTCTCCTTTACGCCTGACGTTTTAATCGAACAGAACACCACTAAACTTAATACTCCCACAGCCCATACATTACCGATAAAAAAATGCATAGGACGCGTGTCCGCAACTGGCAATAGGCTAATATCAGCAAGTTCAAGTAACTGATTGATGCCAAGATAATATAAGGACAATATCATTACGGCATTAAACCAATGAAGAATACGAACTCTTACTGAAAACCGTGACACTCGCACCTGGTTTGCTTGAGCCAACACCTCAAATCCAACTTCAGAATGCATACGATCCATACCTATACTCGCTTATGTCGCAAACAGTGAGCTATCAAAGAGTTACTCATGATTAATCTTGTCCCTATCTCACAATAGTTCATGTAAATCAGTGTCATAAAACTCACTGTAGCGCTCCCCTACTTTCGTATGACAAGCTCGGCACATCTGATTATTCGAAAATATCGTGTAATCGTACTCATCTATTAGTTCATGTGCGAAATCCATATCTGACTTTCCATGGTTATGGCAATGGTTACAACTCACATCCTTATAGGCGGCTTGATCTTGCTGCGTTCGATGACAGTTTTTGCACTCAAGCTTTTTATGATAGCGATTACCCTCAAGCTGAAATACCTCTGCGTGATCTCTAGGTAGCAGTGAATTCTCCCAGCTGGTAACGTGAGGCTGATGACATCGATTGCACGTGCCTAGATCCCCGTGCTTACTTGTATTCACTTGATGACAAGTATCGCAGCGACGCTGAACGCCAAAATAATTTACACGAAGATCTCCAATGACACCTCGCCCATGCCCCCATAGCCCAACCGTCCAAAAATCCTCGTTTGGCGATTCCTGAAGTCTCGGGTCGTCACAGCCGGCCAAGATGACCACGCATAACACTATCGCCAACATTTGACTCTTTCTAATCATGAAAATAGCTTTCTTCTCATTAATTCTTGCTTCAATTATAGGACATGGACCCATAATGGAAAATATCGATAGTATTTTTAGGTAAAGTGCGCTAAACCGTCTAAAATAATTAACGTTGGATATACTATTTCTACTGAAAACCCAGATAGGGAGTTACCCGTGATAAAACTCATACCCATATTGATCGGCGGCGTTACGTTATTCGCATCAAATGCGAATGCACTGGAGTTTTCTGCGGTAGCAGAAACACCATTAACCACGAGTGAAGCAACCGCATTCGACAACTCTATCAGCCTAGCTAAAGGGATTGAGGCCGGTAGCAATGAAGACGCCATGGAAGAAGCATCAGTAGAATGTCCTAATGATAATCACCCGTCGTTCGTTGTAGATAGGATTAAGGCCAACTCCTATTGGCTTAGTGGGTCGACCGGCACCGCCGATAAACGTTTTAGCGGCGAAGTGCACTACACCATAAAATGCACCTTTACCCACGGCAAGCAACGCTAACATTAAGAGGACACGTTTATGTCTATTAATAAAACGAGTCGTCGCGGTGCGGTTAGTGGTATCGCGATAGCACTGATGTTTTCCGTTGGTGCCAGTTCCATGGTTAATGCAGAACCTAGAAAATCCAGCACCGAGGCGATGATCAAGTACCGTCACCTATTTATGGAAACCAAAGGCAATCATAGCCAAGCAATCAAACTCCTGGTGAAAAAGAAACTCTCCTACAGCCACATCATCGCCCACGCTGAGGCCTTAGCAGCCATGGCGGATGATATGCTAACGCTTTTCCCCGCTGGCAGCATGAGTGCTAAATCTCGCGCCCTACCGGCCATTTGGAATGACGATGGCACTGTTAGTGCGGAATTTATTAAGCAAACCGAAGTCATGCGCTCTGAAGCCAAAAAGATGGTGGAAGTCGCGCAAGAAGGCAATTATAAGAAGATAAAGAAACAAGTCGGAAAGCTCGCAAAGAATGGGTGTAGAGGTTGCCATACTGATTTTAGAGGGGAAGAAAGCGAGTAGTTAATAGCGTAAGAAAACATCTTCGCTTTGTTGTAACAAGCATAAAAAAACCACTCAATTGAGTGGTTTTTTTATGCTTGTTACTGGGAGCTAGAAAGTCATTCTATATCCCATGACAAGATTGTTGTCACTATCACTGTCAGCGTAACGCCCCATCTCTAAATACACATCGGCATTCCCGCCCAATGAATAATATGCGCCAGCCAAAAATCTTGATTCTGTATCTGGGTCATCACCTTCATCCAAATCAACATCAGCCATCGCATAGCCCATACCAAAGGTAACTTTATCCATTGAATACAAAACTGCGGTATCAACAACAGACGTCACAGATTCATCGGACAGATCTCCATCTTCATTATGATCCTCCGTCGTAAACCTCTCAAGGTTCAGCCCTGCATACCACGCCCCAACACTATAAGACACACCCAAAGAAATATCCGTTGTCTCTACTTCCACTAAAGTTGTGCTTGTACTTACATCGCCAGTCGTTAGATTTGCGGTCGTTGCATCTTCCCCAACCTCCACTTCATTTTTCATGTAAGCCAACACAATATTAAAATCGGCCATTTTGGTCTGACCACCAATAACGTAAGCATCCATATCTTCCTGCTCACCATCATCCCCTTGCCCTTCTACAACCACAGCGGCAAACAAACTCACTGGACCGATGGGTTTACTCTTAAATTGCAAGGAGTTTGCAATTCGAAATGAAGACTGCTCAAACGTTCCCGAGTTATATTCAAACATATCCGCAACATAGGTAGCATTCATCGGATTATCCGAACGCCCAATAGTCACCGTCCCGTATTTTCGTTCAATACCTGCGTGAGCGTATCGCACACTTATATTGGCATCATCATCGGAACTAACCGATGCTCCGCGGCCGCCTTTGTCATTCCCATACTCAGTCTCTAACTTAAAAAAAGCGGTATTCCCACTATCTAACTTAGTCGTCCCTTTAACACCAAGTCGATGCCCTGCATTAACAATACTAAGATCTTTTTCATGCGCTTCAACAACGGTAAAATGTAAACGTCCATAAACTTCAGCGGCGTTAGCTATCGAATGTCCAGAAAGCAAAGTGACTGCAGCAAGAGGAATCAATGCCTTATTCATGTTAATCGTCCTATCGTTGTGACGCATGGGTTGCTTAAAAAAGTACCAGCACTCTACACCTCAGTGTAGTACCTAATCTAAAGTGTGCAATTTTTGTTGCTTTTTTTTGACAATTGTAAACGTCGATTCGGAGGGATAAAAATTCCTAAAATAACACACGTATAAAACACCATCTTAACCCGCAATAAAGAGCGCCGGCGGTTACCTCTATTGCTTCACAAAAGCCTCAGCAATGGCCTTTACCTCACCGTTTTCTTTCATTTCTCTCAGAATGGATAGATACTGAGCCTTAAAATCATCCTTAAAAGGGAAGCCCTCTGCGTTTCCTGTGAACCCAAGAAAACCCTGCTCAGCACTTATCACCGCCCCTTTTACAATACTCTTACCATCATACTTGCCTTTCTTTTCTAGTTTTTTCAATTCCCATTGAATCGACAAACCGTCATTCATATAACAATCCACACGACCAGCAATCAGTTTCAACAAATTAGCGGGGTACCTTTCGTTTCTTGGACGTTGATTTTCCCTTTCTTTACCGCCGTCCAAAATGCATCACCTCCTGCGGAAAAACCAGCATTGTTACCAACAGACAAACCAAAATAATCTTCCGGCCATTGGCTTCTAGGTTTATTCAAAACAGACTTATTGCAATACACCACAAGCTCTTCATCCAGTATCGCAAGATCATAATCCATATAGGGGCGTTCTATTTTTCGCTCATACGGGGGATAAAGCGCAAATATTTCGCCATCTTCCACTAGGCGAAGCCCTCTCTTCCATGGCAGCGCCGCCAAATCCACGGTATATCCCGGCATTTCCTCAAAAATCTTTTGTAAAACAACAGAATAGATACCGGTAACTTTTCCATTCCCTAGAAAAGAATAAGGCGCGTAGGAATCGTCACCATATATTTTGACGCTGACTTCTGCATAAGTTGTAATCGGCAACACCCCGATAACAATACTGATTAGCAGTATGCGCAATATCGTACAGGAAAAAACATAATTTCGTTGCATGGGACTCCTCCAATTGATGACTCAATCGTTAGGTAAATATCATCCCCAAATACACCGTTTATATTTTAAATCGACACACTTGCCCGCGTAGTTCATCGCACAATTGAATGAGATTACTGCTCTCACCTTTCGATGCCTCCGTATCAGTGGCAGTATTCTCCGCTATATCCACAATCCTTGTTAAGCTGCGATTAATATCTTCACTCACGGCAGTTTGCTCTTCAACGGCACTCGCAATTTGCGTAGTCATATCACTGATAGTGGAAATGGCTCCCGTTATCTGATCCAACGATCCTTCTGCAGCATTGGCTTTGCCCACGGTCGACTCACTGGATTCCTTACCACCTTCCATTACTTTTACCGCTTCGCTCGCCCCAGATTGAAGGCGCTCAATCATATCTTGTATCTCTTGAGTACTCTCTTGTGTTCGGCTTGCCAAGGTTCGAACCTCATCGGCCACCACGGCAAATCCTCTACCTTGCTCTCCTGCTCGGGCTGCTTCAATTGCTGCGTTTAATGCCAGTAAGTTAGTTTGCTCTGCAATCCCACGAATAACATCCAAGACCGTCACGATATTTCCGACATCACCTTGCAACGCATTGACAACATTCGCGCCATGCTCTATTTCTCCCGCTAACTGCGCAACCGACTTTACTGTTTCGCTCAGCACTTCCTTCGCTGCATAGACGCTTTCTTCCGCATGATGGGCCGAATCTGCAGCCTCCAAGGCATTCCTTGATACTTCTTGGGCAGCGGTACTCATCTGGTTCATCGCAACTGCGGCCTGATCGGTCTCAGAACGTTGATGATCAACCCCCTTGCTGGTTCTATCTGCATTAATCGCAACTTCAGTTACCGAACGGTTCATGCCATTCATGGTCTCCACGATCTGTTCGATCAATGTATGTATTTTTTCCACGAATAGATTAAAATTCGTAGACAATTGTCCGATTTCACCGGGGCTATGTTTTAGTCGTTGCGTCAAATCCCCTTCGCCTTTTGCAATATCCTCTAATGCTGTGATCACTTCTGAGATAGGCTTGATTACTACCGTTCTCATCAACAAGGATAGGAAAATAGATAAGACAACATCCAGAAATATAGTCTGCACTGCCAAACGTATTAGCGTTTCTTTTAGTAAATCAGTGACATAGCTATCATCAATAAATACAATAGCTTTACCCACTTTATTGATGTTACCACCATCGTCATACGTCAACTCTCGGTCTGCCAACCCTTCTTCGCTGACTAAAGCCTCATCCTTAACAATCGCGCCAGACATTGACTTGGCACGGCTGGCAATCAACTTTTTCCCATCATATAGATACAAACCTTTAACAAACTCAGCCTGTGCCTCTGACTCGAGTATTTTCCCAGTCTGTTCACCTTCAAAATTCCACAACGTCGTAGGCAAACTTAATTGCAAACGATCTAACAGCAACACGATTTGCCCATCTAACTGTTTTCGTAGAGCTTTTTCGGTAGAAACATAGTTATAGGCACCAAAACCAACTAAGAGTACGGTCACACACAACACCGCAATCAAATTGAACTTAAAGCTAATTGAATCCTTCACAATAAACGCACTCTCAACGTATAAATGACCCAGCCACTCCAACAGCGGCATTCAAATCCTTCAATAACGAAAACATCCCTCTCTATAAAAGTAGACCCTTCTGGATAATTCACATACAAAATCCATCGAAATCTCTCAAATTTTCCTGATAAACCGAGCCGATAATAAGTTCTATAGCCAGCTTGCGAACACCACAAGTTCAGCAATACTCAACGGAGCAAACTCAATCAACCAGGAGAACGTTATGAACAGGAATGTCCTTTCGAGCGTACTGACGTTGCTATTAATTGTGTTTTCAAATACAAGTCATGCTGAAACCAAAACCGTTTACCTTACGTCTCTGAGCTGGCCACCTTATTCGGGCAAAGAGCTTTCCAATAATGGCCCCTCTATTGCGGTAGCGAAAGCGGCATTTAAAGCCATGGGCTACAACCTTGTTGTCGACTTTTACCCCTGGTCTCGAGCCGTCGCTCTAGCCAAAGATAGCACGTCAAAATATGCGGGCTATTTTCCCGAGTACTATTCAACAAGCGTCGCCCAGGAATTCCATTACTCAAATGAAATGGGTAATGGTCCCCTAGGTTTTGCACAACAAATCGCAAACCCTATTTCATGGTCATCAATGGATGACCTAGCCAAACTCAATATCGGTGTCGTACAAGATTATGTAAACACCACCGAGCTTGACACTCGCGTTGCCGACGGACGAATCAAAGCAAAAACTGTCACCAGTGATGCCACCAATTTAGTTAAGCTTGCCAACGGCCGACTCGATTTAGCCGTAGTCGATCAGAATGTGATGAACTATCTAAAGAAAACCAATACACGCCTTAAGCCTATCGCAGACAAAATAGAATTTAATTCCACGCTACTGGAAAATAAAAAGCTCTACATCTGCTTTAAGAAAGACGCTAACGGTAAAAAGCTACAAGAGATTTTCGATCAAGGATTAGGAAGGATCGATATTGAGGGCATTATGAAAAAAGGGCTAAATCTATAGCCCTTTAATTCTATTTAGCTTCAACGGGAAATGGTGGCAAGCTATGTAGAATAGCTTTTCCGTAGTGCTTCTTGATAATCCTTCGATCCAAAATTGATATTTTACCTTCGTCCATCTCAGTTCGAATCAACCGACCGACAGCCTGCTTCAATTTAATCGCAGCATCAGGAACCACAATTTGCATAAAGGGATTGCCACCCTGCCCTTTTATCCATTCCGAAAGCGTTTCGTCAACAGGATCTTCCGGTACCGCAAAGGGCAACTTGGCAATCACTACGTGTTCGCAGTAGCGCCCAGGCAAATCGATTCCTTCCGCAAAACTCGCCAATCCAAAGATAATACTGTACTCATCATTATCAATCGCTGCTTTGTGCTTTTTAATAATTTCAGTTTTCGCCACTTTACCTTGGGCTAAAACAACTTCTTGATATTCATATGGCAATAGATCGTAGACTTCTTGGAGTTGTTTACGCGAAGTAAACAAAACCAACGTCGCGATACGTTTGCCTTCTTCTATCAAGAAATCAACAAGATACTGGGTATGCCTGACGCTATCGGAAGGATCAAAATCCATTGCAGGTATAATCACCTTGCCGGCTTGAGCATAGTCAAATGGGCTTGGAACAACATGAAACCCACCTTCGCTAGATATGCCTGAACGCATCTTAAATCGCTCAAAATCACCAACAGCAACAATGGTTGCTGACGTCACAACGCTAGCAAAACAACGATTCCAGAGATACTTCCTCAATACTTCGGATGCCAAAATAGGACTAGCGCAAAGCTCAACATCAATGCCTTGAGATACCTCATGAAAGCTCAACCATCGTGCCATAGGTATTTTACTTTCCCGCTCATCACGGCAATAACTCTGCCATAAACGATCCACCGCTTCAGCGCGCGCTAACTGTGTTCCTATCAACGGATACCATAGCTCTGCTTCAGATTTATTAATATCAGAACGGTTGCCTTCCAAACCATCTTCTAATATCTCTGCTATTTGAATAAGATACTTTCTGACCGCTAAGGTTTCCTTACTGACCTGCAATGCCAGTTCTATTAGCTCCTTGGGAATATCCCCATTTTCAAAACGATATACACTATAACCCGATTTATCATTGCCAAAACCACCACGGAAGTTATCCGTCTGATCCGCTAGCGGTGTCAGCATCGTTAATACTATCGGCAATAGCTGCTGCAATTCATTGACGGGGCCTACCAATTGCTCTGCAGTTGTTTGCACCCCCGTATTCGAAAACGTTCCCGAGACGCTGCTCAAGAGTTTCAACAATTCCGCGAGCCATGATTGGGTTCCACGTAAATAGCTGGATGAAGAAAAATGCCCCAACGCTTTATCCGGAAGATGATGTCCTTCATCAAATATATAGATAGTATCTTCGGGGGCAGGCAATATCGCACCACCTCCCAACACGAGGTCGGCTAACACTAAATCGTGGTTAGCAACAACTACATCCGTTTTATGCAAGTTGCCGCGATTTTGATAAAACACACATTCATCATAGAAACTGCAATTTCTGCCAGTGCAGCGATTATGGTCTGTGGTCACACGACGCCAAGCCGCATCCTCTATTTCATCTTCCCAGCTATCACGGTCTCCATCCCAACGCCCTTGATCAACCGCCATTGCTAATGCTTGATACAACTTAGCACTATCTTTATCGACAGTGACTGCACGTAGCTCTTCCCACAATGCCATATTGGGGTCATCACTACCTCCAGCCGACATCAACTGATCCAGTTGTGACAAACACAAATAACGACCACGACCTTTCGCCAACTGATAAGAAAAACTTAGTGACGAATTGATCAGCAGATCAGGGATATCCTTCGACACAATCTGATCTTGAAGTGCGACTGTAGCGGTAGAGATAACCACTTTTTTACCCAGTGCTTGTGCCATCGGAATGGCCGACACCAAATAGGCAACAGTTTTCCCTGTACCGGTTCCCGCTTCAACAACACACACATGGTTATCTGATGTTCTATTTCCCTCATCGTCAGTACTAATAGCCGCAATGGATTTTGCAACCTCAGCAATCATTAGCCGCTGCCCATATCGAGGGCTCAAGCTCTTCTTTTTAAGAAAACCGCTATAAGCGGATTGAATCGAGAGTTTAATATCGTCAGAGAGCATAAATAATCATCAAAATAAGAAATATAGGTTAGCCGCTGAAAAGCAACAATGGGATATTTTACATGTTTTTTCGGCTTGAAAACACAGGCTTAGAGCCAACGTAAACATAAAATATTAATACGTATATTTATGCTCCATTATTGCAATATTAATGCACAATTATGTGCTCAGCATTGCCTAAGCATAGTTTATCAATTTATCAAGAATTTTAGCTCCAGAACTTGCCTCACGTCATACTCTTAGGTACCGTATTGCCTAGTTAAAACAATAACATTCGTTTATTTTTACCCATAACAATAAGAACAAATAAAGGAGCTTTCCAATGGACTCGACTTTTCGTCGCACCTTACAACGCGCTGGTTTAGCGCTCTTTGCAGCTGTTTCTCTGACACTCAGTGGTTGTAGCTCTGTTATTTATAAAGTTGCTGGCGACAGTACCGCAGTATTTGGGCAAGATGTCATGATGCCTTATCTGATGACCACCAACGACACCGGCATAGCGTGTATCGCTGGCGAATCCATGACCCCTCTTATGCTCTCCTTCAGCAAGTACTCTAGCAATATCGATCAACTCGCCGTTCTCACACATATGGTAGGCGGGACCTGCGCAGACCAACAAGCCCAAGAAGCCCATTTAGAATATTTACGCTTTGCCAATAACCAGCACATAGCTGCCGCCCAAGATGCGCGCATTAGAGCTAAACGCTTTCACGCTCTCGCGGCTAAGCGACAATATAAAGGATACCTTGCACTTGTCAGTTCCTTTGGCGAAATCGGTGACGAATGCCCAACCTTTGCCAGTAAGCAAGATCAATTCGTTTGGATACTTGGTACCGCAACAGCCTTGCAAGCAGTATTAAGCGACACGCTTGGCGGTTTAGAAGCCGGGGTACCAAAAGATATCGCGCCAAAAGCAATGCGAGCAGCCGCTTGTCTTGATACCCAAGAAGGTAATCGACTTTGGTGGGGATTACCCAAAGCAATCCGTAGCGTGTTATGGACAGTACTTCCAGGAGCAACACCTGAAGGCCGTGACCCATGGAAAGAAATGAATAAGGCAGCCAAGATTGGCGAACAAGAAGGCGTTCGTATGGCACAGGCATTAATGGCCATCGGTGCCAATAACGCGTCCAAAACAGAACTTGTCAAAGACACTATTCGAGCTCATGCACACTCGCTAAAAAATATTGCCTCTAGTCGCGAATATAACTTGGTTGACCGTATGTCCACGGATATGATTACTGCGATTTCGGATCGACTATGGACTGAAGCTGTAGGTCATCGAACACCTCATGGTCAACTCGGTACTTTTTGGGACGATAAGTCTGACGAAATTGAACTAGACATTGATATTGATGATCTATAAAGCGTAAACGCTAACCTCCTCTACACACAAGAGTTGTGAAACTCATCCGTTTGTAGGGGAAACAACTTAAATTGGTTGACACCAATTTCTAAAAAAAACATGTAACAAAAACAAGACTTCGGGACGAGGCTATGAAATCCATTATTAAAAAATTAATTGCACCCATCGCTATGGGCGCCGCTTTACTTTCTGCTACACCTGCCAATGCAGCACTAGAGAAACGCACATTTTGTGTTTTTGATATCATTGGTAAGCAAGGCGATGTTTACAGCTTAATGGAAGACTATCGTCTAGAAGCGATGAAATGGGGCGTAGACTTTACCTTAAAAGCCTATACCGATGAAAAAATTGCTGCGGAAGATCTAAAATCTGGGAAATGTGATGCTGCAGGTATCACGGGAATTCGAGGGCGAAGCTTCAACTCGTTCACGGGTACTCTTGATTCCCTCGGGTCAATTCCAACCTATGACCACATGAAGCAAACACTTAAATTGCTTATGTCACCCAAGTTTTCCAAATACATGACAAGCGGTGATTACGAAGTTGCAGGCATATCCCCCGGTGGAGCTGGATACCTATTCACCAACGACAAGTCGGTTAACAACGTTGCCAAGATGTCAGGTAAAAAGGTCGCTGTATTGGATTTTGATAAATCACAAGCCATCATGGTATCTTCCATTGGCGCTTCACCAGTAAGTGCAACCATAGCGACTTTTGGCCCTATGTTTAACAACGGCTCTGTGGACATTATCGCTGCACCTGCTATTGCTTACGAGCCATTGGAACTTTACAAAGGCCTTGGAGAGAATGGTGCAATCGCCGATTTTGCGATTCTACAACTATCACTTCAAATGCTGATTCGCCACGACCGCTTCCCTGAGGGTTTCGGCCAGAAATCTCGCGCCTACTCGTGGTCTCAATACGATAGAGCCATTGATCTTATCAACGTCAGCACTGACAAGATCAAACCACAGTACTGGATGAGCATTCCCGAAGAAGACAAAGTGGGATATTCGGAAATGTTCCGTCAAACACGTCTTAAGCTTCGTGACATGGGAATCTACAATGGCAAAATGCTTAAGTTTCTCGCAAGAGTTCGCTGTAAGCTAGACGCCGGTCTGGCAGAATGTAGCGCAGCTGACAAAGAATAAACGTTATTTATCCAATAAAAAAAGCAGGCTATGCCTGCTTTTTTTATTGGATAAATTTGGCACGCGCTTTAGCACCCATGTCACTAGGTATATAACAACAAAGTGGATGTATAAACCTTCGTACATTTTCAACATTTTGACGCTAGTTTGGATTTTTATGCTGGAACATTGCACGAGTTCACACTTATAATGTTGCGCCTTTTAACTATGGCTGATCATCTCGATATATCATCGGTGATCTAAAGGAATAGAGAGGACATAGCTCCTCAGCCCTACGCCAGGGATAACAATAAATTTAGTAATAACAATCATTAGGTGAATAATGGCCAATATCATACCACAACGCTCTTTTAGGGAATGGTTCTCCTCCCTCCCCGTAATGATTTTATTACTCAGTGTATTACTGTTTAATACTGCAGAAATGGGTTATTCGCAATTCCTTAAGCTTGGCGAAAACCTATGGCAAGATTATTACATTCTCCGCGGAGATATTGCCACCCCTACCTGTGACCCAAATGCTGACATCGACTCAGAATTACAAAAGCTGATCACCCAACAGGAAGCCGAAAGTGATGATGAATTTGGCGATATGTTTGGTGATGATGACGCCGATAGTAGCGCAGATGAAGGCGCCCTAAGAAAGTCATTAATGGGACAACAAGCACTTTGTAAAGAAAATCATCGCCTCGCAGCCGACAACCAAGCCCGAGTCGACAACAACGTTCGCGCATTCCGCGAGATCGATTATTTCCTATTAAAGGTATCGGCGTTTAGTCGAGACAATCAACGTTCAATTTTAGCGTTCCTGCTCTTTATTTGCGCCTTAACCGCTACCCTGACCTATCATCACATTGGCTTACGTCCAATGATGACTAAACTAGATCACAAAGTGGGGGCTGGTGCTCAACTACTCGCAAACATTGCCCTCACCTTTTCAGCCTATACCTATTTATATAACGGCTACAATAATGGCGTAGAAATGCTCTACCCCCAAATACGTTGGACGTATATGGGAGGCTTCTGCTTACTCAGCCTTGTATCTCTGTATCAGTGCTTTGCTATCCCTAAAGACGCCGAAGAAGGTGGATCTATAGGCAAAGCCCTACTCTCTGTACCTCTATATTGCTATATGGCATTCACTGCTGCTAACTTTTATATTTTCAAAGAAGCGAATCCGCAAGGCATCGTACTCTACATCGACAAGATGATGGATATGGCCAGTATTTTCACCAAAATCGGTCTATACATCTGGATTGGTATGATGCTGAAACAGACGTTTATCGGGGAGTTGGCATTTAGGATTTTCAAACCATGGAAACTCCCCCCCGAAATGCTTGCGTTTGTTGCTGTACTTGTCATGGCTGTCCCCACCGCTTACACAGGCGCTTCTGGGGTTATCATTATTGCAATGGGTGCTGTTGTTTACAGTGAGCTTCGAAGAGCAGGAGCTCGTCGACAATTGGCGCTTGCCGCGACAGCAATGTCCGGTAGCCTTGGGGTAGTATTACGACCCTGCCTACTCGTTGTGCTTATCGCAGCTCTCAACAAAGAAGTCACTACCGACCAAATGTTTGGCTGGGGCGTTAAGGTTTTCCTACTAACCTCATTTATGTTTTTCATCATTTCATTAGTGGCTAAGCAAGGGCCGCTCAAAGTAGCCCCAGTAAAACAAGCACTAGTACCGAGCTTACTCGCGTTTATTCCTCTTGCGCCCTACGCCATTGTATTTGGGTTTACCACTATCTTTTACGCCATCGTGATGGACGCTCATCTAGATGAGTTTTCTGCGCCAACGATTCTGCCGATTATTATCTTGCTGATGCTGATCTACGAGAAAGTACTCGCGGCCCCTTACAAACGCCTCTTTGCTCGATTGAAGCCTGAGCTATATGAGAAGTCCTACGGCTCTCAAGAGGAACAGGAACATGAATACGAAATCGGAGAACGCGAAGACACACTAGAAGGCTCCCTTCGAACGGCGACCACTCACGGTATCGTCCATATTGGCGCATTACTGTTACTAATGGGCCTCTCACTCGCGGCAGGCGGTGTTATCGAGGATTCTCATATCATCCAAGATTTCTCCGAAAACTCGACACTCTTCGGTAGCGTTTGGCAAACAATGCTAATACTGCTTATCGCACTTGTTATCATCGGTATGTGCATGGACCCATTTGGTGCAGTTGTACTCGTATCAGGCACCATCGCACAGGTTGCTTATCAACAAGGTATCGAGCCCATCCATTTCTGGATGATTACACTTGTTGCCTTCGAACTGGGTTACCTATCACCACCGGTTGCAGTAAACCACCTCCTCACACGGCAAGTCGTAGGGGAAAAGGAGGTACTGCTTGCGTCCGAGGAAGTGATTGGAAAATCGTTCTGGCTAAGACACGAGAAGATTTTGCTTCCCCTCGTCGTCATGGGAATATCGCTAGTCCTTGTAGCGTTCGCACCACTTATTTATATGAACCTATAACCTGACTCCCCCTTCCTTAGATCAAATAAGGAAGGGGGATATTTACCTCTCCCTCCCTTGATCCTGCCTCCATTCTAGACCACACTTCACGATCAATAATCTTTCCTGCACTATTCAGAAGTGAATAACATGAACAACCTTGTGGATGATTTTCTCCAAATCATGGATTTGGAAACCTTAGAGCAAAACCTCTTTCGCGGAAAAAATCGAGAAATGGATGGTCGTAGCGTCTTTGGTGGCCAAGTAGTGGCACAAGCATTGATGGCAGCCCACAGAACACTGCGAGAACACCGTCAGGCACACTCCCTACACGGCTATTTTCTGCGACCTGGGGACGTCAGCGCTCCCATCGTTTACGAAGTCGACCGCATAAGAGATGGCGGTAGCTTTACCACCCGACGAGTTATTGCCATTCAACATGGAGAAGTAATATTTAATCTCTCAGCGTCATTCCAAGAAGACGAAGACGGTTTTGAGCATCAGGCTAACCCGTTACCTGACGTCCCACCACCGGAGGACGTTGAGCACGAATTAGAACTCAGAAAACGCGTAGCACACAACATTCCCGAAAAGTTTCGTGAGGCTTTCTTACAGCCTCGGCTCATTGAAATTCGTCCGATCGACCCCGTCGACTATTTTCAGCCAGAAGCTAAACAACCTTATAAAAAATCGTGGTTTCGTGTTCCCGGCACACTTAACGGTGAGCTTGGCGTGCACCAGGCAGCGCTTGCTTACGCATCAGATTTTGGACTGCTTGGCACAGGCATGCTTCCTCACAAGCTTTCATTTATGAGCCCTAACGTGCAAGCAGCTAGCCTCGACCATGCCATTTGGTTTCACCATGCATTTAGGGCCGACGAATGGCTGTTATATGATATGGAAAGCCCAAGCAGCTCAGGCGCTCGTAGTTTTAACCGCGGACAAATATATAATCAAGCAGGAATACTTGTCGCATCAATAGCACAAGAAGGATTGATGAGAGTGCGAAAGAAATAGCTTACTCAAACAACCCCAATTGCTGGTCAGTTAGCTGATGCAAAGACGTACCTAAAAATTGTAATACACCATCGACCGCCGGAGCCAATTGCCGCTCAACATAGAACTCATAATCCAGAGGTGATGACACACATTCAAGAGGCTCTGGACCATTCAAAGTCATGACATATTCAATCCACCCGCCGTACTCATACTGAGGGGGCTTACCGTTTTCTATGTGGAATTCATCCGCTTTACGAGCGGCCTGCACATGGGGAGGCACATTCTTTTGATATTCAGAGAGTTTCCTTCGCAGTCTTTTTCGAAACACCAGCTCTTCATCTCGCTGTCCATCCACAACCTGCTGATAAACCATTTTCACATAACTCTCAAACGCCTCATCATGAAATACCTTCCAAAACAAATCATGCTGTACGCTACGGGCCAAATGCGTCCAGTCGGTACGAACATTCTCAAGACCCTTGAAAATCAACGCATCCTCTTTGCTTTCACTTATAATCAAACCCGCATAGCGCTTTTTACTCCCTAACTCAGACCCTCGCATTCGAGGCATCATAAATCGTGAGAAATGAGTTTCGAATTCAATTTCCAAACAGCTTTTGATACCAAAACGTTGACCCAATGTTTGCTGCCACCAAAGGTTTAATCGTTCTGACAACACATCACCAATACGACGGGCAGACGCTAGTGGGTTTGCTGAGTCTACTTTCTCACCCACCCATACAAACACAGAATCTGTATCGCCATATATAACTTTATATCCTTCGCCCTCGATCAGCTCGCGTGTTTTTTGAAGAATATCATGGCCTCTCAAGGTGATAGAGCTGGACAAGCGTGGGTCGTAGAATCGACATAATGGTGTGCCTAACACCCCATAAAAAGAATTCATAATGATCTTTATCGCCTGAGATAAAGGTGCGTTATTTTCAAGTTTCGCGTTATCTCTCGCCTGCCAAAGTGTCTCGATTATTTCGGGGAGAATATGATTCGTTTTACTGAAAAAAGCCCCATTAAACCCCGGTATCCAGTGCTCCAAATGCTGACCGGAGCCCTTAAAAGGCTGACCAAACACCTCAGGCTGAATATCAAGATTTTCTCCAATAGCATGTAAGCTTACAATCAAAGATAACGGGTCAATTTTAAAGGTTCGAATAATGCTCGGGTATAGGCTTTTGAAATCTAACACGATAACGTGCTCATACAAGCCTGGAATAGAGTTCATCACGTACCCACCAGGCGCAGTAATATCACTCTCCATCATACCTATATTTGGCGCAACATAACCTTGACGATGTAATCGAGGTAGATATAGATTCTCAAACGCAGCCACTGACCCACCCACCTTATCCATTGGTAGCCCTGTTAGTCTTGCCCTCTCTTCCGCAAAATGCAGCAACTGTGCCTTTTCAAATATATCCAGTACCAACTGACAGTCTTCAATATTATATAAGGCTAACGCCTCCTTATCGTTAACAAACATATCGGAGATAGCTTCCCCTCGATTTTCCACATCGTGAATGAGCTTTCCACGTCCCAAAAAATCCCTGGCGACATTTTCCAATGAAAAGCTCTCAAAATTATAAGTAGCGGCTTTCAATGTATCGATACCATCAAGCACAACCCGACCTGGCACTAGAACAAAATAATATTGGCCTTCTCGTTGTGAACTTCGCCACTCGGGAGGTAATCGATTTCGTCCCAGACTGAAAGGTAATCGATATTGATCACATTTATTCTGCAACATCCTCAAATCAAAATTAACGACATTCCACCCAATAATAATGTCGGGGTCCGCTTGCTCAACCCAATCCATAAATAGCTGTAGTAACTGACGTTCGTCTTCAGCATAAATCAACTCAATCCCGCCAGAGGAAATGGGGACCACCCCTTGCTCCCCCAACATGAATACTTTTCGCTCTTGACCTTGAACGACCGCAATAGAAAACAGCTGTCGAGTAGATACGTTACGACCAATATCCATTGATGTTTCAATATCAATGGATGCCACACGAAAGTCTGGCGAAAAGTTCCCTGGGGACAATTTCGGAGAAATAACAGACGAAAACTGAAGTCCTGGCGTTGTTCGCGTGGAACCACCCTCAATAAGGACCGAAGATGTAATAAAACGCTCCATTAAGAAACGCTCTGCGGGTCGAACATCTGCCTCTAAGAATTGTACCCCCAACTTTTCGAACTCATCTTTAGCAATCAACAATTGCCGGTAACTAGAAAAATAGACTCCGACAACATCCTCACCCCGAAAAGATCGTAGCGTTAACCGCTTTGACGTAATACCAGGACGGCTCAACAACCTCTTTTCTATCTGTTTGAATTGAGATACCTCGAGAAAGCACACTGCCTGCTGCTGATCAATTTCAACGCGCACGGCACCGGACTCAGTCTTAACCCAATAATCAAAAGATAAGTTATGGCCCTTCTCTCTACGCTGGCGCGTGAGCAAAAAACCTTCTACAGACTGATCCAGTACCATCATCCTACTCAAATAACGCCCTACCTATCAAATCAGTAATTGAACTCTGACCAAATAGGACAATGGTCGGAAGGTTTATCCATAGCACGAATATCATAACAAACCCCAGTATTCGACAATGTGTCAACCAACATTGGTGTCGCGAGTATCACATCAATTCTCAACCCTCTCTTTGGCTCACGATCAAAGCCTTTGCTTCGATAATCAAACCAACTAAAGACATCATTCACGTCCGGATTTTGAACCCTAAAGGTGTCGGATAACCCCCAACTCTCAAGTCTCGCTAACCAGTCTCTCTCTTCCGGCAAGAAACTGCATTTGCCCGTTCGCAACCAACGCTTCTGATTGTCAGGGCCTATGCCAATATCAATATCTTGAGGTGAGATATTGATATCTCCCATCACAATCACAGGCTGGGATGAGTCAAAATTCTCATTTAAGTAGGTTTGAAGGTCCTCGTAAAATTCTTTCTTAGCAGGAAATTTATCTGGATGCTCACGATTATCACCTTGAGGGAAGTAGCCATTGATGATCGTGATTTTGTTACCCGCACCAGTTTCATATTCTCCCATTATCAGCCGTTTTTGTGCATCCTCAGTATCCGTAGGAAATCCCTTTTGCACTGTAATTGGCGCTATTTTAGACAGGAGCGCCACGCCATAATGGCCCTTCTGTCCGTGATATTGCATTTCATAGCCCAGAGAACGAATCATATCTTCCGGGAATTCGGAATCCTGCACCTTCGTCTCTTGGATGCCAATCACATCTGGATCGTAGTCACGAATGAGCGCCTCCAATTGATGTGGGCGAGCGCGAATTCCGTTTGTATTAAAGGAGACTACTTTCATAGAACTTAACCCTTCTATCTAGTACGAATAAAAGTTGAATAAGTCACCATATTATCAGATTGCCGACTTACCAGACTAGCGAGATATCAATCACGGGAGTAATCATACGACCAAATCTCAACATCAAGATGGTTGTGACTATATGCCTTTTAATCCACTCATCTTGTGTTAAGCTCCGTTATATCGCTTAACGTGCAGCGCGTTTGACCAAATTGGTTGCTATTTCAAAGCACTTTAGCAAAAAAGTACAATATTAAATCACCACAAGAGACTAGGTATGAGTGATCTGAAAAACATCTCTATATTTGAAGGCCTATCAGAAGAAGAATTGGCGGCCATTGAAGCCATCGCAGTCACCCGTAACTACCCTAAAAATAGTGTCATCATAAATGAGGGCGACATCGCTAACGCCATGTATATGGTTAGTTCTGGCAAAGTGCGTGTTTATGTTAGTGACGACCAAGGCAAAGAATTCATCCTAAACTCTATGGGGCCAGGTGAATATTTTGGCGAACTGTCGTTATTAGACGATGAAAAGCGCTCAGCGTCGGTCATTACTACAGAAAAATCGACGTTCTCCATTATTTACAAAGACGAATTCACTAAAGCAATACTGGATAACCCTAACCTCGCAATGGCCATGCTAAAAAACCTAGCTTGCAGCGTCCGAAAGTTAACGGATAATATCAAGACGCTCGCACTACAAGATGTATACGGTCGCATACGGAAGACATTGCTAAGTATGGCGGTGGAAGATGGTGATATCATGATTGTGGAAGAAAAGCTTACTCAACAAGATATCGCCAATCGGATTGGCTCCTCCCGTGAAATGGTCGCGCGAATCCTAAAGGATTTGACCGTGGGTGGGTACATCCGCTCAGAACGCAAACAATTCCAAATCCTTAAGAAATTGCCTGAAAGCTATTAAATTAATCTAGATTAGCGGTTTCTACTGCAAGAAATCGCTAATCATTCACCAAACTCCTGCTTTATTTTCTCACTTTGCTGACCCACTGAAGGCACCGCACCCCATGTATCGGCATGAGGAGTACCTGCGTTATTGACTCTACGGATCGGGGACGCAACCTGACAGATTTCACCGTTTTCCCCCTGCACATTCACCCGCCTTAACTGGGGATGCCGCCCAAACTGAGCAACATTATTTAGCCAGCCAAAAGCAACCTTAGCCTCATCCAGCTTAACCTCTAGTAACGCCTTCGTTTCCTGTGAAAACACCCGACTCACTAACTCATCAAGATCTTCCCGCGCGATAACGCGCAACTCGTTAGTCTTAAAACGAGGGTCAGATAGTAACTCCGGCATCATCAGCACCTGCTGACAAAAACTCTCCCATTCCCGCTCGTTTTGAATGGATAAAACGACCTGAAGATCTGGATCCCCTGCTACTTCAAATGCGCCATAGGGTGCTATAGAGGGATGGTTCATCCCCACCCTATCAGGTGCCTTACCACCATATTCTTGGTGCAATAACGGAACCGTCATCCAATCGGCCATACCATCAAATAATGAAACTTTGATACCCTGCCCCTTACCGGTCTTTTCCCTGACATATAGCGCTTGCAATACCCCCGTCAACGCGTGCATACCTGCTGCAATATCACACACTGACACCCCCACGCGACCAGGGCCTTCTGGGCGCCCCGTCACTGCTGACAATCCAGTTTCAGCCTGAATCAGCAGATCGTACGCTTTACGACTGGCGTAACTACCATCTTCGCCGTAGCCACTAATATCGCAGGTAATCAACCTTTCATGCCTGGCACGCAACTGTGTGCTATCAAAACCCACACGGGCTGCCGCACCGGGAGCGAGGTTTTGGATAAAGACATCCGCTTTCTCAATGAGGTTATGCAATACCTTCTGATCACCTTCATCCTTAATGTTCAGCACAATCGATTCCTTACCGCGATTGAGCCAAACAAAATAAGCACTCTCACCGTTTACTACAGAATCATATTGTCGAGCAAAATCCCCTTCTCGGCGCTCAATCTTGATAACCCTCGCCCCAGCATCCGCTAATCGAGAAGAAATGTAGGGTGCTGCCACTGCTTGCTCTAGGGCAACAACCAAAATACCGTCCAACGGCTTGGGGTCAGTGTCATCATTTAAATCTATACGTTTATCGGACATAAGGCATTGAACATTCTAATTAATAGGTAATCGGTTATGATATGACATTGTACTCGACAAGGAACAGTAAATGCGACACAGCGTTCAAATCTGCTTATGGACAGGCGCGGGAGTATTCATTCTCTCAGTACTCATGCTGAGCCTATCTATCATCGCATTCGTAGGGCTAGGATTAGGCGTATCACTCTGGTTTACTCGCTGGGGAGCCCCTGAACGCATTACCCACAGCATTGCTATTAGCTGGGGTATAATCGCCTATCTCGCCTATCTCGCCTATATCGCTCATCAAAGCCTACCTACAAAAACGTCCACTCCTTTACCCACAGGTTGATGGATTCCGTTCTTAATCGCGACCCCGCCACCGAAGGGAATACAATACATATCTGCGCGGGAAGAGCCGCTGGCGATACCTGCCCACACTTGCCGGGTCGGCCAGGATAATTGCTCTTCATGCACCGCAACATGAGCCGAGACAAACGCCAAAAATTCCCGCTCTGTTATAGTATTGACCTCTACTGTGGATGCCAGATGAATAGCTCCTGCCGATATTCCAATAATTAGCCCTTCCCCCTGAGTGAAATATTCCAACCAAGCTCTCACTGTATGTTGAGACAGGAACTGCCACCCTATTCCGACATCACCTCCAGCAAGAATTACTAGATCAAAATCATCCGGGGACTGCTCTACAAACACCTCTGGCACAACACCATTCGTCACTGAAGTAATATTCCAACCAGTACAAATTGTAACTGCCATTTGATAAAAGTCGTCAATATTTCCATTTGCAGCACCAAGGTAAAGCGCTCGCCTTTCCCGCTCCTCATAAACTCTCTCCATGAGACACTGTTTAACCCATTGAGAAAGTAATTTACCTTTAGAGGTATTCAATAATAGCTGGCTATCTGCCAACAAAACTACCGGCCCAGCTCTCATACCAATCACCTCACAGTTAGTACTGATTCTGCGGCTTTACTGGCAAAGCCGGGGTTTACGTGAAATACTTTAAGCATTGCCGTAGGTTAGCCAAAAACCTACTTATAACCCATTATCTTTGATAAGAAACCAGTTTATGCCGAACCCTGCTGCAAACCAAGCCCACTCCAACGCCCATCCTAGCTTTGAGTGGTTAAGAACGGAATCTATCGAATCACTCCACGTGAATGTATCTGAATTCCGACATAAAAAAACCGGGGCGATGCACTACCATATCGATGCGGATAATGATGAGAACGTTTTTCTTGTAGGGCTACGAACCATTCCCACAGATTCCACCGGCGTCGCCCACATACTTGAACACACCGCGTTGTGTGGCAGCGAGAAATACCCAGTTCGCGATCCCTTTTTCATGATGATTCGCCGCTCTTTAAATACTTTCATGAATGCATTCACCAGCAGCGATTGGACGGCCTATCCATTTGCCAGTAAAAACAAGAAAGACTTCGACAATCTTCTTAACGTATATTTAGATGCCGTGTTTTTTTCGCGAATTGACCCACTGGATTTCGCACAAGAGGGGCATCGCATGGAATTTGAGGATGCTGAAAATATGGAATCAAACCTCGTCTACAAAGGCGTGGTATACAATGAAATGAAAGGCGCACTAAGCTCTCCCGTTAGCGTACTCTACGAAACGGCAAAAAAGTACCTATTCCCTACCAGCACCTATCACTTCAATAGTGGCGGCGAACCCACTGACATTCCAGATTTAAGCTATGAGCAATTGATCGCGTTCTATAAAACGCATTATCATCCTAGCAACGCCATCTTCATGACCTACGGCAACATCCCTGCATCAGAACATCAACAAAATTTTGAAGATAAGGCCCTGCACCGTTTTGACAAGCTAGACAGAAAAATCACCGTAAAGCCGGAGAAACGATACTTTTCTCCTATAAAAATACAAGAAGCCTATCCATTAGCGGTGTCCCCAGAAGACACGACAGAGAACAAGAGTCATTTATTAATCGCTTGGCTGTTAGGCCAGGGTAATGACTTGGAGTCACAACTAAAAGCGCATCTACTTTCTGATGTACTCTTAGAAAACAGCGCATCACCGCTGCAGAAGCTACTTGAGACCTGTGGTCTTGGCACTGCACCAAGCCCTCTTTGTGGACTAGAAGATAGCAATTTTGAAATGGCCTTTATGTGTGGCATCGAAGGCTCTGATCCTGATAAAGCCATTGAATTTGAAAAACAAGTCATGGCTCTGCTCGAAGACCTTGCCGAAACGGGGGTTGAACAAGAAAAATTAGAAGCCATTCTACACCAGCTTGAACTCAGCCAGCGTGAAGTGGGGGGTGACCAATTCCCTTACGGTTTGCAAATGATTCTCGCAGCACTTCCCCCAGCGATTCACCGTGGTAACCCTATCGCACAGCTTAATCTCGACCCTGTCCTGATAAAGCTACATGAAGAAATCAAAGATCCAAACTTCATCAAACACTTAATCAAAGAGCAGCTACTTAGCAATCCACATCGTATCTGCCTTACATTGAGCCCAGATGAACAACAAGATGAAAGAAAAGAAGCCCGCATTAAACAAGAGCTGGCACAATTAAAAGCCTCTCTATCACTAGAAGAAAAAAGCGCCATTATTGAAAAAACCAAACAACTCTTAGCACGACAAAATCAAGAGGATGATATCAGCATTCTACCCAAAGTTGGTCTTGCTGATGTACCGCCTCACGCCCCCATGGCGAAATGCGATGCCGCATCGATTAATGAGCGAAAAATCACTCTTTACCCTCAAGGCACAAATGGCCTTACCTATTTACAAATATTATTTTCTCTTCCCGAGCTAAATGAGCAACAGCAGCAGCTTTTACCGCTTTATACAAACCTTGTCGGCGAGCTGGGTGCTGGAGAAGACGACTACCTTGAAATCCAGGACCAAATCAGTGCGTGCTCTGGCGGTATCAGCTGTTTTACTGCGATGCGAGGCAATATCGAAAGTGAGCAATCGATTAGTGGATATCTAGGCTTTTCAGGGAAAGCATTAAACCGTAACGCCAACGCCATGTTCGCCCTACAACACAACATTATCACTCGCCTGCGATTCGACGAACTTGAGCGTATTAAAGAACTCGTATCACAATATAGAGCTCGCCTAGACCAAAGTATCACAGGGCACGGGCATGGGCTTGCCATGCAGGCTGCGAGCAGTGGGCTTAGTCCAATAGCGTATCTATCACATAATGTTTCTGGTCTTGCCGGTATTCGTAGTATACAAATACTTGATCAGAGCCTAGAAAGTGAGACTGCACTCGCTGAGCTTGCCGATAACTTAACCGCGCTTCATAGTCTTATTGTCTCGAATCAACAACAGTTCATACTGATTGGTGAAGAGCCTAATTTTTCCGTACAGCAACAACAACTCGAAAAACTATGGCCTGCAAGCGAGATTATCCCGGGTACCTTTGCACTTCCACAACGCAGAGAACAGGTCAAGCAGTGCTGGACAACAAACACTCAAGTGAACTTCTGCGCTAAAGCTTATCCAACCGTCCCGTCTAATCATCCAGATGCTGCCCCCCTAACGGTATTGGGCGGTATATTGCGCAATGGCTATTTACACAGAACTATTCGTGAGCAAGGCGGTGCCTATGGCGGCGGGGCTTCACAGGAATCTAATATTGCAGCCTTCCGATTTTACTCGTATCGCGACCCGCGTTTAACAGAGACCCTTACCGATTTTGATCGCTCGATTCAATGGTTCTTAGAAAGTACACCAGACGAAGGCGCTTTAGAAGAAGCTATTCTAGGCGTAATCGGTGCTCTAGATAAACCAAGTTCCCCTGCAGGAGAAGCGAAATTATCCTTCCAAAACCGACTGTTTGATCGTGGCGATGAATTTCAAGCTCGCTTCAGAGAACGCGTACTGAACACAACGCTCAAAGATCTTGAGAGAGTCACTAGAACGTATCTAGCAGATCCATCGGTAAGCAGCACTGCGGTAATAACGTCTCAACAACAATGGGATGAACTCAAGCTGTCTGATTATACTGTAACATCCGTGTAGAGCCACATTCCACACACATAAAAAGGCCTGCACAATAATATGTTCAGGCCTTTTTATTCGGTTTACTAAGATCGAATGGACTTTTACGCTGCACTAATAGAACGTAAGTGCTTTTCAAATGCAGGTCTGTCGACAGTATAGAGATACGTTTGCTGGATAAGCGATGCATCAGTACCCGCTCGATGCAATTTAAGTCCAGTGATTTTGAGTACCTTCTCTTTATTTACGTTCCAGCTCTCCAGCTGCACTTCCGATAACAGCGAAAAAATGGTGTCAATTTTAAAACCTTGAAACACTCCCGCTTCATGAAACAATAATGCCAACCAGCTTCGATCCACTCCCCACCCATCAGAATACACCGTTTGCCCATGCAAAAGGCGGTTCAACTCATCTGCGACAAATCGTCCTTCCTCTCCACCCTCAATCAATTGAGCACGAGAAATACCATGAATAGCTTCTGCGCTCTCTTGCCAATGGGTCCAATGATCAAACGGTTGAATCAAATGTGATTCCAGATGACCATCATCCATCGCTAAACCGACTTCAATCGGATAACTTCCTCTACCGAACCCAGAGGCTTCAAGATCAAGAATAATTGGTGGCGTAATCATTGATTTAGTTGCTCTCATATGACGCTTCTTCAACGCCTCTAATCCCTATAGATACATACATCTATTTGTAAATACAACGTTATACTTTTTGACGTATACCTATTCAGAATAGCAGGTTTTTAGGTCAAAAAAACAACAGAGGAAGGGATATTTCAGTTTTCCACATTTTCTGTGGATAAGTATGGGGATTAATTTGGGTTAGATCACCACAGCCCATAAGCTTCATAGCCCTGGCGAAATTGTATAAAGATGCGTCAATTTTTTAACCCACCCTAATTCAACCACTTAGCGTCACCCGAACTTTATTTTTCCGGCATGTCAATAAGATGACAGAGTATCATATAGGCTCTATTTTCTGTGAATTAAAGTTGAGAGTAGTCTTGTTTCATGATAGATAATTACAAAACTATCCACTGAGAGACTCAATATCCTCAACAAATAAACCCTTATTCCGACACCTCGTATGTCCATTGACGACCCTTTCGTGCATATAATCGGTGCCTAGCACCTTCAACACGATGGTCGGCATCTTCATAGCCTGCGTCACCATGATAGAAATAGCACAACCCGTCATCCAGTAACTCTACTCTAGGAACAAAAACCTCAGGGGGCAGATCCCCAAAGTGAGTAACAACGCTCTTAACATGGCTAAATGTCGATAAACTCCGAAGCGTTAGATAGGTTGGTGGAGCAAGCTCAATCTCCCCCTCCAAATGAGCATTTATAGCATCGGCAGGGTTACGCCAGCAATGCTCATGAATTTCTCCTCCATCAATCTCTACCTCATCACTTGTCGTCGGCGCGACAAAAAACCAGGTGCTAAACCGCTTAGGTCGAATTTCCGGCGTAGTCCAGTGAGAGAGATACAGCAATTGATCCTGCATTATGTCAATACCCGCCTCTTCTTGCGTCTCCCGCTTAGCAGCACACCGCGCCGCTACCAGCATATCTGTATCTAGCGGCTCAGTCGGTTTCGGTTCACCCTTCGAAGCGTAATCCTCCACGTCGATTTTTCCACCGGGGAAAACCCACATCCCACCGTAAGCAATCTTCGAATTGCGCTTTAGCAACAACACTTCAAGTTGATTATTATTCTCTCTTAGTAATACCACCGTTGCCGACGGAATGAGTACTGACATACACCGCTCCACTTATTCTACTTTATCTGTTTCAACAAACCATCAATAGCATTTCTCTTATCACCCGTTTGGTTTTGCAAACCATTTAAACCATTAAGCGATTCATCTAACGATGGTAAATTATTGGCAAGCTCCGACTCTAAACGCGATCGTATATCATCAGTTAACCCCGCCATTTTTTTCTTCACCAAAGCATTTACTACACTGCCCAGTACAGCATCTAAGTTAGATGCTAAGGCAACTTTAGGCTCTGCCATCGTACCTTTTACTTTGCCCTCAATACTGATTTCAGTAACTTTCTCCAGCGCATCAATAATTGCTACCTGCATTTCTGAAGCTTCGTTAGCGCCTAATGAAGTTGCTTTCACCTTCAACTGATCAAATAAGGCATTAACTTTGATATCTAGGTCCTTTAACTTACTCACCGAAATACTCGCATCCCCCGTCAACAAAGCCTTATTGAGTACAATTGCGACACCAGATTGTTCCGTTAATGGATAATCAACCAGTGAACTATCCGCCAGAGACAGGGTAAATGCGTCCTTTTCTTTCCCCTCTACTCGGTGATCCACCACTCCTTCAATCCGTAACTTACCCAACAGTTCACCTGCGGCTTTTATATCGACGGTTATTGGCTCTGGATACAGTGACGGTCTATCACTGATGTTAGCAACAAGCCCACTGATCTCTCCTTCCTGTACCCCTTGGCTTAGCCGCCCCGACAAAAGAGCGCGCCGAACTAGAAAATCTGGCGTTGTCTGTTGAGCGCTTGTGCCGTCAGTAGACCCATCACTCTCACCTTTTTTGTTGTCTCCTGCCAGCAAACCGTAGGCTTGCAAACCCTCTTTGACCCAAGCATCCACTTTGCCACCCAATAGCATTTCCCCACCATTGGCTATTACGGATTTTTCCAAGCCCAACGTTGCGATAATTTCACTGGCCGATTGGTTGGGCAATTGTTTGATCACATCATAGTCTTTCTTCAATTCAGCCATCGCCTGTTTAATCAATGATTGAACATCCTTAATCCGTTTTACATCACGCTTTACATCTTTCTGAATGCGCCCATAATCTTGCAATGCTGCGAAGTTGCCAAGCGGTCCCTTTGCCTTCTTCTTCGCCTTGGCAATTCGGTCTTTATATTTTTGCAAGGATTCATCGCCTGGTAATTCAGCGATGGCTTTTTCTATGGCGCTTTTCTGCTTGGCCAACTTGTCCTGATAAGCTTGAATTTTCTTCTCGTAAATCGCTTTTTCTTCCGCAATCAGCGCATCTGAGTTAGGTAGGCCTAGGCTTTCGAGCGAGAGGCCCCCTCCTTCCTCACCCGTACTCAACTTTTTAGGTCCCAATGCGCCACTTGTCTCCCTTGGTTCGCCTAACCCAATACCTTGTACTGACACTTCGTCAAAGTATAATTTTGAGTTCAACAATTCAACGACATCAATAGCGGTCTCCATTTGGTCAATCACCAACATATTTTGCATTGGTGTATCAGGATCCGTGACTTGTAAACCTGACACGGATATAGCAGAAGAAAACCACGAAAAACTCACATCATCGACTTCAACTTTGGCTCCCACCTGCTCAGACCCATAGTTTTCTATGGCCCATTTGATCGCTGGAGCGGGAATCAAGAAAACTGCAGCCCCGAGAATTAACACCAAAATCAATAAAAAAGAAGTCAACCCTTTGCCCTGAGAGGCCATATCATTTCCTTAGACTAAACCGATGAGATAAGTGACGATAATAGCAGCTTTACCTAGAACGTTGCAGAAAAAGCTATGCCATGTAACATGAGTCTATTAATGACCAGCACTAGTGCATAAAATTCCAGGCGACCATGACAAAGAATAGAAAAAAGAAAAGCCCAAAAAGATCAAATTCCAATCAATCCACAACGTCAGCAACGATTTCAGATTCCCCCCCCTCTAAAAAGGGAATCAGACAATCTCTCTGGTCGATCTATATAATCACTCTGTTTTTAGGTACCCTGCTGATCTCTTGGCATACGCTTGCCCCTATCGACTATGGGTATTCAAAGGCGTATCAGTGGTTATCCATCCAAACCCACATAAATCGCTACGCTCCGTTAAATCAATTCCGAAAACACTTCGCGACCACAACGACGGAAGAGCATGAACGCCTCTTTTCAGAAATAGTCACCAGCATACAAAATAGCGGAGAAGGCCTTGCTGACATTAGCTATACCTACAATGGCCAATCTATACCACTGTTACATGAAGCAGAGGTTATCCACCTACAAGATGTTGCTGTATTGATAGACAACCTTTACCCCGTTGGTTTAGCAATGATCGCGCTTAGCGTTCTATTAATGTTCACGATTTATCGTTTACGACTACCTCCCCCTGGTATTCGTCAAGCAACGGCTGGTTTAGGCGTGCTATTACTTACCATCGCATTGGCGTTATTAATTGTTGGCCCCAAAGACCTTTTTTACTGGCTGCATGTACAGATTTTTCCTGAAGGTCATCAGTGGTTTTTCTACTATCAAGAATCACTCATGACAACGCTAATGAAAGCTCCCGACTTATTTGGTCTCATGGCTGCGTTTATCGGTGGTTGGGCGATACTGCTCTATTCCCTACTATTATCAGCCTCTATTTACCTACAAAAAAAAGCCTGCAGTTAATGCAGGCTTTCGCTAGATCATTGAAAGGGGCACTTACTGCGTCAAGTCTTCACTTTCTATAATCCGCCATTATCTTATCTATCGTGCCATCCCCATACATACTGCCCAGCTCCGCTTGGAGTTTATCCACTATCGCTTTGGGTATATCTAAGCTGCACGCCAACGCCCTGAGTGTCGAAAAGTACACAAGCTTCCTCTGCAGCACCGTATTGTGTTTTTTGGCCTGATAAGCCGCCGAAAGCGTATCACTTGCCCATAAATCGACGCGATTTCGACTGAGCTTCATAATATTCTGCTTATCGTGAGCAACCGTTTTAACATCATGCCCCCACCCCTGAAGATATTCCGCTGCAGCGCTACCATTGTAGGACCCAATTTTTAACCCTTTGGCGTCGTTGAGCGTTCTGATCACTAATCCATCTGTTTCTAAACCGTAAAAAGCCGTCTGTGATATATACAAAGGGCTTACCCAATGAAAACTTGCTTCTCGTTCTTGATTTCGTTGAGCTGGAAAAAGGCAGGTGTTAGGGGTGTTTTCTACCGTCACATATGCCCTTTTCCAAGGGGTGATTTTTACTTCATAATCCAGGCCCGACCGCTCAAAAAGTGCAGACGCGATATCAATCGCTGCACCGCGCTTATCCCCACCTTTAAAGCTGTAGGGCGGTAATTCTTCTGTGTATAACATGTACTTCTCGGCATGAGCTACCGGGCTCAACAAAAGTACGCTGGCACATATCATAGGGGCAATAATAGAGAATACTGATTTCATGATCTTTCCTCCTAATCCCAGGCTTTTAACGAATCGTCGTAAGAAACGGTCTTACCCTTAGGCTTTTCATTAGCCAGCTTCTGTTTAGGTGACCCCGGCTGATCCAGCCAATATTGTGGGTCTTTCTTGGGGTTCAATTTTGGCGTGCAACGCTCTTGCCCTGCATCGGCCAACGCTTGAAGTCGGTCATCCATCTCTCCCGCCATCTTATCCATTGCCTGCTTTGGGGTCAGGTTATTATTCGCCGCTAGCGCAACGTTTTTCCACCACAAGTCAGACAGCTTAGGGTAATCTGGCACATTTGTGCCGGTAGGCGACCAAATTTCTCGTGCTTTACTGCGATAAAACTCCATCAACCCGCCGTATTTATGAGCCACTTCTGCCATCTTAGCTGATTGAATATCGGAATCTCGTATCGGCGTTAACCCCACCAACGTTTTTCTCAACGACACTGTTTTAGACACAACAAATTGCGCATACAACCAAGCAGCTTTTTTTCGATCCAATGGGGTGTTCTTCAATAGCGTCCAAGCCCCCGCATCTTGATACCCCAACTTCATGCCTTTCTCCCAATAAGGCCCCCTGGGCGAAGGAGCCATACGCCACTTTGGGCTACCGTCGGCGTTAACTACGGGTAAATCCGGGTTCGTCAACGCAGCAGTGAATGCTGTATACCAGAATATTTGTTGTGCAATATTTCCTTGTCCAGGAACCGCTCCTGCTTGCGAAAAATTCATCGCCTTAGCTCCCGGTGGCGCATATTTCTCTAGCCACTCAACAAACTTAGTAATCGCATACACCGATGCAGGGCTATTTAGCGCCCCGCCTCTTGCTACACTTGCACCAACAGGGCTACAGTTTTCCACCCTGATACCCCATTCATCAACGGGTAAACCATTCGGGATACCCTTATCGCCAGCCCCCGCCATGGATAACCATGCGTCTGAAAATCGCCACCCTAAAGAGGGGTCCTTACGTCCGTAATCCATATGTCCATAGATCGTTTGTCCATCTAGTTCGCCGACATGAACCGTAAAAAACTCGGCAATGTCTTCGTAGGCAGACCAATTCACTGGCACTGCTAAGTCATAGCCATATATGCCTTTGAATTTCTTTTGTAATTCTGGTCGAGAAAACCAATCATGGCGATACCAATACAGATTCGCAAACTGCTGATCAGGTAGCTGGTAAAGTTTACCGTCAGGGCCAGAGGTAAAGCTGATACCTATAAAATCCTTCAGATCTAGCGTGGGTAACGTAACATCCTTACCCTCACCCTTCATAAAGTCACTAAGCGCAACGACTTGTCCATATCGATAATGGGTACCAATAAGGTCACTGTCATTAATATAGGCGTCATAGATGCTATAGGGCAAACTCATTTGAGTCGCTATCTTTTTTACAACATCGTCCTCACCGGTAATCTCATGAATCACTTTAATGCCAGTAATATCTTCAAAGGCCTTGGTCAGCACATTAGCTTCATAAACATGGGTATCTATCCGCTCTGACACGACCCTTACGGTAATGTTCTGAAATGGCTTACCCGCATTCACAAACCATTTCATTTCGTCTAACTGCTGCGCCCGGGTTAATGTGCTGTCCTTAAACTCTTCATCAACCCAACGCTCTGCCGCCTTCATATCAGCAAATGCAGAATGAGAACATATCAATATCGCCACAAACCCCACGAGCAACTTTCTTGCCCCACCAAGACCTTGAGCAACAATACGCCTACCCGTTTGATCCAGCGATGGTTTGAGACGATACGTATCAAATAGGCCGGGAAATATTGTCTTCATGTGATGTTCCTTTATCTGAGTCACAAACAACAAGCTAGCTACAGTATAGGTAGAGAATGGGGACTAAATACCACTCTACCTATGGGTTGAATATACTGATTTAAGATATTCATAGCATTAGAGAGAATATAGCTATTTACTCACCATTGAAATATCGTCCCCAGTGCAATAATCGTATTTCGCTGATCTTCATCCCCGGTATATTCGGTTAATGCAGAGGTAATCTCGCCGGTAAAACTTAACCAAGGGTTAAAATCATAAATTGCAATTAAAGATGAGCTGCTCTGCAGTTCAACATAAGAATTTCCACTATCTTCATCGCCATCAGTTTCATCCGCATTCGACACACCAAAAGAAGCGACAATTTCAAGCGTATCACAAGGTATATAATGGAATTGACTATACCACCCAGAATGATCTCGCTCCTCCCCATCTTCATCCAGTGCATTGCCATCCAACATAACGACTGTGCCCAATGCCTGCCCACTATACCCTGTTAGATCAACGGCAAACATGCCAAGGGATACTGTCATACCGTACCCCAATCCAGTTGCAGTCACGGAATCGCCCTCTTCCGCCCCACCAGTGCCCCCGACATCTGCAGCAAACTCAGCGGTTTGCCACAACGCACTACCGAATATACGAACTTTCGCCCCCCCCATGTCCATATCAAACGTTGCTTCAGCTTCCAACCGAGGGGCTGGTGTCACCGTAGCGCCAACACCATTTGCTCCCTTGATGTGACTTGGGTCGTATAGTCCAACAGCAAGATTAAATGCATCAGATATCGCAGGTCGATAGATTACTGCGGGAGCAAAATTATCGTAGAGATAACCAAACCCCACTCTGCCGGCCGTTGTTCCATTACCGCCAGTGCCCGTCGCACCAACACCATATCCAGATATATCCAATACCACATGCTCTCTTTGATACAAACTCAACGATCGACCAACTTGAAACTCACCGATATTATCATTACCAATCGTAAAAAATACTTCTCGGATATCAAGGTTAGTACTCGAATTCTTTAAGTTATCATCCTGGATTGACGGATAGAAACCTAATCGCGCGCCCATGGTATACCCATCAACCAAAGGAGATCGTACATTCAGTCCCAATCGAGAAGGGTTAAAGCCCGTTCTCAATCGAAAAGAATCTAAGTCATCATCAGCGGCATCACCACCGATAACAACACCATCAGAATTGATTGTTGCTGGTTGTGCATCTCCCGTTATACGAGTCGCATACGCATTAACACGCCCATCAAACGTCACCGACCATCCTTCGAAATGAGTCAAGGGAATACCCGGCATATCACTGGGAACCGCTTTTAGATGATCGTCGGCATAAGACAACAAAGGAAACAGAAGAAGTGTAAAAAGGATTTTACGAAATAGTGAAATGAAAAAATACCGTGAAGTTGTTGCTCTCATAGCCCACCCCCAATGTTAGGATTCGCTTTTTTTATACAAGATTTGCCTTTGGGTAATCCTGTATATAAAAAGCAGTCCTATCAAAGGTTGACCATCAAACAGCTTTTGTCCAATTATTCCTAAAAGTTCTAATTCTGCCCAACAACCTTTTGACTTGGCACCTCTCTGCCGTCGTCATATAACGGTTTGGAAAGCTCATCCCAGTCAGTTGTTGCATCATCGGTCATATTTTCAAACTCTAACACACCGAGTTCTGCATATTTCTCTCTTACCGAATCCGTCAAAAGACCAATACGCTTTAAATTGGGTATCACTCGTGTGAACAAAAACTTTCTAAAGTGAACCATTACATGAGCTTGCAACACTTGCTGTCGAGCCGCCTCCACATCCCAGCCAAAATGCTCAAACACGTCGGTTGCTACCAGGCGCTCTCTCATTACACAGCAAGCTTCATAGGCGAATTGCGCTCGGTCTTCGCGCTCTTTGTCTGATAAGCTTTTAACAAACTCTTCCAAATAGTTCACACCAAAAGTGACATGCCTTGCTTCATCACGAATAACCAAATGTACAATATCTTGCAGCAACACATCCTTGGAGACCATTCTCATGGTGTTAAATGCCGCCAACGCTAACCCTTCGACAATAATCTGCATACCGATAAATTTCAGATCCCAACGCGCATCGGTGAGAATTTTATCCAATAAGAGCTTGAGATTGTCGTTCACTGGATACCTAATGCCCACTTTATCCTCTAGATATTTGCCAAACACCTCAACATGGCGTGCTTCATCAAACGTCTGCGAAGCAGCGTACAATTTGGCATCGTAGGTTGGCGCGCAAGATACCAATTGTGAGCTAACTAATAATGCTCCTTGCTCACCGTGTAAGAATTGAGATAATGTCCATGCTTGGTTATGCCAAGCAAAGCGCAATTTATCCTCATCTGTCATCGCTTCAAAAGGTGCATAGCCAGTAAAAGGGTTGAACATTTCATCCGTCGGAACTTCAGTCTTAGGAAAGTTAATCGACCAATCAACATCCATTTGCGCATTCCAATTAAGCTCTTTGCCCAACTCATATAGCTTTCTTATTCGTCCATCCGCTGAGTGATAATCCCAGTTGTAGGCCCCCGTCAAAGGGGTATTAAAAATCTCTACGATTTGCTCTACATGCTCTTCTGTTAGGCGCTCTTCAAGCTCATCAGTGATGATAATGTCTTTTGGTGGATGATCTACAACTTTCAAATCCATATACCCTTCCTCAACTATACGACTAGATTATTAAAATATAGACAACATAGCCCCATCTTTGAACCCACCTCCTCCCGATAGATCAAAATAGGCTAAACAACAGTCTCTTACAGACGACAAAGTGCAATACGCACTCTATTAAACTAGCAATCGGCATAGCCACTCGACAATGGCAAACACCGACATAATCGGACCCTAGGCGGTCTCTTAACACACAAAATAGAATAACTCGGTAACTTTATAACCAAACTTGCCCTTATAACCGGGCTCCTATAACCTGAACATATAGCTACCACGAACACACCTCAACCCCGCTGATTGAGCATATTGATACGGGCCTTTTTGGGCAAACATTAGGAGCATCTACTATGAAGACAAGCCGGTTTTGCTGGGAAGACCCATTCAATATTTTATCACTACTCAGCCAAGAAGAACTCGCTATTCAGAAAACCGCATCAGATTATGCCCAACAAGATTTAGCGCCTAGAGTACAAATGGCGTTTAGAAATGAAGTTTTCGATCGCAATATATTTCATGAGATGGGCGACCTAGGGTTACTGGGAGCTACGCTCCCTACCGAATTGGGCGGTTCCGATATTAACTACACATCCTACGGACTCATCGCTAGAGAAATTGAGAAAGTTGATAGTGGCTATCGGTCTGCCATGAGCGTTCAATCCTCATTGGTAATGCACCCCATTTACGCATATGGCTCCGAGCAACAGCGAAAAAAATATCTGCCTAAGTTAGCCGCAGGTGAACACGTCGGTTGCTTCGGACTAACGGAACCCGACCACGGCTCAGACCCCAACGGCATGAAGACCACCGCTATTAAAGATGGCAACGGCTACCGTTTGGATGGACAGAAAATGTGGATAACCAATGCTCCCATTGCCGATATTTTTGTTGTTTGGGGGAAATTAGATGGGGAAATTCGTGGCTTTATTCTGGAGCGTGACTTTGAAGGCCTATCTACCCCAACAATCCATGGCAAACTGTCCTTACGCGCCTCTATCACAGGAGAAATTATACTTGATAACGTATCGGTGCCCGAAAGTAATATATTACCGAATATTAAAGGACTGAGTGGCCCATTTGGTTGCTTAAACAAAGCTCGATTCGGCATCGCCTGGGGTTCTTTGGGTGCAGCAGAGACCTGCTGGAAAGCGGCCCGACAATATTGTCTCGACCGTACCCAATTCGGAAAACCATTAGCCGGCAATCAGCTCATCCAAAAGAAGCTGGCCGACATGCAAACTGACATCGCACTTGGCCTGAACGGAGCCCTATCCATGGGCCGGTTAATGGATAAACACCAATGTCCTGTCGAACTCATATCAATGCTAAAAAGGAATAATTGCGGTAAAGCACTGGATATTGCAAGAACTGCAAGGGATATGCATGGTGCTAATGGTATCAGCGACGAATACCCTGTCATGCGACACATGCTTAACCTGGAGACCGTCAATACTTATGAAGGCACTCATGATATCCATGCATTAATATTAGGTAGAGCTCAAACGGGTATTCAAGCTTTCACGTAACACAGCAATACAGCAACACACATAATTCTAATAATAATCATTGAGGTCACAATGAACGGTCGCCTATTGTCAATTATCGTATCGGGGCTCCTCGGGCTATATTGCTCCGCCGCCACATCCGAAGCACTCCCCGTTAATCAACAACAACTCGACAACGGGTTACACATCATTCACCACTACCGACCCTACGCGGACACTGTGACATTGCAAATGGTCGTTGAGGTGGGGCTTGCAGACTTCCAATGTGATCGCCAACAAATCCCACATATACTTGAACACATGTTGCTATCCAAAACCCAACGCTTCCCTGAAGGTGCAGCACGCAAAACAATCAAAGATCTTGGTGGGACCACAAGAGGCTATACAAAATCAGAATACACCCACTTTAGCGTCACCCTGCACTCTGATCTTGTATCAACGGGCCTGGATATTTTACACTCCATCATTTTCGAAGCCGATCTATCCTCATCCACGTTACACAAAAGCATAACCGCCGTGCACTCTGAACTGGGCACATCTGACAACCCACTCAAAAACCTGATCAACGACACTCCAGCGGTAGTCGACCTTGGGATTGCCCGCCTATATGCCAATAGTAACCTGGACTGTACAACACAAAGCTCCCCAGAAAACACCTCACTATCCGATATTGAATCTGCCTATACCCGGTTTTACCACCCCAGCAATATGACTCTCATCATCGTCGGCAACCTTCACTGGGAAGACCTAACTCAACATTATTTGACGCCGTTTAACGTTAATACAAGTCGTGTCGAGACTGAGAGTAGGATAATCATTACACCTCATACAATCGATGCGTCCCCCATTATAGAAAACGATACATTCTCTGAATCTAAGGTTCACGTGAACTTGCTACTTCCCGCATCAGGAAAAAGCAGCGGTAAAGGCTCATCTTACGCTCTCATTAGTGACTTCTTAGGCGAGAAGTTGTTTTACGATTTACGCTCAGGACTAGGTATTGTGTATTCACCGAGAGCAAAATACATAGCAGGAAGCGATTTGGGACACATTCATGCAACAACCGAAACAACGCCAGAGTGGGAATCCACAGTAACCCAACGCTTTCTAAATCATTACAACACTCTTTATGTAGAAGGTATTCCCGCACAAGATGTTGCGCGACTAAAAAGGAAAGCCATCCTTCGGTATGAAAGTAAAGAACGAAAAAATATCGATATTGCACAACAAATTCGACATCATCGACGTAATGTAAAATCCCAAGGAGCTATGCCGGATATCGTCGCAGAAATTGAATCAATCACACCATCATCCATTCGGCAACTTATCCAAACGCAGTTGCCAGCACACCCTATTCTGGCAACACTACACCCTCTAAACAACCATCAATTATTTTTTAGAATATTACTTATTATTGCCATCTCAGCGCTTATCGCACTCCCCTTATTAAGGAGAGCACGTAAAAACAGCGCTGTTTAAGATGCTTCAGTGCCAGTTGCTAGTTCACTAGCCACTGGTGCAACGCCAAAACCTGGATGCAACAAATCAAACAGAGCAACAAATTCCTGTGTCAATTTATGCTTTGGGAATGCATGTATTAATGGCAGAGACTGGTCATGAGATTCGCGCATTTTAATCGACGAAGAGATGAATGCATCTAAAATTGGTAGTTTCTCATCCCGCAGCTCTTGAATAATACGCTGCGGTAAACTTGCCCGAGGTTGGAATTGATTAACAACAATCCCTTCAACATCCAAATCTTCATTATGATCCGAGCGCGTCTCATCAACGTTTTCCATTAACGTATACAGGGCCTGACGAGAAAACTCATCACAATCAAACGGAATTAAACATGAATCCGCTGCAATTAACGCTGACATGGAATAGAAATTAAAGGCCGGTGGCGTATCAATATAGATTGCGTCATAACCTTGTAGTGACGCAATACCATCACGTAACTTATATATTTTATGCTTTGACTCTAATTGCGACATGATATCCCCTAACTCAGGGTTCGCGGCTATCAGGTCTAAGTTTTTAAACGGAGTGGAAAGCACAAAGTCTTTTAATTTACGACGATTGCGACCTCTAAACGACAAAGTTTGTGCAAAAAACACCCCAATATCATTATCTGCAGTACTGGTAATATTCTTTCCCAGTAAATATTGAGTCGTATTACACTGCGGGTCCAGGTCAATGATAAGGGTTCGCAAACCTCGATCAGCACTAATCGCCGCTAAATTCGTTGCAATGCTTGATTTCCCAACGCCACCTTTTTGGTTAAATACAACTCTTCGCATATCGCGCTCCCCGCAGTTCCTTGGTCTTACAATTTGAGATAGATACTTATGATCGATAGTCTTTATCGTCGAGGGTATCTGGAATTTCCAGCTGTGAACGAATTCTAAGGGAAACCAGCATCTCTTCAACCCTTTTCTTTATCCGCGGGGAAATATGCGCTGTTACCGCAGCAAACGCCGCCGCGAGCACACCTAAATCATCAACAAATCCTATCACTGGTGCAACGTCAGGTATCGCATCAGGCGTGAACACAAAATACCCTAAAGCCCCCACCACAATCGCTTTCACCCAAACTGGGGTGTCAGAAGAACGCACTAGGTAATATAATTGTAACGACATCGACAACATTTTCAGTCCACGAGGACCTTGCAAAAATGGCGCTATAGCAACTACCTTAGTAAGGAACTTCTCGTGACTATATTCACCGTCGTATTCGACGTTATGAACAAACGCAGGGTTTCGGGTACTGGCCACTTGATACTCCTAAACATGAAATAACCTATAATGACTTCATCTATGAGCTCGATCATTTATCTGTTCAGTATAGCCTTCTCGGTTGACCTATTGTCAATATATCAATAACTTATGGGATTAGTTAGCACGCACCCTATTAACCCAAAACAACGATCATTTAGCACTCACAAGGAGTCCATTATGAGTAACTCAGATGAAATCAAACGTAATTCCCACAACATTTGGCTTGCGGGGCTTGGTGCATATTCGACCAAAGAATCTGAGGGCTCTAAGCACTACGAAACGTTGATCGCGAAAGGTAAGCTATTAGAAGAAAAGAACAATGAACATGAAGAAAAGATAGGAAAGCCCACCTCAGATTCTCGCTTACATGACCTTAAATCAAGAGCAAACCAAACGATGGATCGCATCGAGAAGGCCTTCGATCAGCGAGTATCATCCGCCCTAAGCAGGCTAGGTATCAGCACCCGCACAGACCTCGATGATTTAAATGCTAAGATTGAGATATTGACCGACGCACTTGAAAAAGCCACCAAGCAACTTGAAAAATAGCTAAGCCATGAACCCATTTCTCGTAATTATTTTGACTGCCGCACTATCCAGCATTTTCACACTATGTCTGGGTTATTATGTCATGCGGAAATTATTACAAGAGCATGCACAAAAGAATGCTCAAAAATTCATCGAACAAATGAAAGACGAGATCGGTCCCGTCATTGAAGCACGCGTTAAGCAAGGGGTAAAAGACGGTGTTGCTGCCATTCCATCGAGAGAAGTACTGAGAGAGACGACCCGTACAATGGCAAAAACCGGCGCAGATATTGTGGGAGATACGTTAAAACCACTGCTGAGCAAACGTGGAAGTAACCGACGCAGTTCAAGTTACAAGGATCAAAATCCCAAAGATTGAGCCGCTAAAGACTAGTCGCTCTTTGCACACACTAAACGCCAGCTTAATCTTCCTTTGATGAACGGCCTTTCCATCTGGCGCCGCCTCTCAATCGAGGTATTAGCAAAGCCATGGCCACTATGAGCATCACCATAGTATCGAGAGGAAGTTCAGTCGCCGCTTCCAGCTCTACATAACCATTATGCGTTAAAAAGGCCAGTACAATTAATGCAAGTCCAATAATAGTACTCACTTGATTGGCCCTTCTATCTGACTCAAGCATCTTACGAATACTGACTATTTCATCTGTTTGGGCCTGCTGCGCATGGTTCTGCGCTTTCAGCATCACCAATGTTTCATTAACTAACTGAGGCAAATGCTCGATTCTGCTCATCCATGCTGGCTCATGCTCACGCAAAGCACGCAATATATCTTCAAAGCTCTCAAAATCGGGCAGCCAATAACGTACGATTCTGCGTAACATGGACCAAAGACTATATTCCGCCGCGATATCCATTAAGTCCGCCAGCAACTCAATATCTCCGCTGACCTTGGGTTTCTCTCCAGAATGGTCGTCTAGCCCCTCTGATGCTCCCAACACATAACGCGCAAATAACCACGAACTCATTCGCAAACGCGCGTCAATAGGACCCTCATGTTCAGAAAATAACTGAACACCGTCATCGCAAACAGCCAGGTAAAATGAGAAGTCAGGGTCACTGGCCTTAATTCTAATGACCCTGCCAGTATGGACCTGTAATCGTTCGGCCAATTCAGGGTCCAGTGATATCGCTTGATTCATGGCGGCTTCAAGCACTTCCATAATCAGAATTTGGCCGATTGGCTCATTATTCTCTGTGGTCATCCTAATTAGCCCCCCGCTATCACTACTGCCCATTGTGAACATTTAACCATCACAATCTGGCCTATTCAAACCGTCTTCGACATTCTACAAGTAGAATTAAATGTGATGAACTACAAAAAGATCTAAATTTTCCGAACTGGATGGGTATAATAGCCACCCTGTATAGTCACCAGATAGCCACCTTACTCCAAAAGCGGAATCTAGGGTAGGTATAAAGGAATTAGGCTGCAATAATGTCGGAATTTTTTGTTGAGTTTTGGAACCACCCTGATTTTATAAAATATGCGATTATCCCGCTTATCGCAGCAGGGGTGGGCTGGGTTACCAATTGGGTCGCGATTCAAATGACCTTTTACCCCACAACGTTTATTGGCATTCCGCCCATCTTGGGTTGGCAGGGCATCATTCCCGCCAAAGGCGAGAAAATGGCAGGTATTGTCGTTGACAATACCCTAGCAAAAATAAGTACCATCCAAGAGATCTTCCAGGAATTCGAGCCAGATGCTATCGCTCATCATATAATCAAAGTCGCTGATTCTCGAATAGAAGAATTCACTGACGATATCATGAATGATAAGAATGCTATTCTGTGGGAAAACTTACCGAATATAATGAAAAATCGTGCCTACGCCAGCGCGAGGAAGCAGCTCCCGAAGATAATGGATAGCTTGATGGAAGACCTTCAGGCAAACATTGAAGATCTAATCGACCCGAAAGCGCTTATTATTAGCAAATTAACGGAAGATAAAGCGATGCTCAATCGCGTATTCCAGGAGTGCGGGGAAGCGGAATTCAAATTTATCATTAATTCGGGGCTATATTTTGGGTTCTTATTCGGCATTATCCAAATGTTCGCTTGGTATGTATTTGCTGAAAGCTGGCTACTTCCGGCCTTTGGACTTCTTGTTGGCCTAGCAACCAATTGGTTGGCTTTACGTTTAATATTCCAACCCCTTAACCCCATTTATGTATTTGGCATTAAGATTCAGGGACTATTCCTAAGTCGACAGAATGCGGTATCCGAGGTTTTTTGCCGTATTATCACTGCAGAAGTTCTCACTATTGGCAGCGTAATGAATGAGATATTCCGTGGCCCTAAATCCGACCGAACGAAGTCCCTCATCAAGAAACACCTCAGGCCATTGATTGATGGTGGCCTCGTAAAAACGGTTGCACAATTAACCGTTGGACCAGAAGGTTTTGTGGACCTCAAACGCACGATAGAAGCTAAAACCATCGAGATGTCCCTCGAATCCTTTGATGACCCTCAATTCACCCGAGAACGAGGTGTCGTTATCGAAAAGATGTTCCGAGAGCGCATGCAAGCGATGACATCAGAAGAGTTTCAGGACCTATTGCGTCCAGCCTTCCAAGAAGACGAATGGATACTCATCGTCGTTGGCGGCGCTCTCGGTCTAGCCGCGGGTTTTGCACAACTATTCTTCATGTTTGCGTCTACATAAACAACCGCCCCTCCTCTTTTCTATTTCGCCTGTCTTAGAGTCAGCCGTCATTGGCTCTTAAGACAGCGTCACATTTTCCTTGCCCAATGCAATTTACTTCACTATTGCATACAATTTTCTGCAAAATGTGAGTAGAATGCGTTACTTAGCTCATACATTGGCGCCAGTGCTAGAATCTAGCCCCGCATCACCTGAGCAGTTTTCATAACAAAGAGAAGCCGATAAATTGGCTCGTTGATGGCATAACAAAAACCAGAAAGAGCGCGATGCTACTCTGATCAAAAAAACACATGCCTTGAATAATTTCCATACGCAACAATTATAATAACGGCATCCAACAATCCATGTTTGAAGAATTAACGTCAAATCAATGGTTTTTGATCTGCAGCATTCCTCTGTTAGGTGCGGTGGTAGGCTATGCTGTGCGCGTGCTGAGCCAAGTACTTACCTACGGTAGCCACCCAGAAAGCCAATGGGGTTTAGCCTTTTATACTCGTAAGTTGCTCGCTCCTCTTATATACCATCATTTACTACACAAGCATTTATCCACAGCCCAGCTCTACGAACATTTAGGGCCCGAGCGCATGGTTAAGCAAATAGTTAAGCATCTACGTCCCAGGCTCGATACGATCATCGATGAAACCATGGAACAGAATCATGATATCTTTTGGGAAAACTTACCCATAACGGTTAAAAACCGCTTCTATGGCCGAGCTCACAAAATACTACCAAACGTAATCGATAATGTAGTAGAAGATATTGGCGACAACATTGACCGACTCGCCACGCTAGAAGAAATCAGCTTTCACAACCTATTGGAATCACCCAGCGCGGTACCGAAAATAGTCCGTCAACTCGATGAAAATCAAGGCGCCAAGAAAACGATACTCGGCATATTAACAGGTTACACGCTAGGGCTATTGGTACTGATTTCGTGGCTAGTCGCCGAGCACTGGAGTGTACTGGTCCTCGGCTATTGCGTTGTTTCTATCTGCTGCTTCTGGGTTATTCATCACGCTTCTACTCGCCCTTCAACTAACCCAGATGTTATATCCCAGCTTCTCTCCACCTATGCGCTTGCCCCCATTCCATCCCTCAAATTCTTACTTACCGAAGGGAGGAGTCGATTTGCCCGCAATCTCATTAAAAAGCACGCGACCCCCATTATTGACAGAGCTACGTTAAGAACCTTCACGCAGCTCACCATTGGCCCAAGCGGTTACGCCAACGTTAAACAGCAACTATCACACAATTTATACCGAGAATATTTTTCAGCAATAAAAGAGGATCGCTTTGTCGAAACCCAGCGATTACAGTTAGAGCACCACCTGTCAAAGACCGTTGTGTTGTCAGAAGCAAATACCTCCGCAATACTCGACACTCTTAGGAAAACCCAAAACCAATTCCTACTGCCAGTTTCCCTGTTAGTCGGCAGTTTTTCTGGGCTTTCTCTCTACTTCCTTATTCGTTCCTTAGGCTAACCCTGTCCCGCGGGTTAGTCAGGCGCCAAGCATGTGTAGAGCGCATCGACTAACGATCGAGCTCTAGGATCCACCATTACGTAGGGTCCCATTTGATTCATTACATAACCAAAGCCAATACCCGAATCTGGGTCAGCAAAACCAAGCGATCCCCCAGAGCCAGGGTGTCCAAATGCCCGCTTTCCCAAACCAAAAGACATCTCGGCATGCCCCTCTTGCTGTAACAAAAAACCTGGACCAAAGCGGGTCGGCATTTCTAACACCCAATCCATCCCTTCCGATTGAGTTTCAAAACATCGCGATAATGCAGCTTCTGATAATAAGGTTCCACTTACGGCAGCACCATACAGTGCCGCAATAGAACGAGCATTACCGTGGCCATTAGCTGAGGGCAACTCCATCCGCCTCCACTCATCCTTGTTCGCACTTGTCATCAACGTTTGCGGATTCATCAGCGCTTTATACAACACGCCTTCCCGTTCAGCCGCCATTTTCTCAAACAAGAACACCCTGCCATCTTTAGGGGTTTCGGTAGCCCCTCTTAATTGAGCAACCCGCGAAAACTCAGAAGCACCCAGTCCGATATGAAAGTCAGCAGACAATGGGGCAACAACTTCATCTCGTAAATATTCTCCCACCGAACATCCAACCGCCCTTCTAAACACTTCCCCTACCATCCAGCCAACTGTCACCATATGATAGCCATGCTCAGAACCTGGCTTCCACCAAGGGCGCTCGGACGCAACTCGCTTTACCATATAATCCCAATCATATAATGCCTCATCGGGCACTGGCTCTCTTAACGCAGCCACCCCGGACTGGTGGCTCAGCATCCACCTCAGCGTAATGTTTTGCTTACCTTCTTTGCCAAAGTCCGGCCAATAGTATTGCGCAGGCCTATCCAAATCGATAAGCCCACTGTCCAGCGCGTGCTGAACACACAGAGCAGTAATTCCTTTCGTTGTTGAGAACACATTAACAATCGTATCCTTCTCCCAAGGCAGAGTTTGCTTTTTATCGGAATAGCCCGACCAAAGATCAACCACCAGCTCCCCATGCCTTACTATTGATATAGCAGCACCAAGCTCACACCCAGATCGCATATTTTTCTCGAACTGCTGCTTGACACCCAGGTACTTAATTTCGCAGGTTCCATGAACAATTGGTGTTGGCTGCATCAGCGACCCCCCCTAAAAAACCCCAACAAAACAAAACGATAGTACTCATTAATCGTGAAAATAGAAGATTGATCAATTTTTCACTTTCGGCTTGCAATAACTTGAATACTTTACATAATGATTACAAACAATAACAATAAAATGATTCCTATGAGCACACTACAGACTTTAGTTGTTGATGATTCTCCCTCCGCAAGAGTGATATTGAAGCGCCTATTGGAAAAAAGTGGGATTCAGGTTCACTTATCTAACTCTGGCTCTGAGGCGATTAGTTTCCTTAAAGAGAACTCACCCGACCTTATCTTCATGGACCATACCATGCCAGGTATGGACGGCTTAGAAACAACAAAAGCTATCACAACAAATCCCAAAACTGCCTCCATACCTGTCGTCATGTATACGTCCAATGATGACGAAGGATACGCCGAGAACGCCAAAGAACATGGCGCTATGGGTGTCGTGTCTAAACCAGCATCCAGCGAAAAATTATTCTCTGTATTGAGCGATCTATTCACCATTCATCGCAACCAGCTTGAGTCACTAAACAATAATTTCAACCAGCGACTAGATCAATTTTATAACAACATGGAGCGTTTGGTAGAAGATAGATTAGCAGAATCAGAGATCATGCTGCACCAACACGTCGATGCAAAGTTCACCTCTACACTACAGCAGAAAAACAGCGAATTACCCAGTAAACCGAGAGAAGTACTTCCTCTAATTCACACCATCACAGATGCCAAAATACACCAACTCAACATCGAACTACGAAATCATATGTCTGCCAAACTGGACGTTATCAGCCAGGACCTTCGTGAAGACAATCGTTTGCATAATCAACAGTTTATCAGTGAATTTGGTGCACAGCTGGCCTCATCCTCAAAGATTCAGACTACATCGTCTCCACAGCCTGTATTCTCAAGGCTAATCACCGCTATCTCACCAAGAACACTTATTAATGCTGCTTGTGAAATGGTGCTGTCTCCAAATTTCTATCTCGGCGTTTTGATTTCGGCTTGTGCCATCCTTATTTCCTTATAAAGCCTCACGTTACATACGAACACTTTTTAGTGCTATATTTCTAACTCGGATTAATTTACTTTATCACATATAAAAATCTGATATTTAGCATATACTTATCGCTATTAGTAGATTAATTCTTGGGCTTCATTAAGAGATTTGTAGCATAAAGCCATGCAGATAAAACACGCACTAGTCGTAGACGATTCAAAATCAGCACGCTTCTCCCTAAAGAAATTACTCCAAAAGCAAGGCATTAAATGTGACTTTGCGGAGTCAGCGGGTGATGCATTAAATTATTTGGAAACTCACAAACCAGATGTCATTTTCATGGACCATCTGATGCCGGGAATGGATGGATTTGAGGCAACAAAAGCCATCAAAGCCAATCGCAATACAACCAAAATCCCAGTAATTATGTGTACGTCCAAAGAAGGCACCGAGTATGCGGAGCAAGCGATGGCGACCGGTGCGGTGGCTATTCTCCCTAAGCCTGCCCCTGCCGCCACTCTCACCGCAGTATTAAATCAACTTCAATCAAATAGCTCAGAGAGCGCAGCAAGAGCCCAAACAGATAAGGTTGGCGGCCAGTCCAGTGGTGGATTTAATCAACGAGCAATCGAAGGCATTGTTAAGAAGGTTGTGGAAGAGCAGCTCACAGCCGTCCGTAAGAGCTTAGAGAAAAGTGTCGCCAATCATGTTAAAGACCAGATTGATGGCATGATGATATCCACGCGCGAAACGCTCAAAGAGGATGTCACTCGGTCAATGGAATCTGAAATAAACAACGTGACTCAGAGCACTAGCCAAAAGATTGCCTCAGAGATGTTCGATTCTCGATTTACTGAACTAAATAAATCGGTTCTGGAGAACTTAGAGAAGCGCTTAGAGACCTTTGGTGACGCCGTAACACAGGCCCAAAAGCCCTCACCAGCACTCATCGAAGAGGTTAAGAATATCGCCCAATTTACTGCGGCTCATACCTCTGGCGAAACGGCAAAGACGTCTGCCGAAACTATCAGCCGCAGCATTGCACAAGATGTAGCCCAAGAAGAATTGCTCAATTTGAAGGCTGAATTGATGGAGCAATTTAAGCAGGATATCAGTAGCTCAACCGCAGTCGCAAAATACCTCGGGATTGCCGGTGCGTTGTTAGGACTTGCTGCTATAGTGTTAGTGTTAATTTAACACTTTCAAGGAGAGGCTATGCTTCAGTCGGTCAATGGCAGGGATTACATGACCAGTAACCCTATCACCTTCACGCCAGACACGAATATTTTTCAAGCGATCGAGGCACTGCTAGAACACAAAATATCCGGTGCCACGGTAACCAATAGCGAAGGCGCCGTCGTCGGCGTTATTTCTGAATTTGATTGCCTAAAAGCAATCTTAGATGGAAGCTACTACGGCCAAATCAACGGCACGGTCGGCGACTACATGACCGCCAATGTTGAAACCATTAGCGCTGACGCAGACATACTAGAAGTGGCGAAACGGCTTATCGACGGTAAACGCAGGCGCCTGCCTGTCATCGAAAACGGAAAGTTTGCGGGTCAGTTTAGTATCCGCTCAATTTTGAAAGCCGTCAGGGACTTCGACATCCCAGACCAGGCAAAAAAGAAAAAGAAGTAGCCGCATCAAAAAACCATTGCAGGCGTAAACCGCTGCAATGGTTATCTCTCGCACCAATCTACCAAGCACGCCCTTCCTCCTTGCTTCCATTCAGTCTGCTACTTTTTCAACCTTTTCTATCCTTCCATCCTTTATAAGCTCATCAAAATCACGCCACTTTACGACAATTCATCGCTAGATAGTGCCCCTCCCTTGCCTACCAGGTACGTTCGTGCTAATTATAGATAAACGATCATCTGGATAATTATAATAATGAAAACTTTGATTGGCGTCCTAACTAGCATACTACTGATACTGTCCCTAACTGCCTGCGGAGGCTCATCTGGAGGAGGTTCATCAGACACCCCTAGAAATGCCAGTGATGATTCAGAAGAAGGTACTGAAGATAACAGCAATCCGCCCTCTGAGCCCGACAATGAATCGCCCGAAGCCGACCTATCAGAGTTATTGCTTAGCTGCGAACAAGGTAATAGAGCCATTGCTGGGCAAATATCCAACCCCAACTTCAAACTCACCGGGCCTAATGCCATTGGTGGCGAAGGGGATTATCTTATCGCCAACGATAAGGCAGCATTTGTTATCACCGGACCTGGGCCACAGAAGACCTATTATCACTATCACGGAATTTTGGTGGATGCTGCCCCCCTGTCTGAATGCGAACAAGCTGGCAACGAAAATTTCTACGAAATGGCCTTAATGATCGGGCGCCTAAACTTCTTCACGCAATCAGCGTCTACCATACGCGCCTTTAAAGGAGGTGATATAGAAGTCCTTAATGATGGTAGCGATGGTAGCGCCGCCATTGTGAGAGTGCACGGTTCAGACAGTATATACTGGCTGCTTGAGCTTGAACTTATTCAACGCGCTTTTGAAGACGGCTTACCAAAAGGGGTATCATCACCGTTTGGGCTTGATATCACCCTTGATTATGTACTAGAGCCAGGTTCCTCAACACTTAAAATAGTCTACCGCGTAAAAAATCAACTTAACCAGTTCAACAGCGTCAGTGCAGCCTTTGCCATGCTAGCCGCTGGCGAAGGCCCAACGTTAAATACCTTTTCTGGTTTTGATCTCAACCTTGAAGGACTGGAATTACAATATGGCATACCGTGGGTCACCTCCTTTTCTAAAGGTAGCTCCTATGTCTACGGAGCAGGAAGCAATCAACTCACCACCACCCACATTGCCGGGGTTGATGCTCTCATCGACGCATCACAACTTAGTAATACTTGGCTTGGACAACTTTTGGCACCAGCGGGAGACGAAAAAGATACATTCACGAAGGAATTCTACGTGTCCGTCGCGTCGAATGATGAGGTTGGCGCAATTAATGAGTATTTAGCAAGCAGTCCTCCCTCTGTTACCACGTTGGCTACGCCCGTATCGGCTCTCATCGTTGATGCCGTAACAGGCGCCCCCATTCCAGATGCAACCATTGAATTTCAAACCAAAACCCAAGTACTCCTACAAAGTTGGCCTTGGAATACTTTTGCAAGTACCTTTGTTGACGAGAACGGCCTTTCAACCTCCACTATTCCATTAATATCCTACTTACAAGGTCAACCTTACAGGGCGATCGCACGAGCCCCTGGGAGAGCGACAACCCAACCCATCGAGATAACGCCAAGCCAAGCCAACACGCTATTATTTGAAATGGGCCAAAAAGGTGTCGTCGCATATAATATTACCGACGAGACTGGGCAAGCTCTCCCTGCACAAATTTCCTTTTGGCAACATGGCTCTCTTATCCAACGCCACTATGTACCCGCTGGCACAGGGGTTTTACCCGTCCCTCCGGGAGATTATGAGGTGGGTATAGCACGCGGATTCGAGTATGGCATTGTTGATATGCCTCTACAGGTAAGTGCAAACAACCAAACCCCGCTCGTTGTTAGCCTTAAACGTATGGTTGATACTTCAGGGTATATGAGTTTTGATGCCCATGTACACTCATCACCCAGCGCCGATAGTGAAGTCGCGCCGGAAGACCGTATTACCACCGCCGCCGCCACTGGCTTAGAAATTGTTGTTTCGACAGATCACGAGATTGTCACCGACCTATACCCTGCTGTTGAGAATACAAACCTTACTGATTGGGTATCGACAGTGATAGGCCAAGAAGTCACTGCGACACTCCCAAATCACACCATCACCTACCCTATTCCCAAACACGATGACATCCCCAGAGGAGATCCCGTGCGCTGGTATGGATTAGATATCGCCGGTATTTTTGCTGCCGAAAAGGCACGAGGGGCTCAAATCAGTACTTTTGCACACCCAAGAAGCTCATATCTCAACCATATTGAATGGGACCGAATTGCTGGCGCGCCCGCAGCCAACCCTCTCGTTGATCTAGGCTTACCTGCGGACGGTACAGTATGGTCATGGGACTTCGAAGCAATGGAATACCAAAATGGCCCTAGCAATGTGTTTACATCCGGGCTATTCGAAGATTGGATGAGCTTCCTTAATCATGGCCACCGAATAACAGCAACAGGCGCAAGCGATGTGCATGGTGATGAACCACCAGGTATGCCTCGTACTTATTTTAGATCTCCAACTGACTCACCAGCGGAGTTTGATGAACAAGACCTTGTTGATGCGGTCAAGAACAATCAAGCGATTGTCAGTACCGGTGCATTTGCCACTATTATTGCCAATGACACAACTCATATAGGTGGAATTGTCAGCGACTCGGATGGCACTATTGATCTATCAGTACATGTACAAGCGATTCCTCAAATCGACATTGATTACATCAAAATATATGTTAACTGCGATGAAGCAATGCGAATAGATGCAGAAAACCCAACGGACAGCGCAGTAAAACTAGATGCAACGCTGCAAGTAACTGTACCAAAAGACAAGGATGCGCATATCGTATTACTAGGGTTCGGGGCGAATAAAATGCCAAGGGAACTGCCCCAATACGCACCTGAAGGTGCACCGAGAGTAACGACTAACCCTATTTTCATCGATGCAAACAATAACGGACAGTTTGATGCCCCCGGTGGAAAAACCTGCGCGTTGCTAGATTAGCGACGCTGAGCAGGTATATTTATCAACTTGGGCAAGATTAAGCATCTGCATGCTCAGCAAGAATTCGCTGCACAGTATGGTCTTTCTCTTCCCACAGTCTTGCAGCCCAAGATTGGAAGCGCTTTCGATACTCAGGGTCATCTTCAAAGTTACCCTGCAGCAGATCGGCATCCAATTCCCGCTGCTTGACGTCAATCACCACCATACCCACCTGACCGCTAACCAGCTCCCAAAAACCCGGCACCTCTTTTCCAGGATAGACTACCGTCACATCAAGTACGTGCCTAATTTGTCCATCCATTAGCTGAACGGCGTACGCTACACCTCCCGATTTCGGCTTTAACAGATACCGGTATGGCGACGACTGACGCTCGCTCTTTTCGCTGGTATAGCGTGTCCCTTCCAAAAAATTCATTAGCGACACTGGCGTCCCTTTGAACTTTTCACAAGATGCTTTCGTCGCCGCAAAATCAGCGCCTTTACGTTCGGGATGCTTTTTGAGATAGCTCTTCGAATGCCTCTGCATAAAGGGGTAATCTAACGCCCACCAAGCCAGCCCCAGCAAAGGTACCCAAATAAGCTCCCTTTTGAGAAAAAACTTAAAGTACGGGATCTTTCGATTAAGCGCTTGGATTAACGCAGGAATATCTACCCAAGACTGGTGGTTACTAACAATCATATAGGACTGTTTTGGGTTGAGCTTTTCAACACCCCTAACATCCCATCGGGTACTGGTTGTAAAAGAGAATATTCTCTTGCACATCTCAGCCCAACTTTCTGCGATCCATACAATGACCGCTGAGCAAAAGCGGCGAAATACGGGTATAGGTACGATGGCTTTCAAAACTGCCATAAACGTTAAAGGTATCATTCCCGTAACAGTATTCATCAGCATTAATGTTGTCGTTAACCACCCGATAAAAATGGACTGCATATGGCCTAACACCTTGATTATGTTCGTTCATCCGAAAGCTTATGAGAGAGGATAACCCAATAAAACAGCGCCAGTATACAGAATGGTCAAAGAGACAACAATTGAATCAAAATGAGGATATGGGGCAAAAAGTAAGCGCTGACAAGCAGCGCCACAACCATCAAGTTTCGGGGGTCAAATCTGGTGTAACAAGATCTCTCTGGAAACAGCAAACTCGACCTTTAGGGCTTCGTAAGCAGCAGGTGCAGCAGACAGGTCACCATCTTTGCCCATCGCCTCTAGCTGGCGCGCAATCTCGGATAACGCCGTTGCACATACATTACCTGAGCTGCCCTTAATACTATGAGCGACCTGCCGCAACGCTTCAGGGTCATCGCCAACCACAAGGCTCCCAATTTCGTTCACTTTAGATTCGGAATCCGCGATAAATGTATCTATCAACATCTGAAAGTCCTCTTCCATAATATCTTTCAGATCGGCTAACGACTCAATATCAAAGTGGTCTTCTGGACTATCGGACATACCTAACACCCTACAAAGTGGAAACTACACAGCTTCCGATATATTTATATCTAATTCTAGCAGGCAGCCATGGGCTCGCCAAGAAACACGCGACATCAGCCGTCAAAAGTCCAAACAAACACAACCTCCACCTGATTACCATTACCTAAATACCGAACAGACTCACACATTGTATTAATGAGAGGAATCCCTCTACCGCAATACCCCGCTGTTTTATGCTCCTCATCCTTATCGGCGTGCTCGAACCCTAAACCACTATCCTGAACTCTCAATGTCAATCGGCCGCCATTTTCCATAGGTTCATGATCAAGATGAAAAATAACCTTACCCTTATCAAGGCTTTCCAATCGCGAGACTCGCTGACCATAATACTCGGCAAATCCAGTAGGCGACGCCTTTAGCTCAGAATCTAAACCAAGCACCCCATGTTCAAGCGCATTAGAATACAGCTCTGCAAGGATGGTATAAATCTTGCCGCTATGGGGGCGTAATCCCGGCACTTCCATCAACAAATGCGTTAGCAATGGCAGTGGATTAAACTCCCGTAACGTTAAAGGACGCAACTCATAGCTCATCGACCAATCTGGCGGCCCGCCAATTAAACTACGAGAATCCTGTTCACTAAAGTACTCCCCCAAATCCTCCTCTGCCACCATGATCGCTTCAACAATCGTATGATCATCATCTTGATCAGCATGGTTAGTATATTCAGCTACAGATGCGATGAGTTCTTCAAAAAAATTATCTGGATTTTTGTTTTCGGCAAATGCTCGTCGAACACCGTCCTCACCAAACATCTCATCTCTATTATTCACTTCTTCCAAGATACCGTCGGACCACATATAGAACCGATCACCCTTATTCATAGGGATAACACGAGTATCTGTACTAAATTTGTCTCCGCCCAATACACCCAACGGTAAATGCTGCGACGCAAAGTTTTCGATGCTGTCATCTTGACGATAGACAAACACATCAGGCAAGCCACCAAGCCAGAATTCCGCAGTCTCATTTCTAAAGCTAAAGTCCACTAAGCAGGAACAACAGAACACACCAACCGGGAGAATTCGTTTTAGCTTATTATTGATTTCCCGCATAATATCTTGCAGGGAAAAACCTTTTTGCGCCATTCCATAGAAAATTTCAGAAACTGGCATCGCACCAATCGCAGCAGGCAAGCCATGGCCGGTGAAATCACCGAGAAAAACAAACATACCACCATTGGGCTTTCGAGCCGCAAGTATAAGATCCCCATTAAACACCGCCATCGGGGACAGCAAATGTTTAATGTTCGGCGCATCAACACAGCCTGAATGCGCAATATTGTCAAAAACGACCTTTGCCACTTCCTGTTCGTGAATCAAATGGTCATGATGCTTAACAATTTCATCACGCTGAGCCTGCACGGTCTCGTGCAATTTCCGCATACGAGCAAAGGCTAAAATTTTCGCTTTGAGAATAATGCGATTATAAGGTTTACTCAAAAAATCATGGCCACCCGCATCTAAGCAATCGGCCAAGGAAGCGGCGTCTTTTAGGGAGGTCAAGAATATTATTGGCACCAAGTTTTCGCCCGCAAGATCGCGAATAGCCCTCGCCGCCTGGAACCCATCGACATTGGGCATCAATGCATCAAGTAAAATTAGATCAGGAGATTTATCAACAAAGGCGTCAATCGCTTCTTGGCCATCCCTTGCCGTATAGACGGTATGGCCTTCTTTTCGTACGATGGTCTGGAGAATTAATCGATCGGAGTCGTTATCGTCGGCAATGAGAATACGTAAATTCTCTTCCGCGGGAGCAGGTAAGTTATTTTCCAAAGTAGATTCCACTACGCACATCCCCGTGCCTTAGCAAGCAATATTAATACATTGCCACTAAGGTACAGGTCGATTGTTGGATTATTTGATGGCGAACAATTGTTCGAAATTTGAAATGGTCAGGATCTTTTTCACGTCAGGGTTACAATTGATAATTTCAATATTGGAATTATCACCACCCGCGTGATCGCGAAGCAATAGAAGCATGCCTAACGCAGAACTGTCCAAATATGTCGTTTCCTTCATGTCTACAACATAACCCTTAGGATCATCTGACGCTTTCTCATAGGCATCGCGAAATTCCTGATGAGCACTGAAATCAAATCGTCCCTGGATCTTAATGGTCAATTCACCAGCGGACCCTTCAGAAGACCATATAGCCATTATTACACCTCAAG
>MAAC01018407.1_pt1 | contig 120623 bp, 121 predicted proteins | sample 1115981 | NCBI WGS metagenome assembly MAAC01 (sample SAMN04961126, study PRJNA320927) | seawater metagenome | isolation source: sample BD02T64 sea water enriched with oil for 64 days | place: USA:Gulf of Mexico | collected 2013-07-27
AGAGATATTCAACACCGATCAGGGCAGCCAATTCACCAGCAGGGATTGGATCGATGTGCTGCGCGATGCGAAGATCAAGATCAGCATGGATGGCAAAGGACGCTGGATCGATAACCGCATGATCGAGCGCCTCTGGCGGTCCCTCAAGTACGAATGCGTCTATCTGCACGCTTTTGAGACAGGCTCAGAGGCGAAAGCAGGCATCGGTAAATAGCTGGGCTACTACAACGCCGAACGACCGCATTCGACCCACGGTATCTTGCCCCCTGACGAGGCTTATGCCAGCGAAACAGAACCCATGAGAATAGCAGCCTGAGGAAACCCTGATCCATCTTAATAAGGCTGCGAAGTGGTCAAAAAACTAGGACCACCTCTCTGCGCTGTGTCTCTCCCAACTATATCGTGTCCGTCATTTCCTAAATGAAAGTTAACTTTAGTGTAACTGGAAGCGAGTTTATGTTTCCTGAATTCTGTCAGCCCCAACTTGCTGCCCCCGCAACAGCGTGGGAACATGTTCGGGAAGGTGCCCTGAAAGCTTTGCCGCCTGTCTAACAAAGGAGGCCTGCAGGACTGTCGATGCGTACTGTCTATGTCAGGAATGCCACCGGCGACGCGCCTCTGGAAACCAAAAGTGCGCCGCGGGGGAAGTTTAGCAGCGCATCGCGTAGCTGATGCAGGCGATTCCGGTGGGGCTTTTCGGTAGGCGGACTGGGTCAGCTCGGCGTCCAGGGCTACTTCGACGCCGTTGGCCAGGAAATAGCTGACCCCGGCCAAGGCAAAGGCCCGGGTTTGGTTCAGCACAGTTGGTGCGGCGACACTGAATCTGGCCAGGCCGGGGATGGTGCCGGTCATCGGGTCTGTTCTGCGAGGTTTGAACTGGATTGGCCGGGCCATTGGGGACCTGTTGATCTCTCTGAAGGAATGCGACCGGTGCGATCGGTGCGAAGCTGGTGATGATTATCAAAACGTTCAAAGAGAGGCGGGGGGCAAGGTGCGTTCCCTAGTTTACTGTAAGTGAAGTTGAGTTGGGGCGCTATGCGTCCAACTAAGAACCCTGAAAGCACTGCTTTCTTAAGGTGGACTTCAAAAACGTTCTGAGGAAAGATTGGGGTGCAATGGATGTGAGGGATGAGAATGCGTTGGATTGTTGCAATTTTGATCGGCTGTGCCGTTACCGGTGCTCAGGCTGATGGTGTGGACAGGAACTCAATCTGTAAGGATCTGTCCCTGGATTACGTCGCCAAGCATGAAAAGAACCGGGACTATCGGCTATTCCGAGTATTTGAGTTCTACAGCGAAAAAATTGATGCGTGCATTCACGTTGAAGCCAAGCTTTTTGGCACAAGTGTTGAGGTTCGGGATTTGACCGGCGTCGTGTTCGCAGATCACCAGAACATGCTACTCCATTGTGACGTGAGCGGAGTGGATGAGGCCAATATTGAGGTCGTGTGGAGTCACCGAGGCGACATATCAGAGGTCCCGTACAAAGATTGGCTGACAGACGGTAAAGGTGGGCTGCCAAGAACACTGAAAACGTCGGAATTCCTGTTGACGCGTTCCGATTGCGAAGCCGTGTTAGAGCGATGGTTAGTAAAGTGGAACGGCTAGGTTTTAAGGTTTTGTGCCCCGGGAGGCCCAATAACTGTTCGTTCCCCAGGCAGAAATAACTGGTTGATAGCGGTCCAACAAAGGAGCCTATTTCATTTTGTAGTCCGTGCCTTTCCATTTCTCCGTGAGCTTGGCGGGAAACTTGTCACCGTTTTGGAGGTAATGGGTCGCGAGAGCGGTGCCGAGTGCTTTGTAAAAGGCGTCCTGCCCCTTGTTGTAGGCTTTGTTATCGTGCGGGTTCGGTGTGATGCCGTACTCCTTCTTGTTTTGTGCTCCCTTGAGGTAAATCGAGATCCCGCGCGGGCCGCCGCCTGCATTGCTCGATTTGGTTTCGGTGTATTTGAATACAAGTTCCGTGTTCCGAAGCGTATCCTTGAACTTGACTTCGCTGCTGATCGTTTTCCCGCCCATCGTCACGCTCTCCTGTTCGACACTCCCCAAGTGGAATGTTGTCTCTTGCATGTTGTGGTTGTTTGGCGCCCCAATCAAGTCTCTTATACACTCTGTTTCGATGTTCGAGCATAATTGGCTGGTGAACCGATAATCCCCCCCATTGTTAATGGGGGCTGCCAGTAGAACTTACGCGCCCATTGTTATTTTCATGGCAGGTGTCATTCCAATGTTTTCGTCGCGAGAGCGTAGTTGGAATATTTTGGGCATGGTGAAATGTGGACGGACATTATTGAGTGTCGCAAGCGATGATTTTGGGGTCAGAAATGTCGGGTTTTCAGCTTCGAATTTGATGAATTGGTTCTTTTCTTTACCCCTGAACTGCTTTTAACTCCGGTTAGTTTAATTTGCCGCAGTGCCCTTAGGTGCGGCTTCAGATTTCAAGGAGATGCGGGAATGTCGATTTTACTCCGCAAATTATTTGCAGCAGGTTTGATGGCCGCTTCAGTTGCCAGTGTACCAAGCCTGACATTGGCGGAAATGCCGATAACTTACAAAGACGAGGGCCGCGCATTGTTCCACTTGTCGGTGCCCGATTTTTGGACCGCGCGGGCAGGCGGCGCCCGTGCAGTTACTCCCTCAGGATCAGATGAAGCACGTTTGATCAACCGAGTAATCGGTCTCACTCCCGTGTTGGAGGATGGGATCTGGATGGGGTTTATCTCGCCGCATGGGGTTAAAACGTTTGAGCAGTCTTTGGACTATTTGCGGGGTGTTGGTCCGTTCCTAGTCAATGATGCTGAGGTGAGCGACCGCAATCGTATTTCCGTGGGGGGCCTGCCAGCCGAGCGTCTAACGGGAAGTGGTCGTCGTGATGGCAAAGCCGTCAATTTCACAGCAGTCGTCGTCGACTTGCCGCGTGACCGTGTGGCAATCGCGGTGGTGGTGATGGAGGCTGGGGTGAGCCCGGATCTGGTGTCCGATGTGAACACAGTTTTTGCGTCGTTCCGAGCGGCTAGGTAATGGGAATTGATACGATGTTTTTGAAACCAAGGAAAATTTTTCTTGCCGGACTGTTGGGGGCTGCACTAGTCGGCATTTCGGGGTGCGATCCCAATGCAACGTATAGCGGCGGGGTGTATTATGACGGTTTGTTGTGGAACGATTATTATAATGGTTACCCAAGACCACCTCGGCCGCCTCGGCCTCCAAGACCAGAACATCCGATTGAACGGCCGCCGAGACCAGAGCACCCAATTGCTCGCCCACCGGTCGCGCGTCCACCGGTGGCCCGACCACCAATATATCGCCCGCCAGTCGCAAGGCCAATGCCCGCACCTAGATAGGGGGTGAAGGCTTCTGCCCGCTGTCGACCTCCCTTCGGAAGGCGGGTATTCTGTTGTGCAAAGCGCCGCACAAGCGTGGTGCTGTGCCCAAGGCCGCAAGGGGTATCTGCGTTCAAAGTTCAAATGTCTGTTTTCGAAGTGAGCTACCCTCAACTTTTGCAAAGTGTTTTTTCTCCGCGGGATCCAGTTTGGATTTGCCAACTCTCACGTTTGGCTTGTCGCGAAGAAAATACTCTTCCACATAGTAAGACACGATAAGCTTGGCGGGCAGCTTCCCCAACATCGTCTTGAACTCATTGGTTGGGCTACCCCACCAAGGTTTTCGGGCACCGCTGCAACGCGCAGTGAATTTCACTTTGACCCGCAGCTCCCTTTTTAGATTGCTTTTCTTACAGGCATTTTCCGCCTTTTTGGCCAACTCCAGCAGTTTGATAAGTTTCGCTTCACATCCATGCCTATACGAGGAATTTGCGCTTGAAGTCATTGGGATCAGATTGCAGTTGTCGCCAGGTCCCCCCAAGCTGCCATTGAGAATGTGACCCTTTACGAAGGTCTGGGCCTGGAGTTCATTGTAATCTGCAACCAGGGCTATCTCTTTCAAGCCAAGGTGCTCCAGAATTTCACTAACAGAGTTGGATTTAGCGATTTTTGTCACTGTGGATTTTCTGGACAGCGCCTTTTTTACCAATTCGATGTCGACAAGGTCTTTAACGTCCCATTCGGTATTGATGCGCTCCACTATCGTGCATTGGCCCTTTTTGGGGGCGCCATAGGAGGATTTAAGATCGTCAGTTGTAAGCAAGCATGAAACCGAGTCTGCGCCCACAGAAAAACTATCCCCCTCGAACTTGACGTCGCTGCGTGCGGAATAGGTCAATACACCCGACATAAAATTATCCCAAATAGAACAGTTCGCCTCGGTCACTTCACTGCAAGTAGTGAAGCGGATCCTGCAGACAAAGCTAAGTCAAATATCAGACACGGCAACCGATTTTGCGTCGGTTGGTGTTGATGTTGTTCCACCACGAATGAGTGTTCGGATTGCGCGCGTCGTCGTGGCGCTGTCGCGTAAAGCTATGTCCCATAGGATTTCTTTTTGAAAATCACATATCAAAAGGTCACGACAAGCTGGGGCTTCGGTCAATGATATTTTGCAGCGGCTACAGTGGCCGCGTTCTAGACGCGTCTATTGGCCTGAAGGGCGTCTGCATTTGCGTCGATGCATGATCCAAAGCCCCATAAAGGTATTTTTAACTGACTTTCCAGGACGGGTTCACACAAGCAGAACGTAAGTCTTCTTAAAAATATTGCGATTACCTTCTGATCGGCATACGCGAACGCCTGAAAAAAATGCGCAAAGAATTTGGAAGGGCATGTCCGAGGCTGATGAAGATATTGGGGTCTGAATGTCATGCGTGCATCGCGCAAAGATGCGACAGGGCTTTCGTGATCAACTCATTACGGCGGGTGCAGTCGATCCTGCCATCGGTGTGATGGGGGACATGTTTATTCCCATCCATCAGGCACCAGTTTTGATTTGTCGGCGCTCAAAGCTGTGGGGATTTTACAAAAAATTACAAATTACAGTTGACACCTTACAAATAGTGACGTGATAAGGGGCGGGTCGGCTGCCCTTGTATCAACTTTGGCTGCCAGTTCTGGGAGGAATAGAATGTCAATTTACAAATCTATAACAAATTTGGCCGTTGGGGCAACGGTTGCTTCGACGCTGCTGGTCTCTACGGCTTCGGCTGATGCGATTACCCTGCGCGGTGCCAGCATGTTTGATGACCAACATGCGTATACCAAAACCATGATGCAGTTTGCTGAGTTGGTAGAAAAAGCCTATGAGGGTGAGGTCGATTTTGACCTGCGTCTGAATGGTGAACTGGGCGACGAAGGCGATTTTGTCACGTTCTTGCAGCAGGGTGTTGCAATTGATTACACAATTATGGCCCCGTCCAACATGGCCAGCTTTGCTCCGTCGATCCCGTTGATGGACATGCCGTTCCTGTTCCGCGATCTGGAACATTGGGATGCCGCGCTGTCCAGCGGTGTGATGGCGCCACTTGAGGCCGAGCTGCTTGAAAAAGCTGACATCAAGATCATCGGGTATACAGGCGGCGGCGTCCGAAATCTTGCTTCCGCGGCACCGATTGCAAACATGGAAGAGCTGAAAGGTCACAAAATGCGCGTGATGGGGGCCCCTATCCAAGCGCAAATTTTTTCGGCTATTCAAGCGTCACCAGCTGCGATTGCCTACAACGAAGTTTACAACGCTATTCAGACCGGCGTTATCGCTGGGTTTGAAAACGAAGCCGCCAGCATTCAGAATCTCAAGTTCTACGAAGTGGCACCGCACATCACTCTGACACGTCACGCGATCACTGTGCGTCCTATCGTGATGAGCGGCAAAACGTTCCGTAAACTTCCTGAGTCGCTGCAAGCGGCCGTCCTGGAAGCCGGCAGCGAAGCCGGTGCTTTTGGTCGTGACCTGGAGAGTTCAGAAGATGGCATCAAGCTGCAGCAAATGGCTGACGCTGGTCAGGTCATCCTTCAGGAATTTGCGGACCGTGATCAACTGCTGAAATTGGTTGTCCCGGTTCAGGATGCTTATGCAGCTGAATTGGGTGCGACTGATCTGCTGATTGCGATCCGCTCCAAGTAATCACTTGCCATTTATGACTACAGATCACCGGAGCGTGTCTGCTCCGGTGGTTTTCACTCTTTTACCGGCAGGTTGTTATGATCGAACGTCTTCTTGAAGTCTTCTGCAATGGCCTCAGGGTCCTTTTGGGGGGGCTTGTCGCGGCATTGGCCATTCCAGTCGGTATGCAGGTGATCGCGCGCTATACGGGTATTATCCCAGTCTATCTCTGGACCGAAGAATTGGCGACATTCCTATTTGTCTGGGTTGTCATGATTGGCGCGATGGTTGCCGTCTGGGATGGTTCTCATTTTGATGTGCGTGTGCTGCCAGATGCCAAACACCCCCTGCTAAAGCTCCTGCAAGATGGGTTGGTTCTGGTGCTGATTATCGGATTTGCCGTGATTTTCGCTTGGTACGGCATTGAGTATGCCAAATTTGGCTGGATCCAGAATTCGGTCATGATGCGGGCCAATTTGATAATCACCTATATCTCGGTGCCTATAGTCGGCGTGGTTTGGATCCTGTTTGCGGGCTACCGCCTTTATGAGGCCGTTGCTGACTACAGCTCCGAAAAGAAGGCAACACTATGATCGTCTCTACTGGCCTTGCCTGCGCAATCCTTGTCGGCGGCTTTATTCTTCTTGTCATTCTGCGTGTTCCTGTGGCGTTTGCCCTAGGTATTGCCACAGTTCCGATTGTGCTGCTGGATTTGCGGCTGACTCCGTTCATCATTCTGGACAGAATGTTCCAGTCCTATAACTCGTTCATCTTGCTGGCGGTGCCGTTTTTCTTGTTAGCGGCGAACCTGATGAACTCAGGTAAAATAACCGATAAACTCATCGATCTGGCACGGGTGTTGACGGGTTGGATGCCCGGGGGGCTTGGCCACGTAAATGTCGCGGTGTCTATGCTGTTTGCAGGCATTTCCGGATCTTCGACAGCGGACGCGGCAGGCTGTGGGAAAATCTTGATCCCCGCGATGGTCAAAGAGGGCTATGACACCCGGTTCGCCATCGCCCTGACCGCCTGTTCATCCGTTATGGGCGTGATCATTCCGCCCAGCATTCTGATGATTGTTTGGGGTGGGGTCATGCAAACATCGGTAGGGGCCCTGTTCCTGGCTGGGGCCACTCCGGGGTTGATGATTGGATTGGCGTTGATGGCGACGGTTTACGGCTATGCCAAAGTCTACGGCTATCCCACTATTGGTGCGCCGACCCTGTGTGATATCTGGAAGGCCTTTAGGGGCGCGGCATTGGCATTGCTCACCCCGGTACTTGTGGTTGGCGGCATTGTGGGCGGCATCGTCACGCCGACTGAAAGCGCAATCATTGCCGCTGGATATTCCCTGATCTTGGGGATGTTTGTCTATCGTACGATCTCAGTGAAAGACCTTGGGCATATTTTCTACGACACTGGCCGATTTGCCTCGATTTCGCTGTTTGCGATCGGCACCGCCTCGGCGTTTGGCTGGCTTCTGGCTTTTTACAACGTACCACGCCTGATTGTGGATATGATGACCGCTCTTGATTTTGGTCCTTTTGGCACTGCTTTGGTCATTGCCGGGCTGTTTTTGTTCTTTGGTCTATTCATCGACGCAATCCCAACCATCATCATTCTTGGCACAGTCTTGTTGCCGGTGGCCAATGCTGCGGGTATCGATCCAGTCGTTTTTGCAATCATCGGGATCATATCCCTGTCCTTCGGACTTGTAACACCACCCTACGGGCTATGTTTGCTGATATCAGCGTCCATTGGCGGTATGAACGTGGTGCAGGTGATGCGGGATGTGGCGATCATCTTGGTGCCAATGTTGATTATTCTGCTTTTGGTTATCCTCTTCCCCGACATCGCGCTTTGGCTGCCTAAATTGCTGATGCCAAGCACGTTCCATTGACGATGGGGGGGATGAAAGCAACATTGGCAAACAGGATCAACAAGCCCCCGGACATTCCTATTTGGGTCGGCTCAAAGGGTTGGCTGAACCGCGTGGCGCGATCTCGGCGGTATCGGTTCAGAACCAATCCGGCCAAACTCAGAACAATAACAGCGCCGAACCCGGCTGACTAAGCGCCAGCAAATAACAAACTCTTGCGTGAACGCAAAACACGAAGCAAGCACTAGAAGGGCACCAGACAATGAGCCAACTGAAAACAGAAACGCGCGATAAGCTGATGCAGATCAGCACAGCAACATTGACCACGGCTCTTTTTAAACATGGGTTCCGCAATATCTACATTCAGGGGCCACAGCGCCTGAATCCCGGCGCCAATATGGTCGGCGTTGCCTATACACTTCGCTACATCCCCGCGCGCGAGGATCTGGACGGATTGGAGTCATTTGCAAACCGGGAAAATCCGCAACGAAAAGGTGTCGAAGAGTGCCCCGAAGGATCAGTCTTTGTGATCGATTCCCGTCAGGATGCGACCGCAGCATCAGCGGGCTGTATTCTCGCGACGCGATTGCAAGTTCTTGGCTGTCGTGGGATCGTCACGGATGGCGGTTTCAGGGATACACCGGAAATTTCAGGGTTGGATATGCCGGCCTATCACACGCGTCCCAGTGCCCCGACTAATTTGACTAAGCACCACGCAGTTGCGGTAAATGATCCCATTGCCTGTGGTGGTGTATCCGTCTTTCCTGGTGATGTTATTGTGGGAGACAACGAGGGAGTTGTCTGCATTCCGATACACATGGCTGATGAAATTACCGATGAAGCGGTTGAAATGACAGTATTTGAAGACTTTGTTTTAGAAATGGTACAACAGGGTGCATCTACCTTTGGTCTGTACCCGCCGACAGACCCATCAACACAGGATAAGTTCAGCACGTGGAGACAGGCAAACGGAAGATAAAGGCCATGCCAAATGGACCTTCAGAGCGTGTAGTGCGCGATCGGACCTTATCTGATCGCGTCTATGAAAATGTGCTTTCCATGATTTCTGGAGGGCAGTTTCCAGTCGGAGCCAAGCTGCCAACCGAGCAGGTCCTGAGCGAGCAGCTGGAGGTATCACGCCCTATTATCCGGCAGGCTCTCAAGCAGTTGCGCGAAGATGGCGTTGTTGTCTCCCGGCAAGGATCTGGATCCTATGTGCAGCGCCGCCCTGACGAGGCGGTTCTGGATTTTGCTCCGGTAGGCTCCATTGCGGATATTCAACGGACATTTGAGTTCCGCGCAGCGATCGAAGGGGAGGCCGCGTTTCTTGCGGCCGAACGCCGGACGAGTACCGATTTGGCCCGGCTGAAGTCGTCACTGGAAGAACTCGACCGATGTGTCCGAGCGGGCGAGCTTGGGGTGGACGCGGATGAAGAATTCCACGTGGCCGTTTGTATGGCCGCAGACAACCAGTATTTTTTAGCGGCGCGTAGCTCAATGAAGTCAAACATCTTGACGGGCATGAGATTGACGCGAAATTTGTCCCTGACCAAACCGCAAGACCGGTTGGAGTTGGTGCAAAAAGAGCATTACGCCATTTATGATGCTATTGTTCAGCAGGACAGTGCGGCAGCGCGAGATGCCATGAGGGTGCACGTAGAAAATGCCCGCAATCGTGTGTTTGAGGGAGCCTGACCACAGCAGTGGCCTGCTCCCTTCGCTCTTAATTAGTCCTTCGTCCAACCGTGCGCGTCCATGAAGTCATCACGCCGGGGAGCAAATGCATCGTACAGCGAGCCAGTTTCTAAGCAAACGCAGGAATGCACAGCGTTAGACGGGATTATTGTGCCGTCTCCTGGGCCCATTCTTTTGGTCACCCCGTTCACAGTGAACTCAAACAGACCTGACGCTACAAAAGTAGTCTGCGTATGAGGGTGGTTATGTGGCAGGCCTTCGCCGCCTTTTTCAAACTGAAATTCGACCATCATCAGGTCCTTGTTCTCGCACAAGATACGTCTTTGGGCTCCGGGGCCTGAAACCATCCATTGGGAGGGGGTGTTAGAATGGATAATCACGGGTTTTCCTTTCCAGAAAGTGGCGTTGGTGCATGCGTTTGGTATCTTAAATTGATTAAAATTTGTAACTTCACCTTGTCGAATCGTCAACGGTAGGCCGAGGTTATTCCCTGACATACGGTGTTTAGACGTTAAATCTACGACTCTCTCTTGAGTGGCAATATTTGTAATTATTTGTATTGAGTGGGTTCGCGAACTAAGGTAGGCCTAGGCAAATGTAAAATCGATTGGGCTGAGTATTGGCGGAAGTGTAGGTGGGATCGTCGCGGGGCTGAGACGGCTCAAATCTGCTGGGATTTAATTCGTTCAGTAGAGAGCGTGCAGCAACCTCACCAGCAACGACACCCATTTCACCGATGCAAACAGGGGTGGGATCAAGGCAGCCATATCAAGCTTTGAAATCGTATGTGCCAATCACAATTTACAAGCCTGTCTTAGGCTTGCCTACCGTAGACTGAACTGGAGAAGAACATGAATTTTCAAGGAAAAACAGCAATCGTCACCGGCGGCGGCCGCGATATCGGTCGTGCCTGCGTGATGGAATTGGCTGCTAAGGGTGCCAACGTTGCTATCAACTATCACTCCAGCTCCGAAGGTGCCGATTCTGCTGTTGCAGAAATCAAGGCTGCAGGCGGCAATGCTTTTGCTCTGCAAGGCGATATGACCAAAGAAGCTGACGTCAAAGCGTTGGTTGCCAAAACCGTTGAAGAGTTCGGTAAAGTTGACACTCTGGTGCACGTGACCGGTGGCATTCTGGCGCGCGTAACAATGGAAGACATGACTCTGGATCACTGGGATGCTGTGATGGCAGTGAACGTCACGTCGTTCGTATTGGCTGTTCGTGAATGTCTGCCACATATGGGGCAGGGGTCCTCTATTGTCGCTATGGCGTCTCAGGCGGGTCGCGATGGTGGTGGACCAGGTGCGTCAGCCTATGGTGCGTCCAAGGGTGCGCTTACGACGTTGACACGTGGGTTGGCCAAAGAACTGGGTCCCAAAATACGCGTCAATTCGCTGTGCCCAGGCATGATCGACACTGACTTCCACAATATCTTCACTAAACCAGAAGTACGGACACATGTGGCCAACATCACGCCGTTGAAGCGTGAAGGCACCTCAGAGGAAGTAGCAAAACTGGCAGTCTATCTGGCGTCCGATGATGCGTCCTTTATCACTGGGACCAATGTCGACATCAACGGTGGCTTGCTGTTCTCGTAACGCCCTCAGGTCCAGAGCGGGAACTGTAGAATTCGCAGTTCCTATCGCTTCTCTGGCCGAACCAGCTAAACGGCTAAAAAAATGATTGCATCCACTCAGGTCTCTGAGTGGATGCTTCACGTTTAGCGCATTTGCCCCGCGCAGGATCATAGGAAACCTGCTTGGCATAGGTGGGGGGCGATTCGTCACTCAGCATGGAGGAAACCGGCCTCCCATTACTGGGAGGCCAATCGATAGTTTGATCAGTTTAGAACCGATGGCAGCCACAGCGAGAAGGCTGGAATATAAGTCACCAGTATAAGCGCAAATAGCAGAGCAAGATAGAACGGCCAGATCGTCTTAAGTGCCTGTTCAATTTTGATTTTACCAACGGCGCAGCCAACAAACAGACAGGTCCCAACTGGCGGCGTACAGAGTCCCAGGCCGAGGTTGATCAGCATCATGATCCCAAACTGGGTTGGGTCCATTCCGATGTCCTTGGCGATCGGCAGGAAGATTGGCGTGCAAATCAGGATTAATGCAGCCATATCCATGATCATTCCCAGGATCAGCAAGATCACATTGATCATCAGCAGAATGATAATCTTGTTATCGCTGATGCCAATCAGCAGGCTCCCCAATTTATCCGGCACTTGGTATAGGGCCAGCAAATAGGCAAACGAGCTGGCAAACCCGATCAAGATCATCACCATCGCCGTGGTGCGAACCGCTGAGGTGACCGAGATCACAAAGCCTTTCCAGGACAGGGATCTGTAGACAAAAGCCGTCAGAAGCAGCGCGTAGATGGCTCCAAATGCACCGGATTCTGTCACCGTGAAGACGCCGGATAAAACACCACCTACAATGATTACTGCTGTCACCAGGCCCGGAAGGGCAGACGCTGCGCTGCGGGCTACGGCTTTCCAACCGGGGAATGGCTCGGCTGGGTAGTTGTGTTTGATTGCCAGGACGTAGGCCGCAATCGCAAGGCAGACGCACATCAGAATGCCCGGAATTACACCAGCCAGGAACAGTTTTGAGATCGAAATCCCGCCACCTGCGGCCACCGCGAAGATGATCATGTTGTGGCTGGGTGGGATAACGATTCCGGCGATTGAAGAGGTCACCGTTACGTTAACCGCATAGTCCGGCCGGTATCCGCGTTCCTTCATGACCGGGATCAATAGCGATCCCAATGCGGAAATGTCCGCAATGGCCGATCCGGAAATGCCGCCAAACAACATTGATGAGAAGATGTTCACCGAGGCCAAACCGCCGCGGACGTGGCCCACCAGAGAAGATGCAAACCGTACCAGTCGAATGGCAATCCCGCCATGAAGCATGACTTCGCCGGCAAAAACAAAGAATGGGATTGCCAACAATGAAAATGTAGAGATCCCAGCTACAGCACGTTGGAAGGTGATCAGTATCGGAAAGCCTTCGTACCAAAAGGCGAGTAAGGCTGACACACCCATTGCAAATGCAACGGGCAACCCCAGTACAACACAGGCGGCAAAGACGCCAAGTAGAATGGTCAATCCCATATCAGTTCTCTTCTTGTTCTTGAACGTAGGCTGTCTTTAGAAACAGATCAGACAGGCGCAGCACCACCCGTAGGCCCGAAAAGACCGCAATCAACCCGCCGCATAGAACGGCTGAAAGGGTGCGAAAGCTTTCGGGAATGTTGAGCATCGGCAGCAATGTATCCCAGCCGAAATTGAACAGCTCGATACTGGAGATCAACATTATGGTGCCAAAACTGGCCAAAATGATATCGGTGAACAGCAGGACTATTTTCCGGGCTGATGCTGGAAGCATGTGCCGGAACATGGTGACGCCCAAGTGGGTTTGCTCGTGAACGCCGACGCTGGCACTCAGAAATGTGATGTAACACACGAGCAATAGCGCCAATTGTTCAACCCAGGTGGGCGTTACATTTAGGACGTAACGCCCAAAAACCAACCAACCAAATGTAACGATTAGCGTGACCATTGCGAGAGAGGACATAAGGATGCAGAGGCGTGCCAGTTGGTCCAGAACCAGAACCAGTGGATGGCGGGCCGGTGCGTGTTCGGCGATATTGCTCATTCTATTACCCTGTTGAAAAAGAAACGCCCCCTAACGTGTTAGAGGGCGCCTTTTTAGATAGTTGAAGGCTTAGTTGGCTTTGAACAAATCAACCAAGTCCGACAGTTCTGGGTTGGCTTCAAGGAACTGAGCGTAGACAGGGGTCATCGCTGCCTGGAAGGCTGATTTGTCTTCGATTTCGTTTACAACCACACCCGCATCCAACACAGTTTTCATGCTGGCTGCTTCACGTGCCTGCCACAATTCGCGCTGCAATGCAGTGCTCTTACGGCCCGCTTCGCGAACGACTTCTTGCTGATCGGCGGTTAATCCGTCCCAAGTCTTCTTGGACATGCACAGGCATTCCGGAATGATCAGGTGCTGCGACAAGGAGTAAAATGAAGCCACTTCATAGTGATTGGTGGATTCATATGACGGCGGGTTGTTTTCCGCACCATCCACAACACCGGTCTTCAGCGACTGGTACACTTCGGCAAAAGCCATAGGTGTGGCATTGCCGCCCATGGATTCGACCATGCCAACGAACAGATCGTTGTTCATGACGCGAACCTTCAGACCTTTTACGTCGTCCGGAGTATTGATCGGGTTCTTGGAGTTATAAAAGCTCCGCGCACCGGCGTCATAGTAACCCAGAGCGATGATGCCTTTGGCTGCAAGACCTGCGCTTACGGCTTCGCCTGCTTCACCATCCATCAAACGATACATGTCCGGAACGGATTTGAAGATGAAAGGCAGCGAAACGACGTTGGTTTCTGGTACAGCCTGACCCATTGGTCCAAGGCTAAAGACACCAAAATCAAGTGCGCCAAGACGGACTTGTTCGATTGCGTCCGGCTGTGAGCCTAGAACTCCCCCGTGGTATACTTTACCCGAAAGCGCGCCGTCTGTCTTTTCAGTGACTTCAGCAATAAATGCCTCCATCCCGTGTGAGACTGGATATTCTTCCACGTGAATGTTCCAGCCGCGCCATTCGCCTGCTGATACTGCATTCGCGGCCAAAAGCACCGAAGCGGCAATCGCACCCGAAGTCATCATTGTTCGTGTAAATTTTTTCACCATCATATCCTCCCGTAGTTGGCTGCATAACTCATATCGAAATTACAAATTATTACAAGTTTCTTATCAACATTTATCGAATATTGCAGGCGGATATCTATCAATTTTCACCTTAGACCACTGATTTTAAGCCAACTAATCTAGGTGGTATTTTTTTGGGGGGGGAGGCGATATCGGACGTTTTGGATGTCAACTCTTGAAAAGTCGTATTGGAAATCAGCGACAGGCCGCGAATCTTTTTGGTCATGCCACCCCTCAGAAAAACTGGGAGTTGCCCCGAGCCTTCTCAATACTTCTGGCGTTGCTTGAAGTCCGTCACTGCAAAGTAGGCAAGCTGGAATGAGTACAGGTTCTGCACCTATTGGAGAGTTTTGAGATGGATGTGTTGCACTGTGCTTTCAGAGACGCCTTGCAGAAGGGAGCGGTCAGCCTTTAGTTTGATCTTTTCACGCGCTTCGAGGGACGAAAACGTCCGCATCCAATGTACTTTGTCGGGGTTTTCCAGCTCTCGCAGAGGTCCAAAGGCAAGCATCCCCGCATTGCGCAGGTTCCCCCAAATAACCGGAATTTATTCCGAACAAAGCCAGGGCCATTCAGTGCGAGCAACAGTTGAGTTTGAGCTTGTCGCTTGGATATTTTCTAGCTGTTTTCAATCATCCAGTCACGCATGATGAATTTCTGGGGTTTCCCGGTAACGGTCATTGGCAGTTCATCGACGATACGAATACGGCCCGGGATTTTGAAATGGGCGATCTGGCCCGAGCAGAACTCCCGGATGCTGTCATCGCACAGCTGCTTGCCTGGTTTGGGCACGATCCAGGCGCACACTTCCTCACCCAGTTTCGCATGTGGGATACCAAACACCTGGACCTCCATTACGCTAGGATGGCGGAACAGGAAATCTTCAACCTCACGCGGGTATATGTTTTCGCCACCCCTGATGATCATATCTTTCAAACGCCCCACTATCGAGCAATATCCCTGATCATCGAGCTCGGCCAGATCGCCAGTGCGCATCCAACCGTTTGGGTCAATGGCCTCGGCGGTTTTTTCGGTGTTGTCCCAATATCCATACATGACTGAATAGCCGCGGGTGCACAGTTCGCCTGACGTGCCAACCGGGACGATGGCGCCGTTTTCGTCAATGACCTTTACTTCCACATGCGGATGGATGCGGCCTACCGTTGTCACGCGCTTTTCAATTGGGTCGTCGACAAAACTCTGGAACGAAACTGGCGACGTTTCGGTCATGCCGTAGCATATTGTCACTTGTTTCATGTTCATCACCTCGATCACACCACGCATCACTTCGATCGGGCACAAGGCCCCCGCCATAATGCCAGTCCGTAGGGTTGAGAGGTCGTAATGGCTGGTTTTGGCCTGTTCGAGCATAGCCACAAACATCGTAGGCACGCCGTAGATCGCAGTGCAGCGAGCACTGGCAACGGCTGACAACGTTTCATGCGCGTCAAATGCCTCTCCGGGGAATACCATTGCCGCCCCTTTGGAGACACAGCCAAGGGCGCCCATAACCATGCCGAAACAGTGGTACAGCGGCACTGGGATACAAAGGCGGTCAGTTTCTGTGAAATTGATCCGTCCAGTGACAAAGCGGGCGTTGTTGACAATATTAAAATGGGTCAGCGTGGCCCCTTTAGGGGCGCCTGTGGTTCCAGAAGTGAACTGAATGTTGATTGGATCATCCGGGTTTAGCCCAGCCGTGATACCATCCAGACGCAGTTGTTGCGCAGGTCCGCCAAGCCGCTGAATTTCGGTGAATGCAAATACTCCGGCGCCGGGAATATCACTCATCGCGATGACAATTTTCAGATGCGGGAGTCTGGCGCTGATCAACCGACCTTTGGCGCATGTGTCCAACTCTGGTGCAAGGGCGCGCACCATTGCCAGATAGTCAGACGATTTGAACTTTTCAGCTATAATCAAAGCCTTGCAGCCTGCCTTGTTCAACGCATAATCCAGCTCGGCCAGACGATAGGCCGGGTTGATATTGACCAGAATAATGCCGATCCGCGCCGTGGCAAACTGGGTCAGGACCCACTCCAACCGGTTCGGCGACCAAATGCCCAGCCGATCGCCTTTTACCAGCCCCAAGGCCAACAAACCCGAGGCCAGCGCGTCAACTTCTCGATCTAGATCATAATAGCTGAGGGTCTTGCCCTCTTTGGCCAAAACTACCGCATCTCGAGGGCCGTGGCGCGCGACGGTTTCGGCCAACAGTTGCGGAATTGTGATGTGGCGCAATTCAACCGACTTATCCCCAACCACATAGGAATGGCCTTCTCGGGGGGCTGTGCCGGATTGATCCATCTTGTCAGCAGGTGTCGCGACGCCGCCAATCTGATGAGCCAGGTTTTCGCTGAGAATTGTCATTGTTGCCCCCTTAGAAATTTCGCCAGTCGCCGGATTGTTCAAATGCATGCGCCGCCTGATAGATCACCATTTCACCGTAATGCGGCGCGACCAGAGACATACCGATGGGCAACCCTTCGCTTAATCCGCACGGCACCGACATCACCGGAAAGCCGGTGCTACTAAACGGTGCGGTGTTGCCAATCATCTCAAAAGCGCGTTGCACATAAAGGCTGGGCGAACAATCAGCTGGCGGGATTGGTTGCGCCTTCATTGGCACGGTGGGCAGTAGCATCAGGTCCACATTCGCGAACGCCGCCATGTATTTTGACACCACATTGCGCATCAAATTTTGCGCCTTGCCATAAAATCGGCCGCGATATTTGTCCTGAAAATACTCGCCCACAAACATGCTAACCTTGAGCGAATGTGACAGCTCATCCGCGCGATTGCGCCATTGCGCCATGTGGTCAGTCATTGAGGGCACAAACAAACCGCGGTAGTTCGAGCCGCCACTGTTGCCGTGCATCATCTGGTCTTGCAGTCCTTCAAGCGTGATTGCTGTCCAGCAATCAGTGGCGAAATCGTGCTCTTCGACGGAAATTTCACTAACCTGCGCGCCCAGGTCCCGGAACCTGTCTGCAGCAGCCAGCACTTTGGCATCAACATCAGCCTCGCTTTCTGAACGCTGAAACCCTTGCTTCAGAATGCCAATCCGCAACCCATGCACGCCTTTTCCCAAGGCCTGGGTATAGTGATAGCTGCGCGGCGCATATTGACGTGGGTCCAAGCCATCCTCTCCGGCCAAAACCTCCAGAAACAGAGCGTTATCTGCTACATTGGCGGTCACTGGCCCCACATGATCAATAGTTTGTTCTACCGGCATTACTCCGGAATAGGGGACCAATCCGTGGGTTGCCTTCATCCCGTAAACACCGCAATTGGATGACGGAATACGGATCGACCCACCCTGATCCCCAGCGATGGCCATGTCTGCCTCGCCAATGGAGACCAAAGCAGCTGACCCGCTGGACGACCCACCCGCCATAAACCCGTGTTTCCACGGGTTCTGCACCGGACCTGTGGCATTTGTATGCGATCCACCAGACAGACAGAAGTTCTCGCAATGGGATTTACCAACAATGGTACCGCCCGCATCCAAAATACGGGTGACGATGGTGGCGTCCAGTTCGGGCGTGTAGCCCTCCATAATTGAGGATCCGTTCATCATCGGCACCCCGGCCAGGCACACGGTGTCTTTCAAAACGATGCGTTTCCCGCGCAAAGGCCCGTCTACTGCGCCCTTGATATCAGTTTTGTAATACCAGGCATTCAATGGATTCTCCGCCGGGCTGGGGCGACGCCCTGGCGACCGCGGATAGCGCACCTCGGGTAGGTTGTCGGGGGCGGCATCCAGGCGATCATACGATTGAAAGTTGGGCTCAATGATCTCCAGGTATTCCTGCAATTCATCATCGCTCAGGTTCATACCGAACCGTTCAGCCATGGTTCGCATTTGCGACAAGGTGGGGCGTTTGATGGTCATATTGGTCACCAGAGTAGAAGTGGATTGAACAGATGTGGCTGCGCGCGGCGCAGTCGTGGCGACCGGAGTTCGCGACCCTGCCGTTGGCTTGGGTGCCGAATTTGCCCGCGTGGTGCGCGCCGCGCCAAAGCCGAGAAACTGATCAACCTTGGCCTGATTTTTCAGATCACTGCGAGACAGTGTGCCCGTGATCCGGCCCCGTTCCAGCACCAAGACGCGGTCAGAAAGGTCGGCAATAAAGTCGAAATTCTGCTCGACCAGCAGGATCGACAGACCCCGCTGCTTGCGCAGCTTCAACAGGGTTTCCGACATTTCCTCGATGATGGATGGTTGAATGCCTTCAGTGGGTTCGTCCAGCAGCAGAAAATCAGGGTCGCCCATCAAACAGCGCGCCAGTGCCAGCAATTGCTGTTCGCCCCCCGACAAGGTGCCGCCGTCGCGTTCCAACAGACGGTCGAGCCGGGGAAAGTCCGCCAAGACAGCGTCTATGGTATCGGTTTCGTCCCCGCGGCCCTGATCGTGCCAGGCAAACCGTAGATTGTCGCGCACGGTAAGCTGCGGGAAAATACCCCGTCCCTGCGGCACGTACCCAACCCCAAGACCTGCACGTTCGTTTGGTGGCATCTGGGTGATTTCAGTGTCAAAAAAACGAATGGTGCCCGAGTGTGCTGGCAGAAATCCCATCAAGGTTTTCAGCAATGTGGATTTGCCCATGCCATTGTGACCCAGCACTCCGACCACTTCGTTTTCCATCACAGAAAATTCGATGCCGTGCAGCACCGGTACACGGCCATAGCCGCCTGACAGGCCTTTGACATCGAGACATATGTTGGTGTTGTCACTCATGTCAGGCGTTCTTTCCCAGATAGACGTTGCGCACAGTTGGGTCGGACATCACCTTGTCAACGTGATCTTCCATCAAAACGGCTCCCTGATGAAACACTGTTACTGTGTTGGCAATCGAGCGGATGAATTGCATGTCGTGCTCGACAATCACCACCGCAGAGGTACGGGTCATTTCACGGACCAACTCGGCCATCAGTTCGACATCTTCGCCCGATAATCCGGCGGCAGGTTCATCCAACAGGATCAGCCAGGGATCAGCGGCTACCACTGTGCCCAGTTCAACGCGTTGACGTTCGCCGTGCGCCAGACGGCCCAGATCAACCCGCGCGATTGGCCCAAGAGCCAGCCGTTCGATCACCTCAGCGGCCTTTTTCCTGGCCTCGGGCGCTGACAAGAACCGGCGTGCCGCCAGCCAGATGTTTTCCTGCACGCTCAGCCCATCTAGCACGCTGGGCACCTGCATCTTGATCCCCACCCCAAGCGAGGCCACCTGATGCGGCGACCAGCCTGTCACCTCGTCGCCGCGCATAAATACCTGCCCACTGGTCGGTGTCAAAAGCCCGGTTACGCATTTAAAGAAAGTGCTTTTTCCAGCCCCGTTGGGGCCTATCAAACAGCGCAACTCACGCGCCTTTAGCTTGAAGTTCACATTGTCCGAGGCAACAACCCCACCAAAACGCATGGTCAGTCCAACCGCTTCCAGTACCGTTTCAACCATCGACCCGCTCCGCTCTGATCCGGCGATTGGGGCGTTTGCGCCTGGGTCTGCGTCGCACGCTTAGCTTCCAAAGATCGGCAACCGCAGGTACAACCCCTTTGGGTAGGAACAGCACAAACAACACCAGAATAAGGCCCGTGATCAGCGTATTGTCGATCATCGACTGCTGACCCAGCAAGAATTTGAGATAGGCCAGACCTGCTGCGCCCAGCATCGGTCCGACCCGCGTGCCCAGGCCGCCAACAATGCACCAGATGATGATCTCGGCCGATTGGCCAAGGCTATAAAGCCCCGGCGTGACAATCTCCGCCCAGTTGGCAAACAGCGCACCTGCCAACCCGGCAATCCCTGCTCCAATGGCGAACAGTACGGTTTTGCGCGCGCGGACGTCATAGCCCATCAAAGACATGCGCTGTTCGTTCTCGCGGATACCCACGGCAATACGGCCAAAGCTGGACCGCAACAAAGCGGTGACGAACAAAAACACAATCACCAGCGCGACGGCGCAGACATAGTAGAACGGATCGCCCCAAATATAGTTATCCGGCTGTCCTGGCACGTTTAAAGTCTGGAAACCGGGGATACCATTATAGCCTCCCAGACGGGCCTTGCCGATGACATAGGAAGGACCAGCAGTTGAGTTGATGAATTTGAAAAGGATCAACGTCACCACAAGGGTGATCACCCCGAGATAGACATCCGCCAGCCGACCGTAGAACATAAACACGCCTAGAACGGCTGCAAACAAGGCTGGAACCAACATCGCAATGACCATCGGTAAGGTGCTTTCGCCGATGTTGATCGCGGCGATAGCATAGGAATAAGCCCCGAGCCCGAAAAACGCTGCCTGGCCAAAGCAAAGAATGCCTCCAAAGCCCCAGATCAGCCCCAAGCTTAGGCCTAGCATGGCGTAGATCAGCAAAATGCTAAGGGTATAGGTCGAGATCATCATCGGCAGGGTGTAGATCAGAACTGCCGCGACCAGAACGGTGGTAACGGCTTCTTTCAGAGGTAGGATCACCATTACATCTTACCCTTCAAGAACCGTGCAGTGACGCCCTGGGGCAATAAGCGCAACAAGATGACTGCCGCGATCAGCAGCGCTACCTCTCCCATTACCGGTGAAACCGCGAAGGTGAATATCTGGTTCACCAGTCCGAACAATCCAGCGCTGCTCATTAGTCCGGCAATCAGCGATGGACCGCCTGCAATCACGGTGATGAACGCTTTGGCGATATAAGCCCCGCCCGACGTTGGCACCAACCCAACCAGCGGTGCCAGAACCGCGCCCGCCAACCCTGACAAGGCAGAACCTGCAAAAAAGGTCGCCATATAGATTTTGTCAGGGCTGTAACCAAGGGCTGCTGCCATCTCAGGGTTTTGCATGGCACCACGCGCCACCAGCCCGAATCGTGTGCCTTTCAGCACAGCGTACATGGCGACCAGCAAGACGATGGACACCAGAATGATAAAGAAATTATAGCCGTTGATCTGGTACCCGCCTACCGTGAACCCAGGGATCGGCGTGGATATTCCGGTAGTGGTATTGCCAAAGATCATTGTCGCTAGCCCGATGAACAACAGGCTCAGCCCCCACGTGGCCAGCATTGTATCAACCAGCCGCCCATAGAGATGTCGGATCACCAGCCGTTCAACAACCAGCCCAATCAACCCCACCACAAGAGGCGCGACGATCAGCATCGCTACAAAAATATTCACGCCATAGTTTACCGCCGTAATAGTGGCGTATCCGCCCATCATCATGAATTCTCCATGGGCTAGATTGATCACTTTCATCATGCCAAATACGATGGCCAATCCGGCACTGATCAGCACCAGAGAGGCGACCGCATAGACAACTTCAACGGATATGACGGCGACGTAATCCATGGGGCTTGGCAATCCTAAGTCAGTTCAGCCGACCAAAAAGTCGGAGAAAGCCCCGAGGCAACAATCGTTGCCTCGGGACCATGTTCAGGGAAATCAGATTTGGATTTCGTACTGGGTGTTGTCGTCCGGGTTTGCCTGCAGATCACACACTGCTTGCGTGTCAATCGGTGGCCGCTGCGGCAATGTCTCCAGCACTTTCATACCCTGGTTTTCAAACTCCATGATATGCACGTCCATCGTTGCGTGGTGGGTCTTTGGGTCAACGGTGATCTTGCCGCCGGGGCCCTCGATCGACAGTCCAGTTTCCAGCGCTGCAATCACTTCATCGCGGTTGACGGATCCGGCTTGGCGAGCCGCCTCGGCCCACATCATCACGCCCTGATAGTTCGATACCGCGATTTCGTGGAAGTTGGTGTCGTCGCCATAAGCATCCGCCCACTTTTTCTTGAACGCCGCGTTGGCAGGAGTGTCCAGTTCCTGGCTGTAGTTATAGGCAACCATGATGCCGTTGCCTTCTTCTGCTGTCAGCACCTTATGTTCGTTGCCCACACCCAATGTAGTCGAGGCCAGCGGGATTTTGTCTTTCATGCCAGCAGCGGCCCATTGGCGGAAAAACGACAAATGCGCTCCACCAACCAGTGGGGCAACGACCAGATCCGGTGCCGCCTTTTGGATTTTGGCGATGGTGGACCCAAAATCGGCAACATCCAGCGGAAAGAAATCCAAGCCCACAGTTTCGCCGCCATTGTCGGCCACGTATTTCCGTATCCAGTTCGCGGTGATCTGCCCGTAATTGTAATCAGCGGCTAAAATATACACTTTCTTGCCGGACCGCCCCATTGCATGAGGGACCAACGCTTCGACTTGCTGGGCCGGGGTGACGCCGTTAATAAAGATGTTGCGGTCACAAACGCCGCCTTCGTACAGCACATTATAGAAATAGAGCGTTTTGGATTTGCGCATGGTTTGCCGGATAGCCTCGCGCGAGGCTGACAGAATGCCGCCATGCACCACATCGACCTTGTCCTGGCGCACCAATTTCTGACCGTATTGCGAATACAGCGCCATGTCCGATTGTGTATCATATGCGGAAATGTCGATCATTTGACCATTCAACCCGCCGTTGGCGTTGATTTCAGATACTGCCAGTCGCATCGCCATATCCATCGGCTTGCCATAGGCGTCAAATATTCCCGAGGTATCCAATACCGAACCCAGCTTGATCTTGCTGGCCGCCAATGTGCTGGTTGGCAGGGCCGCAAACGCCGCCATCGCCGCTGATGACGCCAGAAAACTACGTCTGTTCGAGGTCATTTTGTCTCTCCCGTTGATTTTGTCGTGTTGTCGGATTTTTCTTTGATGCGATTGGCATAGTCGGCGGTGCGTCCGGCCAGATTGGCGTCAAAATCCAGCCCGATTTCGGCCCCCATCTGCTTCATCGCCGGCAGGCGCACGGCCATGCCCAGGATCTGATCCATTGCGGCGCCAAAGGCCCCGTCGATGCCGTCTGTTGCGCCCTGACCAGTGCCCAGACCACCAATCTGGTTGATCCGAATCGAGTCGATTTTTTCGACCGGCTTCATCATCTGGGTCATGATTTCCGGCAGACGATCCAGCTTGTGCTGCTCCAGCTTCATGGCAATGACCGCGTCGCTCAGCCCGTTTTCTGCGGCAATCAGCGCCACCCGTCCCTGTGCCTCGGCCTCAACGCGCAGTTTTTCGGCTTTCGCAGCGGCCTGCGCCGTCACTAAGCGGCTCTCGGCCTCTTGCGAGATTCGGGCGGCATCGACCGAATTTTCTTTCTGCACCTTCAACAGAGAGATTTCCTGTTCGCGGGTGGCAGCTGCCCGCTCCTTTTGAGTTTGCACGGCTTCAGCGGCCACAATAACCTTGGAACGCGCCTGTTCCTCGGCGACTTTGGCATCCGATTCAGCCACACGCTTTTGCGACAGGCGCATCGAGTTGAGGATCTTCTCTTCCTCGATCTCCAGGATCGCAGCCATTTCCAATTTACGCAGCGATTCATCATGGGAAATTTTCAACGCCTGCAGTTCGCGAATCTTTTCCAGCTCCGCCGCCTCGGCCATCCGAGCCGCATTGGCCTTTTTCTCCACCGAAAGCGCAGCAGCGTCGGCCTCAAGTCGGGCCAGATGTTCGCGTTGTGCGATTTCAGCTTCGCGTTCGGCACGCTCGATATCGAGGCGCCGTTGGGCCTGCGTCAACTGACTTTCGCGGATGGCAATATCGGCCTCAGCTTCGATACGAATACGCTCTTTGCGGTTCTCGGCCACAAGACTGGCCAGCTTGCGCATCCCTTCGGCGTTGAACGCATTGTTTTCGTCCAACGCGCTGAACGTTCCTTGATCCACCCGGATCAGTGATACGGAAACCAGTGATAGCCCGAGGCTTTCCAGATGCGGGCGGACATCATCGGCGACCAGTGCCGAAAACCCAGCTCTGTCTTTGTGAATCTCATCCAGACTTTGGGAGGCTGCTGCGTTTTGCATGGCATCGACGAACTTTCCGCTCAGCAGTTCGCTGACCGCTTCGCCATCACGGGCGATCCGCTGGCCCAGCGATTGGGCTGCCGTCGCAACACCGTCTTTGATCGGAGTGACGCGAAATTCGAATTCCATCTGCATGTCAGCGGGCAGCCGATCACCCGTCAACAGCGGTTGAGTGCCGACGCGATCCATACGTGACACAATGGTGCCCATCATGATTTTCTGAATCTGATGCACAATCGGCAGAGAAATACAGCCGCCATCCACGACGATCTTCTGACCACCAAACCCGGTCCGAACCAATGCGGTTTCTAGAGTGGCCTTGGCGTAAAACCGTTGCAGGAACCAAACGCAAACGGCCAGAAAAATGGCTAATGCCAAGATGGAAATCGTCCAGACCACAGTACCCTCCCGTGTCGTGGCCGATGTCCTTGAACGGCACCTTATTCCACGATCATTCGTTGAGTATCAGGGTAAGAGAGTTTTAATTTCCATTTCAAGTATTATGTTTTCCATTTGAAGGAAATCTTATAACGTCATGAATTAGCTAAGCAATTTTATGTCATCAAACAGAACGCCATTGGCTCTGGCCAGATAAATCGGCGCACCATTGTGAGTATTCGAGGCATACTTCGCCTGTCGAACACTCTTGTATTCGATTGGGAAAGCGTTCGAAAATTGCCGTTCTCGCCAATCCGATTTCGGTTTGCCCATCAGGCTTGCCAGAAACTGCATGCCCTCATAAGTCGACTGGCCAATCGCATTCAGAACCGGTGCACGATCGCCGTGGAACCCGTGATATTTTTCCCGGAAAACTGCGTTCTCAGGTGTATTGACAGCGGAAAAATACGACGCCGAGGAAAACAAACGCTTAAGGTTTTCTGCACCACTTGCCAGCAAAGCGTTCTCTTCTAGAGCGCAGGACAGGCGGATCATGTTCCGGTCCAGCCCATACGCACCGAACAGCCGGTTAAAATCCACCGCGTCCTGCCCAACCAAAGACATCAAGACCGCATCCGCCCCAGAGACTGCAATCGCTTCGATATGGGCGCTCAGATTACCAGCGCCAAACGGCAGGTATTGCTCATGAGCAAGATCTGCGCCCATCTCCTGCAGCCTGGTTTTTGCATAGCTGTTAGAGGCACGCGGCCATACATAGTCATTTCCGATCAAAGCCCAGCTACGCAGTTTGAAACTGTGTTGAAGATATTCCATCGCCCGGCCAAGCTGAGCGGGAGGCGTGTCGCCGATTGTGTAAACACCGGGCGTACATTCACCACCCTCATACAGTGGTGTGTAGACATAAGGCACCCGACTGTTCACGATCTTGACAAGGCGTTGGCGGATTGCACTGATGTGCATCCCAACAATCGCATCAATTGCACCCGTCTCGATCAATGAATTGACTAGTTCTTCGACAGGAGCCTGAGCTTCCAATGCAGAGTCGATCATGATCATCTGAACCTGGCGGCCAGCAATACCCGAAGCCTGGTTCAGCTCGTTGACCGCGACTTGTGCGCTAGCAATGCAAGATGGGGCCCACAATCCAGCCGCCCCGCACAGGGGAATAAGCAAGGCAACACGAAACGCCTGCTGTTTACCCAACAGGAAATCATTGTCCCGAAATTCATTCAACGCCGCCGGATGGATTTTTTCATCCGACCACTTCGTCAGTTTGATATTCATGACCTTATCGCCCAGTCCTTTCAAAAATGGACGCTACAGCAATTGATTTTACTTTCCTAGTAAACTAATTTCACTCCAGCAAATCAGAAGCAGGTCATGCAATGAGCGACTCACATCTTTCGATCGAAGGTTATCTTTCTTATACGTTGGCAGCTGCGCATCGGAACGTGCACCAAAGCTTGGGCATGAAACTGAAAGAGCTTGGTATCCAAGTGGAAGCCTGGCGCATTCTGGAAGTGCTGAGCGCGAAGGAAGATCACACAATGGGAGAGCTGGCCGAAGTTGTCCTGATGAATCCGCCGACACTAACAAAGCTGGTGGATAGAATGGTTTCGGACGGTCTGGTACATCGCCAGGTGTCACAGGCTGACCACCGGCGTGTGCAGCTGGCATTGACCAATCTGGGACGTGAGCAGGTTGAAAAGTTGCGCAAATTCGCGAATGCTCAGAATGATGAAATTTTGGAGAAACTGGGTCCGGCAAAGGCCCAGATATTGACCGAGGCATTGAGATCGCTTTGCTGAGCCCGGATTTCTTGTTCATCCTCACTATCCATGAAGTGGTTTGAATCCACCGTTCTCCAAACGGTAAAGCGATATCTAAGCTGCATATGGATCATGCTCATGTTGAGTTGTTGGCTTTCGAACCCACCAATTCTTCAATCCCGTCAACTTTTGCTGGCGGTGGTTTAGTCATCGACAGTGACGATAAACCAGAAAAGTGCTGTCAGGTAGATGAAAATCAGTCTTTGAAAGGACAACAACACTGTCCGTTATTGCGCGCAAAATTGGCGCCGCTCGGCGATAGCGGCGGCGTAGTTGAGCTTGAAATTGGCGCGTGAATTCTACAGCTGGGCCCATTAACAATGCTAAGGTGTGCCCGCAACTTTTACAGCTTTGTGCATAGGTAAGTTCCTAGTGCACGCCCCATAATTCTATCTCGTTTAAGTTGATCAACTGTGGTTCCGTTACGCCAAAATTATTTGAGTAGGCGGACACATATTGTTGGGTGAATTGCCACGCAAACCCGCTAATACAATGCGGATCTTCTCCTCGGCTGAATAGGTTTGCCGGGTCTTACGGCGGATGGATTCGACCAACTTGATAGCCGCAGCTTGGTTGGTTCCGGGTTTCAAGTCCTCAAATCTGTCCCACAGGTGCTGACGCCAGACAGCAATAACCCACTATGAGACCTTGCCAAGTGCCTTTAGTTCCGCCTTTTTGTTCCAGAGTGCTCTCTTCATATGGAATGGAATAAAAGATGACGACCGAGACCAAGCGCATGCAACTTCCGGGACTAAAGGGGTCGCGCGTTGCTATCACGGCTGGTGGCGGGGGGATCGGTCTCGCCATTGCGCGTGAACTAAAAGGGCAGGGCGCCCGCCTCGCCATTTGTGATGTCGACGCGTCAGCTCTGGAGCGAGCTTCAAAAGAGCTCGGCGCAGAAGTTGCACGCCTTGCGGATGTGTCCAATGTGGCCCAGGTGGCGGGTTTTTTCGCGGAAATTGAAGCAACAATGGGCGGGTTGGACACGCTAGTAAACAATGCTGGTATCGCTGGTCCGACTGGCGGTGTGGAAGACATCGCACCCGACGACTGGGCGCATTGTATTGACGTCTCCCTGACCGGTCAATTTCTGTGCGCCCACTATGCAGTTCCGATGCTGAAGGATGCCGGGGGCGGAAGTATTGTCTGCATGTCTTCTGCCGCAGGGCGTTTTGGATATGCATTCCGAACGCCCTATGCTGCGGCGAAATGGGGGGTGATCGGACTGACTCAAAGTCTCGCGAAAGAACTGGGCCCGGCGAACATACGGGTCAACGCCATTCTGCCCGGCATCATTGAGGGGCCGCGCATCGATGGTGTGATTGCCGACCGCGCGAAGCAGACCGGTGTCAGTCCCGATGAAATGAAAGAAGACTATATCAATCGCATTTCTTTGCGGCGCATGACCCCGCCAGAAGATGTGGCGGACATGGTGGCTTTTCTGATTTCGGATGCTGGGCGCAACCTTTCTGGGCAATCTTTTCCGGTTGATGGTAATGTAGAGGCCCTTTGAAAATCACTGCATTTGCCCTTCACCGGGCAGAGTAAATTGTGCGGAATTTGACTGGCGCCAACGAGATCACCTGGACGAAGAACAAGCCTTGCACAGAAGATCAAAAGGAGACTGAAATGAGCGGACCCGACAAAGTGATAATTACCTGCGCCGTGACTGGGGCGATCCACACGCCCACAATGACGCCGCATCTACCCATCACGGCCGACGAGATAGCCGAAAGTGCGATCGCCGCTGCCGAGGCGGGTGCCGCGATCCTACATCTTCACGCGCGAGACCCTGAGACCGGTAAACCAGACCAGTCACCCGAGGCGTTTTCTGGGTTTCTGCCACGGATTAAGCAGGCGACCAATGCGGTGGTCAACATCACAACTGGCGGATCGCCATATATGACTGTGGCGGAACGTGCGAAACCGGCCGGGCAGTGGCAGCCAGAAGTCGCATCGCTTAACATGGGGTCAATGAACTTTGGCTTCTTCCCTCTTTTGGGAAAGTACACGGACTTCAAATTCGAATGGGAACGTGAGCATCTGGAAGGATCCCGCGATCTGGTGTTCCGAAACTCGTTCAAAGATATCGAGTACGTACTTGAAACCTGCTACGGTAATGGCACCCGTTTTGAGTTCGAGTGCTACGACATTTCGCATCTCTATAACCTCGCGCATTTTGCGGAACGCGGCCTGGTAAAACCACCTTTCTTTGTGCAGTCGGTTTTTGGTCTGCTGGGTGGGATCGGCACCCACCCCGAGGACGTCATGCACATGAAGCGTACAGCTGACCGATTGTTCGGCAAGGATTACCGTTGGTCGGTGCTTGGCGCAGGGGCCAGCCAGTTCCGGATTGCCACGCAGGCGGTTGCCATGGGCGCGAATATCCGGGTCGGGCTAGAGGACAGTATCTGGATCGCACGTGGCAAACTCGCTGAAACAAACGCCCAGCAGGTGACCAAGGCGCGCGCCATTATTGAGGGGCTGGGCCTGGAGATTGCGACACCCGACGAGGCGCGTGAGATGTTGTCGCTAAAGGGAGGCGACCGGGTGAATTTCTGAGGGGCCAAAAGGGCGGAAACACTCATGGACAGGCTGGCACAGTAGACCGAGGTCGGGTTTGATGCCGGAAAAGGTCAGGATCAAGAGGCGAAAGCGATGGTCTGGTAGAAGGCAGAGTTATTCGAGAAGGGGAAATCCTGTTTGGCTTTGATCCTGCAGAGCGGATCGAGGCAGGTGTGACCTTTATCGGCCAAATCCGGTCAAACTGATCGCGGGAAAGCAGTCCGCTCAATATTGCCCGGAGGCGGTAATGCCCGCATCGAACTGGCGCCAGGCTGTTCGGCAGGGCTTCAAGAATGGGCATCTTGCGGCCCATTTGGGGGCTTTACTGGATGGATCGTGGACGGCGCGATCTGATTGTTCCATCCCACAGGCACTCGCCGGAAGCGCGCGGTTTGTTTGCGCTGCGCTCTTCGGGGGCGTTGTCGCCAGGTGTCGCCGTCGGAACGCACTGCCTCCAGCCGTTGACTGACTCGTTCCTCCACCTCGTTGCCAAACATCTCCATCAGGGCCCTAGTGGCCATGCCAATGTCATTCTAAACCAGAAGCCGCGCGATTGATCGGAACTCGAATTCGTGGAGCTGCCCTTCTGGCGGACTCGCTTACGACCCGCAGACGCCGATACTGTGACGGTTCCCATCAATTGTCTTGTTCAGTTTATGAATGACAGAGATCGGACCGAAAACACAAGTGAGTAGCCTTTCTGAAAAAAAGTATAAATTTGGACAGGGAGTGCCTTATCTCGTGACGCTAAATGGTCGTCGGTACAATTGCCAAAGCAATCTACGGTGCAGCACATCGCATCCATTTCCCGGAAGACGGAGAGATTATAACCAATGCCTTCTCAGGTTGCGAGCAGTTCGTGCAAGTTCCACTTGAGGCGCTTGGCTTCAAATTTGTGGCGATGGAACAGGTCGCGATTGCCAAACACGGCAGTGGCGTCGAAGCCGAAATCTCAATCACATCAGAAGACGCTCTCCTGATCACCAGCTCTCGCTCAAAGCAAAGATACGCGGATCGGAATGCATCGGAGCACGAAGCCTATGTCAGAGTTTCGTTCGAGCTAAAATCTCTGGGAAACCTTCTGCAGCCCAAACTGACCAATCTGAACAAATTCGAAGTTCGCACTGTCTGACATCAGCACTTATGGGTCCAAATAGCCGTATTTGATAAGAGAGTGTTCTTGGCTCATCGTAACCACTGAGGAGTTGAAGATGAGACAGGCCACTGGAACCCGCAAAAGCCCTGGCGAGGAGATTGTCAAAGATATCAAACGTGCAACGCGCAAACACTATTCATCTGAAGTGAAGATCAGGATCGTCCTGGATGGCTTGCGCGGCAAAGACAGCATAGCCGAGCTGTGTCGCCGAGAAGGCATCTATTACAAATGGTCGAAGGACTTCATGGAAGCTGGCAAACGCCGACTGGCTGGCGACACGGTCCGTGCCGCCACAACTGACGAAGTCAAAGATCTGCGCCGAGAGGCCCGTGACCTGAAGGAAGTCGTCGCGGAACAAACGCTTGAACTCCGTTTGCTCAAAAAAGGCATGACAGGCCTCTCTCGGGACATTGCAGCGCAATGCCCTGCCGGGCAGTGGATGGGGGCAACCTCAACCGCGGCATTTATGGTCGTTTAAAGAAGCTATTTCGCGCGTAGAAACCACGTGTTACGAGCAACGAATTCTCTTCGTCGTCGCATAAAATGCAGGTTTTGAATTTCTCAGATCCCCATGGCCGTTTTTGTACTATCCCAATTTTTCGGGTCAAATTTATTGCCCTCAAACTGTGACACCACGAGTGTGGAGATCAAGAATTTCAATCAGATATCTGTGGCGACGCCTCTGCTATTTAGGATGCCAGTAATGCGCGCGATGATGCCCGTAGCTTTGGAGCAATTTCTGCTCACCACAATTCAGTCTGGTGTCTTTTTTCTGGTATAAACTGTTTGGGTGGCGACTCACCAAATTGCGCCTTTGAGCCCACTGTCAGGTATCACTTAAAAAATGCAAGCAAGGGCAACACGATTTAACGCAAATTGGAAGTGAAAATGGTGTTGCAGTCAGACATCTTGCAACCCAAGATTAGCTGGTATACTGCCGCATACAATGCACTTGGGCGCGGGTTAGACAGAGGTGTCTGAGCACCGGCGCTTGAACTTTCTTTAGTACCTAACCGTTGGAATCGTCATGAGCTTGTACATCGACTATCTGAATGAGATCGCCGCTCGTAAAGAGCAAGGATTGAACCCCAAGCCCATTGATGATGGCGCGCTTGTAGATGAAATCGTTGCTCAGATCAAAGAAACAGGAAACGAGCACCGGGAAGGTTCCCTTAGTTTCTTCATCTACAACACCTTGCCAGGTACAACGAGCGCCGCCGGCGCAAAAGCCACGTTTCTAAAAGAGATTATTCTTGGTTCTGAGGTCGTTGAAGAAATCTCTCCGACTTTCGCATTCGAACTGCTGTCGCATATGAAAGGAGGACCGTCGGTCGACGTCCTTCTTGAACTGGCTCTGGGTGACGATGAATCGATTATTGCACAAGCCGCCGACGTGCTAAAGACCCAAGTCTTCCTATACGAAGCGGATACCGACCGTCTGGCCGCTGCCTATGCAGACGGCAATGCCACCGCCAAAGACATTCTGGAAAGCTATTCAAAAGCTGAGTTCTTTACAGAGCTTCCCAATATCGAAGAAGAAATCAAAGTTGTCACCTATGTCGCAGGTGAAGGCGATATATCTACCGATTTACTGTCCCCAGGCAACCAAGCCCACTCCCGTTCGGACCGGGAGCTGCACGGTAAGTGCTTTATTTCTCCGGCGGCCCAGGTTGAAATTCAGGAGCTGCAAAAGCGGCACCCTGACAAACGTGTGATGTTGATTGCCGAAAAAGGCACGATGGGTGTTGGTTCGTCCCGTATGTCGGGCGTGAACAACGTGGCTTTGTGGACTGGCAAGCAGGCTAGCCCCTATGTTCCTTTTGTGAACTTTGCCCCGATTGTAGCCGGCACAAATGGCATCTCTCCGATTTTCCTGACGACTGTTGGCGTAACGGGCGGCATCGGGATCGATTTGAAAAACTGGGTCAAAAAAGTTGATTCAAAAGGCAATCCGATCCTGAACAACGACGGCAACCCAGTTCTGGAACAGAAATACTCTGTCGAGACTGGCACTGTTCTGACTATCGATACAAAAGAGCAGAAGCTATATGACGAAGCAGGCAAAGAAGAGCTTGTTAGCCTCTCGTCCTCCTTCACACCGCAGAAGGTTGAATTCATCAAAGCAGGCGGATCTTATGCCATCGTCTTTGGCAAAAAGTTGCAAAACTTTGCGGCTAAAACTCTTGGCGTGGAGCTAAAATCCGCCTTTGCAGCCTCCAAAGAAATCTCCCACGAGGGGCAAGGCCTAACTGCGGTTGAAAAAATCTTCAACAAGAACGCTGTCGGCGTAACTGAAGGCGCTGTGCTGCACGCTGGATCTGATGTGCGCGTCGAAGTGAATATCGTCGGCTCGCAAGATACGACCGGCTTGATGACATCGCAAGAGTTGGAGGCTATGGCAGCAACAGTGCTGTCACCAATCGTTGATGGCGCGTACCAGTCCGGCTGCCACACAGCTTCGGTTTGGGATTTGAAGGCGCAAGCAAATACCCCTCGGCTTATGAGTTTCATGCATAAGTTTGGTCTAATCACGGCTCGCGATCCCAAAGGCGTCTACCACGCCATGACGGATGTTATTCACAAGGTTCTGAATGACATCACGGTGGATGATTGGGCGATTATTATCGGTGGAGATTCGCACACTAGGATGTCCAAAGGCGTGGCGTTTGGTGCGGACTCGGGAACTGTTGCACTGGCTTTGGCAACAGGTGAGGCAACCATGCCGATCCCTGAATCGGTGAAAGTGACTTTCAAGGGCACCATGGCCGACCACATGGATTTCCGTGACGTTGTGCATGCAACACAGTCTCAGATGCTCAAGCAATTCGGCGACAACGTTTTCCAAGGACGTATCATCGAGGTTCACATTGGCACATTGCTGGCGGACCAGGCGTTCACCTTCACAGATTGGTCTGCGGAAATGAAAGCGAAAGCTTCGATCTGTATTTCAGAAGACGCCACGTTGGTTGAATCTCTTGAAATCGCCAAAAGCCGCATTCAGATCATGATCGACAAAGGCATGGAAAACGACAACCAGATGCTTCAGAGTTTAATCGACATTGCCGACAAGCGCATTGGCGAAATCAAATCCGGTGAAAAGCCAGCGTTGATGCCCGACGACAATGCCAAATACTTTGCCGAAGTTGTTGTTGATCTTGACGAAATTGACGAACCGATGATTGCCGACCCGGACGTAAACAACGCGGATGTGTCAAAGCGATACACCCACGACACCATCCGTCCGATGTCTTATTACCGTGGGAGTAAGACAATTGATCTTGGTTTTGTCGGCTCATGCATGGTTCACAAAGGTGACATTAAAATCGTCGCCCAGATGCTCAAGAACATTGAAAAGGCACATGGCGAAGTTGCGTTCAAAGCGCCTCTTGTCGTTGCCGCACCGACCTACAACATCATTGATGAGTTAAAAGCAGAGGGCGACTGGGAGATTCTGCAAAAGTACTCCGGGTTTGAATTCGACGACTTTCTTCCTAAGAGTGCGGCGCGTACGGAATACGAGAATATTCTTTATCTCGAACGCCCTGGCTGTAACCTTTGTATGGGTAATCAGGAAAAAGCCGCAAAAGGGGACACGGTTTTGGCCACGTCTACACGGCTGTTCCAGGGTCGCGTTGTGGAAGACACGGCTGAGAAAAAAGGCGAATCCCTTCTAGCCTCGACACCGGTTGTCGTCCTTTCTGCTATTCTCGGCAGAACACCCAGCATGGAAGAATACAAAGCTGCCGTGGACGGGATTGACCTGACAAAGTTCGCCCCACCAGTAGAAAAGCCTGTTGGTGCTCAGTCAGCTCATTTCTAAGTCTGCTGCTAGCGACGTTGCGATCTAATTAACAACAAAAAGCTGCCCCGTTTATGTGGGGCAGTTTGAAAGACTGTGCTTGATTGAACTTGTATAATTTCTCAAACTGATGAGCATTGGTCCAAAGCACTATGCTGGCGCCTAGTGATGGTGTATTTCATCGGTCCTTCAATCATAATCTAAAACTCACGTAGTGAGCAAAAGACCTCCGTTCGGAAATTTGTCCCACTTCCACTGAGCAGCCCCACTTGCGTGGTCCAGTTTGAAAGTTAGAGGTGGTCGCGGGATTTCGGACCAGTAGCTAAGGTGGATCGACTTGTGAAAGAGATGATCCCAAATGACGAAGAGAAAGAACCACTCAGCAGACTTCAAGACCAAGGTTGCGCTTGAAGCGATCCGTGAAGACATGACGGTGGCAGAGCTTGCAAAGAAATACGGCGTCCATCTAGAACCGACAGGACATGCAAACATGTCCGATAGGCGACTCAGAACGGCACTTGGCAACGTAGGGCGATCACCAATATGGCCTCGACGTTTTCCAAGCGAAAAGATGACGCTACACGTCCCAATGAAGCTGAGATCGACAAGCTACACTCCAAGATCGGCCAGTTGGTGGTGGAGCGCGATTTTTTCGAACTGAACCGGATCAGCAAAGCATCCAGGGATGGTTTGTCCGGTGAAGGCCTGGGATCGTTAAGCAAGGATCGCAGGCAGATGTGTATTGAAAGAAGTCACCCCAAAAACAGCTTGCGACGGCAATGCAAGTTGCTGTCGTTGGCACGTTCAAATCTGTATTATCAACCAACGGGTGAAGGCGCCGAAAACCTGCGTTTCATAGCCATCATCCGTTGCCCGGCAGGCGCATGCACAGCATGCTGCCGAGAGGGGACAAGCAGTTCCTGGAAACGTCATGGTACGAGTCACGTCTCTCTTTCGGGACATTGCTGCGCATGCGCCTGCCGGGCAGTGGATGGCGCGACACATGCAACGGCAGGGGCACAAATGTGGTTGCCATCGTGTGCGCCGTTTAATGCGCCTTATGCGTTTGGTTCCAATCTACCAGACGCCAAACACCCGTTGCCCGGCAACACATGCTTGCATGTGTGAGAGGGGGCAAGAAGCACCCGCAGCACAAGATTTACCCTTACCTCCTTCGGGATCTGACGATTGACCGGCCAAATCAAGTTTGGTGCGTGGGCATCACCTACATCCCTATGCGGCGCGGGTTCCTGTATCTGGTGGCGATTATGGACTGGTACAGCAGAAAAGAACTGAGCTGGCGACTGTCCAACAGCATGGAAGCCAACTTTTGCGTCGAAGCCCTGAGAGAGGCCATCGACAGAAATGGCAAGCCAGAGATCATGAACAGCGATCAAGGTAGCCAATTCACCGGCTTTGAATGGACACAGGCGCTGAAAGATGCCGACGTGAAAATATCTCCTCTCGTGCATGTAAACATGCGCTGCCGGGCAGTGCATGGACGGCAAAGGTCGCTGGATCCCCTCTCATCGCTGCAAGCAGCGACTGCCGGGCAGCGGACAACCGGATGATCGAACGGCTTTGGCGATCTCTCAAGTATGAATGCATCTACCTGAATGCATTCGAAACAGGCTCGGAGGCAAGGATCGGGATTGGAAAATGGATGACATACCACAACGCAGAGCGCCCGCATGCGTCCCACGGAATATTGACGCCAGAGGAGGCATATGAATACAAAGTGAAACCAATGAGAATAGCAGCCTGAATGAAACCCTGATCCACCTTAATCAGGCTGCAAGATGGTCGAAAAAGTAGGACCACCTCTGTCAGAATTTCCAGTTCATCAACGATACGTGAAACAGACATAATCAAATTTTAGTTGTCAGGCGGATAATAAGTGCAGGTTTTGGGCTGAATGGGCTCGAATTTCGGCCTTGTAGGCGCATCTTTCCTACCATGTTGCTTGCATAGCAACACCAAGGAGGACTGCAAAATGTGTGAACATCACGATGATAAAGCGATAAACCGTCGCCAAGCCCTGATTGGGGGCGCTGCACTGGCAACCGCCGTAGCCAGTGCCACCGCAGCTGGTGCTCAAACCGCAGACGATCCTTATGCGGATCCTGAAAAGCCAGCTTTGCCCCCAAGTAACATGGTGCTTGATTTGGCACGCGCTGCCTTAGTAGTTACGGATCCTCAAGTCGATTTCCTACACCCTGAAGGCGTTACCTGGGGGGTAGTTGGGGCGTCTGTCACAAGAAATGGCACGGTCGGAAATATCGAAAGTCTGTTCAAGGCAGCCAAACAGCGGGACATGACGGTCGCGATTTCACCACACTACTATTACCCAACTGATCACGGCTGGAAATTTGAAGGTGCGCTTGAAAAATTGATGCATAAGATTGGGATGTTTGACCGCAAAGGTCCGCTGAATCTCGATGGTTTCGAAAGCTCGGGCGCGGACTGGATGCCGGAGTACAAACAGTACATTGACGACGGAAAAACCATCATCACTTCACCGCACAAAATGTATGGTAACGACTCTAATGATCTGACGCTGCAATTGCGCAAGAATGGCGTTGACCAGGTAATCCTGGCAGGTATGTCAGCAAATCTCTGCACCGAAAGCCATATGCGTGAACTGCTTGAAAACGGATTCGAGGTTGCGGTCGTCAAAGACGCCACCGCTGCGGCGATGCTACCTGAAGGCGATGGATACCTCGCGGCACTCACGAACTTCCGCTACATGGCGAATGCCGTTTGGACGACGGAAGAGGCTGTTCAATACATTCAGGACGCCAGCTAAGCCAGAACCTCGGGTTCGCGTCTTCTCTATGCGCACCCGACCCAACGCTGGGAATCATCGGAAGCCAATCAGGACAAGAACCGCTTCGGTTTTGGCAACTCTCGCGGAGTTTGTCGAAGGCATGCCGAGGTCCGAAGGCTATGACATGATCGCCGACTGGCCGAATTGATTAGCGGGGCGAGATGATCCGCCCCGCGCACTTCACGCGTCGAAGTTCCAGATGTCGCGCTGGACCTTCCAGCCGTCATCACCTTTGCTGAAATGCTAAATATATTTCCCAATGAGTTCTTGCCCTCCCATGGACGCGGACAGCGGTCCCATAGTCACGGCAATGTCCCCGCTGGCTTGAGCAGCGGTCGGACTGTCCACAACTTCGCTCAGGCCTCCGTCGATTGCCGCCTGTCAATAACCCCGGATGGCATCATGACCCGAAATAGTCGGCGTTCCGGGCGGCATAATTGTAACAATTTTGGTGCGACACTATCATTCCCTGAGAACAGTTAGACCTATGTGGAAATGCGGTCGTTTTAGGTCTCTTTTGGGGGGCTGAGATCTCTCGCTGTTATCGATGCCATAGCTAATTCTAATATGCTCCTGCTCTCATCTTTCTCTTCCGACGTCATTGAATCCGGATCCAGATACAACTGGAAGTGTTGGTTTTCACAACGCATTCGTCTCGACTCTGCAGACGTGTTGGCAAGGCCAAGGACCCGGTAGGTGCTAACAGGTTGGGCCACGCCTTTGACCTGAATGGCGCCGACGTCCTCACAGGTTATATCATCGTGGACGTGAGCCCATGTTTCATACGAAATGTAGATTTCACCTGACCCTGCCTGGTTTTCTAGCCGGGAAGCGATATTGGCGGCACCGCCAATTATGGTGTAATCCATCCTGTCGTCACTGCCAAAATTCCCTACTGTGCAATAGCCCGTGTTGATGCCAATCCTGCAGCGCAGTGGCTCGTGTATGCCCTGGCGCATCCATTCTGACTGCAGCTCGGACAACCGTTCTTGCATTGCTATTGCCATTTTTACACAGACTAGTGCGTCTTCCCGCACGCCCCGGGTTTCGGGATCACCAAAGAAAATCATGATAGCGTCGCCGATGAACTTGTCGATTGTTGCGCCGTGCTCCAACGCAACTTGTGACATCGCGGTAAGATAACTATTCAAAAGTTGGGTGAGATCTTCTGCCTCCATCCTCTCTGTCATTTCCGTAAAACCGGCAATATCAGAGAAAAACACTGTGAGTTTTTCGCGTCGACTGGCGAGTTTTACTTCCTGTTTTCCGGAAAAGATCGAGTTGTAGACTTGCGGCGAAAGATACTTGGAGAGCTTGCCGGATAGAGCTTCGAGTTCTTGATTCTTTCGTGAAACTTCCTCAGACACCTTGCGGTGCGTTTCGGCCAACGCATTTAGCTCTCGCTCGTTGCGATCACTCAGTCGCATCATGCGCCGCGTTGTGCGGAGCAGCTTGCGGTATTCCTTGACCAGGGACTGTACGGATTTTCGGGTTACCTCATTTGCAAATGAAGCGTCATCTACAATGGCCTCGGTATCTGCAAGAACCTCTTCTTCCTTGGAAAAAAGATCATCGATGGACATCAGGTCGACAGTTTTTCAAGATTGAATTTTGCATGGATGAGGTCTTCGCCAAACTCTTCGCCCAGCTCTTCCATTGTCTCATCCTCTGCATCGTGGAACCAATTCACCACAACATCCATTCCGTTGGCGGCCGCCGCGTCCAGCATTTCCATCATAATCATGATTGCCTTGGCACTCGAGGAGTTGAAATAGATAAGCTCAAAATCAAACTGGCAACTTGGCGTTTTGGTTTCTCCCAGCCACGCCTTAAGCGCATCAAACAAGGGGTAGTAAAAGGTTGTCACATCCTCGGGGTACGATTCACCTTTAATCCGTAGGTGCCCAACCTCTAAATCAAAACTAACGGCTGGGGTGCGGTTGGTGGCAGGGATCTCGATGTTGTTCATGGGTCCCTCTTTTATATAGTGGCTTTGAGAGCAAAAAATGTATGCTCGTCATCCACATGCATGAAGTCGTATTCAATCGGCTTTGAGGCTCGTCGGGCAATCTCTATCAACCCAATACCTGCGCCTTCGCTCATGTCTCTGGCTGTCGAACGGAGCTGCTCTTTGTAGGCGTTTTTAAGTTCGTCTCGGTTCATGTCGCGAAGAGCTGAAAGACGGTTTCGCATTTTTTCCACATCATCATTCAGGATCAGATTCCCCGCTTGAACCACGTAGTCTTCTGTTTCCCTTCCTATGGTTAGAATGCCGTAGCTAAGATCCTGGCCGCCCTTGGAATCGCTTGGCGGAAGCCTCTCTACAGAGTAACGAATGATATTCTGCATCTGCTCAACAAAGACCGCAAATACACTTCGCATCGTCTTAGTATCGGCGTCTTCCGATGCAAGCTTGTGTTTCAACGCGTCACCAACACCGCTTAGAATTCCTTCGGTGACATAGCCGCTATAGGCAAAAACAATGCCTTGATCGCGCAGGTTTGCCCGTAACGCGTAGACTTGGTTTGCAAACATCCTTTCACCTCAATCCCGGCTGGAAACTTGTGGTGTGTTCAAACAATCCTAACAGCAAGATACACATTTATGCGATTATGGGGTATAATATATTTTGAGTGCTCAACTGGGAGGCAGAAATGCAAAAGCAGATGTGGCTCATGATCGGCACCTTTTTGGCGAGCCCCGTAATTGCCGGTAGTATTTCGACAGACGTCAAAACAAAACTACAGTCTGCGATGATCGCACATGTCGACGATGTTAGTGTCGATGGTGCCTATACCTATCTCGACACCAAGACCAACGCGATTGAAACTGTGTATCCGGCGAATGTTCACCCCATGGTGCTTTCAGTGGGCGCTGATTTTTTTGTGTGCTCTGAAATGATCAATGACAAGGGCGATGCCGTTACGGCAGATTTCCTTGTCCGGAAGGTTGATGGCAATTACACGGTCGTCCAGATGATTGTGAATAATCGTGCTGCACTTCAGGCTGCCATGAAAAAACTTGGTAATTAGGAGCTGATGGCTCTTGGGCAGGTTGATTAGCAATGCTGTCGGGTTTCTGCGTCAGCGGATTTTCTTCAAGCATATGTTGGCTACCCTGCTTATTGGCGGAACTCTTAATGCTGTCGTTTTGTTTTGGTACAAAGACTACAAGGAGAGCGCACAGACTGACCAGGTCGCCGCAGAAATGGCGGCGATTGCAAATCGAATTGCGCGCCCTGCCGCCGATCTAATCGCGGCAGGAAATGCTTCGCAGGCGAGAGGCTTGCTCGCAGTATTTGCGGGTTTTCCCTATGTGGTGTGTGCAGATCTGAGCCTAGAAAACGGCGGTGCACCGGCGGTGTCTTGGCCAGTAATCGGTTGCGCTAAGATCAATAAACCCGGTTTTGATATTGAGGTCACTGCCCCGACCGGAGGGGGCGAAGCCAATATGCTGGTTCGCATAGACCCCGTATTGCTGGCCAGTGAGCTGAGAACAGAAGTCGGGGTGGTGCTCGCGCTGGGGCTGCTGGGTGGCTTTTCACTAATTTTGGCTGGCGCGGGGGCTTTTATCTGGTTGATCAGCCGCCCTCTGCGCCAAATGCTGCATGCGATCGAGCGTTTTGAACGCGATGATGATCCAACGAAGATCTCCTACACATCAGAGGACGAGATCGGCAAAGTTATCACCAGCTACAACATGATGCTGGATCGAGAAGTCGAGCGGGTGACGGCAATTCGTGATGCCCATCGCCAGATTGTAGATAGCGTCACCTATGCAACGCGTATTCAACAATGCCTGCTGCCAACTGCGTCCCAGTGCGCCGAAGCGTTTGACGATTTCGCTGTCATTTGGGAGCCTAGAGACCTTGTTGGCGGTGACATCTACTGGGTTCGTACTACAGGGCCGACCACCACTGTTGCGGTGATCGATTGCACCGGGCACGGAGTCCCTGGAGGATTTATGACCATGTTGGCCATCGCAACGCTGGAACGGCTCTATTTTGAGGATGAAACGCTTGGCCCTGCTGAGGCTTTGTCCCGGCTCAGTGATTTGACACGAATGTTGTTGAGCCAGGATGGTGATGATGCAACGTCAAATGACGGTATGGATGCTGCGATTTGCCAGATCAATGCCCTGGAAAATACGGCCGTTTTTTCTGGGGCTAGGCTATCTTTACTGACCAGTTCAAATGAAAATACGATGCGCATTAAAGGGGACCGAATGAGTGTTGGCTACCCAGATACACCGTCGTTACCTCAGTTTATTGAGCATCAGATCCATCTGGAAGACGACACGATGTTGATGATTACAACAGATGGATTGATCGATCAGCTTGGAGGAGCAAAAAGACTGGCATTTGGCTATCAGCATCTTCTGCCTGTGATAACGAAACATTCCGACGGTACCGCCCAAGATCTTCTTTTTGCGGTGAAAAAAGCGTTTCAGGACTATTCTGCTGACGAAGAACGGTTAGATGATCTGACGGTCCTTGCATTTCGAGCCAAGCGCGAAGGGGCCTAATCTCTTACTCAACAACAGGCTGGGCGAGCACCCAAAGGCTGAAGGAGGTTAACATGACCATGAACACCATCATCGGCAGTTGGCTTAGAACAGCTTGACGATGTGATTTGAAAAGTCGGCGGGCTTCGATATGGGCAAGAAGAACTGAAAGAGCATGGCCAGTCACCAAAGCGATGACAGAAATCCACCAAACGTCTTCTGCTGTCATGATGCTAACGTCGATCATTACTTGTGTGTCTCCTAGCAACGCCCAACCAAGGTCGAATGGATCACTTAGAGCTGGGATGACCAATTGCCCGGCCAACACTAGGAAAAACACATAGTGAGCCAGATGATATGCAACCGCTATTGGTAACAATGACGTAGCGAACCCGGTAAAGACCTTGCTGTATTTAAGGTCACAGCCAGCTGCCCACCAAATAGCAATTGATAGAGCAACGTAGAGCGCCCAAGCGATCAGTATTGTGCTGATCAACCCAATACTGAGGATGAGTTTTAGTAAGTCCACGCCATGCTCGCGCAGTGTCAGCAACCAGGGGCGCAATACCTGAGACTCGGTTACCCATTGGAGAATTGTTGACCATATCGGCGTTTCAGAGATTCCGTCAAACAGGACGATTGCGATGAGAGTCACGACAAATGCTGCTTGTGATACGGTTACCGGATACCCGATTAGGCCCGTCGTTGGCAGGCGGAACTCCAGCCGATTGCGTTGAATACCAATTGGGGAAAGCCGACCAAGCAAACCAAACAGGAGCGTCAACGGGTCGGCAGCCTGAAACCAACAAGTCCGACCCAGCCATATGGCCCCAAGAGTAAGCCCAAGCGTATACAACAGGACGATGGCCGCCATGGCTCTGGGGCTTTCGGACCAATCCGACACCAGCTCTAGCCAGGACAAAAATATCAACCCTATAACCGCGATCCAGCCGATCCAAATGGGAGCGAGGCGGCGATGTTTACTGGGGTTAAAGCGGATCAACACAACATCTACGAGTGTTGCAAAGGGATTTAGGCTCGACCACAGATCAACAATGAGTGCGGTAAACAATACAAAGCCGACCCACCAAATGACCCATATGAAAATAGTAGCAAAGTTCTGAGTGGGCGACGCAGGCCCAAACAGGGCAACCGTCAGGATAAGAGCAAGTACAAGCACCGCCAGCGCACGAAAAAAGGGCACCACAAACCGAGTCAGTTGATACGGGATATGGACACCAAAAGATGATCGCATGTGTTTTTCAAAAGGAAGAAACAGTGCAGAGCCCAGGAAAGTTAGGGCCACTGTTAATCCTGCGCCCGCTAGGTAAAAGCCAAGTGGTAATGGCAGATCAAACCGCTGACCAAACGCATGCGCCCAGCCCGTATTCGGTGCTCCAATATAGAACGACGCGATTGCTGACAGCCGCCCTTTCATGGTTCGCGGATCTCTAAATAGACGACAGCTTTCTCTGTCCGGCCAAGGAAATCCGCGGCCCCATGCATGACAATTGCGTAACGTCCGGTGTGAATGGCCTGAAACACAAAAACCGCAGGACTATTGCCTTGACCAGTGCTGGTGATGTCATAGCCGTGTAGGTGTAACTCATGGTCACCAGTGCCCAACACTGAAAGATGAACGCTGGTCCCCTTTGGAATTTGGGCAGCCGGGGCAGGCTCGTTTTGGTTGACCATGATACTCAACTCAAGCACCACCCCTTGGGTAACAGGCTTTGGTGCGACTTTCTTTGGGGTTTCATGAGCTATGGCCTCAAAACAGACCACTGCGAAAGGGAATACAAAAATCGCCCTAAATAAAGTCACCATCATATGACGCTGCTCCAATAAGAGCAGTGCCAGTTTCCCGGCACAGCTCTATGTATGAACTGGCATCAATGCCCAGCGAGTTCATTCCACTGTGGAAGAAGAACAATTACATTCGGGTTCAGTCCCGCTTCCTTCAGGGTGTCCATAGAAGCCACTGCCTCAGACGTCTCCAGATCAACCACTGTGATTGAACCATCTCGCATTTCGGGCAGGTTGATGAATGAATTTTGAACAAACCCGTACTTCATGTCTTTGGTAAAGGCGACATGGTGGGCGCCGTTGCCAGTCTCAATTGTATTCAGCAATTTCGGCCCCATAATGCCTTCGGAGATGTCGAAAATATGCAGGTTTCCTGGTGCTGCTGTGGTGGCATACATCTTGTCCCCAGCCGGGTTGAAGTACATTTCAAGCGGGACACCTACCTTCAGCGGGCTGAAGTCCAACGCCATTTCAGCCGAGAATTTCTCGCTGTCTTCATCCCAGGTAAGTGCCCAGATGCTTGCACCGAACATGTTGGTGACAAGAAACGTCGGGGGGCCATCCCCTGGCACGCGCAGTAATTCGACAGGGGCCTCACCCGAAGGGGATGGCTTTGATGACACCTTGATGTCTTCAATCAGCTCTAATGTGCTGGCCTTTACAATCGAAACTGTTTCACCGGGATCCGTAAGGTCGCCCTTGATAGTGCTGGTTACCAGAATGCGGTCAATGTCTGTATCAACAGCCAGACCATGAGGGTTGGTTCCAGGCAGCTTGATTTCTCCGGTAACCATGTCATCTGCGACCCGCCCCTGCCAAACATTACCCGAGCTCATGCACGTCAAATACCAATACTCGTTGGCATCGTCGAAGATGACGTCCTCCCCCATGGCGCAATTGGGAATTTCGATGGTGGAGAGGCGAGGTGGAAAGGCGTCCATCTGCATGACTTGGAGCGCGGGTTGCCCCAAGCTGGTCAAGTAGATCTTGGACATCGTACGATCATAGAAAAGGTGATGCGCAACACCCGTTGCATCTAGCGGGATGTCTGCGAGCCATTTGCCGAAACCTGGACTGTTGGGATCAACATCAATAATTGCAATCCCTTCACGCCGTTCCTCTGACCCAGAAAGCTTCAAGCTCTTCAGATCTTCCGCCGGTTTGCTTTCATAGCTCATCATTGCCAAGATCTCGGCAGATACACCACCAGTTGAGAGTGCCAATGCGCATGTGGCAAATAGCATCATTCGATTTTTCATAAGACCGATCCTTCAAACCTATCAAATCAGGTCAGCACCGCAGGAAATGGCAAATTCACTTTCCTTGCTGCATCGTCAATGCGGGTTATAACCTGCAGGTGAGTGTAGCGCTGTAGGGGTGAATTTCCCGTTTTGCGTTGCTTAAGGTGTTCAGCAGGCCCACTTGAAATGCTTGGTTTCGCTTTTCCCGGCTCCCTGATAATCCGTCGAAACTCAGGAGGCCATGAAGGCAGAGATTTCATAACCGAGAAGATCAACTCCAATGAATGTAATCGTCGCCTGGAAAACCGATCTGGTGATCCCCTAAACTTCCGTCGGTTGGTTTTCATTGCACCTGTTTCCGGTACTCCTGGACCGGCAGTCCGCCGACACCCCAGTCCTCCAGACCCACCGCATTGATCACGACAAAGGTTGTCGCCGGGGCCTTGCCCAAAACCCTGTGCAACAGATCCGTAACCTCTGCGATCAGCTGTGCCTTCTGATCAGCACTTGGACCGGTGCCATCAGGACCACCCTCGCGAGTCACTTTGATGTTTACATAAGGCACCGGTCAGTCCTTCAACTTGCCGTAACTTCACGACAATCTCTTCCGGCTTGGGTCTCTTAATAGCCATCTTTGGTCCTCCGCTTTCCTAACTATAGGGGCGGACCACTTCAAAGGGGGAGGCTCAACTGCAGCGAATGGCTGGGCTGGAGCATATTTTGACGAGATTTACTGCCGAAGAGCTTTTCAGGATCGGCGAATTCCGAACCTTCGCGGCGATGGAAAGTTGATGAATAGCCTGTCGTCGGACTAGAAAAGCCATCTACCGATACACCCCATGCGGAACGCCAAGTGTCCAAAGTTGAAACGGATACACAGTCGGTCAATCTTCCTTGCCCAGTGCAAGTTCCGATTGCTCTTTGACGCCGGAACGGCGGCTGATCAATTGCACCAACTCATTCCGGCTGATCGGTTTGATCGCCACCTCGGCAAATCCGCTTTCCAGGATCCGGGCGTGGTCATCAGCAGCGGCATGAGCCGTCAGGGCAACAATATTCACTCCTACAGCCAATTTCCGTGCGCGGATCCGGCGACAGGCCTCAGTGCCGTCGACACCTGGCATACTAATATCCATCAGGATCAGATCAAATTTACCTTCGGCGGCAGCCTCTACCGCTTCCCCGCCCCCCGCCGCAGTGGTCACCTGATGCCCCAAACGTTGCAGTGTCTTGGCCATAAGCACGCGGTTAATGTCATTGTCTTCAACCACCAGAAGACGTTTTGGGGCTTGGGTTTCCGTGAGCGTAGGCATTGTTTTATTCTGACCTTCCATTGCCATTGCCATCGGCAGTGGCAGCGTGACCCGGAATATGCTGCCCTCGCCGAGTTCACTTTCCGCTTCAATCACACCGCCCAGAGCACCCACCAAGCGCCGGGTGATCGCCAGCCCCAGACCGGTTCCCTCGCTGGTACGGCCATAGCTAGTGTCCAGCGTGACAAATTCCTCAAAGATACGCTCTAGATCAGCCGCGGAGATGCCGACCCCAGTATCGGAGATCAGGAACTCTACCAGTTCGCTATCGGCCTGACGTTCAACCTTGACAGTGACGGTGCCATTATTGGTGAATTTTAGAGCATTGCCGAGTAGGTTCAGTATCACTTGCTGGATTTTGAGCGGACGACCCTGCACATTGCGATGCCTGTTTAGACGGCAGCGCAGTTTTAGACTGTTGCCATCGGCCCGCGCGGTGGCCTGCTGGCTAACCACCAGCCCGTGCATGAGCTCTTCCAGGTCAAAGCTGCGGGGCTGTTCCGAAGCCGCGCCTGCCTCCAGTTGTGACAGTTCCAGCACCTCGTTGACATGATGCAGCAACAATTCTCCTGATATCCGCATGGCATGCAAATAGCTGTTTTGTTCAGGTGTCATCCCAGTGGTTTCCAGCAGCTCCATTGAACCCAGGACACCGTTCAGCGGCGTACGCATCTCGTGGCTCATCACAGTCAACAGGTTTGCTTTGGCGCGTTCTCCGTCCAGCGCGTTATCGCGGGCATTGGTCAATTCGGCCTCGGCGGCGATGCGATCAGAAATATCGCGCAGATAGCTGACAAAAACTGTGTCGTACCCAAAGTGGCTGGGTGTGATCGACAGCTCCACTGGAAAGACCTCGCCGGATTTGCGCTTGGCGTCAAGCCGGACGCGACCCTGCTCCATAAACTGCGCCTCACCAGTTGCCAGAAAGCGCGCCATCGCATCCAAAATTTCGCTGCGCTGGTGATCCGAAACTATCAAGTCGGCCAATTTCCTGCCTGTCGCCTCTTCCCGAGAATAACCAAATACGGATTCTGCGGCGCCGTTAAACGACATAATGCGCCCCCTGGTGTCGACCACTAGAATAGCATCCAGGGACGAGGTCACCATCGCCTGCATTCGCGCGGCAACAGCATTCATCCGCGCGGCCGCTGCATCGCTGGTAGCGGTCAGAACCCGCCCTCGGTGGTAAAGCATGCCAATCACAAGAGCGGTCAGACCCAGTGCCAAAACCAGTGTCATCACCACCAAGCCCAGTCGTTGAAGCGAATGCGCCAATCCTTCCTTTCTTGCATTAGCAATCTGTGCATGGGTGGACAGCGTCAATAGGGACATGGTTCGCACATCGAGGGCAATTACCACCAACTCAGCAGTGAGTTCAGGCAGAGCGTCGCGAAGCGCCGAGTCCGGACCGTCAATCAATGGTGCAAAATTGTCCAGTCGGCCTTGGATTCGGGTCAGAACCGTCGAGCCCTCGTTGGTGGACCGTAGACCAGAGTATAATCGGCCTTCGCGAAAGTCGCCTAACCGGCTGTAGAGGATATCAAACTTGAGCCGCACAAGGTCTAAGTGACCTCCTTCGAGAGCTCGTTGCGCCGCCAACTGCAACTGCAGATTCTCAACTTCAACCTGCGCTGTGCTCCATTGCGGATCATCTGAGGTGATACTCGACAGATCATCCAAATGGCGCAGGAATTCTCGGCCCAGGAGCACCGACACAAACAACAGTGCCACCAGAGCAGTTGCGGTAAAAATGACAACCGACTTTGGCGCACTAGGGGCAAGCTTACCCCGCAGTTGCAGTGCCTTTCTTGTTGCGGAAATCCTCATGTGGAACCCCTTCCTCCACATGTTGCCCCTGCTATACCCCGCGATCAAGCCTTACCAGCCCATTAAGTACCAACATAATTAGCCTTCAGCGTCTCAACACAGCCCACGAAATGGCTCACCCGCACTGGCCACAAGAGTCGTTCGCTGCGCGATGAACAGACAGTTGCAAAGCGGGCTTTGGTCCGGCTGCCCCCACTTAGCGCAGGTCCTTTGTGCGGGCATACGTAGTTGTTTGGCGGACTCCTGGCCCCATCTTGGCTGAGAAAGGACAAGACCATGAATGAACTCGCCAAAATCAGATCAGACCCGATGCCCGAAGCCATGCGGGTGCTGTTACAGGACTACCCCCGTGACAGCTGGGAAGCCAATCCGCATTTTAAGAAAGCGACCCAAAACTGGCTTGGTGCGCATCAGATGTTTCGCCAATTGGCAGACCACGTGAGGACTGAAACCGAACGGTATCTGGATCGTAACCGCGACCCTAATGCCTATGCTGCGCAGCTCTCCTATTATGGGGATGCCTTGGTCAGGAACCTGCATGGTCACCACGGATGGGAAGACCATAGTTACTTTCCTGAACTCTCTGCCGCTGATCCGCGTTTTGATGCGGGGCTGGAGATACTGGAAAAGGACCATGAGGCGCTTGATGGGGTTCTTGATCGTTTTACAGAAGTTGCCAACCGGACGATCAAATTGATCCACCTTGACCCGGCCTCGGCCTATGATGAGGCTGGTAGGTTGCACTCAGAGGCAGAGTCAATCGAAGGCTTCCTTGGACGCCACCTGAGTGACGAAGAGGATCTGGCCGTGCCTATAATTCTGCATCATCGACTTCGTGGATAATTTAACAAAAAGTCGGGGCGACGGTATTGCGCCCCGACTTCAATGCTTTGTGGCGCAAAAGAGAGAAATTGCTATGACACCATCTGACATACCTACGGTCGAGACATCCGTCGAAGAGGACCAGACTGATGCCAAAGCCCGTCGGACAAAAGGTGAATTCGTCCGCGGTGTCAGCAAGTTTCGCAGCGTTTTGGGCGAAGACACTGATTTTCCAGCTGAGCCTGGTCGCTACCACTTGTTCGTCGCGCTGAACTGCCCATGGTGCCATCGGGTGACACTGGCAAGAAACGTTCTCGGCCTGTCTGACAGCATCACCATGGATGTCGTATTTCCCAGCCGCACAACTGAGGATGACCCCACCGGGCCCAATCTGTGGGAATTTAATCCGGGGCGTACCGCAACCCTCACCGGGGCGGCCTTGCCCGAATGCACGTCAGAGACGGCGACCGGCCAACACTTCCGTTTGGTCAAACAAATTTACCAGGCCGAAGGTTCCAATGAAACCAGCGTGCCGATCCTCTATGACAAGAAATCCAAGCGGATCGTGGCCAATGAAAGCGCCGAGATTATTCGCATGCTGAACGCTCAAGCTGAACCTCTTGGCAGCAGCCTGGCCAACACGAAACGACCCGATCTATACCCAACCAGGGCGGATCAGGCCCCCCTGCGAGCAGAGATAGAAACACTTAATGAGCAGATTTATGTCAACATCAACAATGGTGCATACAAAGCCGGGTTCTCGTCCCGTCAGGATGTCTATGCCGAGGCATATGCAAAATACTTCGAAACCCTGAATGACCTAGAAGGCCGTCTTGCTGCAGATAATCGTCTTTTCCTGACGGGCGAATTTTTCACCGAGGCGGATCTTCGCCTGTTTCCAACACTCTACCGTCACGATCCGGTCTATTATCTGCGAATGAAGCTGAATGGCGCTAAAATCCTGGACTATCCGCATCTGTGGCGTTGGCTGTGCCGCATTTACAAACGTCCCGGAGTGGCCGCGAGCAATTCGCTGGTGCACTGCCGACAGGGGTATTTTGGCCGTTCCTGGAACAATGTCGTGCCTTTAGGGCCAAATCGCCCGATGCCATATCCAGAAGCATACGCCCATCCCAATCTGGCCCGTGTATAAGCTTTCAAACTTCCAAGTGTCGCTCGAAGCCGGAATTTTGTCGTCGCGTTCCAAGCCGCGACAGGTCGCCAACAACACAGGTATTGCAATGCGTGGGACACTTAGCTCCGCCATTGGCCCCCGGCTACTTGGGAAATGTTGGCTCAATCATCGCCTATTGAGAGAATGAAACTACATCAACCAAATCATGGAGGGTTAAGCATGCATTTCAATCTCAAAATTCATTCTATTAGTGTTGTGATTTCGTGCCTTTTTACCGTCGGCCCAACCGCAGCCGAGGAAATTGCCAAACAAGGCCCGATTGACTTTGTGCTTTATGGTGTAGGCGAGACTACCATTCTGGCCGCCGCACAGGACACCATGCAGATCAACTACGTCGTCAATGGCATGCGCGGCGAGCCTGGTCAGGGCATAAACGGCGTTGCCAGTATGCAATGTGTTGGCGCCATTACCGTTCTGGAGGGTAAATTTGATAACGAAAGCGGCTTATGCAAGACAACCTACCCAGACAAGAGCAGCCAGATAACCCAGTACAGCGGGACTGGCATCCTGGGCGGAAAAGCAGAAGGCACCTGGAGTTTTCTCAGTGGCTCGGGCCAGTTCGAGGGCATTACCGGCGGTGGTACCTATTGGCGCATCCCAGGCCCGGCGCCTAGCGAGGACCGGACGGCTTCCAGAAGTGTCATTGTCGGCAGCTATGAACTGCCTTGATAGGCCCAGAGAAAGTCCTGCAGGCGACCAGAGAGGTCAGGGGCGTTGGCTGCTGGCCACTCGCCGCGCGGGGCATGAACGGTAGCAATGGGCTGTTCTCACCCAAACACGCTTTCTCAGTCAACCAACGCAGCGATGGTGGTAATCAGGCCGTCACCGGATGTTGGAATATTTGCCTGTTAGATGACTGGACTGGTTCAGAGACTTTAGCATTTTCTATCCCGCACAACGCCGGTCATGTCAGAGGTATCTAGAGTAGTGTGTTGAATTTCAGCACCGGTCAGATTGGCTCCGGTCAGGTCAGCATCGGTGAAATTGGATGCAAAAATCGTGACACCTTCTAGGCAGGCTCCGATGAAATTTGCGCCCATCATATTTGATTCATTGATCGTCGCACCCGGCAAATTGGTTCGGGAAAAATTTGCACCGGTGAAGTTCGACCCATTCAGCATTGCGCCAGACAAATTTGCACCGCTGAAATCAGCGCCAGTCGCATTGGACCGCGTGATGATGGCTCCACTCAGATCTTGACCGGCAAAACTGACCCCTGTTACATTTTCCTCGGTGATGGTTGTGACATCAACATTGATCAAATTTGCAAATTCACCGGAATGTTTCAGCGATTTTCCAAGGTCATCGGGAATGGCAATGCTGCTCTGCCCGCCCTGAAAGGCAGCTACAATAAAAATACCTGTCAATAAATTCATGAGGTCCTCCAAATACCGCGCCCCAATTCAAAGCTTGAGGTAGGAAGACCGGATGGGCAACAACAATTTGAGCGGGCCGCCTCATAGGCGCACGCTACAGATAGGTTAGAGCAGCGGATATGCGCAGATCGCGACTTTTGCAAAGTTCCATGGATGTCGCAAAGCAGGCGCCCAGTCCGCCAGTCAAAACCCAAAATGTCGACGACCTGACCTCTCCTATTTGCTGACCGAGCATGACGTTCACTACACATGCTGGCATATTTGCACTGGATCCAACCAGAAAGGCCCTGGCAAATATGCCAGAGGTAGTTTTTGGGGAGAACAGGTGGAGGCCAAGCTGACCTATTTGCTTTCAACGTTTTTCAGATTGGGCTGCACACATCCGACGACCAGTTATGTGTCCAACGCGTCGGGTCGGTGTAAAGGCTTCGCTGTCCCACTTAGGCTTGCATCTTAAGGGTTGCAAAAGCTTGTGTCTCAAAAGCCTCCAGCCCAGCGCCATCTTGCGCACCCTCAACCCGTTTGATCCAGGCTTTGACTGTAGGGGCCTCAGGTATGAGATGTGGTGCCCACTGAAACGCAGAGGCCATGATGATATCCGCGATAGTCAGCCTATCGCCAACAAGGAAGGGTTTATCGCCCAAGCCAGACGTAATCTGCTCGCCAACCTCGGTCATTGTGCGGAAGGTGCTTTTGAGAATTGGATGATCCAGTTTCGCAAAATGTACCACCATTGCAGGCTCCAGAACGCCACAATAGTAGCTCATCCACGACAGGAAAGCACCGCGACCAGCATCACCAGGCTTGATCCCGAAGGGGGGTCCAAAAAGCTCGTCAAGATACATCATGATGGCTGTGCTTTCGCGAATGGTATCTCCTTCACCGGTCACCAGGAACGGCACCTTACCTTCGGGGTGGGCGTTGTTTGGATCTCTGCGACCGCTGCCATCGTTTTTGACGATATCAACAATGACCACTTTGACCTGGTCAAGTTTCCCCATCAGCATGAGCTGGGAAATGACTCGCGAGGACCGTGTGTGCGGAGAATGATAAAGAGTTGTCATTTCAAGAGGCCTTTCAAAACCTGACTGTTGTTGGTGGCGCACCTATGCCACTAAGATCCTGCCAATTTCTGTCAGGATGTTTTGCGTAGAGTACCTCATGGCCAAATCAGATCGCCTTTTTCGCCTACTCCATCTTATTCGGGGACTTACTCCTCCGGTGACTGCTGCACGGCTGGCAGCTGCTATTGAGGTCTCCGTGCGCACTCTCTATCGTGACATCGACAGCCTACGGGCTGCAGGTGCGCGGATCGATGGCGAAGCAGGACTTGGCTATACCATGATCGAAGATCCTGCATTGCCGCCGCAGACATTTACGCAAATTGAGATCGAAGCGCTTACTCTTGGTCTGTCGGACGTCAGCCAACGCGGAGACGTTGACTTGGCACAGGCCGCCAAGGATGCGTTGATCAAAATTCTTGCTACTCTGCCCGAACGCCAACAGCGCCAGGCGATGCATGCCGTAAACCTTGTAAACAGGTTTAGCACTCCTGTGGCTCCCACGATTGATATGACGCTATTGCGAGAGGCGATGTGGACTGAAGAGGCGCTTGATATTGGCTACAAAGACCGAGACGACATCTCTACTCAACGGCGCATCTTTCCCTTGGCGATTTCGTACCACGACAGGGCAGTGATACTATTGGCATGGTGTTGCCTGCGTGCAGATTTCCGTATGTTTCACGTCACTCGAATCGAAGGCTATGCGCAAAGTGGAGAAAGCTTCCGTCCCCGGCGCGTATCTTTATTGCGGGACTATATAGCGGCTCTCAAGGCGCGGAAAATGCGCAAAATGCCCTCAAAAAGCTGACTTTCGATTTTGGGTTTCACCCATGTTGCCGTGAAGGTCCGCTATCATAGCACTAGTTTTTTGCACTACGACCGCTTCTGGCTGAGGCTGAGTGAAAACTCGGTATTTTGAGAATTTCGCGGGAGGATATTCTCAATCAGCGTCGATAGCTCAGCGCTTTCAGGAAAGTGATCTCCAGAACAATAGATATTGGAATAATGTTCTTGGAAGGCGCGACTGAATTGAGTTTTTACACAGCCTCGGCTGAGGGTTGCCATTGGACGCCAAACGCACCAAATGCGTATTCCGGGGCATGTGGCTACCCTGAGGGTCTGTGTTGAGCAATGGTTCATAGGTGTCAGTTGAGGCCGTTTTCGTCAGTGCTTTCGGCTTGCCTTTTGCGAGGTTGAGTATTTGGATATCAGTCCGGACATTGGCCTGACCGCTGAGATGCACATGATTGTCCTGGCTCTCGATGTCCTGGCGCCTTCTGAATACGTCGCCCCGGAACTGGCGATCTTCGAACGCCTGCAGATGGCCCACGCGCCGGAAGGTTATGGGGGCCGAACGTGGGTGCCACTGGCCTCATATAAAAGCACACCCAGCCCTGTCACCTCTCAACTGATTGGTCGTGCCGCCTTCGGCTAATAGGGCGGACAGCCCAACCCCAAAGACCTTTGCGTCGTCATGTAAGGCCGTAGCGATGCTTTAAGCAGCGTAGCTCAGTGGAAGAGCAGGGCGCTCATAACGCCTCGGTCGCAGGTTCAATCCCTGCCGCTGCGACCAAAGTGATCAAGATCACAGAGGGAATGAGCTGGCGGCGCTACGCTTAAAACCACAACGAACGAATATTTCAAAACCGGAGGTGAAAATGGAAGTTCTTGCGCTGATGATATTCGCTCATGCTTTAGCAGACTATCCCTTACAAGGTGACTTCCTCGCCCGCGCCAAAAACCACACTGCTCCGATCTGCGGAGTGCCCTGGTATCACGCACTTGGGGCACACTGTACGATCCATGCGGGTTTTGTCGGGATCATCACTGGTTCACTCTGGTTGGCCGTTGCTGAGTTCATCATTCACGCCGCCACTGACTACGCCAAATGTTCGGGCCGGATCTCCTACAATACAGACCAAGCCATCCATATTGGGTGCAAGATGCTTTGGGCTGCTCTGATCATCACCTGAACTCTACATCGTAGGAGGTTCACATGGCTGAGCCAGTTAACGTTCCAGTGGATCCGATCACTCTTGCTGACCGACTACGCAAGTCTGCCTTCGATCTGACAGAACGCAACATGCACACAGAGGCATTCCTTATGGAGTTAGCCTCTCAGATGATTGCTGAAATGACCAAGGCAAATCAGCCCATTGCCAGCCGCATAGCAGGACAGCAGACGGGGAACCTCTAACCATGGCAGCCAAGCGCAAGATGGGCAGACCTTCCACCTACACAGAAGAGATAGGGAAAGAGATCTGTCTGCGCATGGCTATGGGTGAAACGGTCACCGGCATCACCAAAGACGATGGGATTCCGGTTCAGCAAGTCATCTATCAGTGGAGACAAATTCACCACGACTTCAATGTCTCATTCACACGCGCACGCGAGGACCAGATGCACACTTGGTCAGATCAGATCGTTTCGCTGATCGACAACGCGGAATTTGGCTAAAATGTGAGGGTTCCGCTGGACTCGCATGAGATGGAAATGATTCAGAAGGATGGCTGTGTCACCTTCCAGTTTCGGCGCAAGCACCTCGACCACGCGAAGGCGATGATGGATGTCCGTAAATGGCTGATGTCGAAGATTGTGTCGGCGGTGTTTGGTGACCGGCTTCAGGTGGATGCGAACCACACGTTCGAGAGCAAGGATGATGCGGAACTGGTCCACGCGCTGCGGGACGCGGCCCGCAAAGCTGGAATGGCACCAAAGGATGTCGCGGCACTGCTGGACGGTCAAACCCCTATTCAATGAACGTTCAGCTGAGCACGGCCCAGCGGGAGTTCGTTCACCTGGCGACCCAAGTCATTGAGGAACGGCACCGCAGATCACGACAGGGGCTGTTCAAGCGGCTTTATCCAGACGCAGACACCGTGCAACCGGATGGAACAATCATCCACGCTCGGGAGAAGTACAAATGGCACCTTGAGTTCTTCAAAGCAGGGGCAACCTATCGAGAGCGGTGCTTTATGGCCGCCAACCGTGTTGGAAAGACTCAAGGCGGTGGTGGATACGAGACAACCTGTCACCTGACCGGCAACTATCCGGACTGGTGGGAGGGTAGAAGGTTCTCCCGGCCCATAAGCGCATGGGTGGCTGGCAAGACGAAAGAAACAACCCGCGATATCATTCAGCTCGAGCTGATGGGCGAACTGTCCAAAAAACCAGACGGGCGCCGCGTATTCGACGGTACAGGGCTGATCCCCGGCAATTTGTTTGGATCTATGTCGTTCCGCTCTGGCGGATCCGATCTACTGGATACCGTCAAGATCAAACACAAGTCGGGCGGATGGTCCAAGCTTGGCTATAAATCATACGAGCAAGGCAGAGGCTCTTTTGAGGGAACCGCCCAGCATGTGATTTGGACAGACGAAGAACCGCCGCTGGATGTCTAGGGCGAGAGCCTGATCCGTACCGCAACAACAAACGGCATTGTCATGCTCACATTCACGCCCCTGGCGGGTCTGAGCGAAACAGTGCTGCAGTTCATGCCGCAAGAGATGCAGCCACAGGAGGCTTAAAGCCATGGCGACCAGAGTTCCCGAGACCAATAGCGAAGCCGACCAGGTGCTGTCCGTTAGCTGGGCTGCAATCGCCACCGGTGACACAGTGCAGGAATCCATGCCGCGCGGTGTTTCAGGCGCTATGGCCTCCGTACAGTCCGATGGAACCTTCGACGGCGCTACCGTCACCTTGGAGGGCTCCAATGACGGCAAAAATTTTGTGACGCTTCGGGATTTATCCGGTGCTGACATATCTTTTGCCTCTGCAGGCCTCGTCGACTTCTCCACCTCGGTTGTATTCATCCGACCCGCTATCTCTGGCGGTTCAGCTGATGCTGTTGACGTAACCCTGGCGCTACGCGGATGAACCGAGCCGTTGCCTTTCGCCGCCGCAATGCTGGCGCGCGGAGATCGGTAAAGGGACATTTTCCCGATGTAGTGGCAGAATTTGCCCGCAATGTTCATATCGCTGGTCGCGCACGCAAAGACTTCTTTGACCTGATTGATTTCGTGGCTGCTGGCAACCGGACCTATGTCAACGCCCTTGGCCATGTGGTGACTGCTGGCTCTAATGCGCCGTGCATCGGGCACCATGTCTACAAAGGTGGTAAGTGGGTGCCGGTCGGGCTGCTGCTGGAACCGGATGGGCAGAATGACGTGGCTGGGAGTGAAGACTTCTCAAATTCCAACATCTGGCAAAAATCAGCTCAGCTGACAATCACCCCATCTGGTACATTAGGGGCATTCCCGCCTTTGAAATTGAAGACAGCCATCAGATGGTGCTATGATGAAATGGCTCATTGTTAACGACACCAATGCCTGGAAAAAATCTTTGGATGCCTTCATTGAAGGCAGTAATGATAAGGGCGGTCTTGAGTACATTGATCCGGAAGGTCTGTATGTTAGGGACAATGGTGATTTTAAGCCATTGATTGTGGACTACTGATAGTAGTTTCATCTAAACGGGCTTCCGAGACCGGTTTTGAAGCTCTTTGGGTGGGCTTTGCGCCACCTCCAAACGTTCTACACGTGTTCTCTAACCCTGAGAGGACAACATGACCGATTGGCCCCTCACCATCCCCTACGATCTTTATGAAGCCATGGATGCGGTGGACCACGGCCTAATCTCGGAGTCCGTGAAGAGATGTAGGCGATTGCTGCTGCGGGTCTTCGGTTCGGCTGCCGCAGGATCGGCGTGCTGCTGAAGCGCAGGGGAATGATCAAGAACCAAAAGGGGCCGTACCGGATTCATATTCAGGGGAAACCGGGCGTCAGGCGGCGATGGGGCCGCAAATGGGCGCGTGGATCACACACGCATTCTAGCCAAATACACGATGGTACGTCACGTTGGCTGTGCAATATTTTCACTGCCAAGGAAATTATTCGGCGGGGTTACTGTTCGGGCTACCACCGTCCAGAATAATCTTGAGCCTGGAACGAAACTCGCGGGCAGTGCGGGTGATCGGCGGTTCGGCAAAGACCTCGCGTGTGCCCATCCAGGCATTGAAACGGCGCAGCACGGGGATGCCAGAGAGCGCCGACAGTGGCACAGCGAGGGTCAGCGACAGCGCGATCGGCAGCAGCCAGAGCGACACCATGCCAGTCAGAATGCCAGTCCACAGCGCCAGCCCACTCAGGGTTTCCAGCGCGTGGCAGATCATCAAGGTTACCCAGCCGTAATTGCCGCCGTTGCGGGCCTGCGGTGCCCATCCCTGCTGCAGCCCCAACACGGTCCGGATGACCGCGATCATCTGTTGTACCATCAGGATCGGCGCATAAAGCACTGCTAGAATGATCTCGGATACAAACGACAATGCAAACCTCGCTCCACCGCCGTAGTCGGAAAAGCGGCTACCAGTCAGAGGCAGGGCCACAATCGCCAGTAGTTTGGGGGCAAGAAGCATCGCATAGATCAGCAGGATCACCAGCACATGACGCGGCTCACTCATATCCGGCCAAGAGGGCATCAGCGGATTGGAGGCACTGAAATAGGTTAGCACCGAGGCCTCTTCGCCGCGACCGATCAGTGCCCAAATCACCAGCAACGCAAACCAGATCGGTGCCATCAGATAGCCTATCGCGCCATGCAGCAGGTGAAATCGGGATATGGCGCGGAATCCCTTGGCCCGCAACAATTTGAGGTGTTGAAGATTGCCCTGACACCAGCGACGGTCACGTTGGATGTGGTCGATCAGGGTGGGCGGGGTTTCCTCGTAGGAGCCCCGGATGCGTGGCAGGAAGCGCACCGACCAGCCCGCCCGCGCCAAAAGGCCGGCCTCGACAAAGTCATGGCTCATGATCAGTTTGCCACTGCCGCCCAGAGGACCTCGTAGATGCGGCAGGCCAGCGCAGGCGGCAAAAGCGCGGGTGCGGATCACCGCGTTGTGGCCCCAATAGTTGCCCTCGTGGCCGACCCAGCGGGCCAAACCTTCGGCCAGCGCGGTCCCGTGCACGCCATTGGCGAACTGCTGCATGCGGCCAAACACAGATTGCGCGCCGATAAGCTGTGGATAGCTTTGGATCAGTCCAGCTCCGGGATCACGCGACAGCGCATTGGCCAACCGGGTGATGGCGCGGCCAGTCATCAGGCTGTCGGCATCCAGTACCAGCATGGCCTCATAGCCGCCGCCCCAGCGGCTGACCCAATCGGCGATATTGCCGACCTTGCGGTCGGTGTTCTGGTCGCGGCGGCGGTAGTAGAGTTTCACCCCCGGAGGCAGAATCGCATGCAGTACTTGAACCGAGATCCGTTCCTGTTCTGCGATGGCGTCGTCGCGGGTATCTGACAGGATGAACATCGAATAGTCATGCACACCGCCCCGTTTTCGCAACTCTTCCAGCATGGTCTGAGCATTGCCCAGCACGTACCATGGCACCTCGTTATAGATTGGCATCAACAGGGCTACGTTCATTTTGCAAGCTGGGGCAAGACGACGGGTGCGGGTGCGCTTTGAGAGCGAATACAGACCCAGAAACACGGTTGAGACGGTGAAGCAGATCCAGAAGAAGTTGAATGCAATCAGCGCCAGCAGCACCACTTCAAGCGCCGAGAACCCACCATCGGCGAACCAACCCTGCATGACCCAAGTTAGCAACCCGGTGCCCAGCATGGCTGGAGAAAACGCCAGTAGTCGCCATAGCGCCACAGACTGAAGTGGGCGCTGGCCCGGTGCTGAACTGTCCTGAAAATCGACTGCAAAATCCTGTGCCGGCATCGCCAGAGGCTGCTCGGGTGGTAACAGCACAGGGCGGCTCATGCGGTCCACCGATATAGCCAGACCTCGGATGCCATCTGGCCATCTTTGCGCAGTTGCGCGCGCAGTTCCACCAAATCCCGTTCACCGGGGTCAAACGAGAACGCCAGTCGTAGCCCGCCGGTTTCGGGATTGCGCTGCAACACACCGCTGCTGGTCTCCACATTTGGGGACGAGATGTGGACGTCGATGCCGTCGGGGCCACCGGCGAGCAAGGGGTGGTCGGCGAAATCCAGCGTCATGATCCGGCCGGGATCACCAAACACTCGTGCGCCGCCGGATGTATTGACCACTTTAGGCAATTGCAGATCCGGTTCGTGGCCCCAGGTCAGGCGGTAAGCCAGATCCACCTGCGACCCGGCGGCATACGGCGTGTCAGGCCGCCAGTAAGCGACGATATTGTCGTAAATCTCTTGGTCGGCCGGTATCTCGACCAGTGTCACCGCGCCTTTACCCCAATCGCCTTTGGGTTCGACCCACAGGCAGGGGCGTTTGTGGTAGTTGGCTTCAAGATCAGCAAAGTCCGAGAATTTTCGGGCCCGTTGCATCAGGCCAAAGCCGCGTGGGTTTTCATCAACAAAGGATGAGATCTGCAATTGTTTGGGGTTGGCCAGCGGTCGCCACAGGATTTCACCATGGCCGTTTTGCACCAGTAGACCGTCGCTATCATGCACCGCCGGGCGGAAGTCGTCGAACCGGGTGCGGTTGGTCTGGTCAAACAGGAACATCGAGGTCAGCGGCCCAAGGCCAACGTGGTTTAGCTCGCCACGGGCAAACAGCGTTGCCTCAATCTCCATGGTGCAGTTTTCGCCGGGTGTGATGTCGAACCGGTAGGCACCGGTAACAGAGGGGCTATCGAGCAGGGCGTGGATCACCATGTTGCGCTGGCCTGGGGCCGGGGATTCGAGCCAGAATTCAATGAACTCGGGGAATTCCTCGCCCATTGGATCACCGGTTTTCAGTGCCAGTCCACGGGCGGACAGGCCGTAGGCGTTGCCCAGACCGATGGCGCGAAAATAGCTGGCGCCCTGGTAGACGCAGAATTCATTCTTCAAGTTAGGCTGGTCCAACTCTGTGCGCAGGCGCAGACCCGAATAGCCCAGACTGTCGTCGATACTCAGATCTGGTGCCTTGTCGGTTTTGTCGAACAGGGACAGGTCAAAGAGCACTCGTTCAGCGGTGTTGTTGGCAACCGTGTTGATTTGAATTGGGCGTGGGAAGTACAGGCCCGGCAGAAAGAAATCCACGTTGTAGCTGCGATTTGTATCGGACCACAGCGCGTCGCGATTGCGGAACCACCGGGTTTGGTAGTCCTGATAAGTCATGTCCAGCCAGTCCTGCGGCACCGATGGGCGGGGGGCATAGTCACGGGAGGCCAGCTCGCGGGCCAGCGAGATCACAGTGTCGCGGGAAAACTCCGGCACCTCGGTGGCATGCACAGGCAGCGCCAGGATCGAGGTGCTGGCCAGGGCCGAAGCCATGAACGAGCGGCGGTTAAAAGAGGTCATCGTTTCGCTCTCCAGGGTTGGGATTTGAACCAGGCAGCGGCAAAGGCCACCAGGATGATCAGGGCATAGCCGGTAAGGTTGGCAATGGCGGTGGTGCTGATGGCGCGACCTGTTTGGTCGAGCACAAAGCCAATCAGCCGTGCCAGCGCCATTGAGAACACAAACACCGCCAGCGATTGCTGCCCGACCTTGGTGATTAGCTTTAGCAGCACCGCCCAGATACGGGCGCTCGTTGAGTGCCCCGAAGCGATGAGCCGTTTGCCACCTTCTCCGGCAATCACCCAGCCCAGATAGGCCAGCGACAGGAAATGCACAAAGCGTAACAGGCCAAAGTCGCTTTTGTTGCGCCACTCTTTGGTCAGGGACCAGATCGGGCGAATACTGTCGGCTAGATCCTGATTCCAGGCCTCGATCCAGCGGAATACTTTCCATGCGCCAAACGGCGCCGACAACACGACAAAGCCAATGGCCGCGGCGATCAACAGTTTCGACATTGGCGGCTTGGGCAGCCAGCCTTTCATAAAGGCAAAACCAGTGAAGAACAGCAATTGCCAGCCAAACGGGTTGAAGTACCATTTCCGCTCGGACCAAGGTTCAGCGGGTAGCGCCAGACCATCCGACCCCAACCCGACGACATAGGGGTTGGCCGCCAGCCAGATGACAACCGAGGTCGCCGCCACCGCCCAGAGGCTGATCTTTTCCATTGCCATCAGCAGCGGCATCAGCCCCAGCACCACCAGATACATCGGCAGAATGTCAAAGTAGTTGGGCACATAGGTCAGCGTGAACAGCCCCACCAGTTGCGGCATGGGGTCGCTGAAGAATGGCGTTAAGTTCAGTGATCCAGCGTAGCTTTTCTCGAAGCCGCCAAACAGATCCAGCGCCGCCATCATCATGGCGATGAAGAAGAACAGCCCGATATGGGCCCAGAACACCTGCCAAACGCGATAGCCAACACGGGCGGTTCCCAACAGCCAACCGCGCCGTGCAAAAGATCCGCCAAAGGCAATGGCCGAGGCCATGCCGGAGCAGAACACAAAGATCTCAGTTGCGTCGGAAAAGCCAAACCGCGCCGGAATCCAGCCGGTCCAGCGATTGCCGGGGATATGCGCGGTCAGGATGATAAACATCGCAATGCCGCGGTAAAAGTCCAGCCTTGGATCGCGGACACGCACTGGCGCATGGGCCGGGGCTGCGGCCTGATTGGCGGCCGAGCCGGGCAGGGTAGTCACTTGTGTCTCTGGATGAGGCAAAATAGTTGCCATAGTTAAGTCTGGCCTTTCAATATTATTCAGCGGGCACGCTTTGCGCTGTCGGATTGCCCCGACCAGCGGCGATCAAGTCCCGGCGCGCCATGGCATAATTGTCTTCTGCGCCGCCACGTTTGCTGCGACGGGCATCAAGGATACTTTCAACCGCGTCAAGGTGCCCGGCGCGCAGGCCGGCGTCGATGGTGATGCGTTCGAACACATCCCGTTGCGCGTGGCTGCCACCAGCCAGTTGCATCGACCCGCGTGCCTGCGCCAGATGGGCGAAAGCCCCGGCATAGTCACCGTCGCCAAAGGCTTCGAGACCTGAGGCCATGGAACAGCCTGGCGTTGCCATGCGCTGCCCCATTTCGTCCGGGCGGTTTTGAGCGTCAGCGTGGATGCGTTGCACCAGTCGGGTGGTTGCCGCCTGGCGGTCATGCCCGGCCAGTGCCAGCAGGTAATGCAGGTCGGCAAAGATCAGGCAGCCGTCCTCGGTGCGGTTGGCAGAGAATTCCGAGAGCTCTTCCCAGCGGTTGCCGACATTGATGCCCTCTAACTGCAGCCGCATCAGCAGCGAGGTGGCGTTTGAAATGTCGCGGTAATCGTCGGTCTTGTCCTTGCGGATCTCGCGGTCGTACAGATCCAACACGCGATCGGTCTGGCCAAGGTCCAGGTGCATCAACGCCTTGTGCCACCAGACGTGATAGCGAAAGTTGTTGCAATGAGCCCAGGCCGCCTCGCGGCCCTCTAGCCACTTCAGGCCAGCTTGGGCGTTTCCTGTCATGTCGTGCACATGCGCCACCGCGTGAAGGCCCCAGGCATCATCCGGCGCGGTCCACAGCGCCTGCCGTCCAGCGATCCCGGCTTTTTCATAAGCCCCGGTTTCCTCTAGCGCAAAGGCGTGGCAGCCCAACAGATATCCTTGTCCAGAATGGCTGGTGTCATAGGCGGGCATAACCCGCTCAATCGAGCGACGCATACCTGCGCCATCCCCCAGGATAAAGCGTATCGAGTGGCTTAATTTCATCGCCAGCGAGTCTTGCGGATGCGCGCTCAGCACCTGCTCCATTTTGGCAATGGCCCCCGAGGGACGGCCCCCCATCCAGATCTCCAGTGCGTCGATAAACAATCTCTCGCGGGGCAGGGCTGCTTGGTAGCCGACCTTGGCTGCGGCCAGCGCCTCGCGGGCGGTGGGGATCATTTCAGAGCGCCCGACTAGAAGATAAAACATGCCCTTGCAGGCCTGACCCAATGCAAATTCTGGCGCTGCAGACAATAGTGCTCCCAGATGCACTGGCGTGGTGGCGGCATGAGCCAGAACGCCCATCTGCACAGCGTTCCAATCGCGTAGTGCGGCTGCATCCGTCAGGCTGGTGTCTTGGCCAAAGATATCTTGCATCATCAGGAGTCCCATCTTCGCGAACATAATTTTACTGTTGTTTGAGAGGACTCTAGATCATGGAATTCCACCGGGCGACGCCTGCTCTCGCATTGGTGAAGGGGCGTGTGTCAGGAAGTGAGTTTTGTTTCGAAGGGATGGCGAAATGCCGCCAATTTTCACAATAGCGGCATCTCTGCCCTGATTGCAGGCAGGGGAGAGATGTCGCCTTGATGTTTTCTGTAACACTTGGCTGGTCAGGAATTGGCCAACGCTGGGGTGGTTAGATCTCGAACGGCGTATCCGAAGACAGAATCTCATCGCTGTCGGCACCAAACTCGCGCGGTGCATGGCGGTAGGTGACCGGGGTGCGCGAGAAATTGAGCGGGTTGCCGATCAGTTGCACCGGTCCGGCCTCGGTCTCCATGGCGATCTGCATATCCCGTGCTGCCACCTGATCCGAGGCAAACACTTCCTGCAGGTTCTGGACCGGTCCAACGGGCACTTTCAGAGCTTCCAGGTTTTCAATGATGTTCTGCGTGCTGTAGCGCTGCACTGCAGGGATCAGGATATCATCCAGCGCTTCGCGGTTTTGCAGGCGGGCGGGATTGCTGGAAAAGCGCGGATCTTTGGTCAGGCCCGACAGCCCTAGGAATTCGGCAAACCGTCCAAATTGACTGTCGTTTCCAACTGCCAGAATGACGTGCCCGTCGTTTGTTTCGTAAACACCATAGGGTTTGATGTTGGGATGACCGTTGCCTCGGCGTTCAGGAACCTGACCTGAGGTCAGATAGTTGACGCCTTCACTGATCAGCCAGGCAATTTGGCTATCGACCAGAGCCACATCAATTTGCTGGCCCTCGCCCGTTTGTTCTTGATGCCGCAGCGCAGCCAGAATGCCCACGGTGGCATACATGCCGCACATCACATCGGTGATGCCGACCCCAACCTTCATGGGCTCTCCGTCCGGTTCACCCGTCAGTGACATGATGCCACCATAGCCTTGCGCCATTAGGTCATAGCCGGGCTTGTGTGAATTGGGTCCGGTCTGGCCGTAGCCCGAGATCGAGCAGTAGATCAGGCCGGGCAGCTCGTCGCGCAGGCTGGCATAGTCGAGCCCGTATTTCTTGAGCCCGCCGGGTTTAAAGTTCTCGATCAGGATATCCGCCTGTGCGGCTAGATCACGGATGGTCTGCTGACCCTCGGGCGATGCGATATCAATCGCGACAGACAGCTTGTTGCGGTTGGCGGACATGAAATAGGCCGACATGTCGGTATCATTGCCATTGTGATCGGTGGCGTAAGGAGGGCCCCACTGGCGGGTATCGTCACCCCCGGACTTGGGGTTCTCCACCTTGATCACTGTGGCGCCAAGATCACCCAGCAATTGGGTGCAGGTTGGTCCCGCCAAAATGCGAGAGAGGTCAAGAACTTTGACTCCCTTTAGTGCGCCGTGTGGGAGTAGTTCAGATCCGACCATCATAGCCTCCGGGTTCGATTTCAGCTGCAATCACGGTGAAGCTTTGCGCAGTCATGGCATCTGTCAAAGCGGCGCGCAACTCCTTGCGATTGCGAACTGTTACGCCGTTACCGCTAAAGGCGCGACCCATGGCGGCAAAGTCGTGTCGGGCGAAATCAACACCTGCGTTGGGCAACTGGCGCTGGCGCTGTTTCAGCTCGATCAGGGACAGGCTGGCGTCGACAAACACCAGGAAGATCGGGGCGATTTGCATTTCGGCAGCGGTCGCTAACTCGCCTGCCACCATCAGGAAACCGGCATCGCCGGAAAAGCTGATGACGGGGCGGTCTGGTTGCGCCAGTTTTCGGCCGATCGCCATTGGGACGGCGCAGCCCATGGTGCACAGACCCGAGGACTGGATTAGCCCGCGTGGTTCATGGCAGTCCCACATCTGTGACAGCAAAATGCGATGCGCACCACTGTCGGCACTGGCCAGAGTGTTGTCTGGCATCACGTCGCGGGTTTCGGCAATGACGGCTGCCGGTCCCCAGTCGTCGGTCATTGGAAAAGCCGTTGCCAGCGCTGTCTGGGCTTTCTGGGGCTGTTGTTCAGTCCACGTCGCGCGCTGGGCAACATCACTCGACAGTGCAGCAAGCGTTGGTGTGATGGCGGTGAGGAAGTTCAGGCCAGCCTGATGCATGTAGTGCAGGTTTGGTTCAGGCGCGATGTCGATGACATTCTGGCTGTTCCCATCCCAGACGTTGCGCCAGCCTGGGCGCATTTCGATGGGATCATAGCCAATGCAAAGAATTAGATCTGCCGCCTGCAGCAGTGGCAAAAGTTGCTTGTCCGCTAGCGGTGAAAGCCCACCACCGCCCAAGCACAGAGGGTGGGTTTCGGGGATGATCCCCTTGGCCTTGTAGCTGGTGATAAAGGGGATCTGGTGTGTTTCGAGGAAGGCCAGAATGGCTGGTCCAGCCCCTTGCTGCACCGCATCCAGACCGATCACAGCGATGGGACGTTCTGCACCAGTCAACCAGTCACGCGCCTGCGCTAGGTCGGCGCCGCTTGGCACCGTTTCACTTGCAGGCGCGCGGCGGATGTTGCGGTCTCTGGCAGGTGCATCAGCCACCGAGATTGGCACGTCGATATGGACCGGGCCGTTGCGTTGTTCGGTGGCGATGGCCACCGCCTTGTCGGCGATCTGATCTGCGGCCTCGGCGTTTAGGCGAAAGCTGGCCTTGGTGATGGGCGCAAAGACCGCCCGGTGATCGAGGACTTGATGGGTATAGCTGTGCTCTTCGGCTTCATCGACACAGCCGGTCAGCACCAGCATCGGCACCCGGTCCTGATGCGCATTGGCCACGACGTTGACGCCATTCAGCGCGCCGGGGCCAAGGGTGGCGACCAAGATTGCCGGAGCACCATCGCTGTGATGCACGGCTTCGCCCATGAAACCGGCACAGTTTTCGTGTTTGGCCAGGTGGAAGGTGATGCCTGCCGCCTGCAGTGCATCCACCAGGGTCAGCACTTCGCCGCCGGGCATGCCAAAGGCGTGGCGGCAGCCTGCATCATACAACCGACGGGCCAGGATATCCGCTGCGCGGGTGGGGGTGGTCATGGGCATGTCTCCGATTCTCGCTTGGATGCGAGAATGCGGAGTGGCAGCGCTGGCGCAAGCTCTTTCACGTTAGTGTGACGAGGGGTGATTGCGTTAGTGGCTGGCCTGTTGGGCGATGGTGTCAAAGCGTTGGTTCAGCTCGTTGGCCAGGCTGACCAGTTCGGTGCCACCTTCGCTCACATAAGGGGCAAAGACAAAGCTGGGCAGTTTGTAAGACAGAGTGGCGAGGCCATCGGGGTTTTCAGTGACGTAGAACCGGATCGGGGCTTCGATCATCGCGGCGGTCGAAGTGGCGAGGATCTTGACCGCGAAGTCATTGTTGAACACACCAATCACCCGGTTGCCCGCAATGGTGATGCCACGTTTGGCGGCCGCCCCGGTTGGCCCGGCTTGGGTGACGACCCCCATGCCCTGCGCCTTGGTGGCCGCTTTGAGGTCGCTTATCAAATGATCAAAGCTTTTGCCGGTCTCGATCACCACCCAGCCCTCACGCGCTGGGATGGGGCCGGCCTGTATTGGTATGGCAAAGGACGAGAAAAGGGCTGTGAAGAGTAAGGATTTTAATGACATGTGCATGCTCCGAAATAGCCCTTGATGTCTATGTCGGAATTCGACACTGGCCGAGTCACAATGGCGTGCGGAGCCTGTGAGGGCGTTTGTCTATTCGGCCGGTCTGAACCCTTCGATCAACTGGCGCAGGCCTATTGCAGCGCCGATAAAGATTGACAGGAAGGTGACCGGGGCGGAAATCGCCAGTACAGAAAAGGCCGAAAGCCCCTGACCGATGGTGCAGCCCATCGCCAGCACTGCGCCGACACCCATGATCGCAGCGCCAATGATCTGGCGACGCAACTCGCGCGGGTCCTCGCAGGCTTCCCAGCGGAAATGGCCTTTGATCGTTGAGCCGACAAAGGCTCCGATCAGAACACCCGTGACCGATCCGAGGGCAAAGGACACCGGGCGCAGGCTGCCAGTCATGGTCCACAGGATGGTTTCGCCCATTGGGGCCGAGAACGAGTGCGAGACCACAGGTAAGGCGTCAAAACCGGTCTGAAAGATGTAATAGCTGCCGCCCCAGCCCGAGACGATAGCCAAGCCAACCACCGTAGACCAGAAAACCGCCTGTCGATCCTGCCGCATTTCGGAACTGGCAAGGGCGGTCGCTACGATGGCAAGCCCGGTCGCAATGCCCAGCCAAGCCAGCGGTAGTCCGGTGAAGAAGGCAATATAGTGAACTAAACCCGGAGGCAGATCCGTTGTCACCAGGTCTTGAAAAAACAAAGCGTTACGCAGTGGAGCCAAGGGGCCGGACAGGGTCACATAGGTGGAAATGCCCATCACCAGCACGATCACAAAACTGCGCAGGTCGCCTCCGCCAAGACGGGCGAGTGCGCCGTAGCCGCAGTTGCCAGACAACGCCATGCCATAGCCAAACATCAGCCCGCCCAGCACCGAGGCTGCAGGCATCCAGCGGATTGACAGATAAAAGCTTTGGGTTTCGTCAAGCAGCCCCAACCCGATGAGGGAAAAGCTACCAATCACAGCCACGCCAATGGCCAGAAACCACATCCGCATCCGCAGCGTTGAGCCGCCGTACAACAGGTCTTCGATAGCCCCAAGGGTGCAGAAATGGCCCAAGCGTGCCGAGAGTCCCAGTAGGATGCCACCACATGCACCTACTAGCGCGACGGATTGGCTGTCACTCAGGAAATCCAACATCAATCGTCTCTCCCCAAATTGCTGCCAAGGTCATCGAGAAAGGATGAGTGTCTCTGAAACGCTTGTGATTGCTAATCATGCTTTGAGCGGCCGGTTTGCTTTCGAACAAGCCTTTCTTAGCATGCAATGGAGCTCAACATGACCCTGGCGACCTTAACCACATGCGGCCAGCGATCAGTCTTTTTTGCAAAACAGCTCATACACCACTTCGAGAATGCGGCGGGACCGGTCGTCGGCCAGCCGGTAATAGATCACCTTGCCGTCTCGGCGTGGGATCACCAGACCCTCAAGACGCAAACGCGACAGTTGTTGCGATACAGCGGCCTGACGGGCGGATAACAGATCTTCAAGCTCGGTGACGGATTTCTCGCCGGTGACCAGATGACACAGGATCATCAGGCGGCCTTCGTGGCTAATCGCCTTGAGGAAATTTGCGGCAAGGGTTGCATTGCCCACCATGGCGTCCAGCTCTTCCTGAGCCATATCAGAGGAAAACACGGGTAGTGCCATAACGTTTACTCCTTGCCTTGGCGTTCTTTAGCCGCGGCCAATTCTTGGTGTCCCAACGCGATCAGCTATCGGGATCTGCGGGTGCCGCGGCGTCTACGACGTATCCGGCATGTTTACTCAGCAATTGGGCAATCAGCGGCCAAAAGAAGTCCTCGCCCGGGTAGCCTTCCAAACGCCCAATCTCATGATCCTCTTCAACAATCAAGAAGGTCGGGGTGAAGTTGACACGGCGCGCCAATTCCAACTCTTGCGGCATATCGTGCAGGTTGACGCGACGCAAAGGAGCAAAATGACCTTCGCTGGTCTTGGGGTATATTGGCGCGATTTCCTGATCCCAACGCGCGCACCATTCACAGCCGGACTGTTCTACCATCACCAGTTCAGCAGCCAAAAGCGGCTGGGTCAGCAGGATGCCAGTTGACAGAATTGCGGCTGCAAACCGTTTGGGTGTTGTGAATGTGTGTCGAAAGACCATGGTCACCCATTTGCCGTTTGCCTGTTGATGACCCATAATGTAATTTGAATGTGTGAATAATGCAAGCTGGCTCGCATTATCGTTTTGTCGGCAATTCGAAGGGTCAAGCCGCTGTTGGAAATTTCTCTTTTGGGCGCGCTGGTGGCAGGATTGCTCAGCTTTTTCACTCCTTGTGTGTTGCCGATGGTGCCGTTCTACCTTTCCTATCTGGGCGGAATGTCAGTAGCGGAATTGCGCAGCGATGGGGGCGTAGCGGTAGGGGCGCAGCGCCGGTTGATCGTTGCGGCGATCAGTTTTGCCCTTGGGGTGACCAGCGTCTTCATGTTGCTGGGCATGGGGGTGACGGCTATGGGGCAGCTGTTCGGAGAGTATCTGGACAGCTTGACCTATGTGGCGGCAGCAATCCTGATTGTCTTTGGCCTGCATTTCCTCGGCGTGATTAAGGTGCCACTGCTGTATCGCGAGGCCCGTCTGCAGAGCGGCGCTCAGGTGACTTCGACCGTTGGGGCCTACGTGATGGGACTGGCGTTTGGTTTTGGCTGGACACCCTGTGTGGGGCCTGCGCTGACCGCGATTCTGATGATCGCCTCTGGGATGGGTGACATCTGGCGGGGCGGGCTATTGTTGTTTGTCTATGGTCTGGGAATGACCGCTCCCTTTGTATTGGCGGCGCTGTTTGCGCGTCCGTTTCTGGCTTGGGCGTCGCGCCATCGTGCGCTTGTCGTCCGGGTAGAGCAGGCGATGGGGGTGATGTTGATACTCTTTGCCGTGTTGATTGTAACCGGCGGCGTGCAAATGATTGCAAATGCTATGATTGTTTGGCTGCCGTGGTTTACGTCATTGGGTTGAGTATCCCAGCTGAGCAGATAGGGATGGCCCAATGAGATTTTGCCAACAACCTTTCATCAATTCGAATTTGTGAATTTGTTGTTGCGTTTCGGCGCATCGGTGGACTACGGTACGCAAAGCTAAGCACGCCAACCAGCGTGGCAGCTAACGGGAGGAACTATGAAACTTACATCACTGACTTTAGCAGCGAGCCTGATTGGCTCCGCAGCTCTGGCAGGCGAAGTGGCGCCGAAAGACGTTCAATTTGACGATTACGGTGCGGTGGAAGTGTCCTTAAGTGGCGCATCCGGCGATGCTGCAAATGGCGCACTGATTGCTGGGACCAAATCCAAAGGCAACTGCGTGGCCTGTCACGCCATCACCGCCTTGGCGGATGTGCCATTTCACGGTGAAGTTGGCCCCACGTTGGACGGAGCTGGTGCACGTTGGAACGCCGCCGAGCTGCGCGGTCTGCTGGCCAATGCCAAGATGACATTCGACGGCACCGTGATGCCTGCCTTTTACAAGGTTGATGGCTTTACGCGCCCCGGCGATGCCTACACCGGCAAAGCCGCTGAGGGAGAGCTGATGCCGATCCTGACGGCGCAAGAAATCGAAGATGTTGTCGCCTTTGTGGCGACACTGAACGAAGAGTGATGCGGCCAGGCTTTCGCCTGACCAGCCCTCTGAAGTTCCAAAGGAGAGAGACTATGGAATTCTCACGTCGCGACACCCTGGCCCTGGGCTTGGGCGCAGCGGTTGTCACCGTGCTGCCATTCAGCGTGAACGCTGCGGCCGATGATGTCATTGCAACCTTCACTGGTGGTGCTGATATGGCCGATAGCGGTATTGAGCTGACTGCACCGGAAATTGCCGAAAACGGCAACACCGTTCCGGTTGCGGTAAGTGCACCCGGTGCCAGTGCCATTATTCTGATTGCCACCGGCAACCCGACACCGGGTGTGGCTCAGTTCAACTTTGGTCCTCTGGCGGCCTCGCAGTCGGCGTCTACCCGGATCCGTCTGGCTGGTACTCAGGACGTTGTTGCGATTGCCCAAATGGCTGACGGTTCGTTCGCCAAAGCCATCGCAACCGTGAAAGTGACTATCGGGGGATGTGGCGGCTGATCGCCGTCCCACCGCAATCCCGAAATAAGGAGAATACAATATGGCATCCGGTGTAAAACCCCGCGTCAAGGTTCCAAAGACCGCTGCAGCAGGTGAGGCAATCACCATCAAATCCTTGATCAGCCACAAGATGGAAAGTGGTCAGCGCAAGGACAAAGAGGGCAACCTCATCCCGCGTTCGATCATCAACCGCTTTACGGTTGAATTTAACGGGCAGTCCGTTCTGGACATGGCCATGGAACCGGCGATTTCGACCAACCCATATGTTCAGTTCGAGGCCCTGGTGCCTGAAGCCGGTGATTTTGTGTTCACTTGGTACGATGATGACGGGTCGGTCTACGACACCACGAAATCTATCGCGATCGGTTGATTTCGCGCGACAGGGAGGACGACGTATATGACTAAGCCAATGGGGAACACCCTCACAGCCATCGCTCTGGCAGCCGTTGCATTCGGTACGGTTGCCACAGCAGACGAATCCGCTGATCTGGTTATCAATGGTGATCAGGAAATGACCATCCGCACCGCAGCCCCAGCGCATCTGTCTGATGTTATGGATGAAATCAACTCAGGCTGGCTCTACCGCAAGGACGAAACCCAGTTGTTGCAGATGGATGATTTCGACAATCCGGGCATGATCTTTGTGGATCTGGCGCAGGATGCTTGGAACGCTGTTGATGGGTCCGAGGACAAGTCCTGTGCGTCGTGTCATGACAACGTCGAAGAGACCATGAAAGGCGTGCGCGCAGTCTATCCCAAGTGGAACGAAACGGCTGGCGAAGTCCGCACTCTGGCGCATCAGATCAACGATTGCCGCGAGAACCAGATGGGCGCTGAAAAGTGGAAATACACCGGCGGTAAAATGACCGCGATGGAGGCGCTGATCAGCGTTCAGTCGCGCGGTATGCCGGTGGATGTTGCCATTGATGGTCCAGCCCAGTCGACTTGGGAACAGGGTAAGGAAATGTATTATTCCCGGACCGGTCAGCTGGAACTGTCCTGCGCAAATTGCCATGAAGAGAACTATGGCAATATGATCCGCGCAGACCACTTGTCGCAGGGTCAGATCAATGGCTTTCCTGTCTACCGTCTGAAAAACTCCAAACTGAACAACGCTCATGCGCGGTTCAAGGGCTGTGTGCGCGATACACGGGCTGAAACCTACAAACCCGGCTCAGCCGATTTTGTAGCGCTCGAGCTTTATGTTGCATCGCGTGGCAACGGCCTGTCGGTCGAAGCTCCGTCGGTCCGCAACTAAACACCTGACCCCGTGTCGCAGCTGTGGCACGGGGTTTCCTACATCTATTTACATTCAATTAATCGAATGTATTATCGCCTAATTCTTAGAGAAAGCAGATCCACATGATCTCTCGTCGTGATTTTCTTCAGGTCTCAATGGCGGCTTCTGCCATGGTTGGGGCGTCTGGCTTTGGCAATTGGGCGCGCTTGGCGGCACAGCAGTCACTGACGCAGGACCAGCTGCTACAGTTCGACACGTTCGGCAACGTCAGCCTGATCCATATCACCGACATTCACGGCCAGTTGAAACCGATCTACTTTCGCGAACCGTCGGTCAATCTAGGCATAGGTGCTGCCAACGGCCAGATGCCGCACATAACCGGTGCTGATTTTCGCAAAGCTTACGGCATCGCAGATGGATCGCCCTCGGCCTATGCGCTGACATATGATGATTTTTCAGCACTGGCACAGGGCTATGGCCGTGTTGGCGGGCTGGACCGAGTGTCGACTGTGATCAATTCGATCCGCGCTGATCGTCCTGACGCCTTGCTGCTGGATGGCGGCGATACCTGGCATGGCTCGTACACCTGCCATAGGACCCAAGGGCAGGACATGGTCAACGTGATGAACGCGCTGAAACCTGACGCGATGACCTTCCACTGGGAGTTCACTCTGGGCTCTGAGCGAGTCAATCAAATCGTTGAAGAGCTACCCTTTGTAGCGCTGGGCCAGAACATTTTTGATGCCGAATGGGACGAACCTGCCGAGCTGTTCAAGCCATACAAGTTTTATGAAACCGGCGGTGTAAAGGTCGCCGTGATCGGTCAGGCATTTCCCTATATGCCAATCGCCAATCCCGGCTGGATGTTCCCGGAATACTCATTCGGAATCCGCGACGAGAACATGCAGAAGATGGTCGACGAGGTTCGCGCCAAGGGGGCCGAATGCGTGGTAGTGCTGTCGCACAATGGTTTTGACGTCGACAAAAAGATGGCCGGTGTCGTCAGCGGCATCGACGTGATCCTGTCAGGTCACACACATGACGCTTTGCCCGAACCGGTGCTGGTGGGGCAGACAGTTATCGTGGCATCGGGGTCGAACGGTAAGTTTGTGTCGCGCGTTGATCTGGATATCCGCGACGGCAAGATGATGGGCTACAAACACAAGCTGATCCCGATCTTTGCTGACGTGATTGCGCCAGACGCCACCATCACCAAGCTGATCGACGATCAACGTGCGCCCTACAAGGCGGACCTGGAAGAGGTTATCGGTCATACCGACGATGACTCGCTGCTGTATCGCCGCGGCAACTTCAACGGAACCTGGGATGACCTGATTTGTGATGCATTGCTGAGTGAGCGTGAGGCCGACATTGCCATGTCACCCGGCGTGCGCTGGGGGCCGTCTATCCTGCCGGGACAGGCGATCACCCGCGAGGATATCTTTAACGTCACTTCAATGTCATATGGCGCTGCCTATCGCACTGAAATGACCGGCGAGTTCATTCATGTGATCCTCGAAGATGTCGCTGACAATCTGTTCAATCCGGATCCTTACTACCAGCAGGGCGGAGATATGGTGCGTGTTGGTGGTCTTGGCTATCGCATCGATGTGACCAAGCCGCAGGGCGAACGCATCACCGAGATGACGCTGCTGAAAACCGGCGAGCTGATCGACGCTTCGAAAACTTATAACGTGGCTGGTTGGGCCAGTGTCAATGAAGGCACCGAAGGTCCACAGATCTGGGATGTGGTTGAAGATCACATCAAGAAATTGGGCACGGTTTCAACATCCACCAACACCTCGGTTCAGGTCGTGGGCGCTTAAGCGCCCCGGCTTTGGCAGAAAAAAATTTACCATAATAAATTCACGAACGTGAATTTGAGCTATAGAAGGAGGCTGGAAAATGAGCGAGAGCAACAAGAAAAACTCCCCCTCACGCCGCCAGTTTTTAACCGGGGCTGCCTCAGTTGGGGCAGGGGCGCTTGCTGCTGGAACCACCCATGCATCAGGCCCAGATCCGCTGATCACACAGGTGCAGGACTGGGCTTCGGGTACCGGCGACGGCGTGGACGTCACACCATACGGCCTGCCGATCCAGTTTGAACAGGACGTGGTGCGCCGCAATGTGGAATGGCTGACCGCCGATACCATCTCGTCGATCAACTTCACGCCGATCCACGCGCTGGACGGCACCATCACGCCGCAGGGTTGCGCGTTCGAGCGCCACCATTCGGGTGCGATTGAACTGCGCAAAGAAGACTACCGCCTGATGATCAACGGCTTGGTTGATCAGGAACTGGTGTTCACCTACGAGGATCTGGAGCGCTTTCCGCGCGAAAACCACGTGTATTTTTGCGAGTGTGCCGCCAATACCGGCATGGAATGGGCGGGCGCGCAGTTGAATGGTGCGCAGTTCACTCACGGCATGATCCACAACATGGAATATACTGGCGTATCCCTGCGCACCCTGCTGCAAGAGGCTGGGATCAAGCCCGAGGGCAAGTGGATCTACGTCGAAGGCGCGGATGCCTCGTCCAATGGTCGCTCGATCCCGCTGGAAAAGGCGCTGGATGACGTGCTGGTCGCCTTCAAGGCAAATGGCGAGGCTCTGCGCAAGGAACACGGTTATCCGGTGCGTCTGGTTGTTCCCGGTTGGGAGGGCAACATGTGGATCAAGTGGTTGCGTCGTATCGAGGTTAAGGACAGCCCTGTCGAGAGCCGCGAAGAAACCAGCAAATACACCGACAATCTGGCTAATGGCATTGCTCGCAAATGGACTTGGGTGATGGATGCAAAATCCATCATCACATCGCCCAGCCCGCAGGCGCCGATCAAGCACGGCACGGGACCACTGGTGATCACTGGCCTGGCCTGGTCTGGCAATGGGGCTATCACAGGCGTTGATGTCTCGATCGATGGCGGCAAGACCTGGGTTGAGGCGCGTCTGGCTGCCCCTGGTCAGGACAAGGCGATGACCCGCTTCTATCTTGATCACATCTGGGACGGGTCCGAGATGCTGTTGCAGGCCCGTGCCAAGGATGCCACCGGCTATGTGCAGCCAACCAAGACCCAGCTGCGCGAAGTGCGTGGGCTGAACTCGATCTATCATAACAACTGCATTCAGACCTGGTGGGTCAATGAAAGCGGAGAGGCGGAAAATGTCGAAGTATCGTAAGCTGATCGTCACCACCGCGCTGGCTGCGACGCTGGCTGCTCCGGTCTATGCTGGCACCTATGGTTTGGGTCGCCCGGCACTGCCCGAAGAGGTCGCCGCCTGGGATCTTGATGTCAGTCCGAACGGCACTGGCCTGCCTGCAGGCTCGGGCTCAGTGATGGATGGCGAAGAGATCTTTGCCGACCAATGCGCCGTCTGCCACGGCGATTTTGCCGAGGGCGTTGGGAATTGGCCCAAACTGGCGGGTGGCGCGGATACTCTGGACCATGAGGACCCGTTGAAAACTGTGGGCTCATACTGGCCATATCTGTCGACCACCTGGGACTACGTGAACCGCTCGATGCCGTTTGGCAACGCTCAGACGCTGGAGGTGGACGAGGTCTATGCCATCGTGGCCTATATCCTTTATTCCAACGATCTGGTGGAAGAAGAGTTTGTGCTGAGCCAGGATAATTTCCTGGAGGTGGACATGCCCAACCGCGATGGTTTCATCCTCGATGACCGGGACAAGACCGAATACTCGGTTTTCAACGACTCTTGTATGAGCGATTGCAAGGCTAGCGTTGAAATCACCATGCGTGCCTTAGTGTTGGACGTCACACCCGAAGAAACTGCAGCAAAAGGCGCAGCGGTCGAAGTTGCGCCGGTTGAGCAGTCCGTTGCTGAAGAGGTGGTGATTGACGACATCGTTGCCCTAGATCCGGAGCTTGTCGCCAAAGGGGCAAAGACTTTCATGAAATGCAAGGCCTGCCATCAGGTTGGTGAGGGAGCCAAAAACAAGACCGGGCCGGTGCTAAACGGCATTGTGGACGCCTCTGTTGGTCAGGTTGATGGGTTCAAGTACTCCAAGCCCATGATCGCTGCCGCCGAAGATGGGCTGGTCTGGACCGAGGAAGAACTGTCTGCCTTTCTGACCAAGCCCAAGACGTACATGAAGGGCACAAGGATGTCTTTCTCCGGACTTAGGAAGGAAAAAGATATCGCGGCGGTGATCGCCTATTTGCGGTCGTTTAGCCAGTAAGGAGAACGGCTCGATTGCAGCCTCAATAGCCCCGGATTTGATCCGGGGCTTTTCAGATATTGCGGGGTTCCCGTGAGTCTAACGACGTGGCGGAACCACGATAACACTGGCTCCATTCCATTGCTCTACTCGCATCTTTGGCGTTGCCGAGGCCACCGGGTTTAACCATTCGGCGGGCAGCTGCGAGCAAGCATCGGGACTGGTTTCACAGATGATGACACCGCGGTCTATCAATTGGCGAATTCGCTCGGAGAGTGCGATAGGCTGCTGCACGCCAGCCTTTAAGGCGGACGGATGGTTGACGATGTCACCAACAGCGTAAACACGGCCGGGCACTGCGGCGAGTTGTAGCGCGATGACTCGGGTTTCGGTCTGCCAGTTGCGAGAATTGGTGAACTGCAACGCGGTCTGCAACAGGTAACTTGCCGTGACTATAAGGACTAGGTTGCGGGCCAAACGCCCGGCGATTCCGGTATCATGGCTCAGTTCCTGAGCCGCACGTACAATCAGGACGGCATAGGTAATCCAGGCAAAATGAAAGGCACGGGTTGGAACAGAGACGCCCATTTTAAGCACCTGTACGGCAACCAGGGCTATGCCGATCCCGAACCCAACATACAGATATAGGGTTTCAAATGATGCACGGCGGATCAGCACAACGGTAGCGGCACAAAACATCCCCAAATGAAAGCCCATGGTTGCCCTAGAGTTGAAGCTTGTCTTTTCTAGAAAGGCTACCAGCGTATCGATCAGCAATTGGAAGTTATCCATCAGCGTGGAAAAATCGGTTGCAGGTGTTGGCCCGCGCGAGGGGTCCAGTACCACGCCGAACACTCCGTGCATCTGCCAGTTGAGCGCATAGACTGCCAACAGCGACACTACAAAGCTTGCGCCGAACATAAGCACCAGCCTGGCCAGATCCATCAGAGAGCGGCGCTCGGTTCCTACCAGGCAGATCAACAAAAGGATAATCGGAAAGGTCGTATAGGCGGTGAAGGAAAGAAGGGTAAAGACCGGCAATAAGGCCCGCAATGCAAATTGAGACAGGCGTGTTGCCAGCACGGCATAGGCCGCCAAAAGTGCTGTGCCGGGGAACAGGGTGTTGAACCACGGTGACATGACCAGGGCTGGCGGCGCCACGAGGATAGTCAACGCCAGAACACAGGCGAACCAGATCCGTTCTCGCCCGGGGATCACAGCCACTGCAAATGCCGCGGCAAACAGCGCCCAGGTTGCCTGATAGATCACGAAATTCAGCCAGGCCGGCGTGACTATTACGCGCAAGTGCCAGAAGTAGTTCAGCCAACGGCCTTCCGTTAGTGTCTTGAACCAAAAGCCATTGGGTTCCGCAAACAGGGCGGGAAAATCGTCGTAACCAAGGAATGGGTCCAACAGGTTTCCTGCAGATACTAAAATAATGGCAATCAAGGTCAGAGCAAAAACCTTATAAAGGCTCTCGAACTGCGCAGGTTGCAAGGTCGAAACTGTGCCTGTCTTGGCGAACGCGAATTTTAATAGCATAATTGTGGCCTAATTTACAAAATTAATATGAGCAGTAATGATGTTCAATTTAGGCGGGAATTTGTCGTTTGTCAGAAAATGTTTGGTTGTAATGTGTTTGCCTGTAGGCGCTTTCGCTTGGCACTAGCTACCTGGAAATTTTTCCACCAGTAAATTAGCGCCTCATAACTCGGCAGATTTTTGGAATTTTGTGCCGCAGAGGGAATTTTGGTAGCGCTGAGGAGCGGGGCGCTTGAGTTCTCAATTTGTGACCCGATACTTTCGATGGGTGAGTTTCAGGAAGTCGATTGTGTCTCATCAACCTCCTTGGCTGGCCCATAAATTATCCATCCAAAGGAGACGATAAATCCTTTTATCATACCCGAGAATTGGTTTTAGCGAGGCCTGCCAGCGACTCTGTCGCGTCATGTATTTCCAATGTTCGGTTTGGGGAGCCTGAACTCAAGGTCAGATACGACCAACTGCTGCAAACTGGGACGCCAGAAAATTCGTAACAGTAGTGATCATGCGCAGACTCATGGAGATGGTGAACGCTTTGATCAAAGAAAATTGAAAACGGGTGCCCAAAAGCGCATGATCGAGACGGAAACTCTGAACCTACAGTAATGAACGACCCAAAATGGACTTTGGTAGGTCACCCCGGCCAGAATCTGAAAATGTCCGTGTCGTGTTATCGACCGACCCCATAAATATTGGGAGGGTTTCTCAGATTATCCCAAACTATCTGCTGTGGTTGAATAGCCACTGTGGCCACGTCTGATCTGTCTCTGCTCAACCTTTTGGAGGCAATGCAGTGTAGAAAAGGGTCGCAGTGCAGTCCAAACGTGTTGAGACCCGTAAAGCGCCCCCATCTATAAATGGGCATGGTTTCAGCCGATGCGGCCCTACAAAGGCCGGATCGGTTGAAATCTTATGATGGTTGCACCGCTATCAGGCGATCTTCGCGTGGCAGCAGCGTACGCAGTGCTTTCAGGCACCGATAGTGGTTGTTTTGGATCACCGCCTCGGTTGCTTCGGCCAGTGAGGCACGGCTGTCGGGGTCGGTGAACACCTGACTCAGATCCTCGATGCGACGCAGCATGGGCAGCCGGTCTTCCTGTGGGTCGATATCACCGGTTAGCACCAATTGGGCAGCGTAGCAGACACGGCGCACCGGTGTATTGGCCTCCTCGGGATGGATCGCATCGCGCAGTCTCAGGATATTGGCGTCGGGGGTGATGATTGACAGGCGGCTGCGCCGGTCGCCGTTTTCAATCACCGCGCCATTAACAAGGACACGCTCTTTGGGGGCGAGTTTTAGAACTAATCCACTCATCTTATGGGGCTCCGCTTCGAAGGCCACGCATGATGGCCGTGTTGATTTCTACCAGCGGTGCAACACCCGCTTTTCGGGCTAGGACCTTGCTGGTGTGTTGTCTGGTGAACTCGGTCAGATAGACCAGATGTTCCTTCAATTCCTGCGGCAGTTTGTTGTCGGGGCTGGCAATGTCGGCCATAAAGATGGACCACAATTTGCGATTGTCGGTGAGGGCGACCGCCAATGTGTTGAAACCATCAGGCCCTTTACGAGCAGCTGTTACCAGCCGGTGGGTGATGCGCGCCACGGCATCGTATTCTAGGTTCTTGAAGGTACGAGTCGGGGCTTTTGCCGCCGAATAGGCTTGTTTCGCATGTCTGAGTGCGTTCACGGTAATTCCTTACGTCACTAATCTACAGATTCTCTGAGACGGTTGGCCGAGGCGCGATTGCGCCCCGGCTCATAGTCCTTAGCGGAACAGCTGCATGATCGACTCTGGTGCACTGTTGGCAATCGAGAGCGACTGCACTGCCAACTGCTGTTGGGTCTGCAGGGCTTTCAAACGGGCTGACGCCTCTTCCATGTCAGTATCAGTCATCGAACTGACACCCATTTTCATTGCATCGGTCAGTTTGGAGACAAATTCGCCCTGATCAGAAATTCGAGCAGAATCGGCACCCAGCGCAGCAGCACCATCAATTGCAACAATCATCAGCGCTTCGAGCTCACCCAAGGCTGTGGCCGCGGTGGTGCTGTCAGAGATCGATGTCATACCGGCGACATCAAGGTTTGTCACAAAATCCACAGAAGCGACTGAGATTAAAGTGGGGGTTGGAACACCAGTTGCGCCAACGCGGTCCAGCGACGCGAGAACACCCAAAGCGGTCGCGCCGTTGCCGTCAACGTCATCGGACAGCAGGTTGGCACCGTTGAACTGTGCGGCACTGATGATGCTCAGGATCTGGTCGCTCTTTTTGGTGATGTCGGCCTGAATTTTGGCGTGATCAACGTTTTCAGACTGCGCTGAAACGATCAGCTCTTTCATCTCAGTTAGTTTTTCAACGATCTGCTCGGCGCCAGCGGAGGCGACGGCTACAGTTGCTTCACCAACGGCGAGGCTTTCCGAAATGGCTTCAAAGCCAGCGATGTCGGATTCCATGGTCTTGGAAATCGCCCAAACAGCAGCGTTGTCGCTGGCTTGCCCAACCCGTTTACCGGTCGAGATCTCGTTCTGAGCATCGGTCAGATTGTTGTTCACCGATTGCAGAGTCTGCAGAGCAACCATTGCGCCATTGTTGGTCAGAATGCTGGTCATATTATCGTTTCCTTGTTCTGCTAGGATTTTACCCAGCGTAATCGGCCCTGACGGGCATTTTTTCTGATGTCGTTTCTGACTATTGCGTTCGGCCGGAAGCGTTCGCGCCACCCCGTCCGAGGTGCAGGCAGACATTGGCCCGACAGGTGCTAAGGGAGTGCTAATGCCAAAAAAAGCATCATTAGAATTTTCTCTAAATTGGTGGAATTGGCAGTTTCCGGCACTCTTATATGGCGCTCTTTTTGACATGGCTGTTGGAAGCGTCTTTGGGTTCTTCAGGTTTCGAAAACCATAGAGTTTTCAGCCAGAAGACTGATCATCCGTTTGAATGAGCAATGGGAAGGGACGAATCGAAACCTAGTGGCGGCTCCTTTGTCGCGGGTCTGCAACCTTGTGTTCAACGGCGTTCGCCCATGATCAATTTTGGGCAAAGTAATCACCTGATTTCAGAGACTTGTTTGGCGACAGGTTTTTTTTTGCCTGAAAGCAGCGAAAAAGCCGAAACACCGCTTGACGATGCCCGAGTGCTGGGAATATTACAGCCCAACATTCAGCAGCGATGTTGGATGGGTAGCAAGCGGTTGTAGCTCAGCTGGTTAGAGTGCCGGCCTGTCACGCCGGAGGTCGCGGGTTCGAGCCCCGTCAACCGCGCCACGCTGCCTTACCCGCCTTGGGGAAATCAAGGCCCGCCCCGGAGGGGACTGGATCGCAAGATCTGGTGAGAAGAAAATGCGCGGTTGTAGCTCAGCTGGTTAGAGTGCCGGCCTGTCACGCCGGAGGTCGCGGGTTCGAGCCCCGTCAACCGCGCCATTTTTTTTCGATCCTATCCTGAGGACATCAGGATCCGCCCCGGAGGGGAAACGACCGCAAGGTCACGCGCGGTTGTAGCTCAGCTGGTTAGAGTGCCGGCCTGTCACGCCGGAGGTCGCGGGTTCGAGCCCCGTCAACCGCGCCACTTTTCTCCCCATATCTCGGAGTTTCCGAGTTCACCCACTTCATGTTAGTCTAGCGAGATGCTGTGACCCATTGGTTTTTAGCTGGTGGTTTTTTGGCGGTTTTGTGCCAGCAGCCTTTGTTTTGCGCCGAAAGGTTCGGCGCCTATGTTTTACGAGTGTTTTCCGCCTTTGGAGGCAATCATGGTAATTACTGTTAAAACCAAAATCCCGAAACCATCGAAAAAGACGTTTTCTGTGTCTGGCATTGATATAGGGACCTTAGAGAGCGCATTGGACAAGAAAACCAGTTGGGGCAGCTATACGGCGGCACCCGTGTTTTCAGCCAAGTTCGACAAGTCAAAGAAGGTGACTGAGATCACCGTGGCGCTGAAGCCTGCGGTCAACCTGCCAAAATGGACCGAATACGCCAAAAGCACCAAAAAGCGGCAGGCAGAGTGGGATCGGATGCTCAAGGCGCTAGAATCGTACCTGTCCAATTTGCATGCTCTGATGCTAGAGGCGGTGGCTAAGTTTGCAGCTGCAATAAAAGATAAGGACCTGGATAAGGCCGGGCTTGCCGTTGAAACCAAAGCGGCCAAGTCGGCTTTTGCCAAAGCAGTGGCGGACTACGCCAGCAAAACGTCGAATGGCAACACGGTTGGCGTGTCGCTTGAATACATTGATCCTGACCCAGCCAGTTTCAAGAAAACCATACCGGCGCCGAAATCCTCGACCTATACGGTTGCGGGAAAAACCATCGAGGCGGTGTTTAACGCGCTGCAAAAACGAGCCTTTTGGGGGCGTTACCGATCAAATGCCAAGTATAAGGCGACGTTTCAACTGGACGGCCACGTGGATGTCTTCACGCTGACCACCAAGCCAACAATCATCATGCCCAAGTGGAAGGACTACAGCAAAGGCAACAAGGGCCAAAAGGGCACTTGGGACAGCATGTGGAAAAAGCTTAATACCCATGAGAACAATCACCACGGAATTTTCAAGACATGCGTAGCTGATCTCGAAACATCGCTGACCAGTACTGATATACTCGAGGGTGACTTGGCCAAGTTCTGGACTGACGAGACCAAAGACTGGCAGGACCAACAGGATACCTATGACACCAAGTCTGGGCATGGCGTCAAAGAAGGGGTCGAACTGGACGCCTCATTTGATCCTTAGCGGCTTCCAATTTAGCTTTCTTAGACACTCCAGTCGCTGATAGTGTGCTACCGCAGCGGGCCGCAGGCACGCTGCCATGCCCAACCGGGGCGCCCCTCAGCGAGGGGAAGCCTGGTCGGGAGCCCTCCGTCTGCGGCGGTCGGTCAGGCTGCTGGGGTGTCCTGTGCGAAACGGTTCTACGCGCTAGGGGAGTCGCGTTGTAAAAAACCCTGCAATGCCGCAGCTGTTTCTTCGGGGAACTGGTCGACAAAGAAGTGGCCGCCAGAGATGGCTTGCGTTGTCATGTTGCTGAGATGCGGTGCCCAAGCCTGATCCATGTCATATCGTTGCGCCATGGGGCCGGTCGCTCCGTATAACATTTGGCTTGGGCAGGATACCTGTTTGGCCAGGTCTGATGCGTCATGGTGGAAATCAATGTCTATCGCGGCGCGGTAGTCGTTGCACATGCTGTGTACACAGTCAGGATTGCGCCAACTGTGGCGATAGGCAGCTAACATATCAGGGTCAAAATCGGATAGCTGAGACCCACCCCATCCCAAAAGGCAACTTTCAAAATAGTGATCCGGGTCTGCGAGAATCATGTGTTCAGGAAAGGGCGCGGGTTGCGATAGGAAAAACCAGTGATAATAGGTTCGAGCGACATCCTGGCTCAACTCATTTAGCAGCAGATGGGTTGGGATGGTGTCCATCATGGTCAGGCTCAGAAGCGCATCAGGAGCATCAAGGGCAAGTCTATGGGCAGTTCTGGCGCCACGATCATGTCCAGCCAAATGAAAACTGTCAAAGCCTAGGCTGTGCATCAGGGCCAGCTGATCGGCTGCCATGTGACGAAAGCTCATGTCCGCCATTGATTTTGGTTTGGTGCTATCGCCGTATCCCCGAAGGTCGGCGGTGACGACGGTGAATGATGTTGCGAGTATTGGTCTAATGGCGTTCCACATGGCGCGGGTTTGTGGAAAACCGTGGAGCAGCAGCAAGGGTGGGCCTGTACCGGTCATGCTATAGGCAATGTCCACATTGTTCACGTGCTGAAGGCCGTCAATAGTGACTTTGGTCAATGCAGTCTCCGTTGGGTAGGGCGCTTGATCATAACTGCGTAAACAGCCTGAAGTGCCGAGCAGCAAATTATGCCGCCCGGCCAGAAATTATTTTGTCAGCGCATCAAGAATACGGGCCCAAGAGCGGATGCCTTTGTGAAAGCTCTTGAGGTCGTATTTCTCGTTGGGAGAATGGATGGCGTCGTCATCGTTGGCAAAGCCAACCAGCATCGCATCCATCCCGAGGACCGATTTGAAGAAGCCGGCGATTGGAATCGATCCACCCATGCCACAGAACACAGCTTCGCGTTCCCATTCATCCGACAACGCACCACGTGCAGCCTCGAACTCGGGGCGGGTGATGCTCATCACTGACGCGGGCGAGCCTTCGAGATCCTGATCCCAGACCACTTTGGCGTCGGGCGACAGTTGAGCGCCTACATGGGCGCGGATTTTCTCGCGCAGAACGTCGGGATCCATGTCGCCGACCAGACGACAGGTGATTTTGCAGTGCGCCTCTGACGGAATCACTGTCTTGGACCCAGCACCGTTATAGCCGCCCCACAGTCCATTCACTTCCAGGGTTGGGCGTGACCATTGTTGTTCCAGGGTGGAATAGGCCCTTTCGCCGTGTGCCTGACTGTATCCAACCGAGTTCAGATAGTCGGATTCGTTGAAACCACTGTTTTGCCACTGGCGCAGCTGGTCGGCAGGGACCTCATGAACGCCTTCGTAAAAGCCTTCTACGGCCACGCGCCCAGTGTCCTGATCGTAGAAGCTATCAACGATCCGCGAGAGCTCACGCAGCGGATTCAGGCCGGGTCCGCCGTAATGGCCGGAATGTAAATCAATGCGGGGCCCGATGATTGTGAATTCATCCTTCAACATACCGCGTAGCTGCGACGCAATTGACGGAACGCCGCGCGACACCATCGAGGTGTCACAGATCAGCGCGATGTCGGCTTTCAGTTCGGCGGCGTTCTCTTCCATGAAGGGTATAAGCGACGGCGAGCCGGATTCTTCTTCGCCTTCAAAGAAGAAGGTGATGCGGCAGGGCAGGGTGCCATGCACCGCCTTCCAGGCTCGGCAGGCCTCGACGAAAGTCATCAGCTGACCTTTGTCGTCCGAGGCTCCGCGGCCACGAATCACAGTGCCATTTTCTGTTTCTTCAAGTTTGGGTTCAAACGGCGGACTGGTCCACAGGTTCAATGGATCAACCGGCTGCACATCGTAATGGCCATAGAACAGCACATGTGGTAAATCGCCGTCATCATCGCCAATGTGGCCAACAACCATTGGATGGCCTGGGGTCGGGCGTTTGGCGGCATCCACACCGATGGATTTCAGATCTGCAACCAGCCAGTCAGCGGCTTTGTCACACTCGGCCTTGTAGGCCGGATCAGTTGAGATCGACTGGATTCTCAACAAATTCATCAAGTGGCTGGTGGCAGTATCCAAATTACTATCAATCCGGGCCAGTACATCATCAAGCGACATCAATTTCTCCTGAATATCGAGGCGGTTTGAAGCAGAGCCTAGCAGTGGCATCAGTCAGGGACCAGAGCTGGGCAAGGGTAGGGTGATCAGGTCTCCGATAAGTATCATCCACTTCCCATCGGCATCATTTTAGGGCGCATAAAGACAATAACAGGCCGTTGCTGTTCTTGCCGTGATTGAAACAAAGGTCTATTTGATCCACATCAAGGCTGCGACGGTTCGACCGAACGTATGTGGTTGATCGAAACGGGCGTTTAAGTTATCTATTCACAAACGTGAATACGGCACAGTCGCCTTAACTCCGGGGTGCCGGGATTAGCTATGGAGATACCGGTGGACTATACCGCGAAACTCGACACAGCGATTGACCAACTGCATGCAGAGGGTCGTTATCGGACCTTTATCGATATTGAACGCCGCAATGGCCAGTTTCCGCATGCGGTCTGGACGCGGCCTGATGGCAGCCTGCAGGACATTACTGTTTGGTGTGGCAATGACTATCTGGGCATGGGGCAAAACCCAGTAGTGCTGACCGCGATGCACGAAGCGGTTGATGCCGCCGGTGCTGGGTCGGGTGGGACACGCAATATCTCGGGCACCACCGTTTATCACAAGCGTCTTGAGGCCGAACTGGCAGATCTGCATGGCAAAGAGGCGGCGCTGCTGTTCACCTCAGCCTATATTGCGAATGATGCGACGCTGAGCACTTTGCCCAAGCTGTTTCCCGGTCTAATTATCTATTCTGATGCGCTGAATCATGCCTCGATGATCGAAGGGGTTCGCCGCAATGGTGGCGCCAAGCGAATTTTCCGTCACAACGACGTAGAGCATCTGCGCGAGCTTTTGGAAGCAGATGACCCATCAGCACCCAAGCTGATCGCGTTCGAATCAGTGTATTCGATGGATGGCGATTTTGGCCCGATCGAAGAACTGATCAAATTGGCCGAAGAATTTGGTGCGCTGACATATATCGACGAAGTGCACGCTGTGGGCATGTATGGCCCGCGCGGCGGCGGAGTGACCGAGCGCGACAACCTGGCCCACCGTATTGACATCATTAACGGCACCTTGGCCAAGGCCTTTGGCGTTATGGGTGGCTATATCGCTGCCAGCGCCAAGATGGTTGACGCGATCCGTTCCTATGCGCCGGGGTTTATCTTCACAACATCTCTGGCGCCTGCGGTGGCAGCTGGTGCCGCGGCCTCGGTTGCCTATCTGAAACAGGCGCCCGAACTGCGCGAAAAGCATCAACAACAAGCTAAGATATTGAAATTGCGGCTTAAGGGGATGGGGCTACCGATCATCGATCATGGCAGTCACATCGTGCCAGTAATCGTTGGTAATCCGGTTCACACTCAAAAGTTGAGCGACATGTTACTGTCGGATTACGGCATCTACGTGCAGCCAATCAACTTCCCAACCGTGCCGCGCGGCACCGAACGTCTGCGGTTCACTCCGTCACCGGTGCATGGTCCAAAAGAAATTGATGCACTGGTTCATGCAATGGACGCGCTGTGGTCGCATTGTGCGCTGAATCGTGCCGATCTGGCAGGCTAAGTCACTAGTCCCCTGTAAAACTACTTAGAGTGTGTTATTCATTCGTCAACGAAAGAGTGCAATCGAATCGATGGGATGATTCCATAGGCATTCTGGGAATATGTGGCGGGCAGGTATAGGATAGCAGGGATGATTGGGCGCATCACTCAGCGCAAATCCAAAGCGCAGAAGGTCATCGAACCACGGAGTTTCGATGACTATGAAGTTCGGCTTGGAGATGCGATGCGCGGAGAACGCGCGACAATGGGCAAGTCACTGCTGGACGTGCAGCGTGAATTGCGGATTAAAGCTTCCTATATAGCAGCCATCGAGCACTCGGATCCTACCGTTTTTGACACTCCCGGTTTTATCGCAGGCTATGTGCGCTCTTATGCCCGCTATCTGAACATGGACCCGGAGCAGGTGTTTGACGATTTCTGCCGCGAAAGCGGATTTGAAGTTGCGCACGGCATGTCGGCCAAAGCCTCTAGTAAGCGCGCTGGTCCTGCTCCAATTTCAACCGGCATGGGCGGAATGAGAACCGATGCCTTTACTGCTCCAAACACCCCCTTTGCCCCGACCAGCAATGGTTTTCTTGAGAATTTGGAAGCGCGGGCCTTAGGCTCGTCCTTGATTTTGCTGGCTTTGATCGGCGGCATTGGCTTTGGCGGCTGGACGGTTTTGAAGCAGGTGCAACAGGTACAGATGGCGCCGATGGAACAGACACCGGTGGTGCTGGCCGAGCTAGATCCATTGCAAGCGGCTGAGTTGAATGCCGCCAATGCAGGGGAAAGCCCAGCTGCAGACGCACTGATCCGCCTGTATCGTCCTCAGGCGTTGGACGTGCCGGTTCTGATGGCGCGTGATGCGCCTATCTCAACCCTTGATCCCAGCGCCTTTGGCAGCTTTGCAGCCCCTGAACTCCCCGGCTTAGAATTTGCTGAAGCGCTCCGCCCTGGCGGCGTTGCGCCGCAGTCTCAGGTCGTGCCGCAGGTTATTGAACTGGCCGCGCCGCGAATGGAAATGGTTGCTGTGCGCGATTCATGGGTGCGGGTCAGTGCTGCTGATGGCAGCGTGATCTTCGAAGGGATCATGAAACCAGGCCAGCGCTATGAAATTCCCGCGACTGAAGAGGCACCGACACTGCGGACCGGAGAAAGCAGCGCAATCTATTTTGCTTTGGGTGGTGCCCATTTTGGGCCAGTTGGAAATCGCGGTGAAGTGACTAAGAACCTGCCACTGTCAATTGATAGTGTGACCGATCGGTTTGACGTTGCCAATCTGGATCAAGATCGTGATTTGGCTAAAATGGTGGCCGAACTCGAGACAGGATTACTCTCAGAATAAACCGACCTGTGTGAGCAGTCGTTTGTCGAGTGCCATTGCAGCGCATTGGATCAGCGCGTATCTAGAGACAACCGATCTTTAGTCTGGATCCCCAAAATGTCGATCAATCATATCCGTCCTTGGCGCAACATCGAGCGTCGCGAAAGCCGTCAGATCATGGTGGGCAATGTGCCTGTTGGTGGTGATGCACCAATCGCGGTGCAGACGATGACCAATACCCTGACTACGGATATTGCTGGAACTATTGCGCAGGTGCAGGCCGCGGCTGATGCAGGCGCTGACCTGGTGCGGATTTCAGTCCCGGATCAGGCCTCGTCTAAGGCCCTGAAAGAGATTGTCGCGGAAAGCCCGGTGCCGATTATCGCCGATATCCACTTTCACTACAAACGCGGCATCGAGGCGGCCGAGGCTGGTGCAGCCTGCCTGCGCATCAATCCCGGCAATATCGGCAACGAATCGCGGGTCGCTGAAGTGATCAAGGCGGCCAAGGATCATAATTGCTCTATCCGTATCGGCGTAAATGCCGGTTCTCTGGAAAAGAACTTGCTGGAGAAATACGGCGAACCTTGTCCGGATGCGATGGTGGAAAGCGGGCTGAATCATATCCGCATTCTACAGGATCACGATTTTCATAACTACAAGATCTCGGTCAAAGCGTCGGATGTGTTCATGTCAGCGGCGGCCTATATGCAACTGGCGGAAGCGACCGATGCGCCGATCCACCTTGGCATCACCGAGGCTGGTGGATTTGTCTCGGGTACCATCAAGTCGGCGATTGGCCTAGGTCAGCTGCTGTGGATGGGCATTGGTGACACTCTGCGGGTTTCACTGAGTGCGGATCCAGTGGAAGAGGTCAAAGTTGGCTTTGAAATCCTGAAATCACTGGGCCTGCGCCACCGTGGGGTCAATATTATTTCTTGCCCGTCCTGCGCGCGGCAGGGGTTTGACGTGATCCGGACGGTCGAGGCTCTGGAGCAGCGGCTGGCCCATATTCGCACCCCAATGAGCCTGTCGATCATTGGTTGTGTGGTGAATGGCCCGGGCGAAGCACTGATGACCGACATTGGATTTACTGGCGGCGGCGCTGGTGCAGGAATGGTTTATCTTGCAGGCAAGGCTAGTCACAAGATGAGCAACGAGCAAATGGTCGAGCACATTGTCCAAGAGGTCGAAAAAAAGGCTGCGGCGCTGGATTCTGCGGCTGCGGAATGATCTGATCTGGCTGAGAGTGTAGGGTGCGTGCTTGCACGCACCGCTGCGGAAGGTGCGTGCAAGCACGCACCCTACACCGACCTCAGCCGCGTTGGTCGCGCATTTCTGCGATAATGACGGACATCTGATCGGCTGGCAGATACCCCCGAAGCAGTTCGCTTTGCAGAACAAAAGTCGGGGTACCAGAAATTTTCATCCGTTGCGCCAAAGCGCGGGTTTGGGCCAATTCCTGAGTGATCTCAGGGGAATCCATCTGTGCCATGATGGCATCGGCATCAAGCCCCAGCTCTTCGGACAGGCGTCGCAGTGACACGTCGTTTGGGTCCCCACCAAATTCTATCAGTGCGTCATGCACTTGTTTATAGGCTTTGTCACCAGCGACAAGACGAGTGGCAACCGCAAAGCGAGAGGCCATCATCGAGGCCTCACCCAGGATTGGAAATTCTTTGATGACCAAACGAATATTGCCGTCTTCGGCAAGCAGTTGTGCTACCTCGGGGGCGGCACGACGGCAATAGCCGCAGCGGTAATCCATGAATTCAACCAGAGTAATGTCACCGTCCAGATTTCCGCCGACCCAGGAATAGCCGTCGTTTTGCAGCTCCTCCAAATTGGCGGCGACTAGGGCCTCGTCCTGAGTGGCCTCAGTCTGGGCTTGGCGTTGTTCCAGCAGGTTCACCGCTTCGATGATCACCTCGGGATTTTCCAGCAAATAGGCCCTCACTTCGGCCCCAAAGATAGCGCGTTCAGCCTCGCTCATGGTTGACAGGTCAAGCGCTTGGGCTGGAGCGGTCAGCAGTGCCAACGCGGTTGCAACACCCGAAAGGGCACGGGGAAAGCGGATCATTTGTTATTCCTCTTTTGGTACTGTTCAGCAGCAACAAGCACATCCTGTGCCCGGCGCCAAGTGGCAGAGCCGCGCGGCAGCAATGCGCTGGCGCGTTTGGCGTGACGTCCGGCGTCATCCATCCGGCCCTGCAGGGCGTATCGTTCAGCGGTGACCAGTGCTGCCATGCCGGTTTGGCCGGTCTTGGCATAGGCCAAGGACATGTCTCGTAGCAGCCTAGCATCGCGGAAATCACGGGCGCGGGCCTTTTCCATTGCCTTGATGGCTTGTTTGGGTTGACCCGCTGCCAGCAATGCGCGGCCGTAACCGCCCAAGGTAAGCGGTTCAGATGGAGCTAGATCCACGGCATGGCGATAGGCTGTCAAAGCCTGTTTCCAGCGGCGGTTCTCCATCAGGATCTGACCTTTGAGGTCATAGTAAAAGGCATCATTGGGCCGCAGTGCAAGGGCACCATTCAGCGCGCTCAGCGACGCCTTTAAATTGCGCTGCCGGTGATAGGACACCGCCTCGCGCATGAGTTGGACATCTTTTGCGGTTTCTTCATGAGCCCGGCGTTTGGTCCATTTTGGTGACCGGATAAAGGCGGACAGCTTACCACGGGCGCGGGCAAACCAATAGTTGGCCTCGGCATTGGACGTGCTTTGATCGCCGTAACTGGAAACATAGGCCTTGGCGGCGCGAAGGCGATCACGGCTTAGCGGATGCGAGCGCATATAGGGGTCTTGATTGGTTGTACTCAGCAGCTCCTGGCCAGCAAAAATCTGGTGCAGATCGACCAGACCTTGGGGCGTTATTCCCGCGCGGGTCAGATAGCCTGCAGCCGAGCGGTCGGCAGAAGCCTCCTCGGCCCGTGTGTGGGACAGAAAGGCGCGCAGCGCCGAGCTTTGAGTGCCGATGGCGATGCCGGCGGCCGCGTCGCCAGCCCCGGCTGCTGCAGCCAGCACCGCCAGAGCAATGCCAAGCCCCGAGGCCGAGTTGGCCGAGCGCATATTCTGCATGCGTCGGGCCAGATGGCCATTGGCAATATGGGCCGCCTCATGCGCAATCACCGCCTGTAGCATCTCGGGGTTGGTGACCTTTAGGATCAGCCCGTAGTTCACAAAAATGGTTTGCGAATCAATGACAAAGGCATTGAAGCTGGAATCGTTGACCACCAGCACGCGTACGCGTTTGGCGTTCAGCCCGGCGGCGCTAAGCACAGGGGCAGCCAGTCGATTCAATCCATATTCGATGTCTGCATCGCGCAGTAAGGTGATCGCAGCCGAGGGCAACGCTGACGCCACCACTAAGACTGCGCTCAACAACAGGGCCGGGATTGACGCCAGCCGATATAAACGGTCAATAACCATGACGGCACCATGGGAGATCAACATGCGAAACTCAACCCGGTCAAAAGTCGATCCCTTCATTGTGATGGATGTAATGGAGGCCGCCCGCCAAGCGGAAGAGGCAGGACGCCACATTATCCACATGGAGGTTGGCCAACCATCGACCGGCGCACCACTTGGCGCGCGACGTGCTTTGGCGGGCGCGCTTGAGGATGATGCGCTGGGTTACACTGTAGCCTTGGGGTTGCCAGCACTGCGGCAGCGCATCGCGCGGCTTTATGGTGAATGGTATAATGTCGATCTGAACCCCGAGCGGGTGATTGTGACGCCGGGATCTTCGGGCGCTTTTCTTCTTAGCTTTACCGCGCTGTTCGATAGTGGTGACAGGGTTGGTATTGGCGCCCCGGGATATCCGTCCTATCGGCAGATTCTAAAAGCGCTGGGAATGACCCCGGTGGACATCCAGACGTCGCCGGAAAACCGGTTGCAACCGGTGGCAGCGGACTTTGCCGGGTTGGATCTGGCTGGGCTGATGGTTGCCTCGCCCGCCAATCCAACTGGAACCATGCTGGACCACGGCGCCATGGGCGCGCTGATTGATGCGACACAGGAGCAGGGCGCCAGTTTTATCTCGGACGAGATTTACCATGGGCTGGAATATGAGGCCAAGGCTGTCACCGCGCTGGAACTGACCGATGAGTGTTATGTGATCAACTCGTTCTCCAAGTTCTTTGCAATGACCGGTTGGCGAGTAGGTTGGATGGTGGTGCCCGAGGATCATGTGCGGGTGATTGAGCGGATCGCCCAGAACATGTTCATCTGCGCGCCACATGCCAGCCAGATTGCAGCATTGGCGGCGCTGGAGTGTCAGGGCGAGATGCGTGAAAATTTGGCTGTTTATGCGCGTAACCGGCAATTGATGCTTGAAGGGCTGCCCAAAGCTGGGTTTACCAAGATCGCGCCGCCGGATGGGGCGTTTTACGTTTATGCAGATGTCTCGGATCTGACGTCTGATAGTCGCGCCTTTGCGGCTGAGATTCTTGCGCAAGCTGGGGTGGCGGTGACGCCGGGTTTGGATTTCGACCCCGTTCGTGGGGCGACCACGCTGCGATTTTCCTATGCTCGCTCCACCACTGATATCGAGGAAGGGCTGGCGCGATTGGAGACGTTCATGGCGGCGCGGCAATAGTGCAAGGCGCCTCAAACTCAGGCGACCCTTGGTGATAATTGAGTGCAAACCGTAGGAGCCGTTCAAATCGGGTGACGATTGGCCTATGTTGGTGCAAATGGCAGTAAAGGCTTAGAAACATGAGCAGAGTTTTCACTCTCATAGCGCTGATTTGGGCGTTGGCAGGGCAGGCGGTTCCCTCCCAAGCGCAGACCCAGGGGTTCAGCGGGCTGGCCCGCATTGATGCGGCCGCCAGCCGGATTGAAGATTTGGACACCGGTGGCGCGATGATAGCGCTGCGCCTGAGCCAAGGGGTGCCGTATCGGCTGTTCACCCTTAATGATCCACCGCGTCTGGTGCTGGATTTCCAAGAAGTGGACTGGCGCGGGCTAAGCTCCGAATCTTTGCTGCGGGGGCAGAACGTTACCCAAGTTCAGTTTGGCACCTACGTGCCGGGCTGGTCGCGGATGGTGCTGCAACTGGCCGAGCCAATGGCGGTCAAAAGCGCGGCGTTGGATATTGATGCGGTGACAGCGCAGGCGGATTTGCGACTGGAACTGTCAGTGGTCAGTGCCGAGGCCTTTTCCGCCCACGCTGGGGCGCCATCAGATCCGCGCTGGGATTTGCCCGCAGCGGAACAGTTGTCGTCGCCCATTAAACGCGGCCCGGATGCGCCATTGCTGGTGGTGTTAGACCCCGGCCACGGCGGTATTGATCCCGGTGCCGAGGTGACCAGTGACGGGCGCGCGGTGGTGGAAAAGGATCTGATCCTGGGTTTTGCAATCGAGTTGGGCGAGACCCTGGTGCGCTCGGGCCGGTTTCAGGTGCAGCTGACTCGTGACGGCGATTACTTTGTGTCGCTGGAGCGCCGCATTGCGCTGGCGCATCAGGCTGGCGCTGATCTGTTTGTCTCGTTGCATGCAGATTCGCTGTCCGAGGGGTTGGCCCATGGGGCGACGGTGCATGTGTTGTCACCCGAAGCCTCGGATGTGGCCTCGGCTAAGTTGGCAGAGCGACATGATCGCAGTGATTTGTTGGCTGGCGTGGATTTGAGTGACACGGACGACCGTGTCACTGGTATTCTGCTGGACCTGGCGCGCCAGGAAACCCAACCGCGTAGCGACGCATTGGCGCGATCTCTGGTCGAGGGAATGGCCAATCGGGGCGGGCCGATGAATCGACGCCCGTTGCGATCTGCCGGGTTTTCGGTGCTCAAGGCGGCGGATATTCCTTCGGTGCTGATTGAGATCGGGTTTATGTCCAGTCCGCGAGATTTGGAGAACCTGCAAGACCCGGAGTGGCGTGCCGCAATGGCGCGTGGTATTCTGAATGGGTTGGTGGCCTGGCGGGAAGAAGACACAACGCGAAGGTCACTGGTGCGGCAGTAATGTCGTTTGACGATTTGGTTAGGGTTTGGGCCGGCCGAAGATCCGCATCAGCGGCGGCTGGCAGCGTGTTTTTGCCATCTGTTGTTTTGACCATTGGCCTTGGCATCCCTATATAGACGACATGTGCACAGGAAGGCAGTACAGTGCTTAGGTTTATTCTCTCATTCTTCGGCTCCATCTTCAGTACCATTACGCTGGGCATTGCGATGGTGGCCCTGACAATTGGCGCGGTGTTCTGGATCTATGGGCGCGATTTGCCCAGCCACGAATCCCTGGCCCAGTATCAGCCGCCGACCATCAGCCGCATCTATTCCGGCGAAGGCCAGTTGATTGATGAGTTTGCCAAAGAACGCCGTCTGTTTGCGCCTTCGGATGAGATCCCGGATCTGGTGAAGCAAGCGTTCATCTCTGCGGAAGATAAGAATTTCTATAGCCACAAGGGCTATGACATGCGCGGCATTGCTGCCGCTGCTGTTGAAGCCGTGATGTCGCGTGGGGCGAATGTGCGCGGCGCCTCGACCATTACCCAGCAGGTGATGAAGAACTTTTTGCTGTCCGGCGATCGCAAGGCAGAGCGTAAGATCAAGGAGATCATTCTGGCTGCGCGTCTAGAAGAGACGCTGAACAAGGAGCAGATCCTTGAGCTCTATATGAATGAAATCTTCCTGGGGCAGAATTCCTATGGGGTGGCCGCGGCGTCGCAGACATATTTCAACAAGACACTGGAAGAGCTAGCTCCACATGAGGCGGCGTTTCTGGCTTCTTTGCCCAAGGCTCCGGGTAAGTTTCATCCGGTGCGCGGTAAGGAACGCCTGACTGAACGTCGTGACTATGTGCTGCGCGAAATGATGCAGAACGGCTATATCTCCGATGCCGTCTACAAGGTTGAAGTCGAGCAGCCGCTGCGCTCGGTGCAAAATGGGGATTTTGAGAGTTTTCGCACAGCGTTGCCACCGCGTGACTATTTCACTGACGAGATCCGCCGCCAGTTGTCAGTTGATTTCGGCGAAGGTGAATTTTTCACTGGTGGTTTTACCGTGCGTGCCACCATTGACGCTGAAATGCAGCAGGTGGCCGCATCGTCTTTGCGTACTGGGTTGGAAAAATACGACCGCTCGCGCGGGGTTTGGCGTGGGACAGAGATGACCATCGCGGCGGATTTGCTGAGCAATGAAGAGTCTTGGCGCACCGCTTTGGCCGAAACCAAGGTGTCGCGAGACGTCTCGCTTGGCGGCGACTGGTTGCCGGCGGTGGTGTTGGGTGTTGGCGACAAGCAGTTGACTGTTGGTGTGGAGAATACCGGCGGGACTGGTGTGGTTCCGCGCTCTGACATCAAGTGGATGAAGGGCAGTTTTGCTGAGAACCTGACCGTTGGTGATGTGGTGCTGGTCGTTGCTGTGACCAAGGACGATGTCTTTCAGCACTGGTCGCTGCGGCAGGTGCCTGAAGTGCAGGGCGGATTTGTCGCCATGGACGTGAATACGGGTCGGGTGTTGGCGATGCAGGGCGGGTTCTCGTATCAGCATTCGGTGTTCAACCGTGCAACGCAGGCGCAGCGCCAGCCGGGGTCCAGTTTTAAACCCTTTGTCTATGCTGCGGCGCTGGACAGTGGGTACAGTCCGGCGACCATCGTGATCGATGCGCCGATTGAGGTGAACACACCGCAAGGCTTGTGGCGGCCACGAAACTCGTCGAACAAATTCTATGGACCAACGCCGCTACGTACTGGGATCGAGCGGTCGCGGAACCTGATGACCATTCGATTGGCGCAGGAAATTGGGATGCCAGTGGTTGCGGGCTACGCCGAACGTTTTGGTGTTTATGAAGAGATGGGACCTTATCTGGCCAATTCTCTGGGCTCGGAGGAGACCACATTGTACAAGATGGTGACCGCCTATGCGATGTTTGCCAATGGTGGCGAACGGTTGAAGCCGACCTTGGTGGACCGGATTCAGGACCGCGAAGGTCAGACTATATATCGCCATGATGACCGAGATTGTGTGGATTGCTCCTCGGCCTTACTGCCTGAAGGAGTCGCCCCACGAATTGTGACCGATCGAGATCAGGTAATGGATCCGATCACTGCCTACCAGCTGACCTCGATGATGCGTGGCGTGGTTGAACGCGGTACTGCTGCCGGCAATGTGCATCTAGGGGTGCCGACGGCAGGCAAGACCGGCACAACCAACGAAGCACGCGATGTTTGGTTCATCGGCTTTACGTCGAATATTGTGGCGGGTTGCTACATTGGACATGATCGTCCACGGCCTTTGGGGCGCGGCACCTATGGTGGCAATACCTGCGGGCCAGTGTTCCAGCAGTTCATGGAGAAGGCGACAGCCAAATATGGTGGTGGCCCGTTTGATGTGCCGCCGGGTGGCCACTTCATCAAGATTGACCGCTTTACCGGCGCGCGACTGCCTGATGAGGCCAGCGGCGAATACGTGGTGGCCGAGTATTTCCGCGATGGTGCCGAGCCGATTTTTGGTCTGAGCTATGATGGTGGCTTTGCAATGGGATCGAACCTGCCTCTGTTTGAAGAGGTTAATCAAGGTGGTCGACAGGTCACCACCTCGAGCGGGGGAACTGCAGTTCTGGGGCCCAAAGCAACCTTTGGTACGGTTAGCTCGGGCGGGCTTTATTGATCTGCTTGATCCAGTAGCAGGGCGAGCAGGTCGCTTTCATCGTCCTGAGATGTAATTCCCTGTGCCCGCCAGGCAATGGAAAGGGCACATTTAGCCGCGGCCCATTGCGCCAGCCGGTGTGGCGACACGTTCATTGCCTTGGCAAACTGCTCGGTCACTTGTTTGATTCGGATTGGGTCTCGGACTAAAGCCGGAAGGCATATGGGGTGGCGTAATGCATTGGCAAGTTCAAATGCAGGGTCCCCTAAATATCCTTTGGCGTCATACACTCGCGGGCCCGCTGACGTCAAAATGACGTTGTCGTGATGCAGATCGCCATGCAGCGGGATGGGGGAGGGCTGACTGCCTAGTAAATGCCGTGCAATTTGTGCGGCGCGATGAATGTTATGGCGCAAAATAACCGGGTATTTGGGAGTGATTTGTAACTGAAACAACGCGGTGAAGACATCTTCAAGGGGACGTAGATTGGAAATGGCAGACGTTGGCACAAGGTGCAGGCGCCGAGTGGAGTCGCAAAGTAACTGATCTGCTCGCTTGGCCTCGCCGGATCGGGCAATATCACCAAGGCTAGGGCCATCCAGCCATTGCATCAATACAGCAGCCCCGCTGTTGTTGAATATTTGAACCGCTCCGCTGTCGGACCAGGCATTGAGCAGATCTGCCCCAGCTGCTTCGTTACCTCGATCGAACTGCCGGTACAGCTTTAGAACTGCCGTCGTACCATCTCTCTGATGTACCTTCCAAAGCCATGCAATTGGCGTTTGAGACAGTATTTCAGGGTCGCTCAGCTGCCATTTGGTCAAAATTGCAGCAAGACCATCTACCATAACACTTCTGCTCATCTTGTGGTGCCTCTCAGGTCTTGGTATCACGCAGACCTTATACAGTAAGTTGGGACCAAACCATGCGCGCCGAAACCCAGAACTATGTTGCTCAGATTGAGAAGTCTCTAGAGCTGTTGGCGCAGCGGATGGACCGTGAAACCGCGCCGCACCGGTTAGAAGAATTCGACGCGCGGGTTGAAAACCCCAATCTGTGGGACAACCCCGATGCTGCGCAAAAGCTGATGCGCGAGCGGCAGATGTTGGTCGATGCGATGGATACTTACAATGGTATCAAGCAAGACATGGCTGATAACATCGAGATGATTGAACTCGGCGAGATGGAAGAGGACGACGAAGTCGTTGCAGATGCCGAAGAGGCCATGAAGACACTTGCTGCAAAGGCTGCCGCGAAAGAGCTGGAGGCGCTGTTGGACGGCGAGGCTGACAGCAATGATACTTTCCTTGAGATTAACTCGGGGGCAGGTGGCACCGAAAGCTGTGATTGGGCTTCGATGTTAGCCCGGATGTATGTTCGCTGGGCTGAGAAAAAGGGCTATAAGGTCGAGCTGCAGTCTGAAAGCGCTGGTGAAGAGGCTGGGATCAAGTCTGCTGCCTATAAGATCACGGGCCACAATGCCTATGGTTGGCTGAAGTCGGAAAGCGGCGTGCACCGCCTGGTGCGGATCTCGCCTTTTGACAGTGCCGCGAAACGCCACACCTCCTTTACCTCGGTCAAAGTTTACCCGGTGGTCGATGATAATATCGAAATTGAAGTCAATCCGGCTGACATCCGCATCGATACCTACCGGTCGTCGGGGGCAGGTGGGCAGCACGTGAACACCACTGACTCGGCTGTGCGGATCACCCACCATCCCACCGGTATTGTAGTGACCAGTTCGGAAAAATCGCAGCACCAGAACCGTGATATTGCGATGAAGGCTTTGAAATCCCGACTTTATCAAATGGAATTGGATAAGCGCAGCGCACTGGTCAACGAGGCCCATGAGAATGCAGGCGACGCAGGCTGGGGCAACCAGATTCGCTCGTATGTGCTGCAGCCGTATCAGATGGTCAAAGACCTGCGCACCAGTCACGAGACCTCGGACACCAAGGGTGTGTTGGACGGTGACTTGGATGGTTTCATGGCGGCGACACTTGCTTTGGATGTGGCAGGAAAAAGCCGGGCCGAGGCGCAGGGCCTGTAAGCCAACACTTCAGAGGGCGACTGCTCAGGCCGGGGAAACCCGGCCTTTTGTGTGTCAGATGCTGGGGACGTGACCACTTGTCAGCGATAAACATACATGCCCAGAAGATGTATGTGAACTGTGGGTTTAATTGTGAAAACTCAGAGGTTAGGCTGCAATGGAAACGTTCGCGAGCAGTCAGGATATATGCCTTCAATCTACTAATGTGCCGCTGACTTGGGTGGTGATTTGCACTTTGGCTTTCTGTCACGATGAGCAGGCCACTTGGGACCGTGATGCTTAAGTTGCCCGCTGGGACGTTAAACCTAAGTCCCTTTGGACAGGACCGGAAGATCCTCGACTTAGGATGCTTATCCCTGGCCAGCAGAAGGTCGACAGAATGCCCGCTGCCTGAGGGTTCAGGCCGGATATGTCTTTGGGAGGAGACATAAATGAACACAGAGAAAGCCTTTGGCGTGCCGGAATTACGGCCGATGACCTTGTCCATATTGCGTCAGGCGTTGCGCAGGGGCTGGGGGGACTTCAAGGCCAGACCGGAACTTGGGTTGGCGTTTTCTGGGCTGTATGTCTTGGCTGGATGGATGATGGCCTGGATCACGCAAGCAACCGGCACCACGTCTTGGTTGGTTCTAGCCGCAATCGGGTTCCCGCTGATCGGCCCGTTTGCTGCAGTGGGGCTGTATGAGGTTTCGCACCGGTTAGAGCAGGGCAGGCCAAAAGATGCCAGAGCTGTTATCCGAGCCGTACTGCAGCAAGGCAGCCGGCAACTGCCTTCGATCTGCGCCATTATCGTGGTGGTTTTCCTGTTCTGGTTCTTTCTGGGACACATGATTTTTGCTCTTTTCATGGGGTTGTCTCCGATGACCAATGTGTCGTCATCGTTGGACATATTCCTGACCCCAAACGGTTTAATTATGTTGGTTGTTGGCTCGGTGGTTGGTGCGTTGTTTGCATTGCTGCTGTACATGATCACGGTGCTATCGTTGCCGATGTTGCTGGATCGCGAAATTGATTTTGTCACTGCAATGATCACCAGCTTTCAGTATGTCAGCAGTAATTTTGTAATGATGCTTGGCTGGGCTCTGTTTATCGCCATCACGACCTTTGTCGCGCTGTTACCGGGGTTTGTAGGGCTACTGTTGGCGTTACCACTACTGGGGCATGCAAGCTGGCATGTCTATCGGCTGATCGTTATTGCTGACGAGGCATGAGCTAAGGGCATTGAACTGGCGCTTGCGCCCAATTTTCGCGCCCCATGTCCACCAGCCTGGCGCGCAGGGTGGCGGCTTCTGAGTGCCCGATTTCAAGCGCATAGATATAGGCTTGCGTCAAAAAGAACCCCGCCGCGTCTTGAGTTGCGGCGGTGTCGGCGGCCTCGGTATAAAGGGCAACTTGTGCCAGTGTATCGCCGGCCGCGTGAGCGGCCAACAACCGGGTTTCCAGACTGCTCATTCGGCGGCTCTAGAAGTTGCCCTATTCCGTTGTACTTGTTCGGCCACCCAGTCGTGAAACAGATGCGTAGGCCCATCCATCACCGGCGAGAATCGACCCCCGTCAAAGCCCGGAGCATTGCGTCCCTGTTGCATGCCTTCGACTACAAATACATCCTCAGCAAACACCTGTTTCCATTGCTCTGTATTGCGCGCACGTAGATCAGCGTCGGTGTCGGGTTCGGAATAGTAGATATGGATATGCTCGCTGGTTTGGCCCGGGCCGTTGGGGTGCAACAGGATCACAAAGGCGTGGTCACGGTGTACGCCGAACAATACATTGGGATAGACGGCAATATATTCTGCGGCCTTGTCCCATTTGTCGCTCAGGTCCTCAAAATCGGCAAACGTCGCGCCATCTTCGCCTGTGAGCTGGCGATAGACCCAAGTTCCCTGGCCGGAAAATGCACCGGGTTGTTCGATGTGATAGTGATCTTCCAACCGGGAATAGCTGTTTAACCCAGGATGAACCCAAGGCAAATGATAGCTTTCACAGTAATTCTCGACCGCCAGTTTCCAGTTGCAGTTCAACTCCAGCTGGAACTGGCTGTCGGCACCACCGTGGTGCAGCGGTTTGTCAAATTCAGCCCACCGGGCGATCACATCCGCCATCGCGTGTTCAAACACAGGCGCTTCCCCTGAGAGGTTAATCCAGACCACGTCACGCCAGATATGGCTGCGCACCTCGACCAAGCCCAACAGGGCGCGGTCAATGCCGTCGTGGGTGTTCTGGCCCGGGCCGCCCACATGTGGTGTGCTGACCAGCTTACCATCGGTTGAATAGCACCAGCTGTGATAAGGACACCGAATTGCGCCTTCGATCTTGCGAGGAGCATCGACCAAGATCATTCCGCGGTGGCGGCAGGTGTTTTGGAACACCCGCACCTCGCCTTTTCGATCGCGGATCAACAACAAAGGGATGTTCAGGAAATTGATTGGTACAGCGTCGCCGGGGTCTGGAACGTCAGCGGCCACCGCCAGCCCAGCCCATTGCTTATACAACAACGCCTGCTTTTCTTCTGCATAGACCGCATCATCATTATAATGGGCATTTGGCAGGCCTCGGGCCTGTTGGATGGGCGCGCGCACGGCGGACAGATCGGTGTCAGACATCTGGATTCCTCGCTCAGGTTACCCGGTTTTGATAACCCGTGCTGGATCCTTGTCCGTCTGTTTCGCGACCTGACTTTTCTCAAGGCGACAAATTGCAGCCCTAAACGCAGGATCAACGGAATGGGTCGCTCACCTGTAACAAATCCCGGTGGAAGGGCATCAGGTCGGCCACGGTGACGAAACCGGATCCTCGGGCGGCGGATAGAATGTCTCCGAAATTGTGCCCCAGATGTTCATAAACCATCCGTGTCGCCCGTGTGCCGCTGCTTTCTTCGCGCACAGTGCGGCTGACATAACCAACCCAGAAGTTGTTTTTCAGGGATGCCGCGCGGGATAGGTAGTTGAACGAACAAGTCAATGCGCCACGTCGTGCAATGACCAGCGCCACCCCATCATCCTGTTGAGTTGCGTAGCCTCGAAATTCGCGTGTGTAGGGATCTGTGGGCAGGCCTTGGTGTCGCATAGCTTCCTTTGCTTCAAATCCTTTGACGTATGTGACACCATCTGAGCGGAACACATGGGACAGCCCGATCAAAAACTGATTGTCTCTTGTGAAGCTACGTCGTGAAAACCGGTAAATTCCCGATGGAAAGGTATTCTCTGAGAGGGAACTGACGCGGTGACCCAGAAATTCGTCCAAAATCGGTCCGTTAAGGATTTGGCCCTTGGTATTGAGCGAATTGACAGGTTCTAGTAGTATACGGGCGTCCACTTCAAAAAAGGAACACATCCGTTCCAGCACGTCCGGTCGGGGGAAGCTTTCGCCAGACAAGTAGCGATTAAATTGCGTCCGGTTGATCCCTAGCTGACGTGACAACTCGGAAATTGAGGGGTATTTTTTCGCCATTTGCCGCAAGTTGGCGCCAAACATATCGCGCAAATCTGCCGGAGAACGGGGTGACTTTGACATGGACTTTGCCTTGGAACTGGTTAACTAAAAATATATTACTAGCGCCGAAGAAAATGACATTCAGGGCACTTTTGTCACAGTTGACGCCAAGTAGAGGTAGTTGTGACGCTAGTTAGGTTGCAAGGCTAACTTGTCAGACACAAAAATCAATAGCCAGACACCGAATTTACCATGTTTGAACGCTTCCATATGTTCCAGAATTGAAGGGTATTCTGAATGAGGCATGGTATGAATGGTGTGGTACTCTGGAGCGATGCGAGCCAACACAAGGCCGTCATTTGGTGTGAAGATCAGGGAGACCTTGCCTTCTATTCACAAAAGCACCGCCAGTCGTTTGTAGATCTGCACGAGGGTGATCTGATCTGTTTTGACCTGACATTGCAGCACAATCGGCGCATGGCCGAAAATCTGCAAGTGTTGGAAGGGGCCGCCTGTATGGGGTTGGCTCACAACCTGACCGTAGCTGAGCCTGACGCGGCCGGAGAATCGGATCGCCGACAAAACACCGCCCAGGTCATTCCCTTTGCGGCGCCTGTTGAGCAAAAGCAGCGCGCAAATATCTCGCGCCGCAATTGTCTGGGATGATTCTGCGTGTGCGGGGGCTTAGTCGCCCCGCAATAAGGCGGCAACGCCGGTTCGTGCAACTTCGACCAATCCCAACGGCCGCATCAGATCTGCAAAGGCGTCGATCTTGTCCGGCGCACCAGTGATTTCAAACACAAAGCTGGACAGTGTGCTGTCAACAACATTGGCGCGGAAGATGTCGGCCAAACGCAGCGCTTCTACTCTCTTTTCACCGTCACCAGACACTTTGAAGATGGCCAGTTCCCGCTCTACAGTTGGTCCCTCGACTGTAAGATCATGCACTTCATGAACTGGTACGATCCGGCCCAGTTGCGCCTTGATCTGTTCAATGACCTGGGGCGTCCCTTTGGTGACAATGGTGATGCGGCTTAGGTGGCCGGTATGGTCCACCTCGGCAACAGTCAGGCTTTCAATGTTGTAACCACGACCGGCAAATAGTCCGATAACCCGTGCGAGAACGCCTGGTTCGTTTTCAACCAGCACCGCAAGTGTATGCCGTTCCTGCACATCCGAAAACGTTGGGCGCAGGTTATAGGCAGAATGGCGGGTCGAGCCTTTTTTGATATGTAGGGCAGACATGGATAGTCCCTTTCGGTTCTTCGAGTCCCGGAAAATTCGAATTTTCCGGGACGTTTTCTATCTGGAAAACGGGTCTGGTTACACCAGTACCGCGCCGCCAGCTTGGATGGCGCCTTCGGTATCGGCCTCACCCAGCAGCATTTCATTATGCGCCTTGCCCGATGGGATCATTGGAAAGCAGTTTTCATGCTTCTCTACCAGGCAGTCGAAAATCACTGGGCCGTCATACGCCAGCATCTCCATGATCGCGTCATCCAGATCAGCCGGGTCCGAGCAACGGATGCCCTTGGCGCCAAAGGCTTCGGCCAGTTTGACAAAGTCGGGCAGGGCTTCGGACCAAGACTGCGAATAACGCGACCCATGCAGTAGTTCTTGCCACTGGCGCACCATGCCAAGACGTTCGTTGTTCAGGATGAACTGTTTCACGGGTAGCTTGTACTGTGTTGCCGTGCCCATTTCCTGCATGTTCATCAACCACGAGGCCTCGCCCGCGACGTTGATCACCAGGGCGTCAGGATGCGCCATTTGCACACCGATGGAGGCGGGGAAGCCATAGCCCATAGTGCCAAGACCGCCTGATGTCATCCAGCGGTTGGGGTCTTCAAAGTTCAGGAACTGCGCCGCCCACATCTGGTGCTGGCCCACTTCGGTGGTGATATAGCGGTCGTATTTCTTGGTCAGGGCTTCCAACCGCGACAGTGCATACTGCGGCTTGATAGTTTTCTTGTCCTCGGCAAACTTCAGGCAATCCACCTTGCGCCAATCGTCAATCTGACGTGTCCAGGACACCAGCGCCTCGGCATTGGTTTTGCGGCCGCGCGATTTCCAGATCTTCAGCAGATCTTCGAGCACATGGCCAACGTCACCGACGATGGGAATATCAACCCGGATCACCTTGTTGATCGAGGAGGGGTCAATATCGATATGTGCCTTGGTAGAACCCGGCGAAAAGGACGAGAGCACACCGGTGATACGGTCGTCAAAGCGCGCACCAACGTTGATCATCAGATCGCAGTCGTGCATTGCCATATTGGCTTCATACAAGCCGTGCATGCCTAGCATTCCCAGCCAGTGTTTGCCCGAAGCGGGATAGGCGCCAAGCCCCATCAGAGTTGAAGTGATTGGAATGCCGGTGGACTCGACCAGTTCGCGCAGCAATTGGCTGGCTGCAGGGCCAGAGTTGATGACCCCGCCGCCAGTGTAAAACAGTGGGCGCTCAGCTTTTTCCAAAGCTGCAACCAGTTCGGTTATCGCCTCTACGTCGCCTTTTACCGGCGGCTGATAGTGGGACGCCGAGGGTTTGGGCCCAGTATAGGTGCCGGTGGCAAACTGCACGTCCTTGGGAATATCGACCAAAACCGGCCCAGGGCGACCAGTGGTGGCAACGTGGAACGCCTCGTGCAGCACAGCCGCCAGCTTGTCAGTGTCCTTGACCAGCCAGTTGTGCTTGGTGCAGGGGCGGGTGATGCCAACGGTGTCAGCCTCTTGAAAGGCGTCTGAACCGATCATGAAGCTCGGTACCTGGCCAGTCAGAACAACGAGCGGGATAGAATCCAGCAGCGCATCGGTCAATCCGGTCACCGCGTTGGTGGCACCCGGACCCGAAGTGACCAGAACAACACCAGGTTTTCCGGTGGAGCGCGCATAGCCTTCTGCTGCATGCAAGGCACCCTGTTCGTGGCGCACCAGAATGTGCTGGATATCGTTCTGCAGAAAGATCTCGTCATAGATCGGTAGGACGGCACCACCAGGGTATCCAAATACTGTGTCCACACCCTGATCCTTCAGGGCTTGAATTACCATTCTTGCGCCGGTCATCTCACGTGTCATCTGCTTTGCTCCATTGGCGTCGTCGTCTGTATCATTTTGTCTCTGCGCATAAAAAAAGCCCCCGATTTTATGTCGGAGGCGCATGGGTTCGAAAATGGTTTACCGTTACCGGCCCATGCGCTTGGTTCCTACGATGACTACTAGGGTGATCATTGTCCCTGGCTCCTTTTGCGTTAAAGGCGACATTATGGGCGGCGGGCAGGGGCGTCAACAGGCAATTGAGCCAATTTTGGGGTGAAATTTGACATTTTGTTGCGCTCTGGTGTGCGAATGTGAAATATTTGGAAATTGTTGACTTGAAATGCGGTTGAAAGTGACTGGATCGTCTGTCTGCCGTCCCAAGTAAGTGTCGGCAATCGGGGATCCAGGGTGTTGGCTGTCTATATTGGCGCCGAAAATGCAGGCAAATCTTGGATTATAATCCTGCACCCGTGCCCTGCAGTACCCCATGTTCTAGCGCATAGCGGGTTAGCCCGGCGGTAGAGCTGATGCCAAGCTTACGCTTGATGTTCTTGCGGTGGGTCTCAACCGTGCGCACAGAGATGTCGAGCACCAGGGCGACCTCTTTGTTCGATTTTCCCTGCGCCAATTCCAGCAGGATGGTCTGTTCGCGGGTGGTGAGGGATTCGCGGGTGCTGCCGTCTTTGGGCTCCAAGGATCCTTTGGCACCGGTGCAGAGGTACTTGTTACCCAGCATTACCGCATCGATGGCCTGTTTTATTTCGTCGGTGGGGACGTCTTTCAGAATATATCCCATGGCGCCGTGGCTAAGGGCACTGGAGATGTATTCCGGGCTGTCGTGCATCGTCAGGATCAGAATGCGGGTGGCTGGCGCGCGTTCAAGCAGGATCTCGGTGGCACTGAGACCGCCAAGATCGGGCATGTTCAGGTCCATCAGGATCACGTCCGGAGCTAGTTCTGCTGCCCTCTCAACCGCCTCGCGGCCATTGTTGAGGGAGCCGACAACTTCGATGTCGTCATAGCTTTCTAGGATCGACTGGATGCCTTCGGCGACCATTGGATGATCATCGACGATCAGCACTCGAATTAGTTGGGTCATTGGCTCCCCCAAAAGCAAATGGCACGATTTGGATCCCACCACACAGATGCAAGTACTGCTATGTGGTCTCGGCCTTGCCGCCAGGCGGCAGCAGATGGCTCAATGGCAGCCGGGCTTCTATCACCGTGCCGCCTTGGGTGCCACGTGATGACAGAATGCGCAGGGTGCCGTCAAGCTGTTCAATCCGTTCTTGCATGTTACGCAACCCGATGCCTGATCCGTCGCGATCCTGGACAGCAGGCAGGCCAGTGCCATTGTCCGAGATGCGCATGGTGGCCCCCTTGGCGTGGCCGCGCAGGTCCATGGACACATGGGTTGCATTGGCGTGGCGTTCGATATTTGTCAGCGCTTCTTGCGCGATACGGTACAGGGCGATCTTGCTGTTCTGGTCCAACCGGTTGCTAAAGACTACGGTGCTGAAATCGGTTTCTATGCCGGTGCGGGTGGCAAAATCACCGGTTAGTGCCTTGAGAGCAGGGCCAAGGCCCAGATCGTCGAGCACAGCAGGGCGTAGATCGCGACTGATCCTGCGGACCTCGGAAATTGCGGTGCCCAGGTTGTCCAATCCCCTGTCTAGCGGCGGCAGGGCGCGATCATACTCGCCTCGGGACATGCGGCGCCGGGCGTTGTCTAAGGTAAAGCGCACGCCAACCAGCATTTGACTGATCCCATCATGCAATTCACGCGCCACGCGGCCACGCTCTTCTTCCTGAGTATCGAACACTCTTTGGGTTAGCTCTTTCAACTTGGCATCTGCCAACCGACGCTCACGGATATTAAGCACCATGCCCGAGGCAAACACTGCCATCAGCGCTGTCAGCGCAATGGCACCGATATAGACAAAGGTGCGCTGCACCCGTGCCTTGACCTCTGCACGGGCCGCAGCCACCGAGGCCAGCACGTCGTCAATAAACACACCAGTGCCCACCGCCCATTGCCAATCCTGCAATCCAACAACATAGGCAACCATCTGGGCGGATTCTCCGGTTGACGGTTTTTGCCACATAAAACTGTGCCAACCAGCGCCCTCGCGGGCGAGCCTGATGAATTCATCCACAACAGGCACACCGTTTTTGTCAGTAAGCCCACTCCAGTTTTGATTGATGAACTCGGTCTGACGTGGGCTGACAAGGTTGGTGCCATCATAGTCGTAGACAAAAAAGAACCCGTCGGTGCCATAAATCATCGATGATAAAATCTGGGCCACTTGGGTTTTGGCCTCTTGGTCGTCCGGTTGGGCGCGGCCATAGATAAAGGAAAACCCATTACGAGCCTGAGTGACATAGTTTCTCAGCTCCGCCTTCTTAGCCTCAAGCAATTGGTGTTCCAGCGCCTGTATCTCGCGTTCGGCCAGGGCACGCGACTGATAGGCCACCAGAACAGCAATTGCCGTTACCGCTGCGATCAGCGGTATTGTGGCCAAGAGTGACAGTTTTTGTGCGTAATTCGGACGAACGAGGGGGCGTAACAGGCGCATGCGGCGAATCGATACGCAATTGGAGGCGGAAAATCAAAGCCCGAGCGCATAATTTCTTGCAAAAGATGCCTGGCGGGGCAGGCGTGGGACAGAAAATTGCGCAATAATTGGTGGTTTTGGTTAAAAAACACCCGGCTCTACGCAGTAGTAGGTATTCACATCGTTTGAACCGTGGCTAGGCTAGCGACACTTGTATCGATCCGTTCGGCCTTTGGGTCAGGACAATCCGAATAATCTGGGAGGAATAACACTTATGGATCGTCGTTCATTTCTAAAGACATCCGCACTCGGCGGAACCGCAGCTGCAGCAACTACGCTGGCTGCACCTGCCTATGCACAGGGCAAGCGCACCCTGACTATGGTCACATCCTGGGGCCGTGGCCTGGCAGGCGTTTTTGACGCAGCCCAGCACGTTGCAGACAGCATTGACGCCATGTCCGATGGCAGCTTGAACATCGAAATTAAAGCCGCAGGCGAGCTGGTTGGCGCGTTTGAAGTGTTTGACGCTGTGTCTTCGGGCCAGGCTGACATGTATCACTCGGCTGACTACTACTTTGTCGGTCAGCACCCTGCTTATGCTTTCTTCACATCCGCTCCGTTTGGCATGACCGCACAGGAACTGCTGAACTGGTATCACCACGGTGAAGGTCAGAAATTCCACGACGAACTGGGTCAGATCTTTGGTCTGAAGCCGTTCCTGGCTGGTAACACAGGTGGTCAGGCCGGTGGCTGGTTCAACAAAGAGATCAATGGTCCCGAAGACTTCAACGGTCTGAAATTCCGTATGCCTGGTCTGGGCGGCAAAGCTCTGGGTAAACTGGGTGCTTCCGTACAGAACATTCCGGGTTCCGAAGTGTACCAGGCTCTGTCCTCGGGTGCCATCGACGGTACCGAGTGGATCGGTCCTTGGGCGGATGAAAAGGCTGGTTTCCAGGAAATCACCAAGACCTACTACACCGCTGGCTTCCACGAGCCAGGTGCTGCTCTGACACTGGCAACCAACCTCGACGTGTTTGAAAGCCTGTCGCCTGCGCACCAGAAAATCATCGAAGTTGCTGCTGGTGACACGCACCAGTGGAACCTGGCTCAGTTCCTGAACAACAACGGTGCGGCGCTGCAGCGTCTGCAAGCCGGTGGCGTTAAGGTTCTGGAATTCCCTGACTCGGTCTGGGATGCCTTTGGCAAGGCTTCGGCTGAGGTGATGGAAGAGAACATGGGCGATGAGTTGTTCAAGACAATCAACGACAGCTACAACGCGTCGATGAAAGCGTCTTCGTCCTGGTTGAAGCAGTCGTCGGGCACTTATACTGCTCAGCGCGACCGCGTTCTGGGCTAACTTCGTCTAACGAAAACCACTTGGATCCTCCGCGCCCGCGGGGGATCCTTTTTCCAATTGCAGCAGACAGGATGGCGGTGCCGCCAGACCACTGCAGGCAATGATCCGGGGGCAAAATGCAGGAAGATAGTAGCATCTCCTTGGCAGGTGTATTTGGGGGGCTCTATGATGGGCTCTGGTGGCTGATCCAAAGTATTGGCATGGCCTTCTATAATTTCGGCTATGCGGTCAGCCATCCGCAGCTTTGGCTCGATTGGTCGGACAAGCAGGCAGTGATGCGGTTTGTCTACTACGGTGGCTCTGTCGAATTCTTTTTTGTGGCGTTCACGACCTTCCTGGTCCTGACCGCTATAGGAATTTACCATCGTGGCTTCATGTGGGGCATGGTGCGCGGCCTGGAAGGTTTCGCCAATACGGTGGGACGGTTCTTTGCCTGGGCTGGGCTGCTGATGGTTGTTCAGCAAATCATCATCGTGTTCATCCAGCGGGTGTTCGCGCGACCAGACATGAGCTTTGGTTTGGGTATTCCCTTGCAGATGGACATCAGCTGGTTTGCCGAAGAGTTGAAACTTTACAATGCCTTGGTGGTCTGTCTTTGCGTAACCTACACCTTTGTTCAGGGCGGCCATGTGCGCGTCGATTTGGTTTATGCCGGTGTCAGTTACCGCACTAAGAAGGTGATCGACATGGTCGGGTCATTGATCTTCATGATGCCCTCGGCGGTGCTGATCTGGATGTACGGCTGGTTCTTCATGTGGCGTCACCTGATTGTGCCCAACCCTTCGGCCAGTGATACGCTGGAGCGGCTACTGATGAAGTCCCGAGCATTGCGTTGGAACATCGAGACCATCGGGTTCAGCCCAAACGGGTTTAACGGGTACTTCCTGTTCAAAATCCTGCTGATTTCATTTGCCGGCATGGTCTTCCTGCACGCAATGGCCTTTTTCTACCGCTCGTTTCTAGAGTGCGTCGAAGGGCAGGGCAGCGAAGGTAAATACCTCGATAAGGACAGCCTTGGCGAGGGCGAAGAAGCCTATGAAGGCGCTCATTAATCTAAAGGACAGCGGATATGATATTCGGTCTTGATGGCGTCGAAATCGGCTTGCTCATCGTGTTTTTCTGCCTCTTCGGAGGTATCCTCTCTGGTTTCCCGGTGGCTTTTGCCATCGCCGGCGCCGGTATTATTTCATTTGGTATCATTGCCTCATTGGATTCAGCTGGACTGCTGATCCATCAGGCGGTTGATACCTCCACCCAAGTCTACCATGACCTGATTAATTCAGGCGTCAGACCGGACTCGGTGTCGGTGTTTCGATACCCGGATCTGCCAACTAGTGGCCATTCGGTGTTTCCCAACGGTTGGGAAACTGCGATGGACCGCAATATCTCGTTCATCGTCAACAGGATGAATGAACGGGTTCTGGCAGGGGCCTCGATCGAGACTCTGCTGGCAGTTTTGATGTTTGTGCTGATGGGGATCACCCTGGAACGCTCAAAGATTGCCAATGATTTGCTGACCACCATGGCGCGGGTGTTTGGCCCGTTGCCCGGTGGTCTGGCCGTGTCGGTTGTTGTTGTGGGGGCTTTCCTGGCCGCTTCGACTGGCATTGTTGGCGCCACTGTGGTGACCATGGGTCTGCTGGCGCTGCCGACTATGCTGCGCAACAACTATTCGCCCGAATTGGCGACGGGTGTGATTGCCGCTGCGGGTACCTTGGGGCAGATCATCCCACCGTCGATTGTGATCGTTCTGCTTGGCACTCTGGCGGGGGATCTCTATTCCACCGCTCAGGAATCCCGCGCCATGGAGGCAGGCTGCTCCGACGCGCTGACCTATCTGGGTGAGCCGGCGGTTGTTTCCGTTGGCACTTTGTTCCAAGCGGCGCTGCTGCCCGGCATTCTGCTGGCGCTGCTTTATGCGCTGTATGCCTTTGGCTATGCGATGCTGAACCCGGAAAAGGCACCAGCGGTAGTGATGGCGGAGAGTTCTAATGAGCCTATCACCCGCAACGAAGGCCTGATCTGGTTTCTTGCGGCCCCCATCGGTCTGATTGGTGGCGCCATTCTGCTTGGCTCGGTTGGGCTGATTGGCAGTCAGAATATCACCGTTTCGTCGTTCTCGGATATTGGTCAAGCCGCGTCACTGCGCACCAATGTGGCAGCGGAATGTCAGGTGTCGATGATCGAACTGCATGGTCAAGAGGCCTGGGACGTGGCGGCGGCCGAGCAAGCCTCCATCGATGACGCCGGTGGTGTCACCGAAAGCAAACGCCTGTCTCCGGAAGAGTTGACCGCTGCCACAGACGCCAAAATCGCGGGTATTGCACCTATTGGCTCCGGTTTGACTGTGCTGATGGTTCTGATGGGGCTAACCTTGGTCATTGGACGTGGTGTGTCGCCGTCGAGCGATCCCAAGCCGTTGATCCTCGGGGCTATCGGGATTTTGCTGGTTGCACTGGTGGATGCTGTTCTGGTGGCGCCAACCACGACGCCTGGTGTCATGGTTCTGCTGATTGCACTGCCCAGCCTGTTGGCACTGTATGGGTGTCGTGAAGCAGCGGCCCGCTGTGCGCGCAATGATCTGATCCGGGTGGTGTTCCCACCACTGGTGTTGATCATCGCGGTGCTGGGGTCGATCCTGGGTGGTATCACCAACCCGACGCCCGCTGCGGCGCTTGGGGCAGGTGGCGCAATCATGCTGGCGGCTTATCGTCGTCTTCATGACGAGGGCCGCTCGGGCAAGATCATCATCTGGTCAACGTTTGCGGTGCTGATCTGTATTCTGATTGGGGTGAACTTTGATCTGCGGATAAATCAGCCGAAGGTGTCATTTGAAACCTATGTGGCCTTTGGCTTTGCCTATGCGACCTATCTCTATGCGCTGTTTGGCCTATTGTTTGGCTGTTGGGTGCTGTTCAAGGGCGGTGTGTTGTCGCCGATTGTGCGGGAAACTGCCAAGGTGACCTCGATGGTGTTCACCATCCTGATCGGCTCGCAACTGTTGAACCTAGTGGTCATCTCGTTTGGTGGTGAGGAGTATATCCAGCAGTTCCTGAAGAGTTACGACAACGAGTTGAAGGTCTTTTTGATCGTGATGCTGGTGTTGTTTTTCCTCGGGTTTGTGTTGGATTTCCTGGAGATCATCTACATCGTGATCCCGATCGTTGGACCGATTATCTATGGCGGCTCATTTGATCCCAAGTGGGTGACTATCATGATCGCAGTGAACCTGCAGACCTCGTTCCTGACACCTCCCTTTGGCTTTGCGCTGTTCTACTTGCGCGGTGTGGCGCCAAAAGAGGTTACCACGGGACATATTTACCGAGGCGTGATTCCGTTTGTGCTGATTCAGGTTGCGGGACTTGCTTTGCTGTATTTCTTCCCGGTGATTGTGACCATCATACCAGCGTTGATTGGGAATTAATTGGACTGAGATCAAGCCTTGCTTGAACAGAATGGTAAGGGCCCCCGTGGGGCCCCTTACTTAATTCAAGGGATAGGGGGGGGCGGCCTATTCGTTAATTGCCCTATTGGAAACTTCAAGCATCAAGCCCGTACCCCTCCTACTTCATGATGTGGGTGGGCCCATGCTCTATCACATGCGTCCTTGACTTGGTCTTCGTACGGTCTCTCACCACATTCAGCGCCAATGTCTATTATGCGAAGGAAGCGTGCCGTGCAAAGTGTGGCGAACGACCAAAAACTGGTTTTGGGCTGATAGTCGCAACAGCAGTTCCATGATCCATGCGCCCGGTTTCTTTTAGCCATTGTACAAGTGATACACTGATGGTGACATTCGGAATGTTGTCGGATCGAATTTGGAATGAACGGCATTTTAGCGTGATCAAATGGGATGATGCCCGGCTGTACTAGACTGTCATGCCCTCGCGGTTATTCTAAAATTTTTTGATACCTATTAAATTGACTATTTTTGTCGGAAATGTTTAGTGCATCTTGCCGACATCTTTTCGGCACACTCAAATTCTGGAGAGACCCATGAAAGTCAGTTCACTGACACGGGGTCTTTGCTCCGCTGCCGCCGCCACCGCGATGTCATTCGCGTCAGCCACGATCGCAACCGCAGAGACAATTACCGTTACAGACATCGCCGGGCGCACCGTCGAAGTCGAAAAAACCCCGTCCAAAGTCGTCATCGGCGAAGGGCGCATGATCTATTCGATCGCGCTTTTGGACCAGGACAACCCGTTCCAGCGCATCGTTGGTTGGAAAGACGACATGGTCAAATATGACCCTGACGCCTATCGCAAATACTTGGCTGTGTTCCCGCAGGCGGCGGACATTCCTTCTTTCGGCAGTCCCTATGCGGATGAGTGGAATCTTGAGTCTGTGATCTCACTGGGCACTGAAGTTGTGTTGATGAACCTCGGCAACCTGCTCAAAGCGCAGGAAAGCGGGATCATCGAGAAGCTTGAAGAAGCCGGCGTGGCAACCGTGTTTGTCGATTTCCGCCAAGATCCAACCCAAAACACCATTCCAAGTGTGCAGCTGCTGGGCCGGATTTTCGACAAGCGTGACGAAGCCGACGCGTTCTCTGATTATTATCAGTCGCAAATGAAGCTGATCTATTCGCGCGTTGCCAGCATTCCAATCGAAGACCGCCCCGTCGTGTTCATCGAGCGCGCAGCCGGGTACAATCCGGACAAATGCTGTAGCACCTTTGGCGCCGCCAACATGGGGCGCCTTGTCGATCTCGCTGGCGGACGCAACTGGGGCTCGTTCAAAACACCGGGTTTCTCGGCCAAAGTGAGCCTTGAAGCACTGTTTGCGGATGACCCGGAAGTGATCATCGGCACCGGCGCTAACTGGGCCGAAGCCAATCCCGCCACAGCGGCTGTGCTCTTTGGCTATGAGGCTGATGAAGCGGCTGTACAAGAGCGTCTTAGCGCGCTGGCGTCTCGCGAAGGCTGGGGTGAATTGCAGGCGGTGAAAAATGGCCGGTTCCACTCTGTTTATCACCAGTTTTACAACAGCCCATATCACTTCGTAGCCATGCAATCTTTTGCTAAGTGGCTGCACCCGGAGCTGTTTGAAGATGTTGATCCGGAAGCCACAATGGTCGAACTTCACGACAAGTTCCTGCCGATTGGCTATTCAGGTGTGTTCTGGGGAAGCTTGGACGCCAAGTAAGCCAGACTTCCTTAAGGCCTCGCCCCTCGGCGGGGCCTTTCTCACTCTTTAGGACACATATCAATGTCAGCTGACGTGAACGCCGCCGGGATGCGGCAAACCTATAGCGCGCAAGTCTTTCGGCGCTACGTTATGATTGCCATCATCACCGGACTGCTGATCACCAGCTTCCTGATTGATGTCAGCACCGGCCCGGGCCACTATCCTCTGTCGACGGTTGTCGACGTCTTCATGGACCCGCAGTCGCACGGGGTTCGCCTGAAGGTCATTATTTGGGACTACCGGTTGCCTGTGGCAGTGACGGCAGTTCTGGTCGGAGCCTTGTTGGCTGTTGCGGGCGCCCAGATGCAAACAATCCTGAACAACCCACTGGCGGAGCCTTTCACGTTGGGTGTGTCGGCTGCGGCCAGCTTTGGCGCCTCACTGGCGATTGTTCTGGGGTTTAGTGTGATCCCCGGTATTGGCGGGCTGCTTGTGTCTGTGAACGCTTTTGTGTTTGCGCTTGCGACCTGTGGCTTCATTTTGTTTGCAACACGCCTAAAAGGCGTGGGGTCCGAAACGATGATCCTGTTTGGCATCGCGATTTTCTTCACTTTCTCAGCGCTGTTGGCTTTGATGCAATACATGGCCTCGGAAGATCAAATCTCGCGCATCGTGTTCTGGATGATGGGTTCGCTAAGCCGGGCAAGCTGGGAACAAATTGCATTGGGTTCAATCCTATTGGGCGTCGCCATCCCGTTTAGCTTGTTGCGCACATGGCCAATGACGGCCCTGCGTATGGGCGAAACAACGGCAGAAAGCATGGGGGTGGATGTTGGCCGCCTGCGGGTTGAAATGTTGATCTGTGTCTCACTGCTGGCGGCCACCGCTGTGTCTTTTGTTGGCACCGTTGGATTTGTGGGGCTGGTGGGTCCGCATATTGCACGTTTGTTGGTGGGAGAGGACCAACGGTTTTTCATCCCTCTATCCGCGCTTGTGGGCGCGCTGGTGCTCTCACTTACATCGCTGATTTCGAAATCCATCACACCAGGCATCATCTATCCAATTGGCATCATCACCTCGCTGATTGGCGTGCCAGTGTTTGTGTCGATCATTCTGAGCACACGGCGGGAGAAACTGTCATGACCCTACATATTGAACATCTGGCGGCTGGCTATGGGCGTCGCAAAGTGTTGCAGGACGTCAATGTTCCGCAGATCGAAAGTGGCGCTTTTGTTGGGCTGATCGGGCCTAATGCCTCGGGGAAATCGACGCTCTTCAAAACCATCGCCGGATTGATAGCTCCCATGGGCGGCAGCATCTCACTTGCAGGTGATGACATCACTCATTTGCGTCGCCGAGACCGGGCGCGCCGCATTGCATACATGCCGCAAGCGTTTGGCTGCAATGCTCTGCTGACGGTGTTTGAGGCGGTGCTTTTGGCGCTCAAACAAACCGGGAGCTGGCGGGTGCAAAGTGATAATTTGGATCGGGTGTCTGACACGTTGGCTGCGCTTGAGTTGGGCCACTTGTCAAAACGAGGCATCGCCGATCTCAGCGGTGGACAGGCCCAGATGGTGGCGGTGGCGCAAACCTTGGTGCGCGCGCCAGAAGTGATCTTGTTGGATGAACCCACAAGTGCGTTGGATCTGCATCACCAATTGTCGATCATGACGTCGGTGAAAAATGAAGTAGGGCGTCGAAAACCGGTGGTTATTGCAGCGCTGCATGATCTGAATTTGGCCGCAAAATTCTGCGACCGATTAATCCTGCTGCGAGACGGAAAAATCTTGGCTGACGGTGCGCCTCAGGATATTCTGGCGCGGCCAGAGATCGGCGAAACCTACAATGTGGTGACTGATCTGGAGCGTACAAAACGGGGCGCCCTGTATGTCGATGCCAGGCTCAGCGCATGACACAGCAGGTCCCAAACGATCCAATTACAAATGCACAAAACCACGGCGAAAATTTCGACCTAAAGGAAGAAATTCGAGCCTACTGGTCAGATCGCGCCGAACGGTTTGATGAAAGCGCCTCTCATCACATCGAAGCAAAATATGGCGTGCCTGAGTGGCACAAAATGTTGCGCCGTGCTTTTGGCTTGGCCCCGGATCAAAACTTGCAAGGCGCGTCAATGCTGGACATCGCATGCGGCACAGGGGAAATCAGCCGGGTCTTGTGTGATTTTGGTGCCACCGTGACGGGTCTTGATTTCTCCGACGCTATGCACGCCAAATCACGCGCCAAGCTTGAGAACCAAAACTGGCAGGCGCTCACATGTGACGCCGAGCTCCTTGTCGGCGTCCCTGACAACAGCTTTGACTATGCCATTACTCGGCATTTGGTCTGGACATTGACCGACCACAAAGCGGCTTTTTCTGAATGGGAGCGGGTTCTGAAGCCGGGTGGAAAGATATTGATTATCGACGGAAACTTTTCCAAGAAACGCGGATTGTTTCAGCGGTGCAAGTGGTGGGTTGCCGGCTTGCTAGAGGCCTCAGAGCCCCGGTCCCCTGAAGAAATGCACCATCACCAGGACATCCTTAACCGCTTGCCTTTTCGCGACGGGCTTTATCCTGAGAACTTGAAAGCGGACATGGAAAAAGCCGGTTTTGTCGGCTGTAGAAACATCAGTGTGAAAGGTCTCTATCGGGCGGGTATGCGGGGTTGGCCGTTGCCAACAAGGCTGCGCCAAACGTCAGCCAATCGGTTCGCCTTAGTCGGCACCACACGGCTCTAATGCTATTTGCAGTTGTTCGCCTCACTTGCCAGGAAGGATCGCTCGGTCGACATATTTAACTTAGTTTCATTTCCGAAATCGTTAGGTCTGGGTCTCTAAGGAACGTTAGCGCGGACATTGCAGATGTATTGCCACGGTTGCCTAACCCATATCGAGATGCTCGCATCTCTCTGTTTCAGGGACAAAGGGCTCTTGCCAATAGTTCTCTGCTCATACCATGAAATTCATCCTTGCGGCGATTGATAGATTGCGTGCCCACCGCTTCCTTTATCAGAATAACAATAGAAAAATCCGCAGGAAGGCAGCCCGAAATTTCAGCCTTAAACATAGTTCTTTTACTTGTGCGCGTGTCATTGCATTTTACTGCTCTACTTGGAGATTGCCGGTTAAGGAGAGCGACCATGAAGGGTGACACCAAGGTACTCGACTATCTGAACAAGGCTTTACGCCATGAGCTGACTGCCGTCAGCCAATATTGGCTGCATTACAGGCTGCAAGACGACTGGGGTCTTGGCAGCATGGCGAAGAAAAGTGGCGAAGAATCCATCGAGGAGATGGAACACGCCGACAATCTGATCGGGAGGATCATTTTCTTAGAAGGTCACCTAAACTTGCAGAAAAGCGACCCTCTGCATATAGGCGAGACACCTATGAAACACTTGAATGTGATCTGAAGGCAGAACAATCAGCCTGAATATCCTCTGGAATTGTAGATGGTTGTAATCGACCTCTTTTCTCGCCGCGTGGTCGGTTGGTCGATGCAGAACAGGCAGCCAACAGATTTGGTTCTACAGGCATTACTCATGGCTGTTTGGAGGCGTAAGCCAACGAGCAAAGTATTGGTTCATTCCCCCTCTCGTGATTTGCTGTGCAATACCCTGCCGGGCAACGGATAACGCTGTCGCGGAAAGCGTCTTCAACTTTCTGAAACGTGAACGCATTCGTCGCAGTGCATACAAAACCAGAGAAGACGCTAGAGCTGACGTGTTCGATTACATTGAGATGTTCTATAATCCGAGGCGCAAACACACTAGGAGCGGGATGCCGTCGCCAGCAGACTTTGAAAGAAAACAAGCACTGAAGCGGCATGGCGTCTAATAAACTACGGGCTATTCAAGAAGAAGTGAAATTCCGTCTCGAAAATGATCTGGGGGATCTGACAGCGGGCGCGCTGTTATTAGGAAAGCTGAAGCAGATCCCAGCGATTGCCAAAGGGATCCTGCCAGACAGCAACAGTGCCGTAGCATTCATTGCGGGGCGATTCCTCAAAAACGACACCTTTCGCCAGCATCTTTGCGTGGTCGCGGTGAAAGTCATCCGTGTGCAGGAATAGTCCAACCCGGCCGCCGAACTGATCGCCGATGGTCGCGCGCTGCCGCTCGCCTTCGGCGCGGGCCAGGATCAGGCTGCCCTGATTGGCGCCAGGCGGCAGGATCCGTACCCAGCGTTTATGGCCTTGGTCAATATCTTCGGCCAGTTGGAACCCCAACGTTACGCAGTAGAAATCAATGGCTACATCATAGTCCGGGACCAGCAGAGAGAAAGCATGCAGAACTTGCATCTAACGGTTTTGAGCACGGCGGTCAGGTAGGTTGATATTGGCCACCTGTTCTGCGATGGGGTCGGTTGAAAGTGGGTGCAGACTGGCTTTAAAGGCTTCGGCATCCTGCATGGGCTGCCAGCCGCCGCCGCTGTAGATCTCAAGACCAGCAAAGCCAGCTTTGTAGCCCATCTTAGGACTGCCGGGCACCCAGTACCCAAGGTAGACATAAGGCAGCCCTGCCTCGCGGGCGATCTCAATATGGTCCAAGATCATATAGGTGCCCAGCGAATTTTTCGGCAAATCGGGAGTGTAGAACGAATACACCATGGAGAGCCCATCCTCGAGCACGTCAGTGAGCGACACCGCCGTCAGTTGATCATGCGCTGGATCGCTATATTCCACCACCCGGCTGCGGATCGGAGTTTCTTCGATCATCGCGGCAAATTCGAACACATCCATATCAGCCATGCCGCCATCAGCGTGGCGGCTGTCGAGATACTGGCGAAATAGCGCATACTGGTCTTCGGTCGCCCAGGGCGAGGTGGCGCGGCGTTTGAGGTGCTGGTTGCGCCGCAGGGTGCGTTTCTGACTGCGAGAGGGCGCGAAATTTGAAATATTGATTCGCGCGGACAGGCAGGCTGAACACTCGGCGCAGGACGGTCGGTACAATACGTTCTGAGACCGCCTGAAGCCTTGTTGTGACAGGCTGTTGTTCAGTTGCTCGGCGTCATCGCCCTGCAGGGCCGTGAACAATTTCCGCTCCATCCTGTCCGCCAGATAGGGACAGGGCTGTGGGGCAGTCACGTAGAACTGCGGGGCTATCGGAAGCGTATGGCGCATGTGGATCCGGGATGATGACGTGATACCTGCCGGAATGATAACAACCTGCTGGCAAACCGCCAAGTGGCGATCTGTGAAATGGTTTCAGACTCGTCTATTTAGTGCCGCGGTCCCCAGAAACGCGTCGGTGAGACCTTGACCACGAGAGGAGGTCAGCATCATGACAACTGATATCACCTGCAACAGAGGTATCATCAGCGAAATCGTGTAGCCAGCCGTGTGCAAAATAGCCAGACGCATATCGAACTTGTGACCAGACAGGGTGCGCAGTTCAATGCCCGCGAAACTCATGCCCCAGGTGGCAGACCCATTGGCTATTGTGACCACACGGTAAGCAAAGCCCAGAACCAGAAACAGCAGCGGCCAGAAAAAGAAACCGATAAATACGGTCATCACAGACACGCCAAAGCACAGGGCGGCGATGATGACGCTGTCGATCACCCAGGCAAGCAGGCGTTTACTGGCCACCGCTTGGTAGAATTGCGGCTGGTAATCGGGATCGGGCAGGGCGGTCATGTGACTGAGGTCCTTGAGTATAAGGAACCCCTGCCCGGAGTTGGGCAGAGGACTGGTCTTGTGGAGGGCTGGGGGGTCAGGCGTCTTTTGCTGTGTTTTCGGCTTCAGCACCGGCAGCTTTAGCACGGTCATCCATGAAGTCGTCAAATTCCGCCTTATCCTTGGCGTCACGCAGACGCTGCAGGAAGGATTCAAAATCGCTCTGCTCTTGTTCCAGACGGCGCAGAGTGTCCTCTTTATAGGCATCAAAGGCGTTGTTGCCGGTTGAGGACATCGAATGGCGTGACCAGCCGTTGCGACGGCTGCGGTGACGGCAAGAGGACGCAAACATCTTTTTGCTCCAGATCATGTAAAACAGCAAGGCTAGGCCAATCGGCCAGAAGAATACGAAGCCAAGAACCATGGCGGCAATCCAGGCGCCTTTGCCTTTGCCGTCCAGCCAGGACTCGCTGCGTGTAAACCAACCCTGCTCGCTGATTGGCGGGGCGGTATCGGTGTAGGTGGTCATTCTGTGTCTCCATGGTTTTGAGAAAATGTAAATTCCTTTCACATGGTTGATATTGGAACTCGGCGGGGGTATTGCAAGGGCGTATGTAAATCTTTTTTACATTGGCTGTTTGTAGGGTGTAGCCGGACAGACTTTCTTGCACGGATGGACAGTGTAGCCGGTTGTAGCTGTAGCCGGACAGACTTTCTTGCACGGATGGACAGAGAAAGTTGCAGCAACTCGTTTTTGGGTTAAGAGGCTTTTGGCGGGTACTGGAGAAACTGGAACTGACTGTTCCAAGTTATCAATCCTCCGACCGGAACACTCAGCTTTTCACTTATTAGGCGGACGAAGTCCTGCGGGTCAACATCGTGGAAATGTAAGGATTCGATACCAAGGGTTGGGCAAAAAAAGAACCCAAATCGAGCCTCAGAAAAATACAGGCCAGTTCCAGAAAACTCCCCAGGAAGGCTTTTCACTTTACTAACTGAACAAGATCCTTCTTCCGCCCCACCAAGTGTTAAGGAAGTCCATTGGCCGGCTTCTAGCTCAATCGTATTAGGAGCAAGTCCAGCCAAAGCTCTGCTGCCGAGGGTATAATCGAAGTACGGTCGACCAGCGGGATCGAATTTGAGAACGCCGGTGGAATACTGCACCACGTAGCGGCTGGATTATCCGGCTGCAGATAGGCTGATTTGCCTGTCCTGCTAGGCTCTTCGTTTTGACGGGGGGCGGGATTGAAGCACGT